>Ga0068871_100000004_pt1 | contig 123358 bp, 119 predicted proteins | sample KBSMisM72_FD_72750 | JGI IMG/M metagenome (GOLD analysis project Ga0068871, IMG submission 72750) | Miscanthus rhizosphere microbial communities from Kellogg Biological Station, Michigan, USA - KBS Miscanthus M7-2 | ecosystem: Host-associated > Plants > Roots > Rhizosphere > Soil ...
AATAATGGCTCCCCGGGCAAGATTCGAACTTGCGGCCAACCGGTTAACAGCCGATTGCTCTACCACTGAGCTACCGAGGAACGCAGCAGGACGGGGGTATTAGCGCGTCCGGGACCCTAAACCAAGCGAGAAATTTGGCGCTTTTGGCTGGCGATATCGCCATTTGCCCCAAAGAAAAATGAGGCCGGGAGTGATCCCGGCCCCAAGGCGTTGGGTAATGGTGGGGTGTCTTCAAGGAAGACGGCGGGAGATTGCACCGGGAACAGTTAACAAGCCCTTAACCGTGACATGGAAAAGCCTAAAAAGTTCCGCCGGCTGGACGAAAAGCAGGCAAACGCTGTCTATTGGCCCCCGGTGACCGGGAGATTCTCTTGCAAATAGTGCTATTTGACCGTGCCCGGCTCGGGAGTCCGCATGAATAGCGGGCGGGTCCAGCGGGAGGCACTGGCGCGGCAGGACGCCCCCTTCCTGGCGACCGGTCTGATGCCGGGTGATTCGCGCTCCTTCGAAGCCCATCTGCGTCATGCGGCGCGCATTATGGGGGAGCGCCAGATATCGGGTTCGCCGTCGGGGCGGCTGGTGCGCCATGTCGCGGAATTGTTCGAAGCCAGCGTACCTGCTGCCGCGCGCGAACAGCTGGCCTGTCGCAGCGGCTGCGCCTTTTGTTGCCATCAGCCCGTGAAAGTGAATGCGGCGGAAGCCTTTTTCCTTGCCACCCAGGTGCGGGAACGGCCCGACACGGCGGCGGCCGCGCGCGAAGCGGCCAGGCAACTCAGCGGGCGTAATGCAGAGGTGCCCAAGGTCGCGTGGTTGCGGTGTCCGTTGCTGGGTCAAGGCGATACCTGCTCGGTTCATGCCGTGCGGCCGCTGTCCTGCCATGGGCATGTTTCGCTGAACGCGCAGGACTGCGAGATATCCTACTCACCGAGCGGCCCATGGACGGTTCGCGAGCCTGCGCTCTATGGCGACCTAAGGAGCAGCTGGCGGCTGATCCTGCAAGCGGCGTTGCGGCTGAACGGTCTCTCCGACGTCAATTACGAGCTCAATGCCGCGCTGGCTCTGGTGCTGGATACCGAGGAGGCGGAGAAGCGCTGGCTGCGCGGCGAAAATATCTTCGCAAGCCTGACGCCGCTGGCGCCCAACAAGCCTGAGATCGAGCAGATCCTGGCCTTGATCGCGGCCAGGATCGGCCCGACGCTCTGAAAGAAAACGGGCGCAGCCGAAAAGCCGCGCCCGGTAAGCGAAGGCCGGAGGGGATTATTTCGGCATAGGTATCGAGACAAGATTGCCGGCGCCGCGGTTGGCGATCCACAATTCGCCGCGGGCCGGTTCCATGCCGGTGGGCTGGTTCAAGCCTTCCTTCAGGACCGTGACATGGGCGGTGTCGCCATTGATGGTGAGGGCGTGAATCTTGCCTGAGCCGTTCTCGGCCTGCACGATTTTGCCGTTGGCGATGCGCATGCCGTCGATGCCTTTCACGGGCGCATCCATCCAGATTTGCACCGGTGTACCGGCCTTACCCTGCGCGTCCACCGGGACACGGTAGAGATTGTTGAAGAATACGCTGTTGTAGTACAGCACGCCGTTCAGGAAGGTGAGGCCGTCGATGCCCAGCAGATTGCGATGGTCCAGCCACAGTTCGGCGGCTTGCGCGCCCGGCGCCAGGCGGAAAATCTTGCCGACGATGGTATCGGAGATATAGAGCGCCTTGTCTGGCCCCACCGCCATGTCATTGCAGAGGCTGTTGGTGCCCGGCAGGTCCCAGCGCAGCTTGCGCACGCCGGTCGCCAGATCGCTGCCGATCAGCGAGCTATGGCGCCCAGCGGGAGTGGTGCCCGGCATCGGCGTCAGGACACAGCTCCAAACCGTGTTGCCATCGACCAACTGACCCAGGAAGAAAGTGCCGGGGCCTTCCGCGCTGGCATCGATGAAGACTTCCGGCGTCATGGAGCCGGGCTTGATCTTGTAGACAAAGGGTGTGGAGGCGCTGCCCACGATCAAAGTGCCGTCCGGCGCGGCGGCCAGGCTTTCGGGCTGGGACTTGGCGTCCTTGATCAGGATTTCGGCGGCCCAGGCGGGCGCCGAGAAGGCGAACAGGGTCGCAAGGCAAAGTGCGGCGGTCTTCGAAACGCGGATCATGTAGTCTCCCCTTTGTTGTTTGGCCAAGCTTATAGCGCAATCCGGGCGCGGCTGCGCCCGGATTGAAAGTCCTCTCCCGCGCGCGAAGCGCGCCGATTACTTCGGCACGGGGATGGAGACGATTTGGCCCGCGCCGCGATTGGCGATCCACAATTCGCCACGGCCCGGTTCCACGGCGGTGGGCTGGCTCAAGCCTTCTTTCAGGACCGTGACATGAGCGCGGTCGCCATCGATGGTCAGCATGTGGATCTTGCCCGAACCGTTCTCGGCCTGAACGATATGGCCATTGGCGACGCGCATGCCATCGATGCCCTTCACCGGCGCATCCATCCAGATTTGCACCGGCGTGCCGGCCTTGCCGGAGGCATCCACCGGAACCCGGTACAGGTTATTGAAGAACACGCTGTTGTAATACAGCACGCCGTTCAGGAAGGTGAGGCCGTCGATGCCGGTCACGTTGCGATGGTCCAGCCACAGCTCGGCGGCTTGCGCGCCCGGCGCCAGGCGGAAAATCTTGGCGTTCGCGGTATCGGAAATATAGAGCGCCTTGTCGGGACCGACGGCGAAGTCGTTGCAGGTGCTGTTGTCGCCGGGCAGGTTCCAGCGCAGCTTTTGCTTACCGCTCTTGAGGTCGCTGCCGATCAGCGCGGTATGGCGCTGGACCGGCGTCGTGCCGGGCACCGGCGTCAGCATGCAGCTCCATACCGTGTCGCCCTCGACCAGTTGCCCAAAGAAGAAGGTGCCGGGCCCCTCGGTGCTGGCATCGATGAAGACTTCCGGCGTCGTGGAGCCGGGCTTGATCTTGTAGACATAGGGAGTGGAGGCGCTGCCCACGATCAGGGTGCCGTCCGGCGCGGCGGCCAGGCTTTCGGGCTGGGACTTGGCATCCTTGATCAGGATTTCCGCGGCCCATGCAGCGGGCGCCGAGAGGCCGAACAGGGCCGCAAGGCAAAGTGCGGCGGATGTGGAAACGCGCTTCATGAAGTCTCCCCTTACTTTGTTTGGACAGGCTTATAGCGCGGATTGGGGAATGGAGGCCACGCCCGGAATTGAACCGGGGTTCACGGATTTGCAATCCGCTGCGTCACCACTCCGCCACGTGGCCTCACAGATTGCGCCGGACCTGGGTCCGGCGCGCGGCTGGCGGCTATAGCAGACCGGCAGGCGATCCCACAACAGGAGGCAAAAAGCCATGTTGTCCGGGGGCGGGAAAGCTTATAAGCGGGACGGGTTTTCAAGGATTTCCCCCTAATGTCCGAGTCCGCCCGGTTCAATATGGTCGAGGCCCAGATCCGCTCCTCCAATGTCACCGACCCGCGCATCATGGCGGCCATGAATGCGGTGGCGCGGGAGAAGTTCGTCCCCACCGCGTCGCAGGCCCTGGCCTATGCCGATGTGCCGGTTGCGGTGGCGCCAGGACGCTATCTGCTGGACCCGCGCAGCTTCGCCAAGCTGGCGCAACTGGCCGAAATCGGTCCCGGCGACCGGATCCTGGATGTGGGCTGCGGTACCGGTTATTCCGCGGCGGTGCTGGCCCGGCTGGGCGCCGAGGTTGTGGCCCTGGAGCAGGATGCCGATTTGGTACGTGTTGCCAGTGGTTTATTGGCCAATGCTGTGGGCAAGGTTGAAGTGGTCCAGGGCGGATTGATCGAAGGGGTGAAAGGCCAGGGCCCGTTCGATGTGATCTTCGTCAACGGCGCCATTGAACAGGCACCCGAGATATTGCTCTCCCAGCTTGCCGAAGGCGGGAGGCTGGTGACGGTCCTGAAAGACGGCCAGAGCCGCGCCTGGCTGTTTCTCAAACAGAACGGCCAGATCGGCAGACGGCCCGCTTTTGACGCCGAGGTGCCGGTGCTGGCGGGCTTCAAAAAGGCCATGGGCTTCGTGTTCTAGCGGCAAACCGGACACACAGGCCCGCCTCCCCCTTTGCGCGAAGCTCTAAGCGCTAAGGGCAAGAGTTAACTTTATCTTTGCCGAAGGCCGATCACTGTCCTAGGCTGAAATTCCGCCGCTTCGGTTTGGCGGTTCCGTGGAGCTGCCTATGTCGAATCCTCAGCACGAACCGACCATGGAGGAAATCCTTGCCTCCATTCGCAAGATTATTTCCGAGGACGCTCCGGAGGGCGGCGCCCCTGCCGTTGAAGCTGCTCCGGCTCCTGCCGCCCCGGCTCCGGTCGCGGCTGCTCCGGCGCCCGCCCCAGCCACCCCGGCGCCCGAGCCCGTTTACGAGGATGTGCTGGAACTGACCGAGGAAATCCAGGCGCAGGCTCCGGCGCCCGAGCCCGTGGAGGAAATCGTGTTCGAGAATGTCGCCCCCGAGCCTGCCGCTCATTCCGACATTTTTTCCGACCAGACCCGCAAGGCGATGGAAGACACATTCAATTCGATTCCCGAAGAACCCGAACCGGAGGCTCCCGTGCGCCGCCCGGCGCCCGCTCTGACGCCGGTCGATGGCGCCACGGTCGAAAATGTCTTCGAGCGCGCGGTGCGCGAGAGTTTCGAGCCCGTGCTGCAAAAATATATCGCGGACAATTCCAGCGCGGTGATCGAACGCATGAAACCCTTGATCCGCGAATGGATGGACGAGCATTTCCCGGCTTTGCTGGAAGGTGCGGTCCGGGCGGAAGTTGAGCGCGTTGTCAAAGCGCGGGGCACAAAGCGTTAAAAACGCCCTCCATGGCCGGCCTTGAGCCGGCCATCCTTGCCAGACACCAGCGTTGGACTTGACCCGGAGGCAATTTGCCCGCAATTCCACCCTGGAATTGCGGATTCAACATGCTCGACAAGACCTTCAATCCCCAGGACGTGGAAAAGCGCATCGCCGCCCAATGGAAGGCGTCCGGCGCTTTTGCTTGCGGCAACCGTCCCGGCGCGGAAGCCTTTTCCATCGTCATCCCGCCGCCCAATGTCACCGGGCGGCTGCATATCGGCCACGCCCTTAACAACAGCCTGCAGGATATCCTGGCGCGCTTTGAGCGCATGCGCGGCAAGGACGTGTTGTGGCAGCCCGGCACCGATCATGCCGGCATCGCCACCCAGCTGATCGTGGAACGCCAGCTGGCCGAGCGGCAGATGTCGCGCCTCGGTCTGGGCCGCGAGAAATTCCTGGAGGAAGTGTGGAAGTGGAAAGCCGAGTCCGGTGGCGCCATTGTCGAGCAACAGCACCGCCTGGGCGCTTCCGCCGACTGGAGCCGCGAGCGCTTCACCATGGACGAGGGCCTCAGCCGCGCCGTTCTCAAAGTGTTTGTCGAACTCTACCGCCAGGGCCTGATCTACAAGGACAAGCGCCTGGTCAACTGGGACCCCCGCCTGCAAACAGCGGTGTCGGACCTGGAAGTCGAGAATATCGAAATCAAGGGCACGCTGTGGCACATCAAATATCCCATCGAGGACAGCGACCAGTTCATCATTGTCGCCACCACCCGTCCTGAAACCATGCTGGGCGACACGGCGGTGGCGGTCCATCCCGATGATGCGCGCTACAAGGCGCTGGTGGGCAAAACCGCGATCCTGCCGCTGACCGGGCGGCCGATCCCCATCATCGCGGACGAATATTCCGATCCGGAAAAAGGCACCGGCGCGGTCAAGATCACGCCCGGCCACGACTTCAATGACTTCGAAGTGGGCAAACGCCACAAGCTGCCGCTGATCAACATCATCAACAAGGACGGCACGCTCAACAATGACGTGCCGGCTCCCTATCGCGGCCTGTCGCGCGAGGCGGCGCGCAAGAAGATCGTGGCCGATCTGGAAGCCGCCGGGCTGCTGGAGAAGAGCGAGCCCATCACCCATGCGGTGCCGCACGACGAAAAGACCAAGACGGTGGTGCTGGAGCCGTTCCTCACCGAGCAATGGTATCTCAACGTCCAGCCGCTGGCCGACAAGGCGATTGCCGCTGTCGAGAATGGCGAGACCAAGTTCGTTCCCGAAAATTGGGCCAATGTCTATTTCAGTTGGCTGCGCAATATCCGGCCCTGGTGCATTTCGCGCCAGCTGTGGTGGGGCCACCAGATTCCGGTCTGGTATGACGCGGACGGCAAAATCTACTGCGCCGAAACGGAAGAAGAAGCGGTCAAGCAGGCGGGCGGCAAGGCGCTGACCCGCGATCCCGACGTGCTGGACACCTGGTTCTCCTCGGCACTGTGGCCTTTTTCCACCTTGGGCTGGCCTGATAAGACGACAGAGCTGGACCGCTATTATCCCACCAATGTGCTGGTGACGGGTTTCGACATCATCTTCTTCTGGGTCGCCCGTATGATGATGATGGGCATTCATTTCCTGGGCAAAGTGCCGTTCAAGACCGTGCTGATCCACAACCGGGTGCTGGACGAGCAGGGCGCCAAAATGTCCAAGACCAAGGGCAATGTGGTCGATCCCATCACCCTGATTGACGAGTTCGGCGCCGATGCCTTGCGTTTCACCCTGGCCCAGGCGGCGGGACAAAGCCGCGACATGCGCATCGGCCCCACACGCGTCGAGGCAGGGCGCAACTTCGCCACCAAGCTTTGGAACACCTCGCGCTTCTGCGAAATGAACGGCTGTGTCACCGTGCCGGGCTTCGATCCCACAAGTGTAAGCGAAACCGTCAATCAATGGATCGTGGCGGAGACGGCGCAGGCGGTCGGCGATGTCACCGCCGCCATCGAGGCGCTGCGCTTCAATGATGCGGCCAATGCCGCCTATCATTTCGTTTATGACATTTTCTGCGACTGGTATGTCGAGATCACCAAGCCGATCTTTCAGACGGGGAGCGATGCCGCCAAGGCCGAGACCCGCGCCACCACGGCCTGGGCGCGCGACCAGATTTTGAAACTGCTGCATCCCTTCATGCCCTTCATCACCGAGGAATTGTGGGCCGCTACCGCCGTCACACCGCGCGACAGTCTGCTGGTGGTGGCGGACTGGCCTTCGGTCAAGGCGCAAGGCGCCGAGGCCGCCAGCGCGGAAATGCATTGGGTGATCGAGCTGATCAAGGGCGTGCGTTCGGTGCGGTCGGAAATGAATGTGCCGGCAGGCGCGAAAATTCCGCTGGTGCTGACCGGCGCTTCGGAAAACAGCGCCCGCCGCCTGGCCAAGCATATCGACGTGATCGCTACTCTGGCGCGGCTGACGAGCGCCGAGGCGGCTCCCGCCATTCCCAAGGGCTCGGCACAATTCGTACTGGAAGAAGCGGTGGTGGCGCTGCCCTTGGGTGATGTGATCGACTTCGCCAAGGAACGGGCGCGGCTGGAAAAGGACCTCAAAAAGACCCAGGACGAGATCGCCCGTTTCGACGCCAAGCTGTCGAACGAGCAGTTTGTCGCCAAGGCGCCGGAAGAGGTGCTGGCGGAGCAGCGCGAAAAACGCGCCGAGGCGTCAGCACTGGCGGCGCGGCTGAGTGACGCGATTGGGCGGCTAGCGGAATAACTTGGTACCTGCGCGGTTGCACACGGCCGGGGGCGTCCCTAACTTTTCGACGGTCACCGAAGCCGGAGCTTTCATGCCTTCCTTGTTCGATCCCCTGAAGCTGGGCGCGCTCCAGTTGCCCAATCGCATCATCATGGCGCCGCTGACCCGCAGCCGGGCCACGCCCGACGGCCGCGTCCCCACGGCTTTGCAGGAAGAATATTATGTCCAGCGCGCCAGCGCCGGCCTGATTATTTCCGAAGCCACTTCGGTATCGGCGATGGGCGTGGGTTATGCCGCCACGCCCGGCATCTGGTCTGACGAGCAGACCGCGGGCTGGAAGAAGATCACCCAGGCGGTGCATGACGCAGGCGGCCGCATGGTGCTGCAGCTCTGGCATGTGGGGCGGGTTTCCGATCCGATATTTTTGAACGGCGCGCTGCCGGAAGCGCCCAGCGCGGTGCGGCCCGCGGGCCGCGTGTCGCTGGTGCGCCCCGAGAAGGAATTCGTCACCCCGCGCGCCCTGGAGCGCAAGGAAATTCCCGCCATCATCGCCGCTTTCCGGCGCGGTGCGGAGAATGCGATGAAGGCTGGCTTCGACGGCGTGCATATCCATGGCGCCAATGGCTACCTGCTGGACCAGTTCCTGCAGGATTCCACCAACAAGCGCGGCGACGATTATGGCGGACCGCTGGAGAACCGCGCCCGGCTGATGCTGGAGGTTACAGATGCCTGCATCGCCGTGTGGGGCGCGGACCGTGTCGGCATGCATCTGGCGCCGCGCATGGACAGCCACGACATGGGTGATAGCAACCGGCTGGGCACGTTTCTGCATGTGGCGCGAGAATTGGGCGCCCGCAAGCTGGGCTGGATCGCGGCGCGCGAGGCCGAGATCGGTCCGGACACCAAGCTGGTCGACAGTCAGGGCCGTCCGCGCGAAATCAGCAATCGCGAGAGCATCAGTCCCGCCCTCAAGGCGGCGTTTGGCGGTCCGTTCATCGCCAACGAAGGATTCGACTTGGCCAGCGGGCAAAAAGCGGTGGCGGAGGGCAGGGCGGATGCAGTGGCGTTCGGAAAGCTGTTTATCGCCAATCCCGACCTGCCCAAGCGATTCGCCGAAGGCAGCAGCCTGAACGGCTGGGATACGGCGACATTCTATGCCGGCGGTGCGCGCGGTTATACCGATTATCCGAGCCTTTGAAGCGGCTTAACCGGGCCGCCCAAAAGATGCCTTGTTTCGCGGCCAATTGCGCCTTGATCGCAAGGGAACTTTAAGCGGGTCTGACCGTTTCGGTCAGGTAATCGGGGGCAACCCCAGACAACAGGAGAGTCGACATGAATCGTTTGGCAAAAATTGCAGCCGCTGCCGCGATTGCGCTGGGCGCCGGTACCGCTTCGGCTTCTGCTGCCTGTAACAACGACGCCTCCACCGAAACCGTGCTGGGCGCGGGCTCAGGCGCTCTGGTCGGCGGTCTTGCCTCTCATAGCATTGTCGGTGCCGCGGTTGGCGGCGTCGCTGGCGGCCTGATCGGCAACAGCATCGGCCACAGCAACAACCGCGCCGATTGCCGCCGCGCGGCGCGCGCCCATGAGTATCGCCGCGAAACCCGCCGCGACCGCAACGGTGACGACTATTACATCGACCGTGACGGCCGCCGTCACTATTATTAAGCAGCGCAATGCATGAAAAGCCCCGGATCGCGGCAAGCGGTCCGGGGCTTTTTTTAAGCTATGTCGAAGCGGTCCAGATTCATCACCTTGGTCCAGGCCGCGACAAAGTCCTTCACGAACTTCTCTTGCGCGTCCGCACTGGCATAGACCTCCGCCAGCGCCCGCAACTGGGAGTGCGAACCGAAGATCAGGTCGGCGCGGGTGCCGGTCCATTGGACCTGGCCCGTCTTGCGGTCGCGGGCCTCGAACAGGTTCTCGGATTTCTCGTCCAGCTTCCACTGCGTGCCCATCTCCAGCAGGTTGACGAAGAAATCGTTGGTCAACCTGCCTGGGCGCAGTGTGAAAACGCCGTGTCTGGAACCAGCGCTATTCACGCCCAGCACCCGCAGCCCGCCCACCAACACGGTCATTTCCGGCGCCGTCAAGGTCAGCAGTTGGGCGCGGTCCAACAGCAGTTCCTCGGCGGGAATACGCAGCCTGGCATGGACATAATTCCGGAAGCCGTCGGCGACGGGCTCGAGCACGGCGAAAGATTCCACATCGGTCTGCGCTTGCGATGCGTCCATGCGGCCCGGCGTGAAGGGAACCGTGATATCCACGCCGCCATCCTTGGCGGCTTTTTCGACGCCAACACCGCCCGCCAGCACGATCAGGTCCGCCAGCGAGATTTTCTTACCGTCTGTCTGGCTGCTGTTGAACGCGCCCTGGATGTCTTCCAGGGCCTTCAGCACTTTCGCCAGCTGCCGGGGCTGGTTGACTTCCCAGTCCTTCTGCGGCGACAGGCGGATGCGAGCGCCGTTGGCGCCGCCCCGCTTGTCGGAACCGCGGAAAGTCGAGGCAGACGCCCAGGCGGTGGAGACCAGCTCGGAGACCGACAATCCGCAAGCCAGGATTTTTTCCTTGAGGGCGGCGATATCCTTGTCGTCAACCAGCTTGTGATCGATCTCTGGAATCGGATCCTGCCAGATCTGCTCTTCGGTGGGCACCTCTGGGCCGAGATAGCGCGGCCGCGGGCCCATGTCGCGATGGGTCAGCTTGAACCAGGCGCGGGCGAAAGCCTCCGCGAACTGCTCGGCATGTTCCAGGAAGCGGCGTGAGATTTTCTCATAGGCCGGGTCGAAACGCAGCGCCAGGTCGCTGGTCAACATCGCCGGGGCACGGCGTTTTGAAGGATCATGCGCGTCCGGCACGGTGTTCGCGCCCGCATCGCCCTTGGGCTTCCATTGATGCGCGCCCGCGGGGCTTCTGGTCAGTTCCCATTCATAGCCGAACAGGTGCTTGAAAAAGTCATTGCTCCATCTGGTCGGGGTGGTAGTCCAGGTGACTTCCAGCCCGCTGGTGATGGCGTCGCCGGCGATGCCGGTGGCGTGTTTGCTCGACCAGCCCAGGCCTTGGGCTTCGATGCCGGCGCCTTCCGGCTCCGCGCCGACATGCGATGTGTCACCGGCGCCATGGGTCTTGCCGAATGTGTGGCCGCCGGCGATCAGCGCCACGGTCTCTTCATCATTCATCGCCATGCGCGCAAAGGTCTCGCGGATGTCGCGCGCTGAAGCCACCGGATCCGGGTTGCCGTTGGGGCCTTCGGGATTGACATAGATCAGCCCCATCTGCACCGCGCCCAGCTTTTCGGCCAGCACCCGGTCGCCGCTATAGCGCTGATCGTCGAGCCATTTGCGTTCGGGGCCCCAATAGACATCCTCCTCGGGCTCCCAGGTATCGGCACGGCCGCCCGCGAAACCGAACGTCTTGAAACCCATGGATTCCAGCGCGACATTGCCCGCCAGGATCATCAGATCGGCCCAGGAGATTTTACGGCCGTACTTCTGCTTGATGGGCCATAACAGCCGGCGCGCCTTGTCGAGATTGGCATTGTCCGGCCAACTGTTGAGCGGCGCAAAGCGCTGCTGTCCGCCCCCGGCGCCGCCACGGCCATCGGCGACGCGATAAGTGCCCGCGCTGTGCCAGGCCATGCGGATAAAGAGCGGGCCGTAATGGCCATAGTCCGCGGGCCACCAAGGTTGGGAGTTGGTCATCACCGCCAACAAGTCTTTCTTCACCGCCGCCAGGTCGAGACCTTTGAATTCCTCGGCATAGTTGAAATTTGCACCCATGGGATTGGCCATGGAATTTGATTGGACCGACTGCTGGTTCAGGATTTTCAGGTTCAGCTGATGCGGCCACCAGTCCCGGTTGGTGTGGGCCGTTCCATGCATGACCGGGCATTTGTCGGCAGGCTTGTCTGTCTTGGTGTCCATGACGCGCTCCGCTATATATTAGAATTATTCTAATAAGTGAGTAGGCAGCGTTGGTCAAGCAGTTTAGAATAATTCTCATCTATCCAGCGACGCAGAGCCGCCATCCCGAAATCCGGCTTGAGCCGGACGGGTGGGGCAGCAATAGTCCGTCCGGTTTTCGCCTGTCAGGGAAATTTTATGTCCAAATTCGATAAATCCAAGCTGCCCAGCCGCCATGTCACCATGGGGCCGGAGCGCGCGCCGCACCGCTCTTACTATTACGCGATGGGGCTGACCGAAGCTGAGATTCACCAGCCTTTCGTGGGCGTGGCCAGCTGCTGGAATGAGGCGGCGCCCTGCAACATCGCCCTGATGCGCCAGGCCCAGTCCACCAAGCAAGGTGTGAAAGCGGCCGGCGGCACGCCGCGCGAATTCTGCACCATCACCGTCACAGACGGCATCGCCATGGGCCATGAAGGCATGCGCTCGTCCCTGGTGTCGCGCGAAGTGATCGCCGACAGCGTCGAGCTCACAATGCGCGGCCATTGCTACGACGCGCTGGTGGGCATTGCCGGCTGCGACAAGTCCCTGCCGGGCATGATGATGGCGATGCTGCGTCTCAACGTGCCCAGCGTGTTCCTCTATGGCGGATCGATCATGCCGGGCAAATTTCACGGCAAGGACGTCACCGTGGTGGATGTGTTTGAAGGCGTTGGCAAGCATTCCGCCGGCAAGATGCCGGACGCCGAATTGGTCGAATTGGAAAAAGTCGCCTGCCCCGGCGCGGGCGCCTGCGGCGGCCAATTCACCGCCAACACCATGGCCTGTGTCGCCGAAGCCATTGGCTTGGCGCTGCCTTACTCCTCCGGTCCGCCCGCCGAACTTCTCAGCCGTGACGACTTCGCGCGCAAGGCGGGCGAGACGGTGATGGATCTGGTGGCGAAAAATCTGCGTCCGCGCGATATCTGCACCCGCAAGGCGTTCGAGAACGCCGCCATGGTGGTGGCCGCCACCGGCGGTTCGACCAATGCGGCGCTGCATCTGCCCGCCATGGCCAATGAAGCGGGCATCAAATTGGACCTGTTCGATGTGGCCGAAATCTTCAAGAAGACGCCCTATCTCGCCTCGCTCAAGCCGGGCGGCAAATATGTCGCCAAGGATATGTGGGAAGCCGGCGGCGTGCCCATGCTGATGCGCATCCTGCTGGATGCCGGCCTGCTGCATGGCGACTGCATCACCGTGACTGGCAAGACGGTGGCGGAGAATTTGAAAGACGTGAAATTCAATCCCGACCAGAAAGTGATGGTCGCGGTGAAGAACGCGCTGGCGCCGACCGGCGGTGTGGTGGGCCTGCGCGGCAGCCTCGCGCCGGAAGGCGCGATCGTAAAGGTCGCTGGCCTCAAGCACATCAAACATCGCGGCCCGGCGCGGGTGTTCGACTGCGAGGAGGATTGCTTCGCGGCGGTCGAGAAGCGCGATTACAAGGAAGGCGATGTGCTGGTGATCCGCTGGGAAGGCCCCAAGGGCGGTCCCGGCATGCGTGAAATGCTGTCGACCACGGCGGCGATCTACGGGCAGGGAGTGGAGAATATCGCCCTGGTGACCGACGGGCGTTTCTCGGGCGCCACACGCGGACTTTGCGTCGGCCATGTCGGGCCGGAGGCCGCCGATATGGGCCCGATCGGATTGCTCAAGGATGGCGACATCATTGTGATCGACGCCGAAAAAGGCACCATGGATGTGGAGCTGTCCGAGGCCGAACTGGCGGAACGCAAAAAGGCCTTCAAACCCAAGCCTGCCGGCTTCAAGACCGGCGCCTTGGCGCGCTATGCCAAGAATGTCGGCCCGGCGCGTGACGGCGCCTTGACCACGCCAGGGGCGGACCAAGAAGTGCGCTGCTACGCCGACATCTAAACGGTCGCGCCGCGAGGCCCTGCGCGGCGCTGCACGCCGCTACGGGTTCGCGGTCGCTCCGCTAGAATGGTCGCGCGGGTCTCTACGCTGCCGCTGGCGACCGTTCGCTTTGCCTACGTTCCCGGTCGCTCCTAGGCATCAGTTGTCCGCGACCATCTTCTCGATGCGCCGGTCGGGAACCAGCCAGACGCTGGTAACGACCGCATAGCAGATCAGCGCGGCCCAGGGCGCGATGAAGGACAGGCCGATGCCGGTCGCATACAGCACTGTGGAAATGGTGCCCTTGAAATCGCGGCCCAGGAAAGCTTGCAGCGGCGAATTCTCGCCCTGACTGTGAATGATCACCCGTTGCATGATCAGCCAGGCCAGCGCCGGCATGAACAGCGAAACGCCGTAAAGGGCGGTGGGAACCGGCGCCAGGGGATGCTCTCCCATCCAGGCGGTGGAGAAGGGGATCAGCGACAGCCAGAACAGCAAGTGAAAATTCGCCCACATCACCGCGCCATTCACCCGCTGTACCAAATGAAAATAGTGGTGATGGTTGTTCCAGTAGATCGCGACATAGATGAAGCTCAGCACATAGGCGAAGAATACCGGCCATAGTTCATGCAGGGCCTGGAAGTCGGCGCCCTCCGGCGCCTTCATTTCCAGCACCATGATGGTGATGATGACGGCCGCCACCCCGTCGGTCATAGCCAGCAAGCGGTTCTTTTCCAAGTGCGTCCCCCTTATTTAATGCCCCCCTCCGTTTTCAGCTTCCGCTCGACGGCTCCGCCGCTTTCGCTCGCTGAAAACACCTCCCCCTTGAGCGTGCTTACGCACGCGAAGGGGGAGGCGGGCCGGAGAAAAACGCAATGCTAGGCAATGGCAGAAGACCGATCAACTTGCGGTCTTGCGCGCCTGGTGCGCCGCCTTTAGCACACGCAGGGCATTGCCGCCCCAAAAAGCGGCCAGCTGCGTTTCGGTGTAACCCAGCTTGACCAGCCGCTCGGTGATTTTTGGAATCGCGGCGACATCCTCCATCCCGGTTACGCCGCCGCCGCCGTCCCAGTCGCAGCCCACGCCGACATGGTCGGGCCCCACCAGGTCCAGAGCATGGGTGACATGCTGCATGTACATCTCGAACGTCGCCCGCGGTTCAGGATAGCGGGCTTCGATCTCCTTCATGTCCCGCGCCACCTCGCGCATTGCTATTGCTGCCTCGCCTGGCGTCATGGTTGAAATGGTCCTGCGCTTCTCGCCCAATGCAGCGCGCGCCTTGTCCCGGTCCGGATTGGACGGAACGGCAATCAGATAGCTGTTATAGGAATTGATCTGGATGGTGCCGCCCGCCGCCGCCAGCTTCTTGATGCGGTCGTCATCGATATTGCGGGGATGATCGAACACCGCGCGGCAGCCCGAATGCGACAGGATGATGGGGGCGCGGGACATCTCCATCAACTGGTCGAACACAAGGTCGGAAGCATGGCTGGCATCCAGCACCATGCCCAGATCGCTGCCCAGCGCCGCCAGTTGGCGGCCCTTGGGTGACAATCCGTTCCATAGCGGCTTGTCGGTGGCGGAATCGCCGAACTGGTTGTTCTTGAAATGGATGAAACCCAGCATTCGCACACCGAGCTTGTAAAAAAGATTGAGCAGGCTGATGTCCTCACCCAGCGGATAGGCATTCTCGATGCTTTGATAGACAATGCGTTTGCCAGATGCCGCGATATGCGCGGCGTCTTCCGCGGCAAAGGCCAGTTCGAACTGGCGCGGATGCGCCGCCGCCAACTCGCGGATTTCCATCGCCCGCAGCAAGGCGGCATCGCGCGCCGCCGCCATGCCGTCCGGGGTCAAGGGACCCTGCGGCGTGTAGATGGCGAAGAAGCCGCCATCCAATCCGCCTGCCACCATGCGGGGATAATCCACCTGGGTGGAATCCTCCGCGTGGCGCTGCATCATGTTCCAGCCAGGCCGGGCCAGGCTGGCCGGGGTATCGAGATGGGTATCGAGACAAATCAGCCGTTGATGCAGGCTTGGCGCGGCCGTTGCGGGCAGGGGGGCCAGCGCTGCGGCTCCGCCGGCCAGGATTGTGCGTCGCGAAAGCTTCATGCCATGGCCCCTAAAACGTATAGAGCCTAGGGTAGCCCATGCACCGCTGCCAGCGCCACAAGGGGCGAGCATCGCCGGCTTTCGACATAAAATCGCCGCAGCCGGAAGTCAGTTTGAGGAAAAATAACAACTCTGGGAGGGATATCATGACATTGCGTGCTGTATTGCTGGCCGTGGCTCTTACCGGCCTGGTGCCGCTTTCCGCTTTCGCCGCCGATGCCAAACTGGACGCTGCCGTCGCTTCGCCCACACGCGCCCATGAGAATACGGTGCGCGATGGCGCCCGCCATCCTGCCGCCAGCCTGGAATTCTGGGGGCTCAAGCCCGGTCAGACGGTGATCGAGATCGCCCCCGGTGGCGGCTATTGGAGCGAGATCCTGGCGCCATATGCCAAGAATACCGGCGGGCATTATATCGCCGCCACCGGCAAGCCAGACCAGAAGCTGCCGCCCAAGTTCGCCGACAAGGCGGTTTACGGCGATATCCATTATACCGTGTTCAGCAATGAGTCCGGCCCGGTGGGGCCGGCGGGCAGCGCCGATCTGGTGCTCACCGCCCGCAACATCCATGACTGGCTGTGGACCCCGGGCATGGCGGAAAAAAGCATGCGGGATTTCTATGCCGTGCTGAAGCCCGGCGGCATCCTGGCGGTGGAGGACCATCGCGCCGATCCCCGGCCCCAGCATGGCGACGCCCGCGACGGTTATGTCGCGACGTCCACCATTGTCGCGCTGGCGCAAAAGGCCGGCTTCAAGCTGGATGCCAAATCCGAGATCAACGCCAATCCCAAGGATACCAAGGACCATCCCTTCGGTGTCTGGACCTTGCCGCCGGTGCGCCGCAGCGCACAGCAAGGCGATGATCCCAAATTCGACCATTCCAAATATGACGCGATCGGGGAAAGCGACCGCATGACCCTGCGCTTCCGCAAACCGGCCTAGTTCCTCCTCAGCCAGCCGGTCATAGTACAGTGTGAACAGAACCGGATTCGTCTGCGCGGTGACGGCCGCCACGCTGTTTGGCGTGGGCGGTACTTTCGCGCAATTCCTGTTTCAGCATCGCGGCGTCAGCATCGACTGGCTGGTGACCATGCGCCTGTTGTGTGCCGGGTCCGCTCTATTGGCGATCTCTGCAATCAAACAGGGCCGCGGTATCCTGGCGATCTGGCGCAGCGATGCGGTGGCGGTAATCCTGTTTGGCCTGATCGGGATGATGCCGGTGCAGTACACCTATATGGCTGCGATCAATGCTTCCAATACTGCCACCGCCACGGTGCTGCAGTTCACCGCGCCCGCCATGATCGCGCTGTGGCTGGCGCTGACCCAGCGGCGCCTGCCAGGGTTGCGGGAAACCGCCGCCATCGGACTTGCCATGCTGGGGACATTTTTCCTGGTGGCGCATGGCAAGATGGGAGCGCTGTCGATTTCGTTCCTGGCGCTATTCTGGGGTCTGGCCAGCGCGGTGGCCGCGGCCTTCAACTCAATTCAGCCGGCGCGAATCCTGCGCCAATATGGCGCTTCGGCGGTAGGCGGCTGGGGCATGATCGTGGGGGGTGTCGCTCTATCCTTTGTGCATGCGCCCTGGAATGCGCCGGGCAGATGGGACTCCATCAGCTATGTCTTTTTGTTTTTCATCATACTGGCCGGAACCTTGGCGGCCTTTTATCTCTACATCACAGCGCTGCGCCTGATCGGGCCGCAAAAATCGAGCCTGCTGACCTGCGCCGAGCCGCTGTCCGCCGCTCTGTTGGCGGTGTTCTGGCTGGGCGTTTCCTGGGGCGGGATGGACTGGCTGGGAACCGCCTGCATTCTCGCCACCATTGCGCTTCTGGCCAAGGAGCAGTCGCAAGAAGGCCAGTCGGAAAAAGTAACCTGATGCGTTGCGTCCGACTGCGGAGCGTTGGGAACAAAGCGCTGCCGGAAGCTGACGTCGAAGTAATGCGGGATATGCCCTGAGGCGTCTAAACTTGGCGGGGGTGGGGCGACAAACAACAAGGGAAACGCACAATGACAATCAAAACAATGCTGGCGGTGGCTGCACTGCTGACCGCGACAACGGCCGGCGCATTTGCGCAAGGCGCGGGCACGCCGCCGCCGGGCGGCGGCGGTATGGCGGCTTGCCGCGATGACGCACAAAAATTCTGCGCCGACAAAACCGGTCCCGACCGGCGCACCTGCATGGAAGCGAACAAAGACAAACTGTCCGAAGCCTGCAAGGCCGCCCGCACCGCCCGCGCTGCGGGCCAGTGAAACGGATAAATCGCTGAAAATAGCGGGGTCCTGATCCCGCTATTTTCATTACCGGCCAAGTCCCTTACCATCGTCCCAGGCGCCTCATAAAAGACGCCGGGAGGACGAGGATGTCATTTCTGGATCGCCGCGGTCTATTGACGGGCGCAAGTGCTTTTTTGGGCGTGGAATTGGTCGCACCGCTGGCCAAGGCCCTGGCGGCGGACATGGCGCCGGGTTTCACGGCCTCGCATACCGCCCTCACGGCGGAACAGCGGGCCCTGGTGTCCGCGATCAGCGAGCGCATCATGCCCACCACCGATACACCGGGCGCAATCGCCGCCGGGGTTCCGGCCTTTATCGAGATGATGCTGGCCGACTGGTATGAGCCGACCGATCGCCAGGAATTCATGAACGGCCTGGGCCTGTTTGAAGGCTCGTCGCGCATCCAGTTCGTAAAGCCTTATGCCGAAATTGCACCGGAAGAGCAGGACCTGCTCCTCACCCAGGCCATGACCGGCAAGATACCGGGCCTGCCCGCCAGCTTTTTCGAACATTGCCGCCAGCTTGTTGTGCTGGGCTATTTCACTTCGGAAATCGGCTGCAAGCAGGAACGCGTCTATCTGCCGGTGCCCGGCCGCTATGACGGCAGATATCCCTACGCCGAGGTCCGGCGCGTCTTTTCCTCCTGATCCGGAAATATTCTCATGGCTACTTATGAATTCGACGCCATTGTCATCGGATCGGGCATCAGCGGCGGCTGGGCCGCCAAGGAATTGTGCGAAAAAGGCATGAAGGTGTTGATGCTGGAGCGCGGCCGCATGGTCGAGCACCGCAAGGATTATATCACTGAAGGCAAGGGGCCCTGGCAGTTGCCCTATCGCGGCAGCCTGCCGCCCGCCGAAGTCGAGCGCGATCACGCCATGTCCAAATGGGGTGGGGCGGACAGCACCGCCTCGACGCATTTCTTCAACAATGACCGGCTCAATCCGATCGATTATGAGAACAGCAAGCCGTTCCGCTGGATCAGGCCGGCCCAGGTCGGCGGCAAGTCGTTGTTGTGGAGCCGGGTGGCGCTGCGCTGGAGCGAGATCGATTTCGGCGCCAACAAGCGCGATGGCCATGGCAGCCCTTGGCCGATCACCTATGACGAGGTCGCGCCCTGGTATTCCTATGTCGAAAAATATGCCGGCATAGCAGGCCAGAAGGAGGGGCTGCGCCAGCTGCCCGACGGCGAATATCAGAAGCCGCATCCCATGAATGCGGCCGAGATCTGGCTCAAGGACCGGCTGGAACACGCCATGCCCGACCGCAAGGTCATTCACACCCGTTCCGCCAATATGACGGAAGACAAGCCGGAGCAGGGGCGCGCCCGTTGCCAGGACCGCAACATGTGCGCCCGGGGCTGTTCGTTCGGCGCCTATTTCTCCACCCAGGCGGTGACGCTGCCCGCGGCGCGCAAGACCAACAACCTCACTTTGCTGTCCGACCAGGTGGTGACCAACCTGGAATATGATCCCAAGACCAAGCGCGTTACCGGCGTAAGGGTGGTGGATGCCAACACCATGCAGGCTAAGGTTTATACCTCGCGGATCGTGTTTCTCTGCGCGTCGGCGATGGCCTCGACGCAGATATTGCTGAATTCGAAATTACCCGGCAGCGACCGCAGCTTTGCCGATTCCAGCGGCTTGCTGGGCCATTACATCATGGACCATTGCTTCCGGACCAATTTCTGGGGAACCGTGCCGGACAAGGAGCTTGATCCCTTTATTCCCTATGGCCGCCGCCCCACCGGCGTCTATATCCCGCGTTTCCGCAATCTGGATGGCCAGGATTCCGACGCAGATTTCCTGCGCGGCTATGGCATGCAGGGTGCGGCAGGACGCAGCCCGGCATCTGCGGCCGGCTTCGGCAAGGCCATGAAGGAAGGCATGCGCGGCTATGGTCCCTGGACCGTGCGGTTCACCGCCTTTGGCGAATGCCTGCCCTATAAGGATAATACGCTGAGCCTCAATCCCGCCAAGCTGGACCGTTACGGCGTGCCGTTGGCGGTGTTCAATGTCACCTTCCGGGACAACGAACAGCGCATGATGCGAGACGCCGCGATCCAGGGCCAGATCATGATGAAAGCGGCCGGACTGGTCGATGTCGGCGCGTCGAATGAGGAACATGTCCCCGGCGACGCCATCCATGAAATGGGCGGCGCCTGCATGGGGGCCGATCCCAAGGCTTCGGTGGTCAATCGCTTCAGCCAGGCGCATGACGCCGCCAACCTGTTCGTCACCGATGGTTCGGCGGCGGCTTCCACCAGTTGCGCCAATCCGTCCATGACCTTCATGGCGCTGACGGCGCGCGCCGCCGACCATGCGGTCAAGCTGGTCAAGGCGGGAACGATTTAGCGGCGGCGGGTCTTTTGCGCCGTGACTATGGCAAGTTCTTGCGAAAGAACTTCAGCACTTCAGCATTGAAGTTTTTGTGGAATTCCGTGCGATCAAAACCTGGCGGATCGGTGCACACCGGCGGAGGGTTGGTTTTGGCGAAAGCCTGCGTGCAAGGAAAAATGAAGGACATGTGTGTGGAGTTGGGCACTTGGTGAAATTCCGGCCTGGTTGGAAGGCCTCGGTCTATGGCCGCCACATTTGCGGGGGTTACGCCCATGCCGCCGAGCGCGGAACTCCATAGCTGGATCGGTGCTTTCACCGCCTCCAAGCTGCTCTTGTCTGCAAAAAAGCTCAAGGGATCGGCCAAGACAAAGGCTTTGATGCGTGGCTCATACGCAGCCGGATGAGGAGGAATATTGTTGTCAGACATCTCCTGGCACAATGGTATCTTCTCCAGACACGGGAATTCAGGATGGTGAAAATCCGGCGCGGCGCCCGCCAGCACAAGTCCGGTATATCCACCACGGGAAAATCCGAAAAAGCCTATCCGGTTTCGGTCGATGTCCAGACCCGCTTGTGGATGAAGCATCAGCCAATCTATCGCGCGCTTAATATCAATCGGACGAACCAGAAAGGGCGAGATGTCTGAGATGGATTTGTCGTTATAGCTGAGAACCGAGTCTTGCGTATGATTGAGAGAAACAACCGCAAAGCCCGCATCGGCCAGGAACTCCGCGGTATCATGATGGCTGAACCTATCTCCAAACAGTCCGTGCGAAATGATAATCAAGGGCAAGTTCTTTTGTGTGATCGCGCAGTCCTTAACCCCGTGGATGGCGACCGGCCAGGTCTCGCTGTCCACGACAATCTCTGGCGCCGGTGTTGCACATGGCGTCCAAAGCTGGACCAGAATTCTCTGTCCGTTTTTGTCTGCTGGAATCACTAAATCCCGGATACCGGCGGCTCGCGCGGCGAACGGGACAAGGGCAATCAATGCGAAAAACAAAAGCGCCAGCGCGTGACGAAAAGGGCCGGAATTACGCATCTAAGTTCTCCCGTGATCTGTTGCCGCTGGTCACTGCTCTTCGGTCAGCGGTTTTGCGCTATGGCTTCCAGCGCCGCCTGAATTTTCGGCTTGGCGTGGTTTTGCGACCAATGCGCCATGGCCAGATCGGAATAGTGCTTGGCCAATTCCTTGGCCACCAAGACCCCTAACTCGTAACCTCCGCGTGGAGGCACGACAGGGTCCTGGCTGCGGATGTCGTTGAACCAGACCTTGGCGTCGAGTTCTTGTGTTGAGTCGAACTTTTTCAGAAAGTCCGCCGCCAGTTCCCGCCGGTTGGCATCAACTTTTTCCACCGATCCGGCGGGAACATGCGACAGGTCCACGGCGCTGGCCGTAGGGTTCAGTTTCTCGCAGACATATTGCGCCATCCCCTCGGCCCACAAAGTGGTCCAGAGCGGATAGTTGCTGGATGCTTTAAAATCGAAAAACTGAAAGTGATAGCGATGGAACAATTCGTGGGTCATGCCGGGCGTTATGTCCTTTTGGCCCAGCGCCACGGTGGCATCCATACCGAGCAGTATGGCGCCGCGGCCTTGAATGTCCTGCGCGCGGCCATTGAAGCAATAGCCGGAAGCCATCACATAAATATCGCCGGCCCAATGCATGTCCGGAAACAGTTTGAGAAATTGGGCCTGGGTTGCCGCCAGCTTTTCCGGCAGGCTCTCGCTGGCGTCTCGCATGGCGGGCGCGATTTTCGGAAGGTTGGGAAAGTAACGGGCGCGTGCCCAGGCCGGATCCCATTGGTCCTTACAGGGCCCGGCCAAGTCGTCAAACACCGCTTGGTGTTTGCTGACATACAGGCTTTGCCAAAGTTCGGCCTGGCGCTCCACGGGCTGCTTTTGTGCCGCATCCCAGAATTGCCAGAAGTCCGGCATGAAATTGTGGATGGTGAAATCCGCGGCCATGGCCGGCGGCAGGCAAGCCAAAAACCCAAGGCAGACCATGGCCATAATCTTCGTACCCAAACGGTTCTTCGACATGTCTGGCTCCTCATTCGTGGCTCATGTCACCAACGGCATCACGAATTTTCGTATCGCTCGCAGGAATTGGTCCGCGTCGGTGAAGCAGGCATAGTGGCCGCCATCAATCGCCGCAAATGCCTTGCTGTGGGACCGAATTGTTTCCCAATAGGCTCGCGCTGGCTCAAGAGGCGTGACGTGATCATCACGTCCCTGAATCAAAATATACGGTACCGGTAACGAAGGAATCTCCGTCATCGCATCAAACACAATGGATTCTTTGCCTATTTTATTGGCCTCAAAGCCATAGCCTTTGACCCAAGCTTGCGCTTCGGGCCTGGGATGGTCAGGTGACCCCATGAAATCAGCCTGAAGCTTTAGATATTCCTGATCTGGAGGCGACATCATCCATTTGCGTGAGGCTCCAATACGCTTCCAATCATTTATAGACAGCGTCCGCACATCATCCAGTGCCTTCAGACCTGCCTCGTCGTGGGTTGCTACCGCTTGCTCTCGCGCCCACCGCTCCCGGTATTCCATCGTCAGTGAATTGTTGACAAACTGTCCGGTACCAACAAAGGCGTAATAAAGTTCGGGCGCGCGTTTTGCCACCATAAGTCCCAGCATGGCGCCAAAAGACTGCCCCACCAGGATCAGCTTTCGCTTTCCGAGCCGATTTAAGGCATGCCGGGTCACTTCGATTGCATCGGTAGTCAAACGGTCAAGCGTCAAATCCGGCGTCGCTTCACCATTTTTCTCGAAAGTTTTCCCAGCGCCTCGCTGGTCCCAATTGATCACGGTGAAGTCGTGTTCCCAAGGCGCGAAAGTGTTCAGAAAGGGAGACTGCGCCTCTCCCGGACCGCCATGCAAATAAAGGATTGCTGGCTTGGCGGTGTCGCCTTGAATTGCGATCCATTGATTAATCCCGCCAATGGAGACAAAGCCGGTCTCGTCAACCGGAGATTTCGCGGCGGCGATTTGGGGGACCAGCAGTGTCAATGCGCCGGCACCGTGAAGGAATGTCCGCCGGGAGAATGAAGGCATCGCGATCCCTTTCCCGAACCGCCTGCCGCACGGCCTGTCAGGCCGTTGCGCGATTGCCGCCAGCGTCGGCGTGTTCGGATTCATCTGAGCCTCAATGCTCTTCGATAATGCGGCCGGAGCCCATGATCTGGCGCTGAATGCTGGCGGGCCGTGTCAGCATATGGACATTGCCCGATCCCATTATAGTGGCCTTGAGTTCATCCTTGGGCGCGACGGTGACCGAACCGCTCCCCAAGATTTCGACCGACACGTTGCGGGCGGCCAGTTTCCCCAATTTGGCGTTGCCAGAGCCCAGCACGCTGATTGCAAGCGTGTCGACCCTGCCTTCGGCCGAGACCGATCCTGAATCACTGATGGTGATCCTCAGCGATTTCTGTTCGATATGGCCAAGGTCGATATTGTTGTTGCCGCGAATGAAAACGGTGCCGCTCTTGGGATCGTCTTGCTGTGACAGCCCTCGCGCCACGCCTTCCCGCACCTGTTGATCGATCTGTGCGGCGGCGATCCCGTTTCTTGCGGCGTCCGCGGCGATCCGGCCGATGCCGTCCTTGCCCATTGTGGCTTCGATGGCATTGCTGGCGGCGTCGGTGGCGATGCGAGACACGTCCAGTGCCTTCAGGGCGGTTTGTGCGGCGGCTGCCGAGAGCTGGCTTACCTCTCCGGAGCCGACAATGGTCTGGCGCAACTCGGCCGGCTTGGTGAGAAGCTGAAGGTTGCCGCTGCCGGCAATGAGCAATTTGACCCTGCCATGGGGAGAAAATGCGGCGTCGCCGCTGCCCAGGATGGAAATATCGGCATCGCCCGTTACCGAAAGGCCTCCGAGATTGGCCTTGCCGGGTCCGGCGATCGTCAGCCGCAACCGATCGACCTTGCCGCGGCCGCTTACGCTGCCGCTGCCATTCAGGTGCAAATCCAGTCCAGGCTGGTCGATCTCGCCGAGATCGAGATTTTCGCCGCCATTGACGACGAATTTCCGGATCGGCACGCCGCTGACCACGGCGTCGAGCTTCTTTCCGCTGCTGCGGGGCATGGTGGTATCCGACGCGATGCGCCCATCGCTGACGCGAACATGCTTAAGCAGTTCTTCCGGACCGGTCACCAGCACGCCCTGCGGGCCGCCGGGCCGGTAGCGGATATTGATCGGCATATCCAGCGCCAAAGTATCGCCGCCCTCCCAGCGCCAGCTTTTATGGGTGGCAAGGTCGATCAGTGGCCTTACCTCTTTCAGGGAGCGCGAGTCGTGGAAGACATCGTCGCCGCCGATGGCGACGGCAAGACCCAGAAAAGTGGCGCACAGCACCAAGCCCGAACCCGTTATGATGGCAAGTTTCCGGGGCATCGGCTTACTCCTCATCCGCATCGGGTTTGAGCAGGCGGTAGTTGAGGCGCATATAGCGGCCGAGCAGGCGCAAGCCTCCATCCAGCAGCATGGCGAGCAGTCCGCCGATGCCCACCACGCCGCAGATCAGGCCTAATCCCACCAGCGCCGGAACCAGCACATTACCGTTGCCCGACAACAAGCCGCCCAACAGGTGCAGGCCGGTGCTGCCTACGATGTAAAGCACATAGGACGCGATCCCGGCGAAGAAAATCAGCCCCCCGATCACCGGCAGCAGGACGAAGATGTTGAAGGCTTGCAGCCCTACCAGGCCCAGGCTTGCCTGCACGAAGGTGCGGGGACTGCGCCGGGTTTCCCAGCGGCGCAACTTGGTTTCGGCGCTCAATTCACTGCCCAGCCGCAGCGGATCGCCCAGCGACGCGGCGACTTCGGTCTCGTTGCGTCCGGCCAGGGCGGCATCGCTGAAATGGGCTTCATAGTCCAGTACAATGTCGTCGATCTCGGACGGAGAAAGTCCCTTCAGGCCTTGCCGCAACCGGGCGATGAAAAGCGCACGGCTCATGGCGCGTCCCCCAGCATCTTTTCTACCGACGTCATGAAGCCCTTCCATTCTTCGCGTTGGGCTTTGAGCGTGGTGCGGCCAGTCTCGGTAATACGGTAATATTTGCGCGGCGGCCCGCCAGGCGCTTCCATCAAATAGGTGCTCACCTGGCCATCGTCCTGCATGCGGCGCATCAGGGGATAGATCGTTCCTTCCCCCATGCCGACTTCCTGCATCAGCCTGGTGGCGATCTCGTAGCCATAGGAATCGCCCCGCGACAAAAGGGTGAGGACACACAATTCCAGGATTCCTTTCCTGAGTTGTGTCTGGATGCTCTCCGTCAAACCTTTTACTTCCGCTGATGATGAAGGCCATGTGGCTTCCCGCAAGCTATCGTTCGACAAGTTGGACCGCAATGCGATCGTGGCTTCCGCGAACCGCGACTCAGTTACCGGCGATTCGCACACCGCCTGAGCCGCTGACCCTTTGATTGAGGCGGGCCGGCATCGCCTTCATGCGAATATTGCCGGAACCGGAGACATTGATATTGGCTTCGTCGCGCGGCGTGACATCGACATCGCCGCTGCCCGAAATATGGATGTTGGCGCGCCTTACGCTGGCGTCGCCCAGAAAAGCGTTGCCGCTGCCGGATATGGCAAGATCGACCTGGTCGATCCGCCCGCCCGCGCTCATGCGTCCGCTGCCTGAAATGGACAGACGCAGGCGGTCCTGGTCCAGATTGCCCATTTGGATATCGCCGCCCCCGCCATGCAAGGCGACATTGTGCAGGGTGACGCCGCTGACGGTGATGTCCAGCCTGCCGCCGCGGATACTGCAATCCTCACACCAGCGGATCTCGCCTTGGCCGACGCGCAATTTTTCCAGCAGCGCATCGGGACCGGTGACAGTGATCCGGGCAGGGCCGCCGGCCACATAATGCACGGTCGCGCCGACATTCACGCCCAGGCCGTCATTGCCGTCCCAGGTCCATTCCCAATGGCCGCTTTGTTTGAGAGACGGCTCGCGGGGTGTGAAGTCGTCCCAGTCCCGCGCCAGTACGGGCATCGACAAGGCCAGTGAAAACAGACACACCGAAACCAGGCGAAGGGAAAATTGGGGCAAGAAAGAATTCTGCATTTTCGGCCTCCCGAATTGAAACCGCGCCGGACGCGCCGGATGGGTATAGACAATAGTACCGTGCTATGCAAGGTATAATGTTGTACATGTTATACGGTTATGCAAGGAACAGGGCGCGGGAACATGAAAAAGGCAGCGTTTCTCTGGTTTTTTCTGCTGGGAAGCCCGGCTTGGGCGGCTGACGAGCAGGGGATTTCTGTCTACCCCGCGAGCTTTTTCGCCGATTCCCGGCCCGCCACCGCCAACGATATGATCTCCCGTCTACCGGGTTTTATGCTGGATAACGGCCTGTCATCGGCGCGCGGCTTTGCCGGTACGGCGGGAAATATCCTGGTCGACGGCGCGCGCCCTACCGCCAAGAATGACGATCCGTCCACCATCCTGGGCCGCATTCCCGCCGCCAGTGTCGAGCGTATCGAACTGATCCGCGGCGGCGCTCCCGGCATAGACATGCAAGGCCAGACGGTGGTCGCCAATATCGTGCGCAAAAAAGAAGACACCAGCCAGATCATCCTGAACGCCAATCTTGGTTTCATGGGCTCGGGGCAGTGGACGCCTTATGGCGGCGTTGAATATCACGGCCAGAATGGCGCCTGGCGTTATGAAGCGTCGCTCTCGCGTTTGGTTCAGCAATGGGATGACTCGCCGGGTGAGGGCTATCGCGTCATCCTCGCGCCGGGCCAGGCGGCGGCCTATGACCGCGCCGTCTATACCGGCATCAATCGCACCGGCTGGCAGGCGCATGGCGGGCTGATCGCGCCTTTGTGGGGCGGCGCGTGGGACAATAATTTCACGTTGCAGACCACCGATTATCCCACGGCCTTGCGCTATTACGGCTATGGCGGCTCGCGTTTCGACTCCATCACCCGCCAAAGGACGGCGGAGTTAGGCAGCCATTGGCAAGGCGGCCTGGGCGCAGCCACTCTGGAAACGCTGGTGTTGCAGCGCCTCGGTCATCAGGAGGACGGCAATTCCAGCGCCGCTCCAGCCTCCAGCTCCGCCTTCCTGTCCATCAAGGACACTGGTGAGACCATCGGGCGCGTCACCGCGCGTTACAGTTTTTCGCCCGATCTCAGCATCGAGGCGGGCGGGGAGGGCGCCTATAATTTTCTCGATGGACATTCGAGCTTGAGTACAAACGGCGCAGCGGTCTCGTTGACCAACGCCAATCTGTCGGTCAACGAAAAGCGCGGCGAGATATTCGGCATTGCGACGTGGAAGATCATGCCCACCCTTTCGCTGGAAGGCGGCATGCGAATGGAAGTTTCCGAGATCAGCTCCACTGGCGACACGGTGCAGAGCCGCGACTTTTTCTACCCCAAGCCGCGCTTGCTGCTGTCCTGGTCACCGGATGAGAAAAGCCAGATCCGCCTTCGTGCCGAGCGCACGGTGGGCCAACTCAATTTCTCGGACTTTGTCGCGGCGGTGAATCTCTCCGGTTACGGCATCGGCGCGGGCAATGCCGACTTGAGGCCGGACCAGCGCTGGCAATTCGAAGCGGCGGTCGAGCGGCGGTTTTGGGAACGCGGCTCGCTGGTGCTTTCCTATCTGCATGAGGAAATCACCGATCTGCAGGACTTCGTGCCTGTGGGCGGAGGATTGGACGCGCCGGGCAATATTTCCCATGCCACCAGCGAAAAACTGGCGATTTCCGGATTGGTGCCGCTGGATTTCCTGGGGCTGGAAAAGGGGCAATTCAAGCCAAACCTCTATTGGAGCACCAGCGACTTGATCGATCCGGTGACGGGCGAGCACCGCCGGATGTCCAACCAGCGCAACATCAATTCCTATTATGAGATCAGCCAGGACATCGATTCGCTCAAATCCACTTGGAGCATCAACTGGGGGACGGGCTGGTCCCGTTCCACCTGGCGCATCGCCCAGATCAGCCGCATAGGCATTCACAACAATCCGTTTATAAACGCATCCTGGTCCTACAAACCGACCCCCGATTGGAACATCACGCTAAGCGCCAACAATTTTATTCCCTATCGGTTTGAAATCGAGCAGCGCAATTTTTCCGGCCCCCGCACCGTGGGCGCGCTGCCCGTTATCCAAGACCGGTTCGCGCGCACCCAGCCGCGCTTTTATATTCAGGTGCGCAAGACCTTCTGAGCGGGGTTCTTGCCGCCGGGCCAAAGATGCCGCAAAGTCCGCCCACAAAATAATGAGGGATGGGACGATGAGCCGGGCGATCAACCTTTTGGCAGCATGTGGTTTTGCGATGGCGTTGACGGTCGGCACGGCCTGGTCCGCCGAGCCGCGCAAGCCGGGGGAATATCCCCCCACGGCGGACTCGCTGCCGCAACCGGGCGTGCCTAAGGGCAAGCTGATCGGTCCGCTCGAATTCCACAGCAAGATCATCGAAAACACGGTGCGGCGTTACTGGATCTATGTACCCGCCAAATATGATCCCAGGACGCCGCCAAACCTGCTGGTATTCCAGGACGGCCAGCGCGCCATCAATCCGCAGGGACCGCTGAATATTCCGGTGGTGCTGGACAATCTGATCGCCAAGGGCGACATTCCGCAGACCCTGGGCATCTTCATCACCCCGGGCAATACCGGCACCGAGCATTATCCCGATGGGTTGGGACCGGCGGGCTGCACCGGATTTTCCTGTACCGGAAATCCCAACCATCGCGCCCAGGAATATGACGCGGTCAACGACACCTATGCGCGCTTCCTGACCGAGGAAATGCTGCCGGAAGTCGCCAAGAGCTACAAATTCACCGACGATCCCCAGAAGCGCGCCATCGGCGGAACCTCCAGCGGCGCGATCTGCGCCTGGACGGTGGCGTGGAACAAGCCGGAAGCCTTCCGCAATGTCATCAGCATGATCGGCAGTTACACCTCGATCGGGTATCGGCCCGCCACCGCGGACCATCCCATCATCGTGGGCGGCGATACCTATCCCGGCCTGATCCGCAAAAGCCCCATCCGTCCCATCCGCATTTTCCTGCAGGATGGCACCGCCGATCTGAACAATGAGCATGGCAACTGGCATCTGGCCAACGAGCAGATGTTGTCCTCATTGCAATGGGCCAATGCCAATGCCGACGAGAAGAAAATTCCGGGCGCGCGTTATGACGTCCGGTTTGAATGGGGCGACGGTGCCCATTCGGATGTGCATGGCGGCTGGCTGTTGCCTGGTATTCTGCGCTGGATGTTCGCGAAGTAGGTGGGTTCATTTTCGTCGTGAGTTCGTCGCGCCTACGCAGTCCGGCGGATGTGGCAGTGGATGTCGATGGTGGGCCTGCCTAGCCGGGTGATTCCGGCGCTTCCAAAGCCGGCAGGGAAGATGTCGCAGCCGCCGCGCCTGGGAACCCCCAAGGTTCCGGCGGTCGATGTACGAAACTCCCTCTGATCATTGCGGGGGTCGGGCAGGCTAACTCGTTGTTTTCGGCTGCGGGCGCTTTTTTGGCCAATTTGCTGCATTGCGAAAGTGTCGCAAGATTTCGCAGTGGCAGCAAAACCATATTCAAAGCCTGCTGTTCACTTTAGTCTGTTGATCGGAGATAAAGTAAGTCCAGTTTAGACTCGTTCGAGCCTTAGGGACCGGGTCGCCAGGGAGACGCTTTTTAATGTCACGGATTTCAGGGCAAGCCGGTTTTGCCATGGGCGTTTTCGCCCTGGCCGGATTTGCCAGTTTTATGGTTTTTGGCAGCGCTGCCGCTCAACAGACGCCAGCCCAAACACAAGTCGCGGTCAACGCTCCTGCGGCGGCCTCTCCAACCGCGTCCACGGCTATGCCGACGACGGCGGATCGCAAGAAAATGCTGATGCAATATTGCACGGCTTGCCACAACGACAAGACCAAGACCGCCGGCATGAGTGTGGTGCCGTTGAACGCCGACAATTTGCCAGCCAACCTGGCCACTTGGGAAAAAATCTTGCGCCGTCTCAGTGTCGGCGAGATGCCGCCGCGCGGCATGCCGCGTCCGCCAAAAGAACAGATCGCCGATTTCACCGACTGGCTTGCCGGCTCGCTGGACAAGTTGGCCGCCGCCAAGCCCGATCCCGGCCGCGCCACCATCCGGCGCATGAACCGCACGGAATATGCCAATGCTGTGCGCGACCTGATCGGCCTGGACACGGACATCGGCAAGAGCCTTCCGGTCGACGATACCGGCTATGGCTTCGACAATATCGCCGACATTCTGACCGTCTCGCCGACTTTGATGGACCGCTATGTCAATGCCGCGGGCAAGATCGCACGCATGGCCACCGGCCAGACCTCGCACAAGGTGGTCACCACCGATTACAAACTCACCAAGGATCTGTTCGAGAACTCCTTCGGCGTGCCCTCCTACAATGAGCGGGCCAATGACGACCTGCCGCTGGATTCGCGCGGCGGCGGTTCGGTCAAGTTTTACACGCCCTATGACGCGACCTATACGGTCCAGGTCTATTTGAATTCCGGCTCGTCCACCGAGTCCGAGCTCGAGGCGGGCGACCGGGTGGAAGTGAAGGTGCCGCTGAAAGCCGGCCTTCGCACCATCGGCGTTTCCTTCCGCAAGGAATTGGCGCTTGAGGAAAATCTGATCCCCAAAACCACCACCGGTCCGCGCCCCACCAAGCCGACCGGCGCGCCGCGCATGCTGCCCATGGACATACAGGTCGATGGCGCCCGTGTGACCACCCTTTCGGTGCCCTCCTTTGGCAGCGGGCCTTCCTTCCAGCAGGCCTTCTACCAGCGCGACGTGATGCAGATTTCCCTGGTCGGCCCCTATGACGTCAAAGGGGCGGGGGATACGCCCAGCCGCCGCAAGATCTTCATCTGCCGGCCATCGGCGGAATTGCCGGAAGCGGACTGTGCCAACAAGATTCTCACCAACCTGGCGCATCACGCCTATCGCCGCCCGGTAACCGCGGCGGACATTTCGCCGTTGATGAAGATCTATGCAGAAGGCCGCAAGGGTGCCGATTTCGATCACGGCATCGAGGCGGCGCTGGAAGCGGTGCTGGTCTCGCCCAGCTTCCTGTTCATGCGCGAAAGCGATCCCGCCAAGGCCGCGCCCGGCTCGATTCACCGGATCAGCGATACCGAGCTTGCGACACGCTTGTCGTTCTTCCTGTGGAGCAGCATCCCGGACGACCAGCTTCTGGCGGTGGCGCAGCAGAACCAGCTGCACAAGCCTGAAATCCTCAAGCGGCAGGTCGCCCGCATGCTGGCCGATCCGCGCTCCAAGGCGCTCACCGACAATTTCGCCGGCCAGTGGCTGTATCTTCGCAAGTTGGAATATCAGCGCCCCGATCGCCGGGTATTCCCGGATTTCGATAATCGCCTACGCAGCGCGATGCTGACCGAAACCAACATGTTCTTTGAAAATGTGGTGAAGCAGAACCGCAGCGTCCTGGATTTCATCGACGCGGACTACACCTTCCTCAACCAGCGCCTGGCCGAGCATTACGGCATCCCCGGCGTTTATGGCACCAGCTTCCGCCGTGTTCAGCTCGATCCGGCCAAGCGCCATGGCGGGTTGTTGAACCAGGCCAGCATCCTGACCGCGACCTCCTACAACAATCGCACCTCAGTCGTGCTGCGGGGCAAGTGGATCCTGGAGAACATCCTGGCTTCGCCGCCGCCGCCGCCGCCGCCGAACATCCCGGCGCTCAATGACGCCAAGAACGGCAAGCTGCTGACGGTGCGCGAACAGATGGAAATGCATCGTTCCAATCCGGTTTGCGCCTCCTGCCACACCAAGATGGACCCGTTCGGCTTCAGCCTTGAGAACTACAATGCCGTTGGGGCCTGGCGCGGTACTGACGCCGGCAAGGTGTTGGATGTCTCGGCTGTGCTGCCGGACGGCACCAAGTTCGAAGGGCCTAAGGGGTTGCAGGACGTTCTGCTGGCTCGCAAGTCGCAATTCGTCGAAGCCTTCACCGAAAGGCTGATGACCTATGCTCTCAGCCGCGGCATCGAAGCCTATGACATGCCTTCGGTTCGCAGTGTTCGTAATGCCGCCGCCAAAGACGATTACAAGATGCAATCCATCATTATGGGAATCGTTCAGAGCGTTCCCTTTGTCATGAGAAGGACACCAGAGACATGATCATCACCCGCAAGTCGATGAACCGCCGCACCGTCCTCAGGGGCACGGGGGCCGTGCTGGCGCTGCCGCTGATGGAGGCCATGATGCCCGCCAGCAGCGTCGCCGCCGAGGCCGCGCAGACCGCGCGCAAGCGGCTGCATGTGATCTACACGCCCAACGGCATGATGATGGAAAATTGGACCCCGGCGCAGGAAGGCGAGGGCTATGCCATCACCCCCATCCTCAAGCCGCTTGAGCCCTACAAGGCCAAGTTCGCGGTCGTCAGCAATCTGGACCATGTGCAGGCCGAAGCGCTGGGCGACGGCGCGGGCGATCATGGCCGTTGCTGCGGTTCCTATCTGACCGGCATGCATGTCAAGAAGACCGAAGGCGCGGACCTGGCCAGCGGCATTTCGATGGACCAGGTGGTCGCCAAGCAGTTCGGCGAACTGACCCAGATCCCGTCGCTGGAAATGGGCCTGGAGCCCCCCAGCCTGGTCGGGAGCTGCGACACCGGTTACAGCTGTGCCTACACCAACACCCTGTCCTGGAGCAGCGCGTCCACGCCGCTGCCGGTCACCATCAATCCGCGCGAAGTGTTCGAGCGGTTGTTCGGCGACGGCGACAGCCTGGATGCCAAGAGCCGGATGGCGCAGCTGAGGCGCCAGGCCAGCATCCTGGATTTCGTGGCCGACGACGCCAAGCGTCTGTCGAACAGGATGAGCATGAACGACAAGCGCAAGCTTGAGGAATATATGACCTCGGTCCGCGATATCGAGCGGCGCATCCAGAAAATGGAAAAAGGCGGCGCCGATGTGGCGGTGCTTCCCTCCTATGCCCGTCCCTCGGGCGTGCCGGACAATTTTGAGGATCATGCCCGCATGATGATCGACCTGATGGTGCTGGGGGCCCAGGCCGACCTGACCCGGGTCAATACTTTGATGCTGGCCCGCGAAGTCAGCGGCCGCTCCTATCCCGAGATCGGCGTTCCCGACGCCCATCACGCCCTCAGCCATCACGGCAATGATCCGGAAAAGATCGCCAAGCTGACCAAGATCAACAGCCTGCACATGGAGCAGATCGCTTACTATGTGAAGCGGATGGGCGAGACCAAGGACGGCACCGGCACCTTGCTGGACAATACCTTCCTGATGGCGGGCGCCAGCCTTGCCGATCCCAACAAGCATGAGCATCGCAATCTGCCCACCATCGTCGCCGGCGGCCTGGTCAAGGGCAACCGTCATGTGGTGGCGCCGAAGGGCACACCCATGACCAACATGATGTTGTCGATGATGGATGCCTTGGGCGTGCATGTCGAAAAGCTTGGCGACAGCACCGGCCGCCTGGCCGATTTCACCGCTTAACCGGACAGTAGAGACGGATAGAATTACGGGTTATGAAAAAAGTACTTGGATTTGGCGTTGCCCTGTTGAGCGCGATTCCGGCGTCGGCTGGGGTTTTGGAAAACCGCCTGGCTGATGCGGTGCGCGACAGCGACAATGCGGCCGTCAAGAGCCTGCTCGCCCGTCACGCCAATGTGAACGCGCCATTGCCGGACAAATCCTCGGTTCTGTCCTGGGCGATCGACCGGCAGGACGCCGAACTGGTACAGCTGCTGCTGGCCGCGGGCGCCAAGGTCAATGTCACAGACAGCGAAGGGACGACGCCTCTGGCGCTGGCCTGCGAGTTGGGCAATCCGGAGATTGTCTCCAGCCTGCTGAAATCCGGCGCCGACGCCAAGACGGTGCGGGCCGATGGGATTTCCGCTCTGTCGCTCTGCGCCGGAACCTCGACGCCTGAGACACTGGCGGCCTTGATCGCCAAGGGCGCCAATGTGAATGCAGCAGATCCGCAAGGCCAGACGCCCTTGATGTGGGCCGCTGCCAAGGGAAGGACCGACAATATCGCGGTCCTGCTGAAGAGCGGCGCCAACGTCAATGCGGTGACCCAGAAGGGCTTCACGCCGTTGTTCTTTGCGCTTCAAAGCAAGGTGCCGCCGGCATCGCTGGCTCTGCTGGACGCGGGCGCCGACAGCAAGGCCCTGCTGCCTGACGGCACCACGGTGATCGCCGGGGCGCTGCTGGTCGATAACATTCCCTTCGCCATGCAAGTGGTCTCGCGCGGCGCCGATGTGAACAGCCGCGACCGTGAAGGACGCCAACTGATCCATGTCGCCGCGGCCAATGGCAATCCCGATCTGGTGAAGCTTGTCCTGACCAAGGGCGGCGATCCCAATGCCATGACCCAGCCGCCGCCGCCCCCGCCTCCGCCGCCAGGAGCGGTGGCAGCCGCGGCCCCGCCGCAACAGGTTGTCGCACTGGCAGCCGGTGGCGGTAGCGTTCCGCCCAAGAAGCGGCCGCTGGAAGCCGCCGAATATCTGATCCCGCCGCCGGTGGCGCCGACCGCGCCGCTGCTGCTGGCGGCGCGTGCCGGCTCCGTGCCGGCCATGAAGGCCCTGATCGAGGCGGGCGCCAAGCCCGACATCAAGGCCGGCGATGGACTGACCCTGGCGCTGGCCGCCGCGGGCAGCGGTAATCTGGAAGCCGTCAAATACGCCTTGACCCTGGACCCCAACATCAATGCCCTTGCCCAGGGTGGCAAAAGCATCATCCATATGGTGGTCGCCAACCGCATCGCCACCGACAATGAGGCGATCATCACCTACCTGGCCGACAAGGGCGCCGTCTTGAACGTCAAGGACGAGCATGGCATCACGCCCGCGGACTTCGTCAACCGGGTGGGGCCTGAGAAGATCCGCGTCTTCTATGTCCAGTTCATCAAGGATCGCGGCGTCGTCGCCAGCCTCAATCACTAGCGGGCCGTTTCATATGGCGGCCGTCCGTAAAGGAGTGTCGCCATGATCCGTCCCGTTGTCTTGGCTGTTCTGGGCCTGTTGGCGTCCTGCGGCGCCGTGACGGCCCAAACCGCTCCGCCCGGCTTGCCGGCAGCGCCAAAGGTCAGCGATGTGCGGCTCTATGTGCTCGATTGCGGCACCATCATCTCCCATGAACCGGAACGGTTTGGCCTTAACCGCCAGGATGTGCCCGATCCCGATTTTTCCGATCCCTGCTTTTTGGTGGTGCATCCCAAAGGCATGCTGCTGTTCGATACCGGATTGACCGATGCGCAAGTCGGCCGTCCGATCTATGAAAACAAGATGGGCTATGAGGGTCAGCTCAAGACCGTCAGCCTGAAGGGCGAGCTGGCGAATATCGGTGTCACCGCCTCCATGATCACCTATCTGGCGATTTCCCATTCCCATTGGGACCATGTCGGCAATGCCAATGATTATGCAGGATCGACCTGGTTGGCACGCAAGGCCGAAGTTGACGTGATGTTCGGGCCGAACGCCAACGCCACCGCGCGCAAAAGCTATGACGCGTTGGCCAAGGCCCGGACGCAGTTTATCGAAGGCGATTACGATGTCTTCGGCGACGGCAAGGTAGTGCTGTTGTCAACACCGGGCCATACGCCGGGCCATCAATCGCTGTATGTCAAGCTGGCGCGCACCGGCGGGGTGGTGGTGTCCGGCGATCTCTATCACTACACCGCGGAAAAAACCCTGGGCCGCATGCCGCCGCGCGAGCAAAGCCTGGAGACGCCCGCCTCGCGCAAGAAAGTGGACGACTTCCTGGCGCGCACCCATTCCCAGCTGTGGATGGGGCACGCGATCGACTGGTATCAGAACGCTGTCAAGGCGCCTGGCTGGTATGACTAACTGGTAGGACTGACCGGGGCTAAGCGATCCGCGATGTGATCGCCTTGGCTTCCAGATAATTCGACAACACCGCCTGGCCCATTTCGCGGCCCCAGCCCGATTGCTTGTAGCCGCCAAAGGGCAGGGCGGAGTCGAACACATGATAGCAGTTGATCCACACTGTTCCCGCCTTCATGGCATTGGCGAGCTGGTTGGCCTTGGCGATGTCGCGCGTCCAGACCCCGGCCGCCAGGCCGTAAATACTGTCATTGGCGGCGGCGACCAGCTTGTCGTCCGCTTCCTTGAAGGGGGTGGCCACAAGCACGGGACCGAAGATTTCTTCCCGTACCACTTTCATGTCGGGCCGCGTGTCCACCAGCACGGTAGGTGAAACGAAATAACCCCGTCCGTCGGGGGCTGAGCCTCCGGTCAGGGCGCGGGCGCCTTCTTCCAGGCCCGCTTTGAGATAGCCTTTGACCCGGCCATGCTGGACTTCCGACACCATCGGCCCCATTTCGGTGGCGGGGTCCATGCCGATGCCGAGCTTGATTTTGGCGGCATTGGCGGCAATGCCGGACACCACCTTGTCGAAAATCTTCTCCTGCACGAACAGCCGCGATCCGGCATTGCAGCACTGGCCGTGATTGAAGAAGATTCCGGCGGTGGCGCCGGCGATGGCGGCTTCTACATCGGCGTCATCCAGGATGATGTTGGGCGATTTGCCGCCCAGTTCCAGGCTGACCTTGCGCAGGTCGCGCGAAGCGGCCTGGACGATCAGCCGTCCCACTTCGGTCGATCCGGTGAAAGCGACTTTGTTCACGCCGGGATGTCCGGCCAGAGCGGCACCGGCGGTCTCGCCAAAACCCGGCACAATATTGACCACCCCGTCCGGCAGGCCGGCTTCCATCAAGAGTTCGCCCAGCTTGAGCGCGGACAGGGGCGTTTCTTCCGCGACCTTGAGCACCACGGTGCAGCCGGTCGCCAAGGCAGGGGCGAGCTTCCAGGCCGCCATCAACAGCGGAAAATTCCAGGGAATGATCTGGCCGACCACGCCGACCGGCTCCAGCCGGGTGAAGGAAAGATATTGGCCCGGCGCCGCCAGGTTGGAGATGGGGATGTGCTTGCCTTCCAGCTTGGTGGTCCATCCCGACATATAGTGGAACATGTCGGCGGACAGCGGCACGTCGGCGACGCGCGCCACGCTGAAGGGTTTGCCATTGTCCAGGCTTTCCAGCTGCGCCAACTCGTCCAGATGTTCCAGGATCAAATCGCCGATCCGGTGGATCATCCGGCCGCGTGCCGATGGCGACATGCGGCCCCAGGGTCCGTTCTCCAGCGCATTGCGGGCGGCGCGCACCGCTTCGTCAATATCGGCTGCATCGCCTTCGGCGACAGTGGCCAGGCGCATTTCCGTGGCGGGGTCCTGAACATCGAACACCTTGCCCGATTTGGCCTGCACCCATTTGCCGTTGATCAGCATGGGGCGCGGCACGGCAAGCCAGCCGCGCAAGGCGGCCGGAACCCGTTCGAGCGTGGATGTGCTGGTGGTATGAATGTTCATCGCCATCTCCCTGATCTTGTTTTCGCAAGGGAGCGTCTTCGCCGCGCAGGCACCTTGCAGGGCCTTACGCTACCAGACCAGGCGGGAAATGCCGATCACATTTCACCGGATATTGCAGCGCAATCGCAATTGTCATCCGTTTTGGATTGACGCTGCCCTGCCATGCTGCACACGCGTAAGGTTCTCAAAAAGCTGTTTCATTGGACCGGCGAGGTTGTTGGCGCAACGCGCAAAGCGGGTGTAGCCTTGGCGCACATATGAGGAGGATGCCCATGACCGGCGCCTCCCAGGGCAGGGGGAAAGCGATGAGAAAATTATCCGGTTCACGGAAATTTCTGGCCGGGACGGCCTTGGCCGCAGTCATCGCCGGCCTGTCGAGCGGGGCTCTGATGATGGGCCGTGCCGCGCAGGCGCAGCCCGCGGGCGATCCCATGGTTCCTTGGTTCGAGGCCGATCCCTATTGGCCCAAACCCTTGCCCAATCACTGGGTGCTGGCCATGACCATCGGCCTGTCGATGGACGCCAAGGACAATGTCTGGATCGTTCACCGGCCGCAGACCCTGGAGCAGAAAGAATCCTATGCCACCCGCAATGAAGCGGACTGCTGTATCGCGGCGCCGGATGTCCTGGAATTCGATCCCGCCGGCAACTTGATCCGCCACTGGGGCCGGGACCAGGTCAAGGGCAACGGCCATGATTGGCCCAGTTCCAATCACGGCATCACCATCGACAATGACGGCAATGTCTGGCTGGGCGGCAATGGCGCCTATCAGCCGCTGCCGCCGCCGGGAAGCGCGGCGCAATTCGCGCCGTCCACCGGCGGAGCGCCAGCGCCCGCGCAGATGGTGGCGCGCGAGGGTGGCGGCGAGATCGGCGTCTATCACGACAGCTTCATTCTGAAATTCACGCCGGACGGCAAATATCTGGGACAGATCGGCAAGGCCAATGGCAGCAAGGGCAGCCTGGACACCGAGAATGTGCGCGGTGTGGCCCAGGTCCGCCTTATTCCCCAGACCAACGAGCTGGTGCTGGCGGACGGTTATGGCGACAAGCGGGTTTCGGTATGGGATGCCGCTACCCTGAAGTTCAAGCGGATGTGGGGCGCTTATGGCAAAAAGCCCAATGACGATCCCATCCCGCATTATGACGTGAACTCGCCGCAGTTCGGCAATCCGGTGCATTGCGCCCAGCCGTCCAATGACGGGCTGATCTATGTTTGCGACCGCACCAATAACCGCATCCAGGTGTTCAAGACCGACGGCACCTATCTGCGCCAGCACATCGTCAAGCCCGACACCAGGGGTGACGGTTCGGTGTGGGAGATCGCCTTCTCCCGCGATCCGCAGCAGAAGTTCATGTACATCTCGGACGGCGCCAACGAGAACATCCATGTTTTCGACCGCCAGAGCATGAAGGAGCTCTATTGGTTCGGCGGCGGCGGGCGGCAGCCCGGCCAGTTCTATGCGGTGCATAGCATCGTGACGGACACCAAGGGCAACATCTACACCACCGAGACTTATCGCGGTCAGCGGGTGCAGAAGTTCAAATACAGGGGCATGATCAAGCTCAGCGAGCTTGTGAAGAAAGGCGTGGTGGGCGCCAGTCGCATCAACCCGTAGGGACGGGAAATGTTGAAGCGGATCGGGACGGGCCTGGTAGTTGCCGCGGCGTTGGCCGGGGCCTTGTTTGTGGCCAGGGCGTCGCCGCAGCCCAGTCCGGTCGCGATAAAAAGCCCGGTGCTGCCACCCGGCGACAAGCCCTTTGCGCGTATTTGCAAATCAGATGAGCTCGTGGATGCGCGCCCCACGCCGGCCTGGGTCGGCGCAAGCTTTGCCGGCGACAATTGCCGCGCCCCCGCTATGCCAGCCGTGATAAACGGATTTACCGCCAGCCGCGAACAGGTGGTGGCCGGCATGGAAGCGCAAAAGCGTTATGCCGCCGCGTCGGAGAAGTTCGAGCGCTGCGTTCTGGATTTTGTCGCCGCTCGCAAGGCGCAAGCCGGCCCAAAACCGATCAGCGCATCGCTGGTCGTCATCGAAAATCACCGTATCGCCGCCAGTCAACGCAACAGGAAGCTGGTGTCCGCCAGGGTCGCAACAGCCATCAACAATTTCAACGAATATGGCAGTGACTGCCCGGGCTGAGGCATCGTGCGTTGCCGGGATAGCGCTCACATTTCACGGTGATGTCCTGCGGCCAGATATTTCTAGATCGGCTGTGCATGATGCCATAGCATGCCCGGATTCTGATCGTCACAAACGCCATTAGGACCGATGCCCAAACATAAAGCCGTTCAGGGGAAACAATTCGAACCTGATGTCGTGATCGTGGGCTCTGGCGCGGGCGGCGGCATGGCGGCCTACGCCTTGTCCCGCGCGGGCATCAAGGTTTTGGTCCTGGAAGCGGGGCGCGACTATGATCCGGTTGCCGAATCCGCGATGTTAAAATGGAATCATGAAGCGCCGTTGCGCGCGTCATCCACCACCGACAAGCATTTCGGCTTTTACGACGCCACTGCCAATGGCGGCTGGGAAGTGCCGGGCGAGCCCTATACCAACGCGCCGGGATCGACCTTCCGCTGGTGGCGCTCGCGCATGCTGGGGGGGCGCACCAATCACTGGGGCCGGCATGTGCCGCGCTTCGGGCCCTATGATTTCAAGGCCAAGAGCCGCGACGGGCTGGGGATGGACTGGCCGATCTCTTACGAAGATGTCGCGCCTTATTACGACCGGACCGAAAAGCTGATCGGGGTATATGGCGCCAATGCGGGGCTTGAGAACCATCCCGATTCCTCGCCGGGCATTTTGCACACCCCGCCCAAGCCACGCATCACCGAGTTGATGATCAAGGCCGGCGCCAACGCCCTGGGCATTCCCTGTGTGCCGGCGCGTTATGCCGTCCTCACCAGGCCGATCGACCATCCGCATGCGCCGCGCCAGGCCTGTTTCTATGCGACGCCCTGCGGCCGTGGCTGCTCCATCGGCGCGGCGTTTCAGTCCACCACCTCGCTCTTGCCCATGGCAATGGGCACCGGCAAGGCGCGGATCATCACCGGCGCGATGGTGTCGCGGGTGGTGACGGGGGCGAACGGCAAGGCGACGGGCGTGGAATATTTCGACAAGGACGGCGCCACCCATTTCGTCAAGGCGCGCGCCGTGGTGCTGGCAGCTGGCGGCTGCGAGACCGCGCGATTGTTGCTGAACTCCGAGGATGGCGGACTGGCCAATTCCAGCGGAGAGCTGGGCAAAAATCTGATGGATACGACCGGCACTAATATCACCGGCCATGTCCCGGCATTGGAAAACCGTCCCCGCTACAATGAGGACGGAGCGGATCAGGCGCATCTCTATATCCCTTGGTGGCTCTATAAGGAGCAGGCGGCGGGCAAGCTCGGTTTCCCGCGCGGCTATCATTACGAGATCGGCGGCCGCTTCGGCGCGCCCGGCGCCGGTTCACCTTCTGGCGGCATGGAAGACGGCTATGGCGCATCCCTGAAGGAGGATGCGCGGCGCTATTACGGGGCGCAGCTTTCCTTCACCGTGCGGGGCGAGATGATCCCAAACTCCGATTCTTATTGCGAGATCGATTCCGAAGTGAAGGATAAGTTCGGTATTCCCGTGCTGCGCTTTCACTGGAAATGGACAGACTATGAATATAACCAGATCGCCCATGGCATGCAGACCGCCAAACAGATCATCGAGCGGCTGGGCGGCAAGGTGATTGGCCCGGCCCAGACACCGCAGCAGGCCATCGCGGTGGGCGGCTGGATCATCCATGAAGTCGGCGCTGTCCGCATGGGATCGAAGGCATCGGATTCCGTCACCGACAGTTTCGGCGCCACTTGGGACGTGAACAATGTGGTGGTGGCCGATGGCGGCGTCTTTACGTCCAATGCGCATAAGAACCCCACCTTGACCATCATGGCCCTGGCCTGGCGCAGCATGGATCATCTGGCTGATCGCATGCGCAAAGGCGAGGTGTGAAGATGGAGATTTCACGCCGCGTTACTTTGGCCTGGGTCGCCGCCGCGTCGGCAAGCCCGTGGGTGGCAGCTGTTCCGGAGCCCGCGCAAGCGCAGCAGATGGGCCTTTGGAAAGAGGTCACCGTCAGCACGATTACCGGCCCGGGCTATGGCCAGGATCCCAATCTGGTGAAACCCAGTGTGCCCTGGCCACTTACCCTTACCCAGGACCAGCGTGCTGTGTTGCGCATTGCCGCCGACCTGATCCTGCCGGCTGATGCGCATTCCCCTTCGGCGGGAAGTTTGCCGGTGGATACCTTTATCGACGAATGGGTGAGCGCGCCCTATCCGCAGCAGCAGCGCGACCGGGTGATCATTCTCTCCGGTCTGGCATGGCTGGATGCGGAAAGCAGTGCCCGATTCGGAAAGATTTTCGTCCAGGCCAGCGATACCGAGCGGCGTGCGGTCTTCGACAGCATCGCTTTCAGGGCCAAACTGCAGCCGGGCTATGAGCGTCCCGCTTTCTTCTTCGCGCGGCTGCGCGGTTTGGTGATGGGTGGATTCTATTCCCTGCCACAAGGCATGGCGGATATCGGCTATATGGGCAATGCGCCGATGACGGGCAATTATCCCGGGCCCACCCAGGAAGCGATCGCCCATCTGGACGCGGCCTTGGCCAAGCTGGGCATCAAGACCGTCTAGACGGATCGCTTAGCCGGGCGGCAACCGCTTGATCCAGATATTGCGAAAGGAGACATGGCTGTCGGGATTGCCGTGATCCTGCAGCGCCAGGGGCAGCTCCGCCGGATGTGGGGCATAGACGCCCACTTTGCCATGCACGGTGGCGCCGATCAGCGCGACATTGTCTTGCACCAGCATGCCGTTCAGTTTCACCGTCATGCGCGCCGGCGCCGTCACCTTGCCGCCGGAGAAATGCGGGGCGTGGAAGGTGATGTCATAGCATTGCCACATACCGGCCGGCCGCGCCGCATTCACCAAAGGCGCAAATTGGGAATAGATGCTGCCCACCATGCCGTCCGGATAGGTTTCGGATTTATAATTGTCCAGGATCTGCACTTCGTACAGGCCCATCGGGAACACGCCACTGTTGCCCCAATATTGCGGATTGACCGGCGGATTTGGCTGGGCGGGCTCCCTGAATTCAACATGGATCTGTGCGTCGCCAAAAGAGTCCTTGGTTTTGAGAAAATTATAAACCCGCGCGCCGGTGGTCAGCACGCCGTCATGCACTGTCCATTCCTCGAAATGATCGCCGGTCCACTTTGACAGATCATGACCGTCAAACAGGACTTCGGCGTCGCCTGGCGGCTTGGCGGGGCAGGCGGAACCGGTATCGACATGGCGCGGCTGCGGCCGGCGAATGTCATCCACGTTGTATTGCGAGCCCGGCATTTTCGGCCCCGCCAGAGTGAGTTGGGCCAGCTTGGGATCGGACAGCCATACCGCCCAGGCCGGATGCTCTTTCATGATGCGTTGAAGCTCGGTTCGATCGACCGTGGAACCCTGCGTCCAGCCGGGCAGGGCAAAGCCGCACGCGGCTGCGAACCCCAACGCCACGCTCAGCGCGATGCGATATTTCATGAGTGGTCCCCTGTTTTTGCAGCCACAATAGACTGGTTCCGCAAATTGCGGCAACAGTTGCAGGATGCCGGAACACGGGTCACAGTCGCCCCATAAAGTCAGACGGGAAAATGAGCGCAATATGAGCAAGAAGGGGATCGGGGGCGGTCTCACCAATTATGGCGATCGGGATTTTTCCCTCTATTTGCGGCGCTCTTTCGCCCGTTCGATGGGCCTGTCCGATCCGCTGTTGAGCGGTCCGGTGGTGGGAATTGCCGCGGCGGAATCAGGTTTCAACAATTGCCATCGCAATATACCCGAGCTGGTCGAAGCGGTGTCGCGCGGCGTGCTGGCGGCGGGCGGCCTGCCGCGCGTCTTTCCCACCATCTCACTGGGTGAGGTGTTCCTCAAACCCACCAGCATGATGTTCCGCAACCTGATGGCGATGGATACCGAGGAAATGATCCGTGCTCAGCCGATGGATGCGGTGGTGCTGATCGGCGGTTGCGACAAGACGGTTCCGGCACAGCTGATGGGCGCGCTGTCGGCCAACGTCCCTGCCATCCAACTGGTCACGGGGCCTATGTCCACCGGCCGCCACAAGGGCGAGCGGCTGGGAGCCTGCACCGACTGCCGCCGCTTCTGGGGCAAGTATCGCGCTGGCGAAATCGATTCCGATGAAATCCAAACCGTCGAAGGCCGGTTGGCGGTGACCACCGGGACCTGCGCCGTGATGGGTACCGCCAGCACCATGGCCTGTATTGCCGAGGCGCTGGGTATGGCTCTGCCGGGTTCGGCGGCGATACCGGCGGTCCATTCCGCGCGGCTGGTGGTGGCGGAGGCCAGCGGCCGCGCCGCCATGGCGATGGTGGAGAGGCCGGTTACGCCGCGCGAGATCATCACCGAGAAGTCGATCGCCAACGCCTTGCGGGTTTTGATGGCAGTGGGCGGCTCGACCAATGCCGTCATTCACCTGACGGCGATTGCGGGGCGCGCAGGCATCAAGATTTCCTACGATTGGCTGAATGCCATATCCGACAGCACGCCGGTATTGGTCGATCTCAAGCCGGTGGGCGAAGGCTATATGGAGGATTTCTTCGCAGCCGGCGGTATGGGCGCGGTGCTGCGGGAACTGAAGCCCTTGCTGCATCTCGACGCGCAGGATGTGGAGGGCCGTAGCCTGGGCGAACGGCTGGAGGATAAGCTCGATTGGGTGGACCGCAAGGTGATCCGAGAATTCGCCGATCCGGTTTCCCCCGTGGGAGGGCTGATCGCACTGAAAGGAAATCTCGCGCCGGATGGCGCCATTTTCAAGCGCGCCGCCGCCACCGCATCGCTGTTCGAACATGAAGGCCGGGCGGTGGTATTCGAAAATCTGGAAGATTTGGCCAATCGGATTGACGATCCCAAGCTGGATGTGGCGGCGCATGATATTCTGGTGCTGAAGAATGCCGGACCCAAGGCAGTCGCCATGCCGGAGGCCGGTTATTTGCCCATTCCCCGAAAGCTGGCGCAACAGGGCGTCAAGGACATGGTGCGGATTTCCGATGCGCGCATGTCGGGCACCGCGTTTGGCACCGTGGTGCTGCATGTTGCGCCCGAAGCCGCGATCGGCGGGCCGCTGGCGGCGGTGCGCAATGGCGACCGCATCCGTTTGTCGGTCGCCGGCAAACGGATCGATCTGCTGGTCGATGAACAGGAGTTGAAACATCGCCTGGCGGGGTATGTTCCGCCGCCGCCGCCTTCGCGCGGCTACGCGGCGCTTTACCACAAAAGTGTCACTCAGGCTCCCGCCGGTTGCGATTTCGATTTCCTGGCGGGTGGCGAATGACCGGAACTTCAGCGAAATTGGAGCTGGATACGCCGGCACTGCTGGTCGATCTGGATATCCTGGACGCCAATATCGCCCATATCGCGCAAAGCTGCCGAACGCATGGCGTGAACTGGCGGCCGCACTTCAAGGGACACAAGACCCTTGAAATCGCAAAAAAGCAGATCGCGGCGGGGGCCATCGGCATCACTTGCGCCAAGCTGGGTGAGGCCGAGATCCTGGCGGCAGCGGGTATTCGCGACATCCTGATCGCCAATCAGATCGTCGGCGACGCCAAGATCGCGCGCCTGATGCGTGTGCTGGATAAGGCCGATGTTATTGTTTCGGTGGACAGTATGGAGAATATCGCCGCGCTGGCGCAGGCCGCTCGGAAAAATGGCAAGACCTTGCGCGTCGTGATCGAGGTCAATACCGGGATGAACCGCGCCGGAATCGAGCCGGGCGATCCGGTGGTGGCGCTGGCGGGGGAAATTGCCCGGCATCCCAATCTGTGCCTTGCCGGCGTGATGGGCTGGGAAGCGCATGCCACGGCGATTGCCGATCCCGCCGCGAAGGAGAAAGCCGTCGCCACGGCCATCGGTCTTTTGACGGCCAGCGCGGATCAATGCCGCAAAGTGGGTCACGACATTCGAATCGTCAGCTGTGGCGGAACCGGCACATTCCTTTATTGCATCAAACAGCCCGGTGTCACGGAAGTGCAGGTGGGCGGCGCGGTGATGAATGACGAGCATTATCGCGGTCATCACAATCTTGATATGCCGGTCTCCCTGACCCTTCTCGCCACGGTGACCAGCAGGCCCACGCCGACCCGCATCATCCTGGATGCCGGACGAAAATCCATGAGCAGCGACACGGCGGTTCCGCGTCCCTTGAATATGCCGGCGGTCCGGGATGTTTGGTTTTCCGCGGAGCATGCGCGGCTGGAATTGGAGGCGCCCAGCGACACGCCACGGGTAGGAGACCGGGTGGAATTTGTTTTGGGCTACACGGACACAAGCGTGCACCTGCACGAAGAGATCGTGGCGCTGCGCCAAGGCCGGATCGAAGCGGTGTGGAAAGTCGCCGGGCGGGGAAAAATCAAATAAAGATCAACTCGGTCCGGAGAGCCATGCCGGGCGTCGGTCCATCGGGTGTTGGCGCTGGCAGGCGGCAAGATCGTCCGGTGTGTTGATATTGGCGAGGGCGATGACGTCGAACTCCGCGCATGCGACGCGAAAGCTTTTGATCCATAGATGAACCGAGCGAATACTGCCTTCCATCAGGTCATGCTCCAGGCGTTCCGCCAGGTCCACCGGCCACAACCCGATGGTGGGATGGGTGCCGTCGATTGTGCTTGCGATGGCGATGTCGGCGCGCTGGTCTTGCAGAGCGCACGACAACCGCTTCAGCAGATCGTCCGGCAGAAACGGCACATCGCTGGCGACCGACAGAAGATGAACTTGCCGGGGATGGCGGCGCCGCGACCACAACATGCCGGTCAGGATGCCGGCCAGCGGCCCCTGAAATCCCGCAATGGCGTCCGGCAGCACCGGCTGGCCGTATTTGAGAAACGGCGCCGGGTCACTGTTGGTATTGATCAGGATGTCGCCGGACTGCGGCGTTATCGCATCCAGTATGTGGGCGATCAGCGGCCTGTCGCCCAGGGGTAAAAGGCATTTGTCCCCGCCGCCCATCCGTGACGACCGTCCCCCGGCCAGAATCACAGCCGCGGGCTTCATGGTTTTTTCCAGGCTTCGCAAATGGCATTGACCATTGGCTTGAGATGAAAGCTGGCGGCGGGCCGGATGGCGCTGGAAAGCCCATGCGCCGCCAGGGCGCTTTCCATCACCGGCCCGATGGCGGCGATCTGGGTGCGGGCCAGGCCCTGGGTCAGTTCCAGCATCAGTCCGGATTCCCGCGCCACCGCGAATAGCCGTTCGATCTGGGGCGAGGAGGTGAAAGCGATCATGCCGATCCGTCCGGCGGCCAGGTCCCGAATGGTCTGGGCGACTTTTTCCGACTCGGTCTGGGTGATGTAGCGATAGGGCGTCACCGGAAATATCGCCGCGCCCTGGTGGCGCAGCCCGTCCACCATCGCCTGCGCGCCTCCGCCAGGATAAAGTTGCACGCCGATGCGGCTACCCAGGATGTTTTGCTTTTCCAGGCAGGCCAGCACACTCTGCGATGTAGGCTCGTCGGCTGTCAGGTTGGGAGAGAGGCCGATTTCACGCAGCGCCCGCGCCGGTTTGGGGCCGCGCGTCACGGTGCGGGTTTTCTGCAAGGCCGCGATCAGACCGTCGCGCTGCGCTCCGGCAAGGTCCAGAAGTTTGCGCAATCCTTCGCCGGTCAGCAGTACCGTGAAATCGAACGGCGCCCGGATCATTTCCGCAATCCACTGCATGGCCTCTGCCGGATCGTCCAAATCGGCGATCTGCACCAGGGGGCAGCGCAGGGCGCGCGCGCCTTGCGTTTCCAGCATGCCCGCAAACAGGTCCAGCTCGCGGCTTTCCGGTACCAGGATCGTCAAGCCATCCAACGCTCCCATGACCTATTCCGCCGCGCTTAAAGAAGGCACAGTCTGCAACAGTTTCTTCAGTTCCGGAATGCAGGAGCCGCAATTGGTGCCGGCCTTGAGCCGAACGCCGATCTGCGCCGCGGTGATCAGGCCTTCCGCCTGGATCGCGGCCTTGATTTTTTCCTCGCTGACCGAAAAACAGGAACAGACGATTTTGCCGGATTGTTCGCTGCTTCCCTGGAGTCCGGCGAGAAGCGCGATGCGCTCCACCGCCGAAATGTCTTTTCCCAACAGGGCGCGGGCTTGATCCAGGCCGGCGAAATCCGCCCCCGGCGGGCCGAAAAAGATGCAGGCCACCAGCCGGCCATGCAGGATGCCGGCATAACGGAACATCGCCTTGCGGGGATCGGAATAGGATACCAGTTCGGTATCGGCGGAAATCCGCAACAGGCGCCGCAACACGCCTTCGGAATGAACTTCCCGCTGCAGGGGGTTCCAGCCCGCCAGTTCAAAGGCGAAGCCGCCGGCGATCTGTGCCTTGGACCACCACAAAGCTTCGCTGAGTTCCGGCTCGCCGCCGGTCAGGCGGAGCAGATGACCGCGCCAGGATTCCGCCACGGCATGGACGTGCACCTTGGTGCCCTTGAGATCGGGCTGACCCGAAACCGGATCGGTCACCGCATGCACCAGCCGGTCGATCGGCCCCGATGAAGTGAACTGGTCGGTCCAGTGCATAGGCGCGAAGACATCGCCCGGCCGCACCCCTTCATCCAGCGAAGCCCGCATCACCACCGAGCCGTGATCGCTTTCGATTCGCGCCAGGCCCTTGTCGGCGATGCCGCGTGCCGCTGCCTCGCGGGGATGCAGTGCGACGCTGGGTCCGGGAACATGCGTCATCAGGTGCGGCACGCGCCCCGTGCGGGTCATGGTGTGCCATTGGTCGCGCACCCGCCCGGTGTTCAAGGTCAACGAAGATGCCGCCACGTCTTCCTCGGCGCGCAATTGCAACGGCACCATGCGGGCGCGCCGGTCAGGCGTAGAAAAACCGCCACGCGCAAACAGCCGTGGGCCGGTAACGCCGTTGCCGGGCTTGGGCACAGGCCATTGCACCGGCGAGAGATCGTCATACTCACTGTCGCTGATATCGGCCAGGCCGCCCAGATTGAAGACCCGGACGCCGTTATTCTCAAAGGCCGACAGCGCGGCATGTTCGCGGAAGATATCGGCGGCTCCCTGCCAGGCAAAATCCTTTTCCCATCCCATGCGGCGGCCGACTTCGGCGAACATCCACCAGTCAGGGCTGGCCTGGCCCGGCGCGGCGCGAAAGGCGCGCTGGCGGGAAATGCAGCGTTCGGAATTGGTGACGGTGCCGTCCTTTTCGGCCCAGCTTGCGGCCGGCAATACGATATGAGCCAGCGCCGTGGTGTCGGTCGGCCAGGCATCGGCCACGATCACCAGCGGGCACTTCTGCAAGGCTTCGCGGACCTTGCCCGCGCGCGGCATGGAATCGGCCGGGTTGGTGGCGGCGATCCATACCGCTTTCACCCGTCCGTCGCCCACCGCCTCGAACAGGTCGACGGCTTTCAGCCCAGGTCCGCCGGCCATTTGCGGCGAACGCCAGAAGCGGCCTACCCGTTCGATATCCGCAGGCGTGAAGGACATGTGGGCGGCGAGCTGGTTGGCCAACCCGCCCACTTCGCGTCCACCCATGGCATTGGGCTGGCCGGTGAGAGAGAAGGGCCCCATGCCGGGCCGGCCGATGCGTGCCGTGGCGAGATGGCAATTGAGGATGGCATTGACCTTGTCCGTGCCGCTGGAGGATTGGTTGACGCCTTGGGAATAAAGCGTCACCACACGCTCAGTCGCGGCGAACATCTCGTAAAAGGCGCGCACATCCTCCATGCGCAGGTCGGCCGCCGCGGCGGTAAAGGCGATGGAGGGCGCGGCAGCCCGGGCCGCTTCCAGCGTCTCCTCAAAGCCCGAGACATGCCGGGCGATCCAATCGGTATCAAGCTTGCCGTGATTGGCGAGATAGACCAGAAGGCCGCTCCACAGAACGACGTCGGCGCCCGGCGCCAGCGCCAGATGCAAATCGGCGGTTTCCGCCGTCGCGGTGCGTCTGGGGTCGATGGTGACGACCTTGGTGCCGCGTTTTTCGCGGGCCGCCATCATGCGCTGATAAAGCACGGGATGGCACCAGGCCATGTTGCTGCCGACCTGGATCACCAGATCGGCTTCCTCCAGGTCGTCGTAGCAGCCCGGGACCACATCCTCGCCAAAAGCGCGGACATGGCCAGCCACCGAGGACGACATGCAGAGGCGCGAATTGGTATCGATATTACCCGAGCCGATGAAACCCTTCATCAGCTTGTTGGCGGCGTAATAATCCTCGGTGAGAAATTGACCGGAGACATAAAAGGCGATGGCGTCCGGGCCATGTTCGGCACGGATGCGGGAAAATTCCGCCGCGATTGTGCCCAGGGCTTCATCCCATGATGCTTCCTGGCCATGGATGGTCGGCACCGAAAGCCGGTCGGGCAGGGACAGCGTGTCCTTCAGCGCCGCGCCCTTTGAGCATAGAAGACCGAAATTGGCGGGATGGGCAGTGTCGCCTTTGGGCACACCGTCTATTACCGCCACCCCGCAGCCTACGCCGCAATAGGGACATGTGGTGCGTGTCACGGCTGGTGTCCCGATTCCAAAATTCGCATCATCTTCATATCCAGGCTCCTAGCGAATTTTGAAATCGAAGGACACCAGCAATTTAATAATCCTAGTGCCATTCGGCTTCGAAGTTCGCCTTGAGCCCGATATCGATGGTATGGCGAACTTCGAAGCCACGACACTAGGCCGCCCGTTCCACTTCAAGGCCGATGTAAAGCTCGCCATTCTCCAGCTTGATAGGAACGGTCTGGGTGCGGCCCTCATCAGGTTCCGCCGCGACCCCGGTATCCAGTCCAATCACCCAGTTATGCAAAGGGCAGGTGATGCTGTTCCCGGAGACGATCCCCTCTGACAAGGGTCCTTTCTTGTGCGGACATTCATCCACCAGGGCGAAGAACTTGTCTTCGCCGGTGCGAAACACCGCGATGGGCTTTCCCCCCAGGCCGAAGCATAGGCGGCGGGCGCCGCGGACCGGAATGTTGGAGAGCGGGCCGATCTTCTTCCAGGACAGATTTATATGAGCAGGCGCGTCACGCATCGGCCAGCTCCGGAAGCTTGGTGAATTCCTGGGAGTCCAGCCCGCCGGCGCGTGCCGCCCAGGGATCGTCCTGACTGAATTTCTGGGAGTAGAGGAACCGTGCATTTAGCGCGCGGCGGCCCTGGGCATCGTCCACCAGCCGCTGTTTGACATAGGCGATGCCGACGCGTGCGATCCAGGGCGCGGTACGCTCCAGATAATGGGCTTCCTCGCGGTATAGCTGCATGAAGGCCCCGGCATATTCCAGCACATCCTCTTCCGTGGCGACGCGCACCAAGGGATCGGTGACCCGCACATCAATGCCGCCATTGCCGCCCACCAATATGTCATAGCCGGCCTCGACACAGACAACGCCGAGATCCTTGATGGTGGCTTCGGCACAGTTGCGCGGACAGCCGGAGACCGCGAACTTGACCTTGTGGGGTGTCCATGAACCCCAGCACATTTTTTCCAGCTTGATACCCAGGCCGGTGGAGTCCTGGGTCCCGAACCGGCACCATTCGCTGCCGACACAGGTTTTTACCGTGCGCAGGCCCTTGGCATAGGCATGGCCCGATACCAATCCCGCCTTGCTGAGATCGCCCCATACGGCAGGCAGGTCTTCCTTCTTCACGCCCAACAAATCGATACGCTGGCCGCCCGTGACCTTGACCGTCGGGATATTGAACTTTTCCGCCACCGAAGCGATGGCATGCAATTCCGATGGGGTCGTGACGCCGCCCCACATGCGCGGCACCACGCTGTACGTCCCGTCCTTCTGGATATTGGCGTGAGCCCGTTCGTTGATGAAACGCGAGCGGGAGTCGTCGGAATATTCGCCCGGCCAGGCGCACATCAGATAATAGTTCAAGGCCGGCCGGCATTTATGGCAGCCTTCCGGCTTCTTCCAGCCAAAGGCGGCGCGCACCGCGCCCATGGTCTTGAGGCCTTGCGCCACGATGCCCTGGCGGACGGCATCATGGCCGGCTTCGGTGCATTCGCAGATCGAGGGCGCTTTCTTTTCCACCGCGCCGCCCAACGTGTCGGCCAGGATGGCTTCCACCAGGTTGGTGCACTGGCCGCAGGAGGCGGAGGCCTTGGTGTGGGAACGAACCTGGGACAGTGACGCCAGGCCCTTGTCCTTGATGGCGCAAACAATGCTGCTCTTGGACACGCCATTGCAGCCGCAGATCTGGGCGTCGTCGGGCATGGAAGCCACGTCCGGTCCGGTCTTTCCAGGCGGCAGGCTTTCGGCAAAAGCGCGGCCGAACACCAGCTTGTCGCGTATCTCGGAAATATCGGTCTTGTCCCGTATCAGGCCCAGGTACCAATGGCCGTCCGCGACATCGCCATACAGCACCGCGCCGACCAGCTTGCCGTCGCGCACCACGATCTTCTTGTAAAGACCGCGATTGTCGTCACGCAGGGTGATCTCGTCGTCGCTTTCGCCTTCCGCCATCAAGGCGCCCGCCGAAAACACATCCACGCCGGTGATCTTGAGACTGGTGGACAAGGCCCGGCTGGTGAAGAGAGCGCTTTCATCGCCTGCCAGGCGTGCGGCGCAAACCTTGGCCTGGTCCCAGATCGGGGCGACAAGGCCGAACACCGCGCCGCGATGTTCCACACACTCACCGACCGAAAAAATATTCGGATCGCTGGTGCGCATGTCGTCGGCGACCACAACGCCGCGATTGACTTCCAGGTCGGCAGCCTTGGCCAGGTCGATATTGGGGCGGATACCGATCGCCAGCACCACCAGGTCGGCCGGGATAAAGCGGCCGTCCGCCAGTTGTACGCCCTCGGCCCGTTCGGTGCCGGTGATTTCCTCGGTCTGACCATCGGTGAAAAAGGCGATGCCGCGCCGGTCGAGGTCGCGCTGCAACAACTGCCCCGCGGCGGCGTCGAGCTGGCGCTCCATCAGGGTCGGCATCAGATGGACGAGAGCGACCGACATGCCGCGCTGCTTGAGGCCCCAGGCCGCTTCCAGGCCCAGCAAACCGCCGCCGATCACCACGGCGCGCTTGTGGGTCTTGGCGGCGGCCAGCATCTTGTCGACATCGGCGATATCGCGGAAAGCACAGGTGCCGGGCAGGCCCAACCCGGGAATGGGCGGCGCCAGCGGACGCGATCCGGTGGCGATCAAAATCTTGTCATAACGGACTTCGACACCCGCCGCCGATATGACGGTCCGGCTGTCGCGATCGATTTTCTTGACCGCGTCGCCAGTGATCAGGGTGATTTCGTTCTCGGCATACCATTCGCGGCTATTGATGACGATTTCGTCGACGCTTTTATCGCCTGCCAGCACGCTCGACAGCATGATCCGGTTGTAATTCACATGCGGTTCGGCGCCGAACACTGTGATGCGGAAGCGCTTGCCGCCCGGCAGCTTGAACAGTTCCTCGACGGTGCGCATGCCGGCCATGCCATTGCCGACTACCACCAGATGCTCGCGGGGGTCCGATATCATGTTCATGGGTGCGGACCTTTAAATACGGGCGGTTGCCAGGGTGGCGCTTTCGCGCCGCCAACGGGGCCGGACCGACATGATCCCCAGGAAGGCGACCACCGCCATGCCGGCAAAGATGGAGAAGCCGAAGGCGTAACTGCCGGTATATTGCTGGGCATAGCCCAGGCTGGCGGCGAGATAGAAACCGCCCACGCCACCGGTCATGCCCACCAACCCGGTCATCAAGCCGACATCCTGGCGGAAGCGTTGCGGCACCAGCTGGAATACCGCGCCATTGCCCATGCCGAGCGCCGACATGCCGATGATGAACAGCACCAGCGTGGGCTGCAGAGCCAGCGCCCCACGGGCGATGGTGAACAGGATGCCCGCCACCAGCAGGTAGACGAAGGACAGCGAACGTGTGCCGCCGATGCGGTCGGCCAGGGCGCCGCCGAAAGGCCGCGCGAACGAGCCGGCAAAGACGCAGGCTGCCGTGCAGTAACCGGCTTTGACAGGCGTCAGGCTGAACTGGTCGTGAAAATAAATCGGCAGGAAGGAAGACAGGCCGACAAAGCCGCCGAAGCTGATGCCGTAGAAGAACATCAACAGCCAGGCATCGCCGGATTTCAGGATGCGGCCATAGTCCGCCAGGGATTTGGGCGGCGGGCATTGCGGGCTGTTCTTGGCGGTGAAGAAAAACAGCAGGAAAACGGCGATCAAGGGCAGTGCGGCCAAGCCCAGCACATTGTGCCAGCCCAGCGCCACCGCCAATCCCGGCACGAACAGCGACGCCAGCACGGTGCCGGAATTTCCTGCGCCGGCCAGGCCCAGGGCCATGCCCTGATGTTCGGGCGGATACCAATAGGACACCATGGGCAGGGCGATGGCGAAGGACGCACCCGCCACGCCCAGCACCACGCCCAGCAACAGGATTTGATGGAAACTGTGAATGTCGACCAGCCAGGCGCCGATCAGTCCCGCGACAACGATCAGCTGCATGACGATGCCGGTCAGGCGGGGGTGCAATTGCCCCACCAGGATTCCATTGACGATGCGCAGCAGTGCGCCCGCCAGCACCGGCACCGCAACCATCAGGCCCTTCTGGCCGGGGTTCAGGTTCAGGTCATGGGCGATGAGCACGGCCATGGGGCCAAGCAGGACCCAGACCATGAAACTGAGGTCGAAATAGAGAAAGCAGGCGATGAGGGTAGGCAGATGCCCGGCTTTGAGGAATGCGCTCTTCATCAATGGCTCGCTGGGGCGCACTGGCGCCGCATGCGAACCGCCATTGGCCCGCGGGTGATCACGTTATGCTCCCGGCTGGCACCCGCCATTGAGTGCGCCCCGGCCAGGCGCTTGGGCCTGGCGTTTACCTCATCGCAAGATGTGGGCCAGTTTTTTGCGGCCGCAAATTGGCGGTTTTCCGGGAAATTTCCAACGAATCAATGGGGTTCAGTGCTCAAAGCCGATGCCGAAAGGTCAAAATTTGTGCAGTGCACTCTTCCTGCCTAAAAATTGACCTGGACTGATACAGGCTCAAAAACTGCTCCATCACAAAACTCGTCGGGGCCCATGGCGATGGGGCCGGGGGCGGCGTCCAGCTCCCAATCGGTTCGATGGGCGCCCTCGCTTTTGGAATCCGCCCGGGGGACGTTAATTCCCAGTCCGGCGACCGAGGCCCGGTAAAGGTCGCAGCGATAGACGCGTGCCGCCAGGGCTTCCGTATCGACGTCGCCGATCAAGTCCCAGCGCGCCATCTGGCGCAGGAACCACACAGCATGGCTGCGCCAGGGAAAGGTGGTGGCGCCACGCCAGAAGCGGGACTGGTTGTCAGGGGCAATGGCGCCGCCGGGCAGGGAGGAGAGAATTGCGTGGCTGTCGACGCCCAGATATTTCTGCCGCGACAGCAGGGCGCCGGTATAGGAGGCGTTTTCCGGCGCGTCGCAAAATTGCGCCGCCCGCACCAGGGCGCGCACCGCGCCTTTCAGCGCCGCCGGATTTTCCTCCGCCCAATGGGCACGTAGCGCGAAGGCTTTCTCAGGCGCGGCGCGCCAGACATCGTCGGAGGAGGCGACATTGATGCCCGCGCCGGTCCGGGCCGCGATCTCTCCCCAGGGCGCTCCGGCGCAGAAGCCGCCAATCTGCCCGGATTGCAACGCTTCCACCGCGCGGGCCGGCGGCACCACGCTGAGGCGCACATCGCGGCCGGCTTCCAATCCCGCCGTCGCCAGCCAATAGCGCAGCAACAGATTGTGCGTGGAATAGGCATGTACAATGCCCAGGGACAGAGGCCGGTCACCCGCCTTCAGACAGGCCGCCAGCGCATGGGGTGTCGCTATGGCCTGTTTTGCCGAGATTTCGCGCACTTGCCGCGCCAAGGCGCTGGACAGGGTAATGGTGTTGCCGCCCAGGCTGATATTGCAGGGGATCACCAGTTTCTGACTGATGCCGCGCAGGCCCAGTTCAATCGCAAAAGCCAGGGGCGGAACGATCACCGCTGCGTCCAGGAAGCCGTAAGCCAGCTTGTCGGCGATATTCGCCCAAGACGGCTCTTCCACCAGATCGGCATCGATGCCTTCTTCGGCGAAATAGCCAAACTCCTGCGCCACGATGACGGGTGCGGAATCGGTCAAGCGCAGGAAACCGATGCGCAGTCTGGTTCCGGAACGAGGGCTTTTCAAAGCAATGATTTCGCTCATGGCTTGCGCTCCCGCTGCTGACTCTCATCATCCGCGACAAAGTCCGCGACTACCTGCGCCAGCTTCCGGCTTTCGTTCATGGCTTTCTTCTGCAGCCAGCGATACGCCTCCGGTTCGGTCATCTTGCGGTCTTTCATCAGGATCGCCTTGGCGCGCTCGATCAGCCGGCGTTCGTTCAGAAGCGCCTTGGCGGCGGCCAGTTCGGTTTCGACATGGTGGTAGCGTTTGAACAGGGCAATTGCGGAGGCCATGATAGGCCGCACATCCTGCAGGGCGACGCCGGAAAGATTGTAGGAACAGACACCGGCGGCGATGGCTTCCTGCGCAAAAGCGGGATCGTCGGTGCCGGCAAACATCACCACCGGACTGGCGGCGGATACGGCGCGGATGTCTTCCAGGGCGTCACGGTCGGGCAGCGCCATGTCGATAATGACCAGATCGGGCTTGGCGCGCTCCACCGCAGCCGCAAGATCGGGTCCCTCGGCCCGGACCACCCGCGCAAAACCGGACTCTGACAGCTTTTCTTCCAGCGCGCGGGCGCGGTTTTCTTCGCTATCGATCAAAAGGACGGTCAAGGACATGCGGACGGTATAATGGGACCTTGCGCTTTTTTCGCCAAGCCCGATGGCCTATTGTGGTTGATCGTGACGCAGGCAGCGGAGGTTGAGTGATCCATCTGGTTTTTCTGGGAAAGTTTGGCGATGTGGCGCCCGCTGGCCTGGCAAAAATCGCGTTGCCTGCAGGCGTTCACACCCTCGGCGATTTGCAGCATTGGCTGGGACAGCGCGAACCGCTATTGGGCCAGGCCATGTCGGCCACGCGCACAAGATTGATCGTCAATCAATGCGTGGCGCATGATTTGTCGCAGCCGGTGGCGGACGGCGATGAAATCGCCTTCTTGCCGCCGATGAGCGGGGGCTGAGATGCAGGTCCGGGTCACTGCGGATGCGTTCGATCCCCAGGCCGAGATCGCGGCTTTCGCGGCCGGGCGCGACGATGCCGGGGCCCTGGTGAGCTTTGTCGGCATTTGCCGGGCCAAAAGCGGGGATGTGGCGGTCGAGGAATTGCGGATCGACCATTATCCCGGCTTCAGCGAAAAAGAGATCGCGCGGCTGGCGGAAGAAAGTGCCAGGCGTTTCGATTGTCCGGACCTTTTGGTAGTGCACCGGGTCGGGGTTATTCATCCCGGCGAGGCGATTGTGCTGGTTGCGGCTTTATCCACCCACCGCGCCAATGCTTTCAAGGCGGTCGAGACATTGATGGACACGCTCAAGACCGATGCGCCATTATGGAAGAAGGAAAGCGGGCCGCAGGGCGCGCGCTGGATCGAGCCCAGGGCCGAGGACCGTGCCCGGCGCGCCAAGGCGGAAGAAGGATTGAGATGAGCGAGACCCCTCCCGGTGGCGGAAAGCTGGATCCCGCCTTGGCTTTTCGCCCGCTCAAGATCGCGGTGCTGACGGTTTCGGACACGCGCGACGAGGAAAGCGACACGTCGGGAAAGCTTCTGGCCGGCCGGGTGGCGCGCGATGGCCATGTGCTGGCGGCGCGGACCATGGTCAAGGACAGCGTTGCCGAGATTCAGGCGCAAGTGAAAAAGTGGATCGCCGATCCCGGAGTCGATGTGGTGATTTCCACAGGCGGAACAGGGCTTACTGGCCGCGATGTCACGCCGGAAGCCCTGCAGCCCTTGTTCGACAAGAATATCGAAGGCTTCGAGACGGTCTGGCACATGACCAGCTTCCAAACGGTTGGCCTTTCCACCATGCAGAGCCGCGCCTGCGCCGGACTTGCCAAGGGCACCCTGATTTTCGCGCTGCCGGGCTCCAACGGCGCTTGCAAGGACGGCTGGGACAGACTGATCCGCTGGCAACTGGACAGCCGCCACCGGCCCTGCAATCTGGCGGAATTGATACCCCGCTTCACGGAGGCGTGAGGAGATGGGCGATCTCACGCATCTGGATCAAAAGGGCCAGGCTCGCATGGTGGATGTGGGGGGCAAGCCCATGACCGCGCGCCAGGCGGTGGCTGAGGGGCGGGTGCGGATGAATGCGGAAACATTCCGCAAGGCGCTGGACGGGGATTCCAAAAAAGGCAGCGTACGCGCCGCCGCCGAATTCGCCGGCATCATGGCGGCCAAGAAGACGTCCGAATTGATCCCGCTGTGTCATCCGATCCCGCTCAGCAGCATCAAGGTCGAAATTGCCGCCGACGAAAAGAACCAGGCGCTGGTGGTGACGGCCAGAGCCAAGACCACCGGTCAGACCGGGGTCGAGATGGAGGCGCTCACCGCCGTTTCGGTCGCTTGCCTCACCATTTACGACATGCTCAAGGCATCGGACCGCGCCATGGTGATTGACGGGGTTACCCTGCTGGAAAAAAGCGGCGGGGCGTCAGGCGACTATCGCCGCGCGCCTTAGCGGACTGTGAATCCGCTCTTCTGGAAAATCGCGCGGGCTTGGGCGCTGCTGAGAAAATCCAGGAAGGCTTTTGCGCCCGGCGAAGCGGTCCTGGTCAGGGCCGCCGGATAGACGATGGGCGGATGGCTGTTTTCCGGAAACATGCCGGCGATGCGCAGGTTGGGTGCGACTTTGGCATCGGTCGCATAAACGATGCCATAAGGCGCTTCACCGCGCGCGACATATTCCAGCGCCACGCGTACATTCTCGGCCTGCGCCACTTTTGCCGCGACCTTGTCCCATACGCCCAGGAATATCAGCGCCGCCTTGGCATATTTGCCGGCCGGCACCGAAGCTGGGTCGGCCAAAGCCAGGCGGCCATCGCCAAGCGCGCCGGCCAGGTCAAAGCCCCGCGCGATGCTTGGCACAGGCCTGGCATCGGCAGCGGCAACCAGCACCAGCCGGTTGCCCAGCAGATCCTTGCGGCCCGCAATCAGGCTCATCTTCTGCAGGTAATCCATCCAGTCGCTGTCGGCCGATAGAAAGAGATCGGCCTGGGCGCCCTGTTCGATCTGCCGCGCCAGGGCCGATGACGCACCAAAGGACAGGGTGACTTTGATCCCTGTCTTGGCCTGATAGGCGTCGGCCACCGTTTTGAGGCTGTCGGTCAAGGATGCGGCGGCGAATACGGTGACCGGCGCAGCGGGCTGGGCCTGGGCAACAGCCGGCAACAATATGAACGCCAGGGCGGCAAGGAAACTCGTGCGGCGCTTGATGGACGGATTTGGTGACTTATTCATGGACAGGGGTGTTCCCCGCGGCTTAGCGTTTCAAGGCAGCGTTCTATACAAGCGGGAATAACGTGTCACACAGCGGCAATCCTGCCAAGTCCGTTCCTGGCCGCCTTCTGTCGGTCGCGGAGGCGCGTGCGGCGATGCTGGCGCTGGTAAGACCGCTGGCAGAGGAATCCGTTTTGCTGCAATCGGCGCTGGGACGCATCTTGACGCAGGATATTGTCGCCCGCCGCGATCAGCCGCCTTTTGCCGCGTCCGCCATGGACGGTTATGCCGTGCGCAGCGCCGACACGCCGGGCAGTTTACGTTTGGCCGGGGAATCCGCGGCGGGGCGCGGCTTTGATGGTGTCTGTGACTCCGGAATGGCCATCCGCATCTCGACCGGTGCGGCGATGCCCGATGGCGCCGATAGCGTCGTCATCCAGGAAGATGTCCGTCGCGATGGCGACAATATTCATGTCCCGCTTGCTGTCCCAGGAAAGAATATCCGGCGGCGCGGGTGCGATTTTTCCGCAGGTACAATTCTTCTCAAGACAGGACGCAGGCTTGACGGCGTGGCGCTGTCGTTGGCGGCCGCGGCCGGCGCGGCCCAGGTTGCTGCTGTTCGCGCGCCGCGTGTAGCGATCCTCAGCAGCGGCGACGAACTGGTGGCGCCGGGTTCGCAGCCGGGGCCCTATCAGATATTCGATTCCGGAACTTTCGGCATCGCGGGCTTGATCCAATCCTGGGGTGGAATTCCAAATCGCCTGGCGGTTGAAAAAGACGATGTCGGCGCCATCGCGCGCGCGGCGGAAGAAGGATTGCGCGGCAGCGACCTGCTGGTGGTGATCGGCGGCGCGTCGGTCGGCGATCACGATCATGCCCGACCCGCCTTGATGCAGTTGGGTTTGAAACTCGCGGTCGAGAAAATCGCGGTGCGGCCCGGCAAGCCGACCTGGTTTGGTGCGTCACCGCATGGCCTGGTGCTGGGGCTCCCGGGCAATCCGGCTTCCGCGCTGGTCTGCGCGGCGCTTTTTTTACGTCCTTTGATCGAGGCGATGCTGGGCCGCGATCCGTCTCATTGCATCGCCATGCACCGCGCCCGCCTAATGCAGGCGCTTCCGGCCAATGGCCCGCGCGAGCATTATGTGCGGGCCCGCCTGGATGTGGATGGAGGCGGGGCTCAGACGGTGCGTGCCTTTGAGGATCAGGATTCCTCCCTGATTTCGGTGTTCGCCGCCGCCAACGCGCTGATCCGCCTGCCGCCGGATGCGGCGGCCCTGACGGTGGGCGCGATGGTGGATGTCCTGCCGCTGGAGTCCTTCTGATGCTGTCGGCAGGGGAGCTGGAAATACTCTCGACCAGTTTCCAGGTGGCGCTGCTGGCGCTGCTCTGGTCGCTGCCCCTGGCGATCGGTTGCGCCTTTATTTTGTCGCGGCAGTTTCCAGGGAAATTCACCCTGGACGGCCTGGTACATCTGCCGGTCATCCTGCCACCGGTGCTGACCGGTTTTCTGTTGCTGCTGCTTTTTGGGCGGCATGGCCCCATCGGCGCCTGGCTGGAGCGGGTGGCAGGAATCCATCTGGTCTTCACGCGGGGAGGGGCGGCACTGGCCACCGCGGTGATGACATTTCCGCTTCTGGTCCGCACCATCCGCGTCGCTTTCGAGGCCATGGACCCCAGATTGTTTGAAGCCGCCGCTTTGTTGCGCGCCCGGCCGCTGGACCGGTTTGTCACCATCGCATTGCCGCTCGCAGGCCCGGGAATCCTCGCCGGCGCGGTCACCGCCTTTGCCGCGGGCATGGGCGAGTTCGGGGCGGTGATCACCTTTGCCGCCAATATCCCCGGCCAGACACAGACTTTGCCGTTGGCGATCTATGCGGTGCTGCAACAGCCGGGCGGCGAGGCGCAAGCCCTGCGCTTGGCGGCGATCTCTTTCACCCTGGCAATGAGCGGACTTGTCGGCGCCGAACTGCTGCAACGCTGGATGCGAAGGCGGCTGGCCCGATGAAGGCGCTGGACGTCGATGTGAAAATTGCGCGCGGCGCCTTTCGGCTGGCGGTGAACTTCACCGCGCCCGCGGACGGCATCACTGTGTTGTTCGGCCCATCTGGCAGCGGCAAGTCCAGCCTGCTTTCCGCCATCGCGGGACTGATAAAATGCGAAGGGACGATCCGGCTGGGACCGCAGGCACTAGACGGCAGCAACGTTCATCTGCCGCCTCATGAACGCGGCCTGGGAATGGTTTTTCAGGATGCCCGCCTGTTCCCGCATCTGACCGCGCGCCAGAACATCGCCTATGCCTGGCGGCGTGCGCCGGCCGACCGGCGGCCACGAATAGACGACACCGCGCGCTTTTTCGACATCGTGTCCGCGCTGGATCGGCCGGTCGGCAATCTTTCCGGCGGCGAAAAAAGTCGGGTCGCCCTGGCCCGCGCTCTGGCTGCTGCGCCGGACTTTCTGTTGCTGGATGAGCCTTTCGCGGCGCTGGACGGCAGGCGGCGCCGTGCGTTCATCGACGTGTTGCTGCGGATGCACCGCGGCTTTCACCTGCCGATGCTGGTGGTCACCCACGATATCGATGACGCGGCGGCGCTCGCCTCGCATTTGGTTGCGATCAGGAGTGGGCAGGTGGTGGCGAAAGGCCCGTTCGACCGGGCAGCCGGCGATCCGGCTTTCGCGTCGCTTCTGGATCCGCGCGACAGCGGTGCGGCGGTGCCCAGCCTGTTGCTTCACAGTCATCATGAGGAAGGACGAAGGCATTTATGGTTGCGCGCTGATCATATCGTGCTGGCGACGGAACGTCCCAACGCGATCTCGACCCGAAATATTCTGGAAGGCAGCATACAATCCGTCCGGCGCGAGCCCGAAGGCAGTTGTCTGGTGGAATTGAAAAGCTCTGTGGGCGTCCTCCTGGCGCGCGTGACTGCGGAAGCGGTGGAGGAACTGGCTCTGACGGAAGGCCGGCGGGCCTGGGCGCTGGTAAAAGCCCACGCGCTGTAACGCTGACCCTTGGGAGCGCTAACATCTCTCAGTAACGCTTTGGCAGACATGCATTTTGTCCGCCGGATTTTTCTGCCACAATGACGCCAACGATAATAGCGCAACAATAATAATCAGGGGGTTACGTGACCGGGCTCAACATCGAAGAACGCCGCAGGCTGGAAGATATCGGGTTCATGACCTGCATGACCCTGGTGCTGCTGGGCAACTATGCCCAGACCGGCCATTTCGGCGGGCCCTTGGCCTATACGCCCTTCAATGTTGCCGCCCATTTGGTCGGACCCGAGCATGGCGGCATGCGCTATGACTATCGGCGTCCCAAACATCCCTTCGGCGACAAGTTCATGATGGCGGCGGGACACAGCGTGCCCACCTGTTACGCGCTTTATATGGTCCTGGGCCAAGCGCTGGAACGGAAGTTCAAGCTGACGGGTGATAAGCGGTATCAGGTCGATCCCGAAGTCGCGATCCTGCCGATCGATGCGCTGGGCTTCCGCCGCGGCGCGGGCGCGCTCAAGACCTTGCTCGCCGATCATGGTCTTGCCGACGATCCGCTGTTTGCCCAGGCCAAGGCGCGCGGCATCAAGGCGTTGTCGGGCCATGCCGAAAGCATCGATGTCACCAATGATGTGAATGGCGGGCCGTCGGGCGTCGGCATTGCGACGGCCGCCGGCAAGGCGGCGTTCTGGGACATGGCGGGTGCGGTGGACACGCCCAAGATCATCGCTCTGGAAGGCGAATTCGCCATGACCGAGGGTCATGCCCAGGAACTCAAGACCCAGGCCTTGGCGCTAAAAGTCGGCAAGCGTCTGCGTGTGATCCTGTCGGACAATAATGCCGGCATCGACGATGTGCTGTTGGGCGGGGTGATCGACAGAAAGTTCACCGGCTACAATCTGGTCGATCAATGGACGTCGTATGGCTGGAATGTGCTCACGATCGACAATGGCGGTGATTACGGCCAGGTGGTCGGCATGCTGGAGGCGATGGAAGCGATCGATCCGGCCGACAAGCGTCCGGTGATCGCCATCGCCAAGACCACCAAGGGCTATTGGCCGGCCGCGTCCAACGGACAGTTGACGCCGACCGTCAAGCAGGTCGTCAGCTACCAGAGCCACCCGTACGGCTACAAGATGAATTCCGATTATTTTGTGGCGCTGGCCAGCACCTTTGAAGAGCGCTATGGCATCGAATTCGACGGCATCCGAAGGGGCGCGGTGACCAACGAACGCGAGCGGCTGGTCCAGTTCAAGACCAATATCGACAAAGTGATGTCGGTGTTCGAGCAAAGCGGGCTGGGCGATTGGCTGGCGGACCGTCTGGTTCAAATCGGCGATGGCGTCAAAGACGACCGTGACGTCTATTTCGGCAACAAGCCGGACACTTTCCTGGACGACAGGCTCAAGCCGGCCAATCTTCCCAAGGAACCGGTGAAGGTCAGCGTGACCAATCGCCTTTCCGGCGCCAGCAAGGAAGTTTCGATTTCCCTATTCAAAAAGCCGGGCGAGGCAGCGGGCGGGCGGCGCGCTATCTCCGAGATCATCAAATGGATGAATTATGTCACCGAGAACCGTTTCGTCACGCTGGCGGCGGACCTGTCGGAATCCATCAATGTCGAGCATGGCAGTCTTTGGGGGCATTATGATCCCGAAACCAATCCGCTGGGCACACGGGTCAAGGCGGCGATCCAGGAAGCCGGCAATGTGGCGAGCGCCATAGGGTTGGTGAGCCAAAGCGCCAGCGTCGATCCCCACCAGTTCAAAGGTGTGTGGGCGTTGAGCGGTACATACGGCGCCTTCACGCCCTTGATGTACACGCCGGCGCGAGTCTGGAGTCAGCAGAGCCAGGACAGCCGCTTCCGCATGGGCGTGCTGCATATTCTGGTGGGCCATTCGGGGCCCGAAACGGCCGCCGATGGGCGCACCCATTTCGGCATTTTCGCGCCCCAGGTGTGGCGGCTGTTTCCCCGTGGCCAGGTTATTCACCTGAATTTGTGGGACTATAACGATGTCGCGCCGGCTTATTTCGCCGCCGCCCAAGTCGCCGCGCGCGATCCAAAGGTCAGCATCATCGTCATCGAAGTGGCGCGCCCCGACAATCCCGTGGCAGACCGCAACTCCTTCGCCGACAAGGACCTGCTGGCGGCCGCCAAGGGCTTTTATGTGATCCGCGACTTCGCGCCGGACAAGCCCAAACACGGTCACGTCATCGCGCAGGGCGCCAGCGCCACCGTCAATCTGGTGAAGATCCTGCCGCGTCTGGAAAAAGCCGGCATCAATGTGAAGGTCATTTCCGCCATCAGCGAGGAATTGTTCGATCTTCAGCCGGAAGCCTATCGCAATGCGGTTTTGCCGCCGCAGGCTTTGGTGGACGCGATGGTGGTGAGCACCGGAACGCGGCGGGTGATGCCGGCGCGCAATCTTGGGCCGCTGACCGATGCCTACTCGCTGACATCGGACTGGGACAATCAATGGCTCACAGGTGGCCTGGAGGGCGATGTGATTGCGGAAGCGCATCTGGATCCTGAATCGATCTTCAAGGGAATCGAGCGCTTCGCGGCGGATCGCGAGCAGCGGATGGCAAAACAGAAAGCCGCGCTCGGCTAGCGCGCGTCGTTAACGCGCCAACTTCTGTGCAAAGGCTGCCGGTTTGCTAGCCGCGCTGCATACATATTGTGCAGCGCGGTAAAAATTTCCTTTTATGCTTCAATAAGTTGTTGCAACGCAAAAATCGATCCGGCAAGGATTGCAGACCGGGAGCGATTCCGGCCGGGTCAAAGATGACCCACTCCAATTCCTTAAGCGGAGCCTGACGGCTCCAATCCAGACAAGGGCGTCTGATCGGCGAGGTATCGCCGGCCAGGCGCTTTTTCGTTTTTGACCTCAGCCCAGGGCTGAAAAAAGGGGGACGGTAATGCGTTTTAACTTCAAGCAAGGCGTCGCTGTCGGCGTCTTGAGTATGTTGTGCTCCACGGCGGCGCATGCCGAATTGCCGCTGGTCGGGATTATCGCGCAGGGGCGCGCGGTAATCGATTTGCGCGCGCGTTATGAGACGGTGACGGACAACAGCAAGCTGCTGGACGCCAATGCGGGGACCATTCGCGCCCGTCTTGGCTATGACACCGGTTACTGGAACAATTTCCAGCTGGGTTTTGATTTCGACCAGATATGGACCGTCGGCGGCGCCACTTACAACAGCACCCGCAACGGCAAGGCGGCCTATCCCACCATTGCCGATCCGGCGATGACCACGCTCAACCGTCTGACCTTGAGTTATGCCTCCGACTTCGACACCAAATTCACCATCGGGCGCCAGCGCCTGTTGATCGGCAACCAGCGCTTTGTCGGCAATGCCGGATGGCGTCAGCACGAACAGACCTATGACTCGCTGTCGGCGGTCAATACGTCCATTGAGGACCTGACCTTTACCTACGCTTACCTCTATCGCGTCAGCCGCATCGGCGGCCCGGCGATTCCGCTGCCGTCCAACACCGCCGCTTCGTCGACCGGCCTGGCGAACTATTTCAAGAGCAACAGCCATGTAATGGATGCGGTCTATATCGGAGTCGATAATCTGCGGCTGGAAGCTTACGCTTTCCTGCTTGACCTATCGGCGCCCGGTTTCGCCTCCACCGTGGCGCAGCAAACCGCCACGTCGCGGCTTTCCACCGCCACCTATGGCGGGCGCGCCGATTATAGCGTCCCGCTTGCCGAAGACGTCACCGGCAAGCTGACCGGTGAAATCGCGCATCAGACCAATTACGCGAACAATCCCTTGTCCATCAGCCTCAATTACTGGCTGGGCGAAGGGAGCGTCACCTATAAGGGCCTGACGGGTTTGGTCGGCTATGAGGTGCTGGAAGGCAACGGCACCATCGGTTTCGCCACGCCGCTGGCCACTTTGCATGCCTTCAACGGCTGGGCGGACATGTTCCTCACCACGCCGGCCAATGGGCTCAAGGATTTCTACCTCAAGGCCGCATACAGCCTGCCGGCGGATTTCATCGAGATGAAGAGCCTGACCGGCACCGTCTTCTATCACGATTTCACCACCGACAATCTGAAGGCCGGCATTGGCAGCGAGTTCGACGCCAGCCTGGAACTGGCGGTCGATGCCAATGCCTCGCTGCTGGCGAAATATGCCGACTATCGTGGCGGGGGGGTGGCGTTCGGCGGGTTCCCCGACAAGTCCATCTTCTGGCTTCAGCTTGCCTACAAATATTGAACCGGGGAGAAAATCCATGAGCACTAGCATCAAAAATCGCAGGACTATTCTCAAAGGCGCGGGCAGTGCCGCGCTCCTGACCGCGGCCCGCAGCCTGGTTCCGGGCGGGGCCTGGGCCGCAACCGCGGATGCGCCGGAAACCACCAGCGCGACTTTGGGCTTTATCGCCCTGACGGATTCCTCGCCCTTGATCATCGCCAAGGAGAAGGGCTTGTTCGCCAAGTTCGGCATGCCCGACGTCAAGTTGGCCAAACAAGCGTCCTGGGGCACGACCCGCGACAATATCGAGTTGGGCGGCGGGCATGGCGGCATAGACGGGGCGCATATTCTCACGCCGCTGCCCTATCTGATGACCGCCGGCAAGGTGACCAAGAGCGGCAAGCTGCCGGTAAACATCCTGGCGCGCCTGAATACCAACGGCCAGGCGATCTCTGTTTCCAAATATTATCAGAGCATGGGCGTTGGACTGGATTCTTCCAAGATGAAGGGCGCTTTCGTGAAGCTGCGCCAGAATGGCAGCGATCCCAAGGTGGCGGTGACCTTTCCAGGCGGCACGCATGATCTGTGGATGCGCTATTGGCTGGCGGCCGGCGGCATCGACCCCGACAAGGATGTTTCCACCATCGTGGTCCCGCCGCCCCAGATGGTCGCCAACATGAAGGTCAAGACCATGGAGGCCTTTTGCGTCGGCGAGCCATGGAACGCGCAGCTGGTCAATCAAGGCATCGGCTTTACCGCTTTGACCACGGGCGAATTGTGGCACGACCATCCGGAAAAAAGTTTTGCCATGCGCGGCGATTGGGTGGAGAAGAACCCCAAAGCCGCCAAGGCGCTTACCATGGCGGTGATCGAGGCGCAGCGCTGGTGCGACAATCCACAGAACCGGAAGGAAATGTGCGAGATCGTGGCGCGGCGGGAATATTTCAAGGTGCCGGTCGAGGACATTATCGACCGAACCTCGGGCACGATCGATTACGGCAATGGCAAGAAGGCCGACAATTTTCCCTATCTGATGAAGTTCTGGAACAATTTCGCCTCCTACCCCTTCCAAAGCCACGAAGCCTGGTTCCTCACCGAGGATATGCGCTGGGGCTTCTTAGCCCCCGACACCGACATCAAGGCGATGCTGAAGACCGTCAATCGCGAGGATATCTGGCGCGATGCCGCCAAGGCGGTTGGCGTCAAGGATGCGGAAATTCCCAAATCGACCTCGCGCGGGGTGGAGAAATTCTTCGATGGCAAGCAGTTCGATCCGGAAAATCCCAAGGCCTATCTGGCCAGCCTGAAGATCAAGCGCATCTGAGCGGGGAGGATATCGTGACAATGACCGGAATTCTGGGCGATACGGCAAAGCCGTCGCGGTTCAAACCGTGGCTGGCCCAGCTACGCGTGATGGAGAAGATGCGCCACTGCGCCGCCGTGCTGGTGCCGCCGCTGATCACCATCGGCTTGCTGCTTCTGTTGTGGCAAGTGCTGTGCAGCGGGCCGGGAGCGTCGCTGCCGCCGCCCAGCAAAGTGGTCAAGGATACCTGGGAGCTGATCCGCAATCCGTTCTTCGACAATGGCGGCACCGATGTGGGGCTGTTCTGGCAGATCCTGGCCAGCCTCAAAAGGGTCGGGATCGGCTTCAGCCTCGCGGCGGTCTGCGGAATCGCACTGGGCGTGCTGATCGGGCAAAGCAGCTTTGCCTATCGGGGTTTGGACCCGATCTTCCAGGTGCTGCGCACCGTACCGCCGCTTGCCTGGCTGCCGATCTCGCTCGCGGCCTTCAAGGATTCCAACCCTTCGGCGATCTTTGTGATTTTCATCACCGCGATCTGGCCGATCATCCTCAACACCGCCGTGGGCGTGCGCCAAATCCCGGAAGACTACCGCAACGTGGCGCGCGTGCTGCGGCTGAACGGGTGGGAATATTTCACCAAGATCATGCTGCCGGCCTGTGTGCCATACATGTTCACCGGTCTGCGCATCGGAGTCGGCCTGTCCTGGCTGGCGATTGTCGCGGCGGAAATGCTGGTTGGAGGCGTCGGCATCGGCTTCTTCATCTGGGACGGCTGGAACTCTTCGCTGCTCAGCGAAATCATTCTGGCGCTGGTCTATGTCGGCATCATCGGTTTTCTGCTGGATCGCGCCATCAGCTTTATCGGACGGCTGATCGCCGGCCGGCCGATCTAGGAGGCACCCATGCACGGCTATCTGACCATCGAGCAGGTTGGCAAGACATTCGACACCCAGAGCGGACGGTTCACCGCTGTGTCGAATGTTTCCCTGGCAATCGAAAAGGGCGAATTCGTCTCCATTATCGGCCATTCCGGTTGTGGCAAGTCCACTTTGCTCAACATCGTGGCGGGCCTTTCGCGGGCCACCACGGGGGCGGTGCTGTTGGATGGCGCGGCGGTCGACGAACCGGGCCCCGACCGGGCCGTGGTTTTCCAGAACCATAGCCTGCTGCCCTGGCTGTCGGCCTATGCCAATGTCCGGCTGGCCGTCGATAAAGTGTTCGGCAAGACCAAGTCGGTGTCCGAGCGCGATGATTGGACCAGGCATAACCTTGCCCTGGTCCAGATGAGCCATGCCTGGAACAAGAAGCCGGACGAATTGTCGGGCGGCATGCGCCAGCGGGTGGGCATCGCCCGGGCCCTGGCCATGCAGCCCAAGATCTTGCTGCTGGATGAGCCGTTCGGCGCGCTGGATGCGCTGACCCGTGCCCATCTGCAGGACACCGTCATGGACATTCACCAGGCGACGAAGAACACCGCCATCATGATCACTCATGATGTGGACGAGGCGGTGCTGCTGTCGGACCGGATCGTGATGATGACCAACGGGCCGGCGGCAACCATCGGCGATATCTGCGAGGTGAAGCTGGATCGCCCGCGCCGCAGGCTGGAAGCGGCCGACACAAGCGAATATGCCCGTTGCCGCAAGCGGGTGCTGCAATTTCTCTATGAACGCCACGCCCAAAATGGCGGCAAGGCCGCATAACAAGGCTGCGTGATCATGTCTCGATTGTCGCGACGCTTGAATTTGCTAGAGTCGGCCGGGGGCGAAACGGCATTTCATGATGGATCAGCCAAGCATACTGATCATCGATGAAAACCATGCGCGCGCCGCGATCATCCAAGACGGGCTTCGCGAGGCCGGTCATGCCGATGTCCGGTGGTTGAGTGAGACCGGAAACCTTCTCAAACAGATCGCCGAGATCGATCCCGATGTCATCATCATCGATCTGGAAAGTCCCAACCGCGACGTGCTGGAACAAATGTTCCAGGTCAGCCGCCTGGTCCGGCGGCCGGTGGCGATGTTCGTGGACCATAGCGACAGCGCCTCGATCAGGGACGCCATGATGGCGGGCGTATCGGCCTATGTGGTGGACGGGCTGCGAAAGGACCGGGTCAAGCACATTCTGGACATGTGCGTTCAGCGGTTCGACGTCTTCTCGCGCCTCACCGAGGAACTCCACGAAGCCAAGACCGCGCTCGCCGACCGCAAGGTGATCGAGCGCGCCAAGGGAATCCTGATGGCGGCCAAATCGCTGAGCGAGCAGGAGGCCTATATCCTGATGCGCAAGACGGCGATGGACCAGAAGCGACGGCTGGTCGAGGTCGCCCGGGCGATTGTGATGGCGGAAAGCATGCTCAAATGAGGCAGAGATGACGAGCAACATCCGGGTCGGCTTCATTCCCTTGATCGATGCGGCCATTCCCATCGCGGCAAAGGAATGCGGTTTTGCCGAGCGGGAAGGGCTTCAGATCGAGCTGGTGCGCGAAAACTCCTGGGCGAATATCCGCGACAAGCTGGTTCACGGACTGTTCGACGCCTCGCACATGCTGGCGCCATTGGCGGTGGCGACCAGCCTGGGAATCGGAAATGCCAAGGTCCCGCTGGCGGTGCCTTTTGGGCTCAACGCCAATGGCAACTGCATCACCCTGGCCGCCGGCCTGTATCGCGCGCTGGAGGAAATCCTGGGACACGCGCCGCAGGATGCCCGGCAATCGGCGCAAGCCCTCAGGCGCGTGCTCGACCGGCGCAAGGCGGCAGGCGAGCCGCCGATCACTTTCGGTGTGGTTTTCCCATTCTCGGTCCATGCCATTATCGTCCGGCATTGGCTGCGTCTCGGGGGTATCGATCCCCATAACGACGTGCAGTTCCAGGTCGTGCCGCCCCCTTTCATGGTCGCCCGTCTGTCGGAGGGTGAGATAGAGGGATGTTGTGTCGGCGAACCCTGGAACAGCCGGGCGGTTGAAAGCGGGGTCGGCAGCATCGTGGTGTTCGGGTCGGAAATTTCACGCTCCGCACCGGACAAGGTCCTGGCGCTGCGCAGTGAAACGGTATCCAGCGAGCCGGAATCAATTCACCGGTTGCTGCGGACCTATCAAGTTGCGGCCCGCTGGTGCCAGGATCCCGGCAATCACGCAAACCTCGCGCATATGCTGGCCCAGCCGCAATATCTCAATGTGGCGCCAAAAACCGTGCTGAACGCCTTGTCCGGCACCCTGGCGGTCAATCGCACCGAGGCCCGTACCCAGCCGGATTTCCTGACCTTCCAGGGGGACGACATCAACTGGCCGGATCCGCGCAAGGCGCGCTGGCTCTATGCCGAGATCGCGACCGGCCTGCGCCAGCCCCTGGACGAGAGCCAGGCCCAAGCCGCCGCGGCGGTGTTTTGCCCCGATGTGTTCGATGCGGCGACGGGAAATAACGCGTTGCCGCAAGCCTCTGATCCCATTGGGCTGCGTTTCGGTCCGCCGTTCGACGCCTCGGACCTGAAAGCCTATATCGATGCGCTGATGCGCGATTGAAGCTGGTTGAGTGTCTAAGCGCTGCGAATGGCGACCCACACGCTCAGGATGACGACACCGGTCACAAAGGACCAATAGCCGCTAAGGGCAATGGCGAGCGCATAAGAGGCCTTCGAGCATTCCTTGTCTCGGTAGGATTTTGTGCTGTTGCTCACCACAACCACGGGTCCGGCAATCACCATCACGGCATAATGAAGGACCAATTCGATCTTGGTCTTGGGCTCGCGGGCGAGAAGACGGTAGGTGCTGGCCACCAGCCCCGAGGCGGTGACGCCAGCCCCAATAGCAAACAGAAAAACGATGAAATTGTGCATCTTTCCTCGATCGGCATCATTTTACCGTGCCAAATCGGGGCGATAACCTGGCGCTGAGACTGGCCTCGCAAGAAACGGGCAAGCCGGATCGGTATGGTAAATCGCCATCCGGGCCGCTGCTTGCCCCATTTCGGACACAGGGGTTTCCAGCGCGGCGATAATTCCTTGTTGAGTTCCGAAGGGATGACACCAGCCTGTGGCAGCTTCTCCACGTTATTTGCTTTGCTGCAACGGTGGAGAGCGCTTCATTGCGATGCTTTTGCGTCAGGACATTCCCGGCGCGGCGAATGACGCGACTACGGGCTTTTTCCTATTGATCATTCTGACGGAGCGGGTAGGGTGATTCTGTTGCCCGTTTCTGGCTAATTGTCAGTTCAGTAAAACTGACTTGGCGCCGGGGGCGGTCGGGATTGATGGGGGGAACATTGATCCAGAATAGAGGGAGCAACGTCTTGCTGTCGAAACCTGTGCTGCGGGGGGCTGTCGTTGAATAGGTCCCTGGATGGAGTTTTGTCGTCTCCCAAAAACGACCCTCTGAATCGTTTTAACGCCTATTTCAGGCTGGTTTCGGCCAATACGCGTAGCTTGATGGACGCGGCTTTCGCACTTCGGTATCAGGTTTACTGCATCGAGCGGCAGTTTCTGGAGGGCCAGTTCGAAGATTCGGCCGAGCAGAGGCGGGGGCTGGAGACCGATCAGTTCGACCACCATGCGGTTCATAGCCTCCTGTTTCACCGGTCTTTTGATGAGGCGATCGGCACGGCCAGACTGATTCTTCCCGAGGCACGGCCCAACAGCCTTCCCATTCAGCAGATTCTCAAGAAGAACGGCCTGAATGCGGGTGACTATTTCCCCAGTAATGCCGTCGCGGAAGTGTCCCGGTTTGCGGTTTCAAAGGAATTCCGGCGGCGGGAGCTCGGCCCGGAGGGGCCATTAAGCGCCGAAGCTGAACGCGAACGGCGCGGCTACCTGCCCTGTCTGGGATTGATCCAGAACGTGTTGCGGCAGAGCGTGGAGCTGGGGGTCGAATATTGGGGTGCCGTGATGGAGCCTCAGCTGCTGCGCTGGATAGCGATGCTGGGGGTTCGCTTCCAGCCGATCGGCCCGATGGTTTCCCATCACGGCTTGCGTCAGCCAAGCTACTGCCACATTCCCACCATGCTGCGGGACTTGGCCGAAGCGAAGCCCGAATTTTGGGATGTGGTGACGAACAAGGGTGAACTGGTCGGCGCGATGGCCGGGGCGGATTTCAGGCAGGTTGCCTGACTTTTTTATGGTCGCACCGCGAGGCCCACGCTTCGCTCGGGTTCGCGACTGCTCCTGTTATGGTCGCACCGCGAGGCCCACGCTTCGCTCGGGTTGCCGGTCGCTCCTGTTTTGGTCGCGCCGGCAGGCTCTCGCTTCGCTCGGGTTGCCGGTCGCTCCTGTTTTCACGGTGCTAGCCTAGGCCGCCCGCCCGGTCTCGCGCACATACTGGACCGCGATGCCGTCCTGATGGTGCCGAATGACGCGCCCGCGTGTGCGCCCCAAATTGATGATTTCGCCCACCTGCGGACGAATGGAAGTTCTCAGCGATACGCCGTCCAGCGAAATATCGAGCACATCGCAGGAAATATGCTCGCCATTGGCGCGGGTGATGCTGCCACTGATCAGCGATGGCATGCGGGTGTGCTTGCGCATCTGTGTGACGCCCGCCACCCCGTCGGCGGCGAAGGTTTTGATCATATCCTTCAGCCGGCCGCGCTTGCTTTCCCCGATGGCGAATTCCAGGGCTAGCTGTCCGCTGGCATGGACAATGGTTTTACCTTCGAAACGTCCGAAATTCTCGATGTACAGGACCAAAGTCAGGCCAGCGGGAAATTTCGCGTCGCATTGCACGGCCGCGCCGCCGGCCGACAGGTTCAGGACCTTGCATTCGACCGATTGTTCATTGAGGGGATTGAACAATTGGCCGGGCAGGAAAAGCTTGACCCGCTCATATTTGCGGTTGTCGTGGGCAGGCGCCGGTGAGGATGCCATTACTGTTACTCCAGGTCGTTGGATGCAGGATGTTCCAAAGCCATTAGAAGCCGGTTTTTTGAACAGCTAAAATTCGCTCCGGCAATTAACTCTGTCTCATGGCCGAGCCGGGCCATGGGATAGGTTCTGCGCCGGTAGCGCCCGGTCAAAGGCTTAACGCGGTGCCCGGGCCCGGTGTTTCTACCTAGGATATAAGGGGGGCGATCCCAAAACGGATCAATTCCGGTTCCGCAATAAACTGCGAAAGGCTCCCCCCCATCCGCGATATCTCGGCAGCCCGCTTTTCTCATCCGCCCCCCCGCGCCTTTAACGCTGTATTTGGCGCAAAAGCGCGCCACCCGCGGCGCAATGTTAACCGCATGACCAGTTTCTTCGAGCATCGGCATCGATCTTGCTGTTCAAAAGGGCATGACCAAGAAGCGTTTCAAATTGAGCATGGCGGCACTGGGCCTGTTGGCAGCCTTTTTCATGGCGCTGATTGCCCTGTTGCTCGCGCCCACTTTGGCTTCTGCCGACAAGAATTCCGGCGCACCGCACCATCAGGACGGAAAGCCTAATGTGCCGCAGGGCGGGTTGGGCAGCACTTCCGGCGCGTCGATTTTTGCCGACAATTGGCTGGGCCATGACCATGGAAACGGAAATGCGTTCGATACGCCCTTCTGCGCCAAGGGCGTCATGCCTTGCTCGGATGCCGGCGATGGTCAGGATAATTTTGGCGGTGGCGGCGGCTTTTCGAGCGGCTATGGCGGCGGTTCATCCGGCGGTAATCACCAGGATGGCGGTGGTTCGCCCAAGGGTGACGGGCTCTATGCGTCCAACTTCTGGAGCGGCGGCAATGGTGGTGGCGCCGGCGGCGGCAATGGCGGCGGCGCGGGCGGCGGCAAGCATGATGGCGATCATGATGGCGATAAGCGCGGTGACAAGGCCTGCACCAGTCCCGATACCAAGACGGATGGAGACAAGACCAACACCGATACCGATTCCAACGCGGATGGCGACAATACCAAATCTTGCGACTCGGATACCACTATTCTGGCTTTCACTCTTCCCGGCGATCCGCCGTCCGACTTTGTCGATCCGTCATTTGGCAACGACCCGACGGACGGCGACAATCCCAAAGATGGCCCGAACGGCGACAATCCGCCGATTACGCAGTTGACCGATGCGCCCACCGAGATTCCCGAACCCCTGACCCTCTCGATTTTCGCGGCCGGCTTGGCGGGTGCGGCCGGGTTGCGCAGGCGCTCACAGTCGCGCCGGTCCTGATTGCGACAGGGCCGCGGAGGCCTAATCGGGCCAATGCGCGAGCGTCTGCAGGCAAGCCCTTCGGCGGCCTGACGTTCATCTGGCTTTCATAAACGATTGAAGTTGGCGACTTTTCCCCCACCGAGATCTGCCGTATAGTCCGGCCATGTCTGCGGAAACCCGGCTAGGCCTCATCGATCCGTTCGGCAGGACTGTCGATTATCTCCGCGTGTCCCTGACCGACCGCTGCAATCTTCGCTGTACCTATTGCATGAGCGAGGAGATGCGGTTCCTCCCCAAGGCGGAGCTGTTGAGCCTGGAGGAGCTTGACCGGCTCTGTACCGCTTTTGTGCGCCGGGGCGTGCGGCACTTGCGGCTCACGGGTGGGGAGCCGCTGATGCGGCGCGGCTTCCTGGACCTGGTGCGGCGCCTTTCCCGGCATCTGGACAGTGGGGCGCTGGATGAGCTGACCCTGACCACCAACGGCGTCCGGCTGCGGGAATTCGCGCCGGGCCTGTACGCAGCGGGGGTCCGCCGCGTGAATGTCTCGCTCGACAGCCTGGACCGCGCCACATTTGCCCGCATCGCCCGTGCCGACTGCCTGCCGCAAGTGCTGGACGGCATCGCCGCCGCGCAGGATGCCGGACTGAAGGTGAAAATCAACACCGTGGCGTTGAAGCGCGACAATGCGCGCGACATTCCGGCCATCATCCGCTGGGCGCATGACTGCGACATGGACATCACCCTGATCGAGACCATGCCGCTGGGCGTGGTGGACGAGGATCGCGTCGACCAGTTCCTGTCTCTGGCTATCGTGCGGCGGGAGCTGGAATCCTACTGGACCTTGACCGAATTGGGGGAGCGCACCGGCGGACCCGCACGCTATGTGCGCATCGCCGAGACCGGCGGCAGGCTGGGGCTGATCACGCCCCTGACCAACAATTTCTGCGAAAGCTGCCGGCGGGTGCGTGTCACCTGCACCGGCACCTTGTTCATGTGCCTGGGACAGGAAGGTTCGGTGGACTTGCGCGCCCCGTTGCGCGCCTCGGCACAGGACGACCTGCTCAATGCCGCGATCGATCGCGCTCTTGCCGCCAAGCCCAAGGCCCATGATTTCGGGCTGCCGGCGCAGGGCGCGCCTCCGGCCGTCAAGCGGCATATGTCCGTCACGGGCGGGTAACGGCGCCGCCAATACTGGGGAGGGATGCCCACGAACCGTACGGGCATGAATTACGATAAATCGGTAAGCCCGCGGCCGATTGCAATGCGGATCAGGTCCGACGTTTGCCCGGCGCCGAGTTTTTCCTTGATGCGGCTCAAGGTGTTCGCGACGGTCTTGTAGGCGAGGCCCAGTTTCGCTGCGATCTCCGACAGGCTGTTTCCCGCCGCCAGCAGGCGCAGGATTTCGATGTCCCGCTCCGTCAGGGGCCTCAGATAGGCATCCTCGGCAAGGTCGCGCACGGACATCTCCCGCTGAATGCTTTTTTCGACGGCTATGCCGCCGGCAAGCACGATGTCCACCGCCTCCAGAAATTCCTCCGGCATGGCGTTCTTGCTGACAAAGCCCAGCGCACCGGCCTCCAGGGCCTTGGTCGCGTAGATCGCCTCGGCATGCTGGGAAAAAATCAGGATGGGGACTTTGGGAGCCGCGCGCACCAGCCGGCGCAACAGTTCAAGGCCCCCCAAGCCGGGCAGATTGAGGTCCAGCACGACGAGATGGACGGGCAAATCCAGCACCGCGTTCATCGCCTCTTCGCCACTCGCCGCTTCCAGGACCTCGATATCCGGTCTTTCGCTCAACAGCCGGCGGATGCCGGACCGGACGATAGCGTGATCGTCCACCACCAGAAGGCGCATCATGCCGGTTCATGCTCCCGCGCCAGCGGCAGGACCGCGCTTAGCCGCACGCCGCGGCCGGGAACCGTGTCTATATCAAGCCGTCCCTTCAGGGCTTGGACCCGCTCGCGCATGCCGGCGATTCCGGCATGTCCAAGACTGATGCCGTCCTCATCAATGTCCTTGGCGCCGTCGCCATCGTCCTGCACCGTCACGCTGAGTTGACTTGTGCCGGAGCGGATGTCGATGCGAATGATCTTCGGATTGCCATGACGGACGGCATTGCTCACCGCTTCCTGGACGATACGGTAAGCAGCCTCTTCCTGGCGGTGATCGAGGGCCGCCTCCAGGCAGACGTTCAGTGCGAAGCCTATGTCCGGCTTGCGGCGCGTCCAGAAGGCGGTCAGGTCGCCGACCGCTGCTTCCAGGCCGAACTCCAACTGGGTCACGGGGCGCAGTTGCCGCAGAATATTTTTGACATGGCGCTGGATATGAATGACGGCTTCCCGCACCGATGCGCCGAGGCGGGATGCGTCGGGCGTGCCGATCTTGGCGATAGCCTTGGCGTCAACCTGAAGCGCGAACAGATAGGGCCCGACCTCGTCATGCAGGTCCCGCGCGATTTCGGCGCGCTCTTCCTCCTGGGCGTTCTGCAACTGCGCATAGAGCTGACGGTTGGCTTGCGAGAAGGCCGACAGTTTCGAGGCCATGTGATTGAAACCCTGCGCCAGACGGACAAATTCCGGCGGCCCCCTGGCGTCGATGCGGGTTTCGTACCGGCTGTCCGAGATCGCCAACAGTCCGGTCTGGAACCGGGCCAGAAACCGCAGCGCCGTCCCCACCGCCAGCGATACCGCCGTCATCGCCGAGAGGCAGAACAACAGCATGATGACAAACGCGTCGCGTACATGCCCCCATACTTCGGCGATCTCGCTATGGGCGTCGCTGGTGAGTACCACCACGCAGGGATAGCGGGGCAGCGCAATCGCAATGCGGGCCGTCAGCGGCGCCGGCGTCATCATGCTGGCGAACCAGGCTGGTGCGGGATCGGACAAGGAACCAATATGGGATTGCACGATCACTTTTCCGTTCTCATTGACGAGCGCCGCCCGCACATGCCGTTGTCCCTGGAAGCTGGAGACCACCTCGCGCAAGGTGACGGTGTGCTGGACATCCGAGCGGAGCGTGTCGCGAACCGATGTCACCGCGCCGTTGAAGGCGGTGCGGACTTCCAGATCGACCAGCGCATGAGCATGCAGGGAAAGCAGAGCCGCGCCCGCCAGCAGCGACAGGATCAGCAGGGCGGCGATGGAGCCGAGAACTCGAAATTTCAGCGACATGGGCCGGTTCCTTATAGCCCAGGATGGTGCGGCCGGGGGGAGGCAAGGAGCGGGATTTTTTCCCGGTTCGCCCATGCCAACGATGTGCGCAATCATGCGCCCACCCCCGACGAAGCGTAAAGCCGTTCCGAAGCTTTTGGCATCCAGCCCGTTGTCTTCGTTATATAAATTTGTATATCACGACAGTTTCGCTGGACGGCAACATCCCCATCCGACATCGTCTGGTTCAAATGGCCCGACTCTTAATTCGCATCGATTTTGACCCTTCGGGAAGCGCCCTGGGGCCCGGGATGATGCAGTTGCTGGAACACATCGCCGAACATGGCTCAATTCGCCGTGCCGCCGCCGCCATGGGTATGAGCTATCGCAAGGCCTGGCTGCTGATTCAGAAAATGCAAAAATCCTTCGAAGGCGCCGTGGTGACAACCGAGGCGGGCGGGACCGCAGGCGGCGGCACGCAACTCACCGAGTTGGGCGTCACCTTGCTCAAGCTCTATCGCAGGGTCGAAAGCCGTGCTGCTGATGCCGCCAAAACGGAACTGGAATCGCTGTCGGCAATGGTTCGCCCAAACGCGCTGCCGCGCCGCGGCGGCCGCCGCAAACGAGTCGCGAAGAATTGACGACGGCCAAGCAGCACATCCTCCCTGCTTGACATTGCGCGTTCGGTATTCCGGCTCTGTGCGGGTCCGGAGTGACGCCGCAAACATCTGTTTACTGTCCGCTAACCATTGAAATCCGGCTTTTCATGCCGATGCGTGGGGCTCATTCGCAAAGTTTCACGAGGCGATAACAGTTCTTTGTCGATTTTTTGTCAGTCTGTGCCCCCAAATCAGGCAAAGACAAATGCGGGCGCGTTGTAACAATATTGCATATCAAGTCGCGCGCTTTGCAGCGCTGACGCTCCTGTTCGGTCTGCTCAACTATGCGGGTACGGCGCTGTATTTCACCGCCGATGGCATTACCACCGTCAAGCCGTTCAGTGGCGTCGCCCTGGCGCTGCTGTTGATCAATGGCCGCAGTTGGCTCTGGCCGGTGCTGATTTCGGGCACCGTTGGTGCCATGGCCGCCAAAGCCGTCTTTCGCATTGAACCAGCCATCATATCGATCCCGCTCATCACGTCCGGAGCATTATTTCTGGTTTATCATTTCTGCAAAAAATGGATCGGCGAGAGAATCGATTTTCGCGCCTGGAAGCAATTGGTGCTCTTTATTGTGATTGCCGCCACGGTCGCCATTATGTCCTCCCTTCCCTATGGCCTGGGTGCGAGGCTTTGGAACGGGCACAGGCTTTTGAGCAATTTGCAGGCCTGGTTTGTTCCCACCACTTTGTCCTATGTGATCTTCACGCCCGTGATCGTGCTTTTGGCCACGGCGGAGAAGGGCGCGTTTCGCCGCAATTGGCGACGCCATCTTGCAGCCCAGTCGCTTTTGATTCTGACGTTGACGCTTAATATCGCGCCGGTCGGCGTGCCCCTGATGTTCATGGTGCCCTTGGCGCTTCTGCTGGTGACCATGAGTTGCGAGATCGAGGGTGCGGCGCTTGGGCTGGTCGTGATCCAGCTTATGCTGACGACTGCCACCATTTCCGGCCATGGTCCGCTCGCGGTGGGCAATTTTCCCCTGGGCTATCAACTGTATTTCATGCAGGGCTTCATTGCCATTCTGATCGCGGTGATGCTGCCCGCCGCGGCGGCAATAACCGAGCGGATTTCCCTGCGCGGCAGCATGCAAGCGGCGCTGCAACGCGAGGAAAAGGTAAACCGGGCGCTGCGTATCAGCGAACAGCGCGCGCTTGAGATGGCCGAGCAGGCGCAGAGCGCCAACAGGGCAAAGTCGGAATTCCTGGCCAGCATGAGCCACGAATTGCGCACCCCGCTGAACGCCATTCTGGGTTTTTCTGAAATTCTCAAGGCCGAGCTTTACGGCCCGCTGGGTCATCCCAAATATTCAGAATATGCCGAGGACGTTCACAAAAGCGGCGCGCATCTGCTCGATTTGATCAACGACGTTCTGGATCTTTCCAAGATCGATGCGGGCAAGATGGAGTTGCGGGAAAGCATCTTCTCGATCCCCGATCTGGTGAACGAGGCCGTGATGCTGGTGCGCGACAAGGCCAGGAACCATGTCGAGTTGAAAGTGCGGCTGGATGGACACACAGAGGTGCGCGCCGACAAGCGGTTGACCATGCAGATCCTGATCAATCTTCTCAGCAATGCGGTCAAGTTCACGCCCAAGGGCGGCACGATCACGATAGGAGCGGAGGCAAAGGCAGGGGAGGGGCTGGAAGTTTATGTCGCCGATACCGGCATCGGCATGAACGAGGCCGAGCTGAAAAAGGCGTTCTCGCCCTATGGCCAGATCGATTCCAAAATCTCGCGTACCCATCAGGGAACAGGACTTGGCCTTCCGATTTCCCAAGCCTTGGCTCGCCTGCAAGGCGGCGACCTTGTCGCCCGCAGTGCGCCCGGCAAAGGCACGCGCATGTCCCTTACTTTGCCGGAAGCCCGTATTGTCGCTCCGGGAGAAAAAACCCTGGCAGTCGCGGTATAGCCGCCGCCGCGCGGCCTACTTAAGGCGCTCGACCTTGTAGATATGCGGGCTGTCGCTGGTGCGCAGATTGTAGGTTCCGAAGGCGCCGTCGGTGACCGTCACCGTATAGGCGGAAGGCTTTTGGATCCAGACACCCTTGACGCCTTCGGCATTGGCCTGGCGCCATTCCTGACCGTTTTCGAGCGTAATGATAAAGGCGCCGTTTCCGTCATAGCGGTAGGCGGCCATGCGGGAGACTGCCACAGGCTGCGCATTGCCTATCAAGTTGGAAAAAAAGCCTGCCTTTTTCTGCGGCGCGGGCCGGGACGCGGTGCGCGGCGGCGCGGCGGACTCCATTTGCGAGGGCGCCGCGATAAGGCCCGGTTGAGGAACAAGCCGTTGCTGAAATTCCGGGGCCGGCGACAGTCCAAGATGGCCGCGCATCGGCTGGTTGGCGCCATAGACGCAGTCCAGCCAAACCCGGTCGTCCTGGATCACGCCGCAGCGCTGGATACCGGCCAGCACATCGCTGCGCGCATCCGCTCTTGCCTGGGTTGCGGCGGCGCAGGCGCCTGCCAGCAACAGGATGATTTTATCCGTACGCATCACGATATCCCCACATCAGTATGGGCCGGAGTTTGCGGGCGACTTCACCCCAAATCAATGGTCCGGTGGACCATTTTGAGCGACGAACGCCCTGAGCGTAAGCGAAGGGCCGGGGGTCCGGCGAGGAAATGGCGTTGCGGCTGCATCGGCGGACCAGTATATGTTGCGGCAAAAGAGGAAAGATCATGGCGCTTCCGGTGCCCAACGCCAGTTTGCGGCCGGGCAATGTCTTCGAAACCCTGGTCAGTGGGCTGGTGATCGTAGTCGCGATCCTTTTCATCGGTTTTATCATGATGCGGACTGGGACGGGCCATTTGGGAAGCTACGATTTGCACGTCCGGCTAGCGGACGCCGGTGGCGTGAAAGTCGGAAGCGATGTGCGGCTCGGCGGCACCAAGATCGGATCGGTCCTGGGCCTGAGGCTTGATCCGGCCGATTACAGCGCCGTGCTGGACGTGCGGGTTCGCGACGATCTGGCGCTGCCCGCAGATTCCGCCGCGGGGATTTCCGGCTCGGTTCTGGGCGAACAGTTTGTCGCTATCTCGCCCGGCCATGCCGACCGAAAACTATCCCCTGGCGGCGAACTGGGACGCGCGCCACGCGCCCGCGGAAAATCAAACCAACCCGGCGCGCCGCAGAGATAGTTTACCCACGGCACCACCTGCCATCCCTTGCGCGCCGCGGTGGTGACCTGCGAGGAAGATTTTCAGCATATGGCCGGCTTACCCCCGCAACATGCGCCGGGTTCCCGCTCTCCTTTGGCTGAAAACCCGCTTTCGCGGCGGCGGACCAGCTTGCGGTGGCCCTGCAAGGTCTAATAGGCTCGCCTGCGGCCTTCGGGTTAAGTCGGTATGAAGCGCAAATCGCTTTATAGCCGTTCGGGTCGACGGCGTACGTCTACCGAAGTCGGCTCATCTTATGCCGCGCCTGTCTGGGCGGGCGAGGAGCGGCCGCCGCCGCTTGGCAAACAATTACGCGATTGGGGCAAGGCATTTGCCGGGCGGCATGAGCGCAGTTTGCCCGCGGTTGCCGCTGTGCTCGCGGTCCTGGCGATTTTGGGCGGCTGGCGGCTGTTGCATCCCTTGGACCGCGCTTTGACCCAGTGGGACATCGACAATGCCGTGAAATATACGCTTTCCCACGTCGACGCGCCTCCAGCCGAGACCGCGATAGCGGCGGCAACGGTGGCGCCATCGGTGGTGCGGGTCGAAGGCTATTTGTCGCCCGAACATGCCGCCGAGGAGGCCAAGGCGGAAGCGGCGGAGGCGAAGAAAAACAAAAATTACAAACCCGTGCCGCTGCACATCCCCGATGACAAGGACGAAGAAAAGCCCGACGCCACCGGAACCGGGGTGGTCATCACCGACAAGGGCGACATCCTGACCAACCTGCATGTGATCCGCACCACCGACCGCTGGGTGGTGACCTTCTGGGACGGCAGCAAGTCCGATGCCCAGGTGGTGAATGTTCAGCCCGAAAACGATCTCGCGGTGATCCGGGCCAAGAAAGCGCCAGACGACCTCAAGCCGGCCGCCTTGGCTTCCACCGCCGGTCTTAATCCCGGCGACACAGTGGTGGCGGTGGGTTTCCCCTTCGGCCTGGGACCGTCGGTGTCCTCCGGTGTGGTATCCGGCTTGAAACGGGCCTTTGTCGATCCGGACCGCAAGGATGGCGCGCCACGCCTTTCCAATCTCATTCAGTTCGACGCGGCGGTGAATCCGGGCAATTCCGGCGGGCCGCTGATCAATCGCGAGGGCGAAGTGGTGGGCATTGTGACGGCGTTGTTCAATCCCACCGGACAGAAAGTCTTTGCGGGCATGGCCTTTGCCGTGCCCATCGAGAATGCCGCGAAAGCGGTGGGAGACAATCCGCTTTAGAAAGGGACTGGTTATGACCACAGGCGGCGCGCATTCGGGATTGGAGCATCTTCTTTATGAGGTAAAGAAGATCGTGGTCGGCCAGGATCATTTCCTGGAACGGGTTCTGGTGGCGCTGCTGGCGGGCGGGCATCTGTTGGTCGAGGGCGTGCCGGGCCTGGCCAAGACCCTGACCGTTGCCACCCTGGCCAAGGCGATGCGCGGCAGTTTCAAGCGCATTCAGTTCACCCCCGACCTGGTGCCGGCGGACCTGACCGGCACGCGCATCTTCCATCAGAAGAACAGCGAGTTCGTCACCATGCTGGGACCGGTCTTCGCCAATCTGGTCCTGGCCGACGAAATCAACCGCGCCCCCGCCAAGGTGCAAAGCGCGCTGCTGGAAGTGATGCAGGAGCGCCAAGTGACCATCGCTGGCGAAACCTATCCGGTTCCCAGGCCATTTGTGGTGATGGCGACCCAGAACCCGATCGAGATCGAGGGCACCTATGCCCTGCCGGAAGCGCAGGTCGACCGCTTCATGATGAAGATCCTGGTCGGCTATCCCAGCGAGGAGGAGGAGTTCGTCATCGTTCAACGTGTCACCGGCGATCAGGTGCCGGTTGTCCCGGTGACTTCCACCGACGAGCTGCTGCAGATGCAGGCAGCGGTGCGGCGGCTGTATGTCGATCCGTCCTTGATGATCTATGCCGTCAAGCTGGTGGCCGCCACACGGGCGCCGGAGAAGGTGGGCCTGCACCAGTATCAGCGTTTCATCCAATATGGCGCGTCGCCCCGTGCCTCCATCGCCATGATCGAGGCGGGGAGGGCGCTGGCCTTTATGCGTGGCCGCGATTACGTGCTGCCGGTCGATGTGATGGATGTGGCGGCGGACGTTCTGCGTCATCGCCTGGTGCCGTCCTATGAGGCCCTGTCCGAGGGCCTGACCTCGGATCAGATTCTCAACCAGATCATCCGTTCCGTGCCGCCCCCGATCCTGGAGACCTTACGTGCCGCCAGTCTCTGAAAACGTCCTGCGCCGCCTGGAACTGCCGGTGTTGCGCCGGCTGGAAGGGCTGTTGCAGGGCGATTACAAAAGTCCGTCGCGGGGCGACGGATTGGATCTGGCCGATCTGCGGGAATATCAATTTCACGACGACGTCCGCCGGATGGACTGGAATGCGACGGCTCGCCTGGGCACGCCCTATGTCCGCGACTATATCGAGGACAGGGAGATACCGGTCTGGTTCCTGCTGGATATGAGCCCCTCCATGATGTTCGAGGGCGTCAGCATCTCCAAGCATAGCGTGCTGATGGAATTCACCACCCTGATGTGCCGGCTGATGCTCAGCCGGGGCAACCGCGCCGGGGCGATGATTTTTTCGGGCAAGATCGACCGTACCATTCCGATGCGCGGCGGGCGGCGACAATTGCTGCAGATACTCAATAGTGTGGCGGGATACCGGCCGGACCAGAGGCGCGGCGCCACCGATCTCAAACATGTGCTGAAGGATGCGGGGGCACAAATTCGCAGGCGGTCGCTGGTGTTCCTGGTGTCCGATTTCATCAGTCCGCTGGACTGGGAAAAAGACCTTACGGCGCTGGCGGCCCGGCATGATGTGATCGCGGTGCGGCTGACCGACCTGCTGGAAACGCGCATGCCGGATTTGGGTCTTATGACCTTTCAGGACGCGGAATCCGGCGAGCAGCTGTTGGTCGATACCCATGACCGGCATTTCCAATCCCGCTTTGCCGCCGCCGCTGACGCTCGGGAAACGGCGCTGCGCGCGGCTTTCGAAAAGTGCGGCGTGGATGTGGTGGAATTGGCCACCGAGGATGACGTGATGGACGCGCTGGTCGGCTTTGTCGGCCTGCGTAAGCACAGTCTGCGCAGGCCGGCATGAAAAGCCTGAGCCACATCTCCTGGTCGCGTATCTGGGGCTATGTCCCCAGCATTTCATTTAACTGGCCCATTGCCTTGTGGGCGCTGTTGCTGGTGCCGTTGTTGATCGCGGCCTATCTGCTCTTGCTGCGCCGCCGCAGGAGCGCCTTCCGCTATCCCAATCTGGCATTGATCAAGCAGGCGTCGCAGGGGCCCGGCTGGCGGCGGCATATTCCACCCGCGCTGATGCTCATGGCCTTCACTTTGCTGTTGCTGGCGATGGCGAGACCCTCGGCCGAAGTCAGCCTGCCGTCACGGGTGGCCACCGTGATGCTGGTGATGGATGTCTCGGGCAGCATGCGCGCCACCGACGTCAATCCGTCGCGGATCGTGGCGGCAACGACGGCGGCCAAAGCCTATGTCAAGGACCAGCCGCGCGATGTGCGGATCGGCATTGTGGCCTTCGCCGCCACGGCGCTGTTGGTGCAAAGCCCGACCACCGATCATGCGGCGCTGAACGCCGCCATCGACCGCTTTGAACTGCAACGCGGCACGGCGGTGGGAAGCGGCATCCTGGTGGCGCTGTCCACTCTGTTTCCGCAGGACAACTTCCCCATCAACCAGTTCAATTCCAGCAATTTCGGCGGCTATGGCGGCCGCTGGGGCGGCAACGATTTCCGCGATCGCTATGGCGGGGTGGCGCTGGGCGATCGTTCCAAGGCGCCGCCCAAGAAACATGTGCCGGTTGAGCCAGGTTCCTACAAGAACGCTGTTGCGATCCTGCTGACCGATGGCCAGACCAATGCCGGCTATGACCCGGTCGAAGCCGCGCGCATCGCCAGCGAATATGGCCTGCGGGTCTATACCGTTGGCTTCGGTACCGCCCACGGCAACATCGTCGGATTCGGCGGCTGGTCGATGCGTGCCCAACTGGACGAAGTCGCGCTGAAGAAAGTCGCCGACATGACCAAGGCGCGCTATTTCCATGCCACCAGCGCCGAGGACCTCAAGGCGGTCTATGATGTCCTGTCCCGCCAGCTGGTGGTGGAGACGCGGGAGATGGAAATCACAGCTTTCTTTGCAGCCCTGGCCGCCCTGATCATGACGGTGGCGGCCGGCCTGTCCCTGGCCTGGTTTCACCGGGTGTTTTGAGGCAGGCCCCCCGATCTCCTCCTAAGCCGTTGATGATTCACGGTGAACGGGGCCTTCGCGGGCCCTGAATGGAGACCCGCCCGACAATAGCGCTCCAGCCGGGTCGGATGGCCGGGGACCGCCAAAATGCGCACCGCGCCCAGCCCGGTGGCATTGTTCCCATTGTGCCAAACTGCTACACAAACAGGCAGACCGTCTATCGGACGGCATGGGGGCGGGCATGAACTCGCGGAAAACCAGACTTGCCATCGTTAGCCTGGCGTTAGCTGGGCTCACTGCCCCGGCGTTCGCCGGTGGCCTGTCGCCCGGCAATGGCGGCACGATTGTTCTTCCGACTGTTCTTCCGCCTTCCGTTCAAGATTCCATGTACGCCCTGGTGCCGACCAACGGCTATTCCAGCTTCGACGTGCTCGGGCAGAAGTTCGGCGTCCAAGACGGACGAATGGATTTTTTCTCGGTGCGGCCTAGCGACGGCGGTGATTTCAAGCCCCTGTTTCGCGGCGGCGTCGGCGAAGGCGGGCTGAAGCTTCAGCTGAAGTGGTAAGTTTTGCCGCCGGACTGATTACGCCCCATCCTTTTAGACATCGTAGGCGCCGCCCGTATCATTGCGGATGGACCGCGATCACGTCCAGCCGCAGCATCTGGCCCGCTATCGGCCTATTCACGACACCCTCAATAATCTGCTGGCGATCGGGATGGTGGGTGTCGCCATTGTCGATCTGCCGGTCGTTGCTGTCGATCACCTGGACAAGCACCGTCGCGCCCGCCGCAACGGGAATGGTCGCTTCGAAATCCTCTTTGTAGATGGTGTGCGAGGCGGACGGATAGTGATTGAGGGTATAAGTTTGCCTCGGCGCGGACACATCGATGTGCCATTGGGAGTAATCGGTGGTGCGGCTGTGGCCGCCAATTTGGAAATAAGGATGGGCAGGGTCCGGCGAAACGCCGCCTTCCATCACCGTAGGCTCGAACAGGCCGCGAACGCGAAGTGTGACGTTATAGACGGTTCCCGCCTTGCCTCCGAAGATAAATGATTTTTCGTGGTGCCGTTCGTGCAGGCAGGTATCGGGCTGGGCGGCATTCTCTGCGATGCATTGGTCGTGCATGAAGAGCTGGTGAAAGCCGCTGGCCTGGGCGCGCGCTTCGTGCTGCACGGGCAGCATCAGCATGGCGGCCATGCCTAGGATCGTGCTTCTGCGGCCTGGTACGCGCCGGTTTTCCATCACTGCCCCCTTATGGCCCGTTGATTTGTCTGATTATTGGGGGCCCAGCGAAAAAGGCAAGAAACCAATCCCGTCGGCGGAGAATTTTGGGGCAAACGCGTTGAGCGCGTGGCGCGCTCCAGTTAGCGTCGGCCGACCACGATGGGCCTGATTCGATGCGGTTCGTTCAAAATCGTCCCCGAATGACCGGGTACCAGTTTATGGACAAATTTGGATAATCCTGTACCCATACGCCCATGACTATAACGGCCTTCGGTTCCACCGTTTCTTCCGATATCTGGGAGGGTGCGGCGGGCTTTCCAGGTGAGTAAGTTTGCAGATGATGGCTGCGGTCGTTTTTTTAAATCCGTCGTGAGAAGATGAGCCTGAGTGAACCGATAGCGATTGAATCTCGCCTCCTTCTGGCTTGTGCCAAAATCCGCATTGCTGAGGAGGACGAAGCCACGATCCGGCAGGCGTTGGATGAAGGCATCGATTGGACGGTATTCGCGCAACAGGCGACCGAGAATGGGCTTGCAAGCCTGGCCGCGCACACGCTGGTTCGTATCGTGCCGGAAAAGGTACCGGACGATATTCTTGGCGCCTTGCGCACGATCATCGATGGGACGCGCGCAAGAAATCATGCGCTACTCGATGACCTTGCCCGATCGCTTGCCGCGTCATTTGGATCCCCACCCCTCGCAATCCAAGGCGCGCTTTCCGCTGCGACCCGGGAACTGGACAGCAATCCAAACGATAGCGCAGCTTGGCGTGATCTTGGCCAGTCATTCTACAAACTCAAACGGCACGACGAGGCGATCATTTGCTTCGACCGGGCGATTGCCTTGGTACCGAACGACCCCGGCGGTTGGAGGGATCGGGGGATTGCCACGTTTGCCATCGGCTATTCCGGGCATGCCCTTAGCTATATTGACAAGGCGCTTGCGTTAAGGCCGCAGGATGCTCTTGCCTGGACTTATCGCGCGCATATTCTTTCAAAGCTGGAGCGAGTGGCAGAGGCCGTGGAAGCAAGCGACCGGGCGCTCGCTCTTGATCCTGAGAATGTCGCTGCCGGGCGCGCGAATACCCATGCACTGTTATTTTCCTGTGATTGGCGCAGGCGCGAGGAACTCAAACGGCGCATCAACGATGGCCTGAACAGGGGCCGGCCGGTGGTCTCGCCGTTCAATCATTTGGCCCTTTCAGACTCTGAGGCAAGCAACCTAAACCTCGCACGGCTATGGGCCGCCGGAACACCGCAGGCTGCAGAACCTTTATGGCGTGGAGAGCGCTACCGCCATGACAGAATCCGCATTGCGTATATCTCCACGGATTTCCGCGATACCCTGTCGGTGAATGCAATCGCGGGCGGCTTTGAGGGGCACGATAAGACTCGCTTCGATATCACCGCCATTTCGTTGGGACCGAACGACGGAAGCGATACGCGCCGGCGGATCGAGGCAGCCTTCAACCGCTTCATCGACGTACAAACCATGAGCGATGGGCAGGTCGCGACGATCTTGCGCGAGTTGGAAATCGACATCGCAATCGATTTGAACGGTTATGCCGGAAATAAGCGTACGGGCATTCTCGCGCGCCGGCCCGCTCCCGTGCAGGTGAACTACTTGGGGTTTGCCGGCACGATGGGCATGCCGTTCTTGGACTACATCATTGCCGACCGCACCGTCATCCCCAAAGAACATCAAATCTATTACAGCGAGAAGGTCGTGTATCTGCCCGATACTTTTTTCCCCACCGATCGAAAGCGCCAGGTTGCTGAACACACGCCCAGGCGCGCCGACCTCGGGCTTCCGGAAGTCGGTTTTGTCTTCACCTGCCACAATACGGTCTACAAGATTAATCCCGAAATATTCGATATCTGGATGCGGCTCCTGCGAGATGTCGAGGGTAGCGTGCTGTGGCTTGGTGCCACCGATCCGTTGGCCATGGCCAATTTGGCGCGCGAGGCGGAAAATCGCGGCATCGCCCCAACGCGGCTTGTGTTCGGCCCCTGGGTATCGCAGCGGGCAGATCATCTTGCGCGGCTCCGTTTGGCGGACCTTTTTCTCGACACGCTACCCTACAATGCGCACACCACCGCTTGCGACGCGCTTTGGGCGGGACTGCCGCTATTGACCTGCCGAGGCAACACTTTTCCGGCGCGTGTAGCCGCGAGCCTGCTTAACGCAATCGGGCTGCCGGAGCTTGTGACGGCATCGCTGGAAGAATATGAAGAGGTGGCCCGGTCTCTCTCACAAACACCGGAACGCCTCGTCGCCATTAAGTCGAAGCTTCAGCGCAATCGCGACGTCGAACCCCTATTCGACACAGGTCGCTTCACCCGCCATCTCGAATCCGCATATATTTCCATGTGGGAACGATATCAGGCAGGTCTGCCTCCGATGAGTTTTGCTGTTTCAAGATAGCGTGTGAATATTGCGCCTCCGCAGTTCCACAGGCTCATTCGCCGAGGGTCTGGCGACTCAACCGGAAATCCTGGAGTCGCTGGTATGCGTCTGACTGCGAACCTGCGCTTCGATCCAGCGGTAGGTCTTTTCCAAACCCTCGTATAACGAGCGACTCGGAGCCCAGCCCAATCTGCTTTTGACAAGCCTGTTGTTGGAATTGCGGCCGCGAACCCCCAAGGGGCCCGGTATATGACGTTTTACAAGTTTTTTGCCCGCGATATCCATCGCCATGTCGGCAAGTTGATTGATGGAAACCATTTCCTCCGAGCCGATATTAAATGGCCCGGTATGGTCGGAACGGGTCAAAAGCCGTGTGCCTTCGACGCACTCGTCGATATGGAGAAATGAACGGGTCTGCTCTCCATCCCCCCAAATCTCGATCGCGCCGTTCGTCGATTCGGCCACTTTTCGACAGATGGCTGCCGGGGCTTTTTCCTTGCCCCCGGTCCATGTGCCTTCCGGTCCGAAAATATTATGATAACGGGCGATGCGGCACTCGACGCCATAGTTGCGGTTGAATGCGAGATAGAGACGCTCGCTGAAAAGCTTTTCCCATCCATATTCGCTGTCGGGCGCGGCCGGATAGGCGCTGTCTTCCGCACAATTTGGATTTTCCGTGTCTTCCTGATTGTAGGCGGGATAAATGCAGGCTGATGAAGAATAGAAAATTCTGCCGATTTCGTGTTTCCGGCATTCGTCCAGGATATTGAGATTTATCGTTGCCGAATTGTGCATCACATCCGCGTCATGTTCAGACGTGAAAATATACCCTGCGCCTCCCATGTCCGCGGCAAGCTGGTAGATCTCTTCGAAATTTGCGTCGATGACGGCGCTGCAAAACGCTCGATCGCGCAAATCGCCGACCATGAATTCGTGTGCTTGCGTATCGGCGAATTCCGGGCGTTTAATATCGGCTCCCCGGACCCAGAATCCTTCGGCTCTCAGACTTTTAACCAGATGGCTTCCAATGAAACCACCTGCGCCGCATACAAGAGCCTTTTTCATGATTGGTTCAGCTACCGAAAATTTGAGCCCGCCACGCCCAAGTGAACGTCGCTCGCGCTGTCCACTGGTGCCCGTAGGCCTATTTCTACCAGATATTTGCTGGCTTTTTATTCGGTCGGAAGCCGATTTTGGTTTTTTGGTAAAGGCCGCCCATAGATTGTCTTACCAGACATCCGCCCCAGCGATCACCACAGATAGTCCCTGCCTGATTACTGGGCCCGCACGGGGCAACATTGTTTCTTTGTTTCAACTATTTGAGACTCCCCGACCCTAAGCAAGGGGGCGCCTGTCGCCGATTTGGTCGAACGCATGGTGGTGTGTTGGCGGATGGGGTGAGATTCGAACTCACGGTGGCGTTTCCGCCACGCCAGTTTTCAAGACTGGAGCCTTAAACCACTCGGCCACCCATCCACGGGGAGTGGAATACTGGACAGAATAAACCGATGCAACGCCACGCCAGCTTTGCGAAAAACATGTCAAGGCATGTTTTCCGTCCCCGGCTGCGCCTCGGATCGCTCGCCTTTGGCTCGCGCCCCAAATCGCCTGGCCGGCGATTTGGTCAAGACTGGAGCCTTAAATCGCTCGGCCACCATCCATGCCGGAACCCTCAGCTTTGGCAGGACTTTTCGGCAACCACGTTGAGCGGGCGGCTCGCTCCCGCTAGCGTCACCCGGTCATCCTGGGCCTGATTCGATGCGGTTTGCCGCCCGATTTGCGTTTGCTGCCACGGCCGCCCTGCTGGCGGCGTCCTGCAGCAGCGCGCCCAAGCCGCCTGCGCCCCAGCCTGAAGACCATACCGTCACGGTTCCGCCCAATGCCGGGGTCTACAAGGTGGGCCAGCCCTATCAGGTGGACAATGTCTGGTACTATCCGCGCGAGCAGCCGGACTATGACGAGACGGGGATCGCCTCCTGGTACGGACCGACTTTTTACGGCCATCCCACCGCCAATGGCGAAATGTATGACGGCAACAAGCTGACTGCGGCGCACAAGACCTTACCCTTGCCGGTCAATGTCCGGGTCACCAATCTGGACAATGGCAAGTCCCTGGTGGTGCGGGTGAATGACCGCGGACCCTTTGCCCGCGGCCGCATCATCGATCTTTCCAAGCGCGCCGCGGAACTTCTGGATGTGGTGCAGACCGGGACGGCCCGGGTGCGGATCACCTATCTGGCCCGTGCCGACCTGAATGGGGGCGCACCGCCGCCTGAAACCTCGCCGGCCATCGCCAATGCGCTGCCTGCCGCCCCCAGCGGCAAGGTGGATACCGCGGCCTTGGGAATCGTGCCCGGCGCCGCCGTGGCGCCGCCGGCCAAGGTTGCGTCCTTGCCAACGCCCGCGCCGATCCCGGCCGCCATGTTTGCCGACACCCAGCCGACAGGGCAGGTGACGCGGGTTCCGGTGCCGGCCGAAACCCGTCTCTACATTCAGCTTGGCGCCTTCTCGCGGATGGAAAATGCCAAGGCGCTGTTGAGCAAAGTGGGCGGCGACCTGCGAATTTCCACGCTTCAACGCGGCGGCCAGACTCTCTATAGAGTGCGCAGTGCCCCGCTTGCCTCGGTTGCGGACGCCGATGCCGCCCTTGCCCGCATTACCGGTGCGGGCGCCAATGACGCCCATATCGTGGTCGATCAATAACCAACTTTCGGAGACGTCATGTTTCGCCGCCTTTCCCCGATCCTGCCGCTCCTCGCCGCAATCGCCCTGCCGGCGCTTCTATTCGGCGCCGTACCGGCGCAAGCGGCGATTGAAACCAGCGCCGAGCATGGCCTGATCATGGATGCCCAGACCGGGCAGGTGTTGTGGCAGAAGGACGGCATGGCGCCGATGCCGCCGGCATCCATGTCCAAGCTGATGACCATTGATCTTTTGTTCGCGCGGATAAAGGACGGAAGGGTCAAGCTGACCGATACCTTCCCGGTGTCGGAACGTGCCTGGCGCACCCAGGGCTCCAAGATGTTTGTCGAGCTTGGCTCGCGGATCTCGGTCGAATCCCTGATCCGCGGCATTGTCATTCAGTCCGGTAATGACGCTTGTGTGGTGGTCGCCGAGGCTCTGGGCGGCACTTTCGAAGGCTTTGTCGGCATGATGAACAAGCGGGCCAAGGAGCTGGGGTTGAACCAATCCACCTTCGTCAATCCCGACGGGCTGCCCGACCCTCCCGGCCAGCTGATGAGCGCGCTTGATCTGGCCAAGCTGTCCCGCCACATCATCAATACCTATCCCGACCTCTATCACTATTTCAGCGAGCGGGAGTTCATCTGGCACAATATCCACCAGCCCAACCGCGACCTGGTGTTGGGCAGCCTGCCGGGCGCCGATGGCCTCAAGACCGGACATACCGATGCGGCGGGTTACGGCATTACTATCTCGGTCAAGCGCGGCGACCAGCGCTTAATCCTGGTTCTTAACGGATTGCGCTATCCCCAGTATCACAATGATTATTTTCCGAATATCCGCCGGGCGGAAGAGGCCGCAAGGGTGATGGAACTGGCATTCCGCGAATTCCGCTCCTACCCGATTCTGGCCGCCAATCAGGTGGTGGGCAATGTCCCGGTTGCCAATGGCAAGCAGCCCAGCGTGCCGGTGACGGCGGCCAAGCCGCTGAGCGTGACCATGCAAGTGGATTCCCATGCCGGCATGAAGACGGTGGTCAAACCCGATCCGGGCCTGAAGGCGCCGGTCCAGGTCGGTCAGAAGGTCGGGGTGTTGACGGTGACCGCGCCGGAGTTTCCGCCTCTTACGGTCCCGGTCTATGCCGCTCAGCCGGTCGCCGAAGTCGGCATGTTCGGCGGCATGTGGCAGTCGATCCAGCGCATGTGGAAGCGGTGATCTAGACGATGGCAGGCCGCTTCATCACCCTGGAAGGCGGCGAAGGCACCGGCAAGTCCACCCAGATCAAGCGCCTCCAGGCCGCGCTGGAGGCCAAAGGCATTTCGGTTCTGGCCACGCGCGAGCCGGGCGGTTCGCCCGGCGCCGAACAGATCCGCAAACTGATGGTGGAGGGCGAGCCCGGCCGTTGGGATGCCATTACCGAAACCCTGCTGGCCTATGCGGCGCGAGCCGATCATGTGGCGCGCACCATCGGCCCGGCGCTGCTGGCCGGAACGTGGGTGATTTCCGACCGCTTCAATGATTCCACTTTTGCCTATCAAGGCGTCGGGCGCGGGGTGCCGCGCGAAACCATCCGGCGCATCGATAGCGCGGTGCTGGACGATTTTGCGCCCGATCTCACCTTGGTGCTGGATCTGGATGTCGGTGTGGGATTGCAGCGGGCGGCGGCGCGCGGGGCGGCGGAAAACCGCTTCGAGAGGTTCGGTGTCGATTTCCACGAAAAGTTGCGCCAGGCATTCCTGGATATTGCCCGGCGCTATCCCGAGCGCTGCCGGGTGATCGATGCCGGCGGCAGCGAGGACGAGGTTGCGGCGGCGATTTTGGCCGCCGTCAGCCGCCGTTTCGACATATAAGTGCCTCATGGCGAAACGCGCATCCGCATCCGAACCCAATGATAGCGACCGGATTGAGGGATTTGCCCATCCCCGGGAACGGTTCGAGCTGTTGGGACAGGAGGTGGCCATGGGCCGGGCTGCCCGCGCGCTCCGGGCAGGGCGTCCGCCCAGCGCCTGGCTGATCACCGGCCCGCCGGGTATCGGCAAGGCGACTTTGGCCTACCGGATCGCGCGCTATCTGCTGGCCTATGGCGCAACCGATGAGGGGGCCGAAGACCTCTCGGTTCCGCCGGATCATCCGGCGTCGCGGCAGGTGATGGCCCAGTCCCATCCGGGATTGCTGGTGCTCAAGCGCGCCGTCAATCCCAAGACCGGCAAGCTGATGACCGTGCTGTCGGTGGATGAGATCCGCAAGCTGGCGGATTTCTTCGGCATGACCAGCGGGGCCGGGGGGTGGCGCGTCGCCATTGTCGATACCGCCGATGATATGAACGACAATGCCGCCAATGCGCTGCTCAAGATGCTGGAAGAGCCGCCGGGCCGGTCGATGTTGCTTTTGCTCTCCAACACGCCGGGGCGGTTGTTGCCCACCATCCGTTCGCGCTGCCAGCGCCTGGACTTGCGGCCGCTGGACGATGCGACCCTGCAAAATGCGTTGGCGACGGAACTGCCGGAGACAAGCGCCGCCGACCGCGCCTCCCTGGCGCGGCTTTCCGGCGGCAGCATCGGCGCGGCCCTGATGCTCGCCACCGGCGATGGCGCGGCCTTGGCCCAGGAAGCCGACCGCCTGATCGACCATGCCCGCGATCCCGATTTGCTGGCGCTGCTGGCGCTGGGCGAAAAATTGTTTCGCATGCGCGACGGGCTGGAAATGTTCGGCGCCTTCCTGGTGGAATCCCTCTCGGATCGTATCCGCGCCCGGGCGCATCAAGGCGCCGTTGGGCTGGATCGCTGGGTGGCCTTGTTGGGGAGGATCGAGCAGGGTCTGGCGCGCGCCAGCGGCCTGCATCTGGAGCCGCGCCAGGTGGTGCTCACCACCGCGCGCGATCTTTCGCGGGTGGCGCGAGGCGGCGGTTTATAATGCCGAAAAATTATCTGGTCGACAGCCATTGCCACCTGGATTTTCCGGAATATGCCAGTCAGTTGGACGAGGTGGTGGCGCGGGCCGGTGCCGCGGGGGTCGGGACCTGCCTCACCATCGGCACGGAGTTGAAGCGTTTTGCCGGCGTGAAAGCGGTGGCGGAGAAGTTCGCCAATGTCTGGTGCAGCGTAGGCGTGCATCCCCACGAATCCGAAAAGGAACTGCTGGACGACGAAGCCGCTTTGGTCCGCGAGACCGTCCATCCCAAAGTGGTGGGGATCGGCGAGACCGGGCTGGATTATTATTACGAACATTCGCCGCGCGCGCCGCAACAGAGCAATTTCCGCAGCCATATTGCCGCCGCGCGCCGGACCGGCTTGCCGGTGATCGTCCATACCCGCGACGCGGACGACGATACGATCGACATTTTGCGCGATGAGATGGCGAAGGGCCAATTCACCGGCCTGATCCATTGTTTCACCGGCACCCAGAAGCTGGCCGATGCGGCCCTGGAAATGGGCCTTTCCATATCGGTGTCCGGCATCGCCACCTTCAAGAATTCCGGGCCTTTGCGCGACGTCATCAAGAGCGTGCCGCTGGACCGGCTGCTGGTGGAAACCGACGCGCCCTTCCTGGCGCCCGTGCCGCATCGCGGCAAGACCAACGAGCCCGCCTTTGTGGTCCACACCGCCAACATGCTGGCGGAACTCAAGGGCGTGCCCCCGGAGGAATTGGGGCGCGTCACCACGGACAATTTCTTCCGGCTGTTTTCCAAAGTACAGCGCCCGGCATGAGTCTTGAAGTTCGGATATTGGGCTGTGGTTCATCGGGCGGCGTCCCGCGCCTGGGCGAGGGCGCCCCGAACTGGGGCGTCTGCGATCCCGCCAATCCCAAGAACCGCCGCTTGCGCTGCTCGATCCTGGTAACGCGCCGCGGCACGGAAGGCGAAACGCGCGTGCTGGTCGACACCTCACCCGATATGCGCGAGCAACTCTTGGCCGCCAATATCGGCAAGCTGGACGGGGTGCTGATCAGCCATGACCATGCCGACCAGCTGCACGGGTTGGACGATCTTCGGGTCGTCACCATGAACATGAAGCGCCGCGTGGATTTGTGGAGCGACCATCATGGCCTGGAAGGCGTGATGCGGAAGTTCGGCTATTGCTTCCAGAGCCCGCCCGGCAGCGATTATCCGCCCATCCTGAATGCCCATCTGATCCACGAGCCTTTTGCATCGTTCGAAATTTCCGGTTCGGGCGGGCCGGTTAAGGTTGCGGCCTTCGGCCAGCGCCATGGCCGTATCCGCAGCCTGGGTTTTCGCTTCGGCGGGATCGCCTATTCGCCCGACGTGGACGGGCTGGATGAGGAGAGTTTTGCGACGCTGGCCGGGGTGGAGTGCTGGATCGTGGACGCACTGCGCCACACCCCCCACCCAAGCCATGCCCATCTGGCGCGGACCCTGGAATGGATTGCACGGGTCAAGCCCAAACGCGCCATTCTGACCAACATGCATATCGACATGGATTACGAAGCGTTGAAACGCGAACTGCCGCCCGGCGTCGAGCCGGCTTATGACGGCATGGTCGTGACGGCCTAGCTACTGCCGTCCGTTCGCGTCTTCGGCGTAATTATGCTGCATGGTGGGGCTGCGGTTGAAGGCCAGCCGCGTGTCCATCTGCCCCGGCGCGAAGCTGGCGCGATGAAAGCGCCCCGGCAGCGCGAGCACCACATCGCCTACCTGGCTGACGATCAGGCCTTTGCCCTCGACCTCATAGGCGATCTTGCCTTCCAGGATGAACCAGAACTCGTCATTGCCGATATGAAAATGGCCCCGGTTGCTGGCGGGCGGTATCGGCACGCCCATGCCGCGAATGATGGCGGCCTGGTTGTCATGATCGCCCATGAAATTTCCCACGCGTGATCCGCCATTGGGATATTTGGCCACCACGTCTTTCATGAAATCCAAATAGGGCTTGTTCTTCTCGGTATAGACCTCCATGCCGCCGGCGGGCAGGGCGGCGGGATAGCTAACCTTGACATAATGCTGGCCGTTCCTGGGCGGCGGCATCGGCTCGCCATTGCCGGCCGGATAGGAGGCAAGCGTGCCGCCGCGCGTGATCTCGAACCGCAGCGACGGCTCATTGCCTATCGTCTCCATGCTGTAGGGCACGCGTAGAGGCACCTGCACCAGAAAGCCCTTGGTCGCGACAAACGGCGCCTGGCCCTGGATGGTAAAGCGGACTTGGCCGCCCCACACCACCCAGAAGGTGCGGTCATCGGCAAAAAACTGGGTGCGGGTCTTTTCGCCCGGGGCCATGGAAATCCATTTGGCACTGTAGCGTTCGGTCTCGACCACATCCTCGGTCCAGTTCGCCTGGCCCTTATGCTTGGCCAGCACATCCTCCAGGCGGGTGATCAGTCTGTTGGCGCCGGTGTATTCCTTAGGTGCGTTGGGCTTGGGCGCCCAATCGATGGTGACCTTGCGATCCTGCGCCTGTATCACCGAAGTGAGGGCGGGAAATGCCAGCAGGGCGATGGCGGCGGCGGCAAGCAATTTGTTTTTCATGGTCTGGGCTCCGCTCACTGCGTGCCGCCGGCATCGGCCGCATAATTGTGGAACAGGTCGGGACTGACATTGAAGGCCAGCCTTGTGTCCGTCTGTCCCCGTCCCGATTTGTCGAGCGCCCAGCTGGCGCGATGGAAGCGCCCCGGCGGCGCGAACACCACATCGCCGGCGTCGGCGGTCAATAGACCGGCGCCCTCGATCAGATAATCGCACCTGCCTTCCAGGATGAACCAGAATTCGTCGTCGCCGATATGGAAGTGCCCGCGGTTGGTGGAGGGCGGCGTCGGCACGCCCTGGCCCCGGATGATGTTGACCATGTTGGCCTCATCGGCGACGACATAGTGATCCTTGATGGCTTGGCCGGGACTGGCCGCCGCCTCCTTGAGAAAGTCGCGATAGGGCCGGTTGATCTCGTCATAGCCTTCCGGCTGGGTCGGGGTGCTGATCTTCATATAATGGGTACCGGGCGGATCGGCGGGCTTGGGCTGGTCGGCGGGATAAAGCGGAAGAAGCCCGGCATGGGTGACTTCGAAGCGCAAGGAGGGTGTGCTGCCGATGGTTTCCATGCTGTAGCGGGTACGCTGCGGCACTTCGACCAGGAATCCCTTGGTCGCCACAAAGGGCTTCTGGCCTTCGATGGTGAAGCGGATTTGTCCATCCCACACCACCCAGACGATGCGGTCGTCGCCCCAATAGGTGACGGGAGACTTGTCGCCCGGCGCCGCCTGAATCCATTTTGCGTCATAGCGTTTGGTAAGCAGGACCTGCTCGCTCCAACGCGTCTGGCCCTTATGCTTGGCGACGACCGCGGGCAAGCGGGTGACCGGCCGGTTCTTGCCATAAGACGAAAGCGCGTCGGGTTTGGGCACCCAGGCATACCAGACATTGCCGCTCTGTTGCGCCACAGCCGGAAGCGCCAGACTTGCGGCCAATGCGCATCCCAGCGTCATCTTTGAAAATTGCATCGCCATCTCCCAGGCTGGGAACCGGCAGGGTGCGCCGGCACCGCGGCTTTTCTTGGCCCACAAAGGGCGAATGAAAACTCCCACTTTTGCGCAAGACTGTAAATCCAAGCCCATAAATCTCAGGCATCTGTCGCAAACTTTCGCAAATCTCATCGGCTTGTTGCGTTGCAACAGGAGATAGTGAGCAGGCGCGCCGGGCCACACTTGACTTACTGTCAGCCGCGCCCAAACGTCCTTGCAAACAAGGCCAGTAGTAGGCCAGGGGGAAAGCCATGACCAAAAAATTCCATCGCCGCCATTTCATGGCGACTGCGGCCGCAACCATGGCAGCGACGGGTCTTCACACCACGTTTCTCTGGGGCAAGACCATCAAACACAAGCCGCTCGATCCGGTGAACCCCGACATTCTGTACGGCACCACCAGCTCGATCTGGGGCGGGGCAGGAGAGGGCGGCAAAAAGACCCACGAAACGCCCTGGGCGATCAAGCGGGTCGCGGAGCTGGGCCTGCAGGGTATCGAATTTTATGGCGACGGCATCGAGCAGTATCGCCCCAATCCCAAGGAGCTGCAGAAGCTGATGGATGCCTCCGGCATCACTTTCATCGGCGCATCGAACGGCGAGAAGGGGCAGTCCACCAATTTCATCGATGTCGACCAGATCCCCAAGACCATGGCCGACCATGTCGCCTTCTGCCGCGATTTCCTGCAACCGCTGGGCTGCGATCATTGGAAGATCAACATGGGTGCGCGCCCGGTGGGCGGCCCCAGCGAGGAACAGCTTAAGCGCCTGGCGAACACCTTGAACGAGTTGGGCGCCAGGACCATCGCCATGGGCGTGCGGCTGGCGCCGCATCCCCATATCTGGGGACCCTTGGAGCGGGAAAAAGACATGCGCTGGGTGATGGATCATACCGATCCGAAATATGTCTGGATGACCGCCGATACCGGGCATCTGGTGCTGGGCGGCGGCGATCCGGCCCAGATCATCAGCGACTATTTCCCGCGCGTGGCGGAAATCCATCTCAAGGATACCTACGCCAAATACCGCGGCAATACCGAGACCCCGACCCAGGAAATGCACAAGCAGGCATCGGTCTACCACAATCTGGGCGGCGGCGGCGTGGACTTCCCCGCTGTGTTCGACGTGCTGCGCAAGAAGCACTTCAAGGGCTGGGCGATCTTCGATGTCGACGGCCCCCGCAAGGGCGATGACGGTTATGAGGCGATCGGCGGCAATCGCGAACTGGCGGTGGACGACTATCTCTCCCACAATATCAATTACCTGCGCGATGTGCTGGGCGTTAAGCTGCCGCCCCGCTCCACATAGACGCGGCCAAAAGGAAATTCTGATGTCACGCCCTTCACGTTTTTTGATCTGCGCCGCGACGGCGATTTTTCTGGCGTCCCCTGCGCTGGCCGCCGGTTATGTGGCCGAGCTTGATCCCACGCCGTTCGACGCCACCAACCGCGCCGATGTGATCGAGAGCATCGGCAATCTTGTCGGCACCTTGGAGGGAAGCACCCTCACGGTGCGCGGCACCTTCTCGAATTTCACTTCGCCGGCCACAGGCGGCTCTTTTCGCATCGGACTGGCCAAGGGCGTACCCGGCGACGCCATCGGCACCCTGACGGTCGAGCATGCGCGCCAGGGTTCGTTTTCGGGCACGATTAAGCTCAACGCCGCTCAGATGGCCGCCTTGAAAAAGGAAGCGCTCTATATACGCATCGACAGTGAGAAAGCCCCCGACGGCAATGTGCAGGGCTGGCTGGAAGACTCAGGAAAAGATCATGTCTCGTAATATCAAATTTCTTGCCGGCGCCGCCGGTCTGTTTGCGCTGGGCGCTGCCTTTGCGATTACGCCTCTCGCCTTCGCCCAGGGCGCGGGCGTCTACACCATGGCGCAGGCCAATAGCGGCCATAGCGACTATGACGCCAAATGCGGCGGCTGCCATCGCGCCAACTTGGCGGGCGGCGGCGACGCGCCGGCTCTGGGCGGCAGCGGGTTCATGGCGTCTTTCGGCAACCGCTCCACCAAGGACCTTTACAATTTCATCGCCCAGTCGATGCCCGCGGGCGCGCCGGGCAGCCTGAGCGAAGAGCAATACACCAACATCACCGCTTATCTGCTTTACGCCAATGGCGCCAAGGCGGGATCGGCGGCCTTCAGCAAGAGCACCGATGTCAAAGTGTCTTCGGTCGCCGACGGCAAGATCGTTGCGGACGCCATAAAACCGCCGACCCTGGGCAAGATGGCCGCCATGGAAGCACGGGCGCGCGCCGAGGCTCCTCCTCCGGCGCAGGGCCTGACTGTCAAAGGCACGGTGAAGAATTATGTCGATGTCACCGACGACATGCTGGTTCATCCCGCCGACGGGGAATGGCTGATGTACCGCCGTAACTATCAAGGCTGGAGCTATTCGCCGCTCAAGCAGATCACTACCGACAATGTGAAAGGCCTGACCCTGAAATGGGCGTGGAACATGAACGAGGGCGGCGCCAGCCAGGTGACGCCGATCGTCCATGCCGGCGTGATGTTCCTCTCCAACACCTCCAACACGGTTCAGGCACTGGATGCGCGCAGCGGCGAATTGATCTGGGAGAACCGCATCGGTCCGCTGTCCAAGATCGCCTATGGCGGCACCCGCAGCCTGGCGGTCTATCACGACAAGGTCTATGTCGCGACCACCGACGCCAAGATCCATGCGCTGGACGCGCGCACCGGCAAGATGGTGTGGGAACATGCGCTGGGCAATCCCAACAATTCCAATACCGGCGGCGTGATGGTGATGCGCGGCAAGGTGCTCACCGGCCTGACCGGCTGCGACAATTACTCGGAGAATAATTGCTACATCTCAGGCTTTGACGCCGACACCGGCAAGCCGGCCTGGCGCTTCCATACCACCGCGCTGGAAGGCGAGCCCGGCGGCGACACCTGGAACGGCTTGCCCAATCTGCTCCGCGGCGGCGGCGATACCTGGATCGCGGGCACCTATGATCCCGACCTCAACACCACCTATTGGGGCGTGGCCCAGACCAAGCCCTGGTTCCGCGCCAGCCGCAAAAGCGGCAATGCCTCGACGCTTTATTCTTCCTCGACCCTGGCGCTCAATCCCGATGATGGAAAGCTGAAATGGTATTTCCAGCACGCGCCGGGTGAATCGCTGGACCTGGATGAAGTGTTCGAGCGGGTGCTGATCAATCATGGCGACCAGAAGACGGTGATGACCATCGGCAAGCCGGGCATCCTGTGGAAGCTGGACCGGGTTACCGGCAAGTTCCTGGCGGCCAAGGAGACCGTGTTCCAGAACGTCTTCGAAAAGATCGATCCCAAGACCGGCGCGGTGACCTATCGCAAGGATATTCTCAACCAGAAGACCGACCAATGGTTTTCCTCTTGCCCCGGCCCGGAAGGCGGCCATGACTGGCAGGCGACCAGCTACTATCAGCCCGACGATCTGTTGATCATTCCGCTGAGCCAGAGCTGTGTGATGATTGAAGGTCATGAGGTGGACCAGAAGCTGGGCGGCGGCGGCACCGCCGCATCGCAGAAATTCTTCTTCATGCCCGGCACCCATCAGAATATGGGCAAGCTGGTCGCCTATCGCACCACCGACATGAAGGAGATGTGGTCCTGGCAGCAGCGCTCGCCCTTCCTGTCGGCGGTCCTGTCGACCGCGGGCGGCGTGGCCTTCGTGGGTGATTTCGACCGCAGCTTCAAGGCCATCGACGCCAAGACGGGCAAGATCATCTGGCAGACCCGGCTGGGCAACACCGTGCAGGGCTATCCCGTCACATTCAGCCTGGACGGCAAACAGTATATCGCGGTTGCCTCGGGTCTTGGCGGCGGCAGCCCGCAGCAGAAGCCGACCATGCTGCTGAACGAGGTGCACCGGCCTTCAACCGGTCACCAGCTTTATGTGTTCGCGCTGCCCGACTGAGCTGGCTACTTCCCGGCCACAGGCATGTGCAGGGTCATCATGATCAGGCCCTGCGCATCGGTATATTGGTGCGGCGTGTTGGCCGGGACCAGAATGTAATCGCCCTTGGCGACCTTGCGGGAGGTTCCGCCTTCGATAGAGGTGCCGCCCTGTGTCATCGCGCCGGGCGCTGCCGGTTTGGCGCCGACCAGCTTGCCGCCGGTGACCAGGGTGCAACTGCCCCCGATGATCTCGATCAGTTCGGCATGGGTGGGATGGATGCTGGGCGGGGTGGTGGTGGTGCGATATTCCAGCTGGAAGGGATAGCCTTCGTCATTCACCACCAGCTCGACCGTGTTGCCACCCTTGTGTTCGGCTTTGGCCTTGGCGACCAGGGCCTGCACTTCGGCGCTTGAAGCATAGAGTTTGGTCGGCCTGGCAGCCTCCTGCGCCAGCGCGCTGCCGCAAGCGAGCAGGGGGGTGAGCAACAGGGCGGCGAAAAGTTTCTTCATATTTTCCTCCCATAGAAAAAAGGGCCGGTTTTGCAACCGGCCCTTGGAATTCTACTGACGTCCGCCGGAGTCCGGATCGTAATTGTGCATGCCCTCGGGCCGCGGATTGATGGCGATACGGGTCGACATGTCATTGCCCGCCCAGCTGGCGCGGTGCCAGCGTCCCTGCGGCGCATAGACCACGTCGCCGACATTGGCGGTGTAGAACGGCATGCCTTCCATCTTGTAGTCGACAGTGCCTTCGGCGATCACCCAGAACTCGTTATAGTCAACATGAAAGTGACCCTTGTTGCTGTCGGGCGGGGTCGGCGTGCCGTGGCCGCGGATCACATTCATGAAATTGTTGGCGTCGGAAACGAAGGCGTTATCGCCGCGCGTCGGCCGCTTCACGAAATCGCCCCAGAAATCCAGATACGGCTTGACCTTGTCGGTATAGGGCGCGGGCGGGGTGCGGTAGCTGGCCAGGATGTAAGTCTTGCCCTTGGCTTTGGGTGCGGGGCCAGTGTCGCCTTGCGCCGCCGGATACACCGGGGTGCGATTGGCATGGACGACTTCAAAGCGCACGCTGGGCTCGTCGCCCACCGTTTCCATCCAATAGACGTTGCGATAGGGCACCTGCACCAGGAAGCCCTTGGAGGCCACGAACGGCTCCTGGCCTTCGATATGGAAGCGGACCTGGCCGGAGGCGATGTACCAGAAGATCGGATCGTCGGCCCAGAATTGCGCCTTGGTCTTTCCGCCCGGGCCCATGGAAATATAGTCGGCGGCATAATCCCGGTCGCGGACGATGGGCTGGACCCAGTCGGCCTTGCCTTTGTGGGAGGCCATGATTTCGCTCAGCCGCCAGATCGGCTTGTTGGGCGCCTTCCACTCTGTCAGCGGCACCGGCTTGGGCGCCCAGCCGAAGAAAAGCTTGCTGTTTGGCTGGGCGGCGGCCGGGGCCAAAGCCAGCGCAAGCGCTGCCAGACCTAGAACAATTCTACGAGATTTCATCAAGATTACTCCCCAAACCTATGTTTTTGCTTGGCGAAACAATGTCCCAGAATTGACCCAGATACAACCGCGCCAGAAAGAGAAAATAGGTGTAGTATGGGGTGTCAACTTTTCTCCGGGAGATTCTGGATGAGGGTTCAAGCATTGTTTTTGGGCGCTGCGTTCGCCCTGGCCGCCACCGCGGCACAGGCTCAGGTCGTAATGTCGGTCGGTACCGGCCTGAGTTATGATTGTTTCGTCCATGCCAAAACCGGTCGCAACGCGCACGAAGGCGTGGGCATCTGCAACGCGGCCCTGGACCATGGCGCGCTGACCCGCAAAGACCGGGCCGGAACCTTTGACAATAGGGGGGTCATCCTGGACTCGCTGGGCCGCACCGTGGAGGCGGCGGAGGATTTCAACAAGTCCATCGAGCTGGATCCCGAGCTGGGCGACCCTTATGTCAATCTTGGCGCGATGCTGATCAAAAAGGGTCAGCACGAAGAAGCCCTCAGCCAGATCAACAAGGGTCTCGGTCTGGGCATGGCCTATGTTTATATCGGCTATTACAACCGCGCCGTGGCCGAGCAGATGCTGGGCCGCTACAAGGAAGCCTACTACGACTATAAAAAGGCGCTGGAACTGGAGCCCAGTTTCAAAATGGCGAGCGAAAGGCTGAAGGATTTCACCGTCACGCGGACGCCGGCCCAGTCGCCTGGTTAACCAAGCGCAGGTTCCGCCGGGCGATTTTAACCACCCGGATTTCTACGGATTGACCCTGGCGTCCCCTGCTGTCTGAATGGTCCCAGAGGCAGTGGGGCGTCGGTATCTCCATATACCGCCAAGGCTTCTCGAAGGCCCGGTTTGCGAACCCTCGCGCCGGGCCTTTTTGCTGCGCCCGCCGATGCTATAGTCCGCGCCATGAGCAAGGCCGTGCGCGATACCGACGAGGTCGCTGAACTCAAGCAGCTTTACGACCGGCTGGCGCTGGCGATTGAGCGCGCCGCGGCGACCATGCATATCAGGGGGGCGGATTCCACCGCCTTCAGCGTCGAGGACACCAAATGCGTCGCCTTGTGGGACCGCATCCGCGCGCTGATGCCTAAAGACAGATGACACGATAGAGCCGGCCTGGCTTTGCCTTGATGGGCGGGGAGGCGGGCGGCACGGAGACGGACGAACATGCGGCATGGCAGCGACGATCTGGCTACGGACGATCTCACGCCCATGGACGGAGTGAGCGACATCCATATCGAATTCGACGGCATGCGGGCCCATTCCGGCAGCCCCCATGGCGATTTCACGTTCCGCTTCGTGCAGCGCCGCGACGGCCAGGAAAAGATCGTGGCCACCCTGACTTTTCCGGTTCGCGACAGTTATGACGGCCATCCCGGCATGATGGCGCGTGCCTTTGACCAGATGATCGCGATGCTGCGCCAGGGGCTGCACAGCGCGTCCAAGATGCGCAGCTTCTACCGGCATGAAGCCCAGCTGCGTTATCCGCGCACGCCGTTCCGGCCGGGCGGCTAGCGGTTCGTTCTGTGGGCTTACCGGCGGGGCGAAAAAGCCACCACGAAAAAGACCGCCGCCGCCAGGATGGAAAGCGCGCTCAGGGCCCCGATACTGGCGGAACGCCAGAAGGGGTTGACGTGGAAGACCTGGAAAAACGCCGCCACCCCGATGGACAACAGCACCAGTCCCAGCGCGAAGTCCTTCAACTTGCCCATTTGCGCCTCCCTTCCGCAGCCCGCAGTTTTTTAAAGCAGCACATCGCGCCGCGCCATAGCCGCGGCGCCGCACACTTTTGATTTAAAAGATGGGCCTTTGCCTTAAATGCACAACATCAGGCTTTCAGCGCCGCGAACAAAAAGACCGCCGACGCGGTCAGTGATACCGTTCCCAGCGCGATGACGCTGGCGAATTTCCATACCGGATCGAACGGATTGAGCTGCACAAAACCCGCCACCGCCAGGACCAGCAGGAAGAGGGCGATGGTGACGGTCTTCAGCAGGTCGAGCGGGGTCATGATTCCCGGCCTTGGATAGCGGTATCAGTATCGGCCGTGGCGCGGCTTCGTACAACAAGAAGTGCCGTCTGGAGGACTATCGGTCCGGGGACAGCAGCTTGCGCTGCGCCGCTATCGCTTCTTCCAGAGAGGCCCGCTTGCGCGCGTCGGGTTCCGCATCGAGCTGGGCCTGCATCTTGGCGATATTGCCATGGGCTGCCCACTCGGCCTGGGTCTCGGAGATGGTCTTGTTGGCCATGGGGGGAGGGTCTGCTTAAGACGTGTGCAAGTCAATCAACGTCCCTGATGGCGTTGCATCCGGGCCTTGGGCGGTTTGGGGCCCGACTTGCCGCCCTTGGACTGCACGAAATTCTCATGCGGCTTGGGGCCCGCGGCTTTCAGTGCGGCCTGTTGTTTGCGGCGCTCGATTTCCTTTTCGCTCAGTTTGTCGGCCATGGAGTCCTCTTGTTGGCGGCAGGGCGGCGGAATTTGTTAAAATATGAACCAAAACCAGCCCCCTTATTGTAACAGACATTTCAGCTTCTGTAGGTAGTTTTGCGTATCGACCCTGTCGCTCTGGTCCGGGTTCGACCTGATGTCTTGGCCCCGTCGGCTTCGCGCCCGGCGGGGCTTTTTCTTCGCCGCTTTAGCGCTTGCGCATCCGCTTGATCACCATCTTGTCGACCCGCTTCAAGGCGGCGTGTTCGGCCTTGGTGGCAGGGCCCCCGTGCTTTGGTTTGACCTTCGGCTTGGACGGCGGCGAGGGACGGGGATTTTCGGACGGGACTTTGGACATGGAAGGGGCCTGTCTTTTCAGCGGCGCCCTTCTAATACGATCTGGGTCGCGATGACAGCGGTGTGGGCCTTTATCCCTGCCTGGAAGTCGAGCTTCTTCTCGGCGGAGTAATTGGCGGTCTGGGCGTCCTCCCAGCGACGTTCCTCGTTAGCGCAGGCCGATTGGGTTGCGCCTGCCACGGCGGAAGCGGCGGAATGGCCGTCATCCAGTTTGCGTGCCGCCCTTATCAGGCAGCCGAGAAAAGCGTTCGAGGCTTGTATGGTCCCCGCGCCCGGCGGTTGCGCCTGGGCTGCCGCCGGCATCACCAGCAAGAAGGCGAGGAAAGTTGTCCGCAGGATCATGGCTTCAGTCCGTCCCGGGATCTTAGGGCAAGAAGCTTGACGCAAAGGTTCCCGGCGGACTAACGCAGGCCGTCCGGCAGCAAGCTTTCATCGGTTGGCGCAAGGCGGACGGCTTTGTGCCGTCCAAACACCAATTCGGGGGAAAGAAAGCGCGGTATCATGACAGCGCGGCGGATTTCCTCCCAGCGGACGAACAGCAGCGTTATACCGATGCCGCCGAAAAAGGACGGCACCGAATAAACCAGCGCCAGGCCCATCATCCACTGTTCTGTCGGCGTCATCGCGGCCTCTCCCGGAGGGGGCCGGAGAGGGGCCCCAGCCTCACCCCAGATACTGGCCGCAATCCCTTAAATTGGGATGAGCAGGTTATTGCGCTTTTGATTTAATAGGGCTCGTTTTCTCGTCTTCGGTGCCGCCAGGCGGCTGACATATCGCCTCTTGAATGGCCGGTGCATAAGAAAGGCGCGCTCCGTGCTATCAGGGTGAGAGTTTGGACTGAGAAATTGGAGAAGCCGCCATGACAATAGGCCCGAGAGAAACGGCCCACCGCGAACACAAGGACGCGCTTGAGGCTCAGGCGGCGGCCCTGAAGGAATTTGGAAGGTCTTCCGAAACCTTCAAACGTGCGGACGCCCGGCTTGCCGAGGCCATCAGCAAGCTTCCCCCGCCGGTGGATATGTCCGACTGGAAATAACCGGCTCTAGAGTTTCTGGGAAATCAGGACCGACGCATCACTTGCCAGCGCATGCAGATAGCGGCGCCGTTCGTCCGAACCGGCTGGAGGGTCGCGAGATGGGCCGCTTCCTCCGGTGTCAGCCGAAACCTGCTATAGCCGCGCTGGTCCAGGCAACGCTCGATGTCCTGTTCCCCCAATCGCCTGAAGTCCGAATTGGGATAGCGCATGTTAAGGGCATCCCACAGGCTTGCCGTCCGGTTGAAGGCCCAATCCGGCGCATTCATCGCATAGACCACGCCATAGGACGCACAATAGAGCGCGTCCTGCCGATACTCGGCATAGCTGACACCCGGCTTGCCCCAACTGACATCGGGATCGGAGGCCGGCTTGCTGTCCGGATGGACATATTGGCGGCTGGGTTGCGGCGGCAATTCTATCTTGCCTGCCGGCGTATCGACATTGGCGGCGTAGGCAGCGGTGGAGAAAAGCAGGAACGTGGACGCGGTAAGGAGACGCATGCGGACCTCCACGAATGTCGTGGCTGAATCATAATCCTGTCCCTGGCACATGCCAATGCCGGAGTAACGGCGGACTAACCCAGCCATGACAATCCGTCAGGGAACAATGGATTTCATCCGTTGGCGCAGGGCCAACAGGTACGAAGTCACGGCTTTTCGTCGCCAGTTTTGGGGGAAGAAGGCTTGGCGGCAAAAACCATACTGCTAGACTGTTGCAGTCACGGCGTCGGCGTCTTGGTGTAGCAGCACGGCCTATGGCCATGCCAGACAAGTTCAATTCTTGTGCGTCCGTGACACCCTATTTTTCCCTGACGGGTTTTGGTGGCTTGGGACTCGCCTTAGGCTTGGCCTTCATATCGGCGTGGGGCGTGGGCGGGGCCTTTAGCATCAGCAAACGACTTCGTCGTCGCGGGAACGGGTAGGGGCTTTAGGCATGGCGGAAATCTCTTTCGGAGCGAGCAACGCAGAAATTCTACAGCACTTCACATCGGACGCCTATCTCCTCGAAATAGGGAGGGTCATAACCCAGTGGTCAATGATGGAAACCCTGCTCGACGCAGCTATTTGGCAAACAGGGGGGATTAGAAATGATCTGGGCCGGGTGTTTTGCGCCCAACAGCAGGTGAATTCTAAATTGGATACGCTGGCTGCACTTCTAATGCAGCGCAAACCATTATTGGGTGAACAATTTGCTGTCGTTGCTGACTATGTGCGGAACTGCCTGCTAGGCAAACGCAATACTGTCGCGCACGGATTTTGGTCATCTAACTTCATGGACAAAGAAACACCTGCAATCGTTGTAAAATTCTCGGCCAAAGGACGGCTTACTTCGCAACCAGATAAAATGACAATCGGCGATTTAAAACAATTGGCGGTTTCAATCGCGGAAGTGACTGACTGGCTTATGAAGCTTTCGCCGCTGCTTCCAAAACTACGACAACGACCCGGTGGATTAGCTCATAAGAGCCCTGAACCTCCGGACCCCCAAGGCTGTGCCGTTCGTAGATCGCGCGCGCTTCTGCCTCCAACTATAAATCAGAAAGAATGGGAGGCTCGGAATCCGGTACGGAAGGGGAAGCAGAAGATGAAGGCGACCGCAAAACAACTGGCCCTGGCGAACGCCCTGAAGAACTACAAGAAATCCTAACGCCCTAGGGCAGTCCCAATTAGACACCGGCCCTATAATTTCCCATAATATTACTTATACGAAAATATCAGATGGCGCCGGATTAGGCCTTGCGCCGTCCCCTGGGGCCGCCCCGCAGATGCGCCAAGTCGATAGAATGGAACGTCAACAGAGTCCCGGCATGAATCTCAGTCCAACCCAAACCGCCACCCGCTTCGGGGTCAGCATCAAGGCGCTCAGGCTCTATGAGCTGCGCGGCTTGCTGACGCCGCTGCGGTCCGAGGCCGGCTGGCGCATCTATGGTCCCGCCCAGATCGCCCGCCTGCATCAGATCCTCGCCCTGAAACGCCTGGGCCTGCCCCTGGCGAAGATCGGCGATGTTCTGGCCTCGGCCGGCGCGCTGGACCCTGTGCTGGCGCTGCAGGAACGCGTCCTGGCCCGTGACGGGGCCCGCGTTGCCAAGGCGCTGGCGCTGGTTCGGGCGGCTCGGGCGAAGCTCCAGGCTGGGCAGGACCTTTCCATCGACGATCTCTCAACCCTCACTTTGGAGACGACGATGACAAGCAAGGCAACATTGGAAGACATGCGCAGCGTGCTGGAGCCGATCACGGCGCGCCACTACACCCAGGCCGACCGGGATGCACTGGCCAAGCGGCCTTACAGCCAGGCGGAGATCGGCCGCCAATGGCTGGAACTGATCGAGGAGGCCAAGACGCTGATGGCCCGGGGCGATGATCCCACCTCGCCCGCGGCCCAGGAACTGGCCCGGCGCTGGAAGGCGCTGTACCAGGAATTTACCGGCGGCGATCCTGCGTTGGAGAGCAAGGTTCAGGCGGTGTGGAACGACGCCTTCGCCGACCCCAAATCCGCCGCCAGCCTGCCGGTCACCAAGGAAATGTTCGCGTTCATCCATGAGGCGCAGAAAAGCGCCGAAGGAATTTGAACCATGATAACTATGTCAGCATCACCAGGTCGAAGGTGAAGGCCAGCACATTCGGCTCGCTGGTCGTGGTGGGCTTGCAGATGGAGGATGCCGGGTCGCGATGACGCGCCGCCAAGGTGGACAGCAAGAGGTCCTTGCCGTTCAGCGGCTCGCCCGGAAAATACATCTGGGTGACCAGCCGGTAGTCGAGATTGACGACGTCGAAATGGATATGCCGTGTGCGCATCGTGCCGGAAGGTTCGGGATAAGGGCCTGGTTTCACCGTGCGCAGCCGGTAGCTGCCGTCGGCAGCGACATGGAACGACGCTACGCCCAGGAAATTGGGATCCAGCGGCGCGGGATTGCTATCCACCGGATTGGTGTAGCGGCCCGCGGCATTGGCCTGCCAGACCGTCAGGGCCGCATTGGGCAGTGGACGTCCGGCCGTGTCCAGGACTCGGCCGGTGATCTGGATCACCTGCCCCAGCGCGCGGCCGGTTTTGTGGCCGGGATAATGGGTAAGGTCGGTGTCGTGCGATGTGGGCGCCCGCACCGGATAAAAGGGCCCCAACGTTTCCTGGCCGGTGGGTTTCAATTTTGGTTGCGCGCCTGCGCCAAGCAAAGGTGCGGCCAACGCACCGATCATGGCCTCGCGGCGTGAAACTGCCATGTCCTGAGCCCCCCCAAGGCAATGAGTCCTTGTCAGCGAGGGTATCACGCTTTCCTATCGGCCCATGACGAATCCTTCTGAACTGCAATCTTCCCGCGATATTGCCGTGCTGCTGGAAGTGATGAAGCGGCTGCGCGAGGGCTGCCCCTGGGACAAGGTGCAGACCTTCGAGACCATCGCGCCCTACACCATCGAGGAGGCGTACGAAGTCGCGTCGGTCATTGCCGACAAGGACATGAAGGCCCTGCCCGGCGAGCTGGGCGATCTGTTGTTCCAGGTGGTGTTCCACGCCCGCATGGCGGAAGAAGAAGGGCTGTTCGATTTCGGCGCCGTGGTCGAAGCCGTCACCGCCAAAATGATCCGCCGCCATCCCCATGTGTTCGGCGACGAACAGGCCAAGGCGGATGCCGCCAGCCAGAAGGATTTCTGGGAAAAGCTCAAGGAAAGCGAACGCGCCGCCTCGGGCCAGACCGGGTTGCTGGACGATGTCGCCGGCGCCCTGCCCGCCTTGACCCGGGCCGAGAAGCTTCAGCGCCGCGCTTCGACCGTGGGCTTTGACTGGAACGATCCGCTGCTGGTGCTGGACAAGCTGGCCGAGGAAGCCCGCGAGGTGCTGGATGCGCCCAGCCAGGAAGCGCGCGCCGAAGAGATCGGCGATCTTTTGTTTGTCGTCGCCAATCTGGCGCGGCATCTGAAAGTGGACCCGGAAGCGGCCCTGCGCGGCGCCAATGAAAAATTCACCCGCCGCTTTCGCCATATCGAGGCGGCGCTGGGTGCGCGGATGGCCAGCGCCAGCCTGGAGGAGATGGAAGCGCTGTGGCAGGAGGCCAAGGCCAAGGGGGTTTAAGAGATTAGTCGAGGATCAGCCCTCAACGCCCTGCTCTATCGCAATTTTCTTGGGAAAGCGGTTCTCGAAGCGGCCCAGATCGTCGGGATGGATCCGCAGGGACAGGTTGATCTTTCCCGCCCGCATCCGCCGTTCCAGCACCTGGGCATGGCGATAGGCAAAGGCCAGGGCGCTGCCATCGGCGGCGTCCAGCTTCAGGGTCAAGGTGATGTTGCCATGCGTCACGGCCGTTTCCAGCCCTGCCAAAAGCGCCGGGATACCGTCGCCTGTCAGCGCCGAAACCGCGATGGCCTCGCGCCGGCCATTATGGCTCAGCAGGCCGCGCCGCTGTTCGGGCTCCAAAAGGTCGATCTTGTTGAGCACTTCCAGCAGCGGCCGCCCAGTGTTCGAATCGATTTGTACGCCCAGGTCCTCCAGCACCTTCAGCACATCGGCTTTCTGGGCGGCGCTTTCGTCATGCGCCGCGTCGCGGACATGGACGATGACATCGGCTTCCAGCACCTCTTCCAGGGTGGCGCGGAAGGCCGCCACCAATTCCGTCGGCAGGTCGGCGATGAAGCCCACCGTATCGGACAGGATAATGCGCGTGCCCAGCGGCAGCTTGATCCCCCGCATGGTGGGGTCCAGGGTGGCGAACAGCAGGTCCTTGGCCAGCACTTCGGATTCAGTGAGCCGGTTGAACAAAGTGGATTTGCCGGCATTGGTGTAGCCGACCAGCGCCACCACCGGGAACGGAACCTTCTTGCGCGCCTGGCGGCCCAGGCTGCGGGTGCGCTTGACCTTCTCAAGTTCGGCCTTGATCCGCACAATGCGCTCGGCGATCAGGCGGCGGTCGCTTTCGATCTGGCTTTCGCCGGGACCGCCCAGAAAGCCGAAGCCGCCGCGCTGGCGCTCCAAATGGGTCCAGCTTCGCACCAGGCGCGAGCGCTGATAGTTCAGATGCGCAAGTTCGACTTGCAACCGCCCTTCCCTGGTGGCGGCGCGCTCGCCGAAAATCTCCAGGATCACCGCGGTGCGGTCCAGCACCTTGCTGTTCCATTCCTTCTCCAGGTTACGCTGTTGCACCGGCGTCAGATGGGCATTGACGATGATGACGTCGGGTTCGTATTGCCTTGCCAGGGTGGCGATCTCGTCCACCTTGCCGGTGCCCAGCAAAGTCGCGGGCGTCGGCCTGGCGAGCGGCGCGGTTTGCGCCACCACCACGTCCAGATGGATGGCGGCGGTCAGCCCGACCGCTTCTTCCAGACGTGCCTGGGCATCGCGCAGCGCCTTGTCCGCGGCGGCGCGGTTCTTGGGTTCGACATGAATCACGAAGGCGCTGTGCAATTCAGCTTTCTGCAGGCTCGTCCTGAAGCTGGATCGGGCCCATCGGCATCACGGTGGAGATGGCGTGCTTATAGACCAGCTGGGACTGGCCATCCCGGCGCAGCAGGACGCAGAAATTGTCAAACCAGGTGATATTGCCCTGCAGCTTGACGCCATTGATCAGGAAGATGGTGACGGCGGCTTTGCTTTTGCGGACCGCATTTAAAAACGTGTCCTGAAGGTTCGGTTGTTTATCGCTCATGGGTTCGCCCATTGTTTCAGTCGCGTGGGGGGTCACGCGACACCTTGGAACCATTCTATCGCAATGCTGCAATTGCGAAAGGGATAATTCGCGCCGATCAGGGGTTTTTTGCCGGCTGCCATGCGGCATAGAGGGCGCGAAGCCGCTGGGTGAGCGGCCCCGGCACGCCATCGCCTATTTTGTGACCATCGATAGACACGACCGGCACCGCCGCGCCGGTGGCGGAAGATAAAAACGCCTCGCGTGCGGATCGCGCCTCGGCGACGGTAAATTTGCGCTCCGCCACTTTCATCTGCGCTTCCTTAGCGGCCTGCAGCATGATCTGGCGGGTGACGCCCGGCAGAATCGCATTGGTGAGATCGCGCGTGATCAGTGTGCCCGCGTCATCGACGATCCAGGCGGTGGTGGAGGAGCCTTCGGTGACATACCCGTCATCATCCACCAGCCAGGCTTCGAAGGCGCCCGCTTTTTTTGCCGCCTGCTTGGCCAGGAGATTGGGCAGCAGGTTTGTCGTCTTGATATCGCAGCGCCCCCAACGGATGTCCGGTTGGATCGAGACCGCGACGCCCTTTTCCAATCGCTGCGCCAGGCCGGCCGCGTCCTGGCCGCGCATGGTCATGATCAAAGTTGGGCGCGGGCCGTCGGGCGGCGGGACATGATCGCGCTTCACCGCACCGCGCGTCACTTGAAGATAGAGAAAGCTGTTGGCCATGCGGTTGCGGGCGATCATCTCGCGGATGACAAGTTTGAGGGCGGCGCGGCCCATCGGCATGGCCATGCCCAACTCGCGCAGAGAGCGTTCCATACGGTCCAGATGCGGCTCCTCGTCGGTCGGCCGGCCATCCAGGATGTTAAAGACTTCATAAATGCCGTCGCCCAACTGCAGGGCGCGGTCCTCGATATGCACGCCCGCCTGACCATGCGACAGGTAACGGCCGTTGATATAGGCGACGCGCCCGGCAGGGACGCGGCTGGCGCTCCACTTCTTCATCAGTTCGGGAAAGCTTGCGCCGATCCCACGCCCAAGGACTTGAGCTTGCGGTGCAAGGCCGAACGCTCCATGCCGATAAAAGCGGCGGTGCGCGAGATATTGCCGCCGAAACGGTTGATCTGGGCCATCAGATAGTCGCGCTCGAAAATCTCGCGGGCTTCGCGCAGCGGCAGCGAAATTACCAGATCGCCGCCCTTGGTGCCGCCCATGCCCGCGCCCAGATCGGTGGGCAAAAGATCGGCGGTGACGGCCTCGGTAATATCGTCACTGGCCAGGATCAAAAGCCGTTCCACGATATTGCGCAGTTGGCGGACATTGCCCGGCCAGCCATGAGTCTGCAGGATCGCCATGGCATCGTCGCCGATGACCCGCATCGGCAAGCCGCCGGCGGCCGACAGCCGCTTCATGAAATGGGTGACCAGCACCGGAATGTCGTCGCGGCGCTCGGCGAGAGACGGTACGCGCACCGGCACCACATTCAGCCGGTGATACAGATCCTCGCGGAAGCGACCGGCCTCGGTTTCGGCGCGCAAATCGCGGGTGGTGGAGCAGATCACGCGGGCATCGACCTGGACCCGCACCTGGCCGCCGACGCGGGTGAAGGTCTGGTCGATCAGGACGCGCAGGATCTTGCCCTGGGTCTCCAGCGGCATGTCGGCCACTTCATCCAGATACAGAGTGCCGTTATGGGCCAGTTCGAACAGGCCGGACTTGCGCGGGCCTTCGCCATTCTCAACCCCGAACAATTCCTCTTCCAGCCGGTCCGGCTCCATGGTGGCGCAATTGATGGCGACAAAGGCATTGCCGGCGCGGCGCGAACGGGCATGGATCAGCCGTGCCGCGACTTCCTTGCCGGAGCCCGCGGGCCCGGCGATCAAGACCCGGCTGTTGGTGGGCGCGATCTTGTCGATCAGCACCTTGAGCTGGGTGATGGTGGGGGAATTGCCCACCAATTCGCCCTCGTCGCCGGCCTTGAGTTTCAATTCCTGGATCTCACGCTTGAGCCGGGCGGATTCCAAGGCGCGTTCCACCACATGCAAAAGGCGGTCGGCCTTGAACGGTTTTTCGACAAAGTCGTAGGCCCCCTTCTTGATCGAGGCGACAGCGGTCTCGATGGTGCCATGGCCGCTGATCATCACCACCGGAAGATCGGCATGCTCGCGCTTGATCGCGTCCAGCACTTCAATGCCGTCGAGCTTGGAGCCCTGCAGCCAGATGTCGAGCACCACCAATTGGGGGCGGCGGGCGCGGATCGCGGCCAGGGCGGACTCCGAATCCCCCGCCACCCGGGTCGAATAGCCCTCGTCATGCAGAATGCCCGCGATCAGGTCGCGAATGTCTTCCTCATCATCGACAATGAGGATTTCAGACGCGATCAACGATCCGTTTTTGCTCATCTTCCAGTCCCTTTTTACTGTCCGTCATTGTTTCGGACGCTTTGGAATTTTTCTGCGCGAAGGGCAAAGTCAAAGTGACTTCCGCGCCTTCCCCGTTTTCGGCATCGGCCAGGACGATCTCTCCGCCATGGTCCTCCATGATCTTGCGCACAATCGCCAAGCCCAGGCCGGTGCCCTTGCTGCGGGTGGTGACATAGGGTTCGGTCAGGCGATGGCGGTGTTCCGGCGGCAGGCCGATGCCATTGTCGGTGACGCGATAGGCGAAACTTGCGCCATTGGGCTGAAGTGCAATGTTGATCTTGCCCGGCTCGTCGTCGCCCTTGGCGATGCGCGCGGCAATGCTTTCCCCCGCATTCTTGAGCACATTGGTCAGCGCCTGGGAGATCAGCCTGCCGTCGCCTTCGAAATGCAGGGCCTCCTTGGGCGCGGCGGTCGAGAAAGAGATGTCGGGATTGGCGACGCGCTGCAGGAACACGGCCTGCTGCAGCAGTTCCTGGGCATTCTCCCGGCGCATTACCGGCGTCGGCATGCGGGCGAAAGACGAGAATTCATCCACCATGCGGCCGATATCGCCGACCTGGCGCACGATGGTGTCGGTGCATTGCTGAAAGACTTCCGGATCGGTGACGATTTCGCTGGAATATTTGCGCTTCAGCCGCTCGGCGGAAAGCTGGATCGGGGTCAGCGGGTTCTTGATCTCATGGGCGATGCGGCGGGCCACGTCGGCCCAGGCGGCGGTGCGCTGCGCCGAGACCAGATCGGTAATATCGTCAAAGGTGACGACATAGCCGTCGGTGGAACCGCGCTCGGAGGTGACCTGCACGCTGAGGCTGCGCGGCTTGCCGCCCCGCTTGATGGTGACCTCGCCGCCTGCCCTGCCCGCCGGTTCGGACAATGCCCGCAGGATCAGCGGCGCCAGTTCAGGCACCGCCTCGGAATAATGGCAGGATTCCATGTCTTCGGGCGCCGCGTTCAACAGCCGCTCGGCGGCGCGGTTGATGATGGTGATGCGGCCGTCGCCGTCGATGCCGATGACGCCCGCACTGACGCCGGACAGTACGGTTTCCGTGAAACGGCGGCGGGTTTCATTCAGCCGGTTCGCCGCCATCAAGTCGCCGCGCTGGGCGGAGAGTTGCTGGGTCATGCGGTTGAACGCCAGGCCCAGCATGCCCAGCTCGTCATCGTCGCGCTCCACCCAAACCTGGGCGGTGAGATCGCCTTCCGAAACCCGCCCCGAGGCATCAATCAGGTCCGATACCGGCCGCACCAGCCGGTTGGCCGCCCACAGGCCCGACCAGATGGCTGCCAGCAGCACCACCACCGCCACCAAGGCGTAGAGCAAGGCGAACAAAAACTGGGTTTTCAGGCGCGATTTGTTGAGCTCGTTATATTCGCCGACTGCGGCTTTGGTCCGGTTGTAATAGCCGAACACCTGGGGATCGACCTTCTCGACCGCCAGCAGATAGGCGTCTTTCAGGAACGGCAGTTGCACCAGACCATGCACCAGGCCGGTATCGGGATCGCCGTCTATCAGGATGCCCTTGCGCGCCTCGGCGAAATCGCTAGCGCTGGGTTTCAATGCCGCCGAATAATTCAAGGCGGCGCTTTTGGCGAGTTCGCGACCCTGACTATCCAGCAGGAACGAGCCGATAAGGCCGCGATCCTTGGTCATGAAGGCGATCTTGGTCATCATCAGCCCGACATCGAGCTGTTTGTTTTCGTCGATCAGGCTGGGATCGTGGGCGAGATTTTCGGCGATCTCGCGGGTGCTGTTTTTGATGCCGTTCGCCTCGGCCATGATGAAGCGGTGGGCGACGTTCTGGGCGCTATCCAAGGCCTGCCTCACCCGGCCGGAGAACATCTGGTCCAGCCCCAGGTTCAAGGTGACCGACGCGAAGATGGCGATCAGGATCACCGGCACCACCGCGATGGCCGAGAACCAGGTCACCAGCCGGACATGCAGCTTGGCGCCGGCGCGGCCCGAGCGACGGGTGGCCATCAGCCGCGCGATGCGCCAGCCGATGAGCACCAACAGCGACAACACCAAGGCGAGGTCCCACAACCCCAATGCGATCCCTTCGGCAACATTCAACCGGTAAGGGACCAACTCGGTGACAAGCCCATAGGTAACGCAGATGGAAACCACGGCGAGCAGCGCCACGCCAAAGGCGAGCTGCGACGGACGGGACATTGCGCGCAGACTGGCGCGCCGCTCAGGGAACGTTGCTTTGCTAACCATGTCTTCCGTTACGACCGGCCCCGCCCGCCCGGTCTTGAGGCACCCAGTGTAGCGAAGGCACGGACTGTTGCAAGAATGCTGCGTTACAAAATCGGCACATTCAGTTGCAACGGGCGGCGAAAAACCCTGCAAATCAAGCCGTACACGGAAAAAAGAGGTGAATCCATAAAGCCCGAAATTTTACCATCTGCGGACTTGGGCCGGGTGGCAGGCTAGGTTTTGGCCGTGCCCAGCCTGAAATTCTTGACTGCGTCGGCAACCACCCACACCGCGCCCACCAGCGCCAAATTGACTCCATTGCCGCTCCAGACCATGTGCGCGTGCGGGGATGCGACAAGCTGCGGAAGCCAGACCAGAATCCCGAATCCGGCAAACATGACGGTGGCCAGCCGCGCCGCCAGCAGGGCGCAAATGCCCGACAACAAGGCCAGCCCCGCCGCCGCATGCGCGGCACCCGTTGCCAGCGCCCAGAAGGCGGGGCCCGGCGGCAACCAGGCAGGGACCATGGCGCCAGTCTCCCGCGCATAAAGGAAATGGGCGATGCCGAACGCAAGCAGGCAGACGCCGAAGACCAGGCGCCCAGCCCGGGCAAATTGCGCTGCTGCGATGGTTTGGTCGAGAGATGCAAAACTGACGATCCCGCCCGTAACCAGCGCGGATTGTTCGGCGACGCCCAGCCAGGACCCGAAGCTTTGTGGTTGCGCGATTACCCGGCGCATCCATCCCAGCACAAAAACCGCATAGAGCGCGGCAAGGACAATGGAGGCAGGCTTGGCCGTTTTGCGCCATTGTATCGCCACGCCGCTCGCCAGCAGCAGCAGCGCCGCGGCGTAAGCCAATTGCGTCCGGCCCGGCGGGTCGACCGGCAATGGTTGCCATACAGACGCGAAGTCGCCCCACCACAGGCCGATGAGGCCAAGCGCGATGGCTGCCAATCCATAGACATGCCGGCCAAGCTGAGTCATCGGTTCGCTGCCGCTCCAAGCAAACAGGAAGATGGTGGAGTGTATAGCGAGGAATTTGGGTTGGGGGAAATTGAAGCGCGGGACTGCCTCCCCGGCTCGCGCCCCTGCTACGCTGTCGCGCGCCGCGCTGCGCCGTTGCGGACCTACTCGGTCCGCAACCCGCGGATCACTTCCAACCCGAGATCCCGAATCTTCTTTCTCAGGGTGTTGCGGTTCAGGCCCAGAAGCTGCGCCGCCCGTATCTGGTTGCCGCGCGTGGCGGCCAGGCAAATGGAAATCAGCGGCCGCTCCACTTCCTGCACGATGCGGTCATAGACCCCGGGCGGCGGCAGCCGGTCGCCCTGGGCCAGGAAATACTGGGTCAGATATTGTTCCACCGAGGCGGCCAGGGTTTGCGGTTCATCGCCGGAATCCGCCGCGAAACTTTTTGCCGGCTCCTTCAACTCAGCACTGACCGCGCTGGCCGAGATCGTGTCACCGGATTGCAGCACCGCAAGCCGCCGGATCAAATTTTCCAGCTCGCGCACATTGCCGGGCCAGCGATGCCGGCGCAGCATGTCCAGCGCTTCATTGTCCAGCGTCTTGTGGGGCAGTCCTTCTTCTTGCGCCTTGCGCAGAAAGTGGCGGACCAGGTCGGGAATATCCTCCACCCTTTCGCGCAGTGGCGGCAAACGCAGCGGCACGACATTCAGCCGGTAATAAAGATCCTCGCGGAACATGCCCTGGCTGATCAATTGACGCAGGTCACGGTTGGTGGCGGCGATGATGCGCACGTCGGTCTTGATCGGGGTGCGGCCGCCCACGGTGGTATATTCGCCCTGCTGCAACACCCGCAGCAGCCGCGTCTGGGCTTCCAGCGGCATGTCGCCGATCTCGTCCAGGAACAGGGTGCCGCCTTCGGCCTGTTCGAAGCGGCCGATGCCGCGATTGGTGGCGCCGGTGAAGGCGCCGCGCTCATGGCCGAACAATTCGCTTTCCACCAGCTCCTTTGGGATCGCCGCCATGTTGACGGCCACGAAGTTTCCGTGGCGGCGCTTGCCGTAATCGTGCAGCGCGCGCGCCACCAGCTCCTTGCCGGTGCCGCTCTCGCCCATGATCATCACGGTCAGGTCGGTCTGGGTCAGGCGCGCGATGACGCGATAGATTTCCTGCATCGCCGGCGAACGGCCGATCAGCGGCAGGCGTTCTTCCGCCGGCTCGATGCCCGGTTCGCGCTTGCTTTGCGGGCTGACCAGGGCGCGGCCGACCACATTGGTCAGCTCCTTCAGGTCGAAGGGCTTGGGCAGATATTCGAAGGCACCGCGCTCGGCGGCGGTGATGGCGGTGAGCAAGGTGTTCTGCGCGCTCATCACCAGGATCGGCAGGTCGGGCCGCATCCGCTTGATGCGGGGGATCAGGTCGAAGCCCGATTCATCGGGCAGCACCACGTCGGTGATGACCAGATTGCCCTCGCCCGCCGAAATCAGGCGCCACAGGCCGGCAGCCGTGCCGGTGGTTCGCACGTCGTAGCCGGCGCGGCCCAGTGCCTGGTTCAGCACGGTGCGGATGGCGCTGTCATCGTCGCAGACAAGAATGGTTGCGGCCATGTCAGCTCTCCCCGGCGCGCGATTGCGGCAGCAACACGCGGAAAATAGTGCGCCCCGAACTGGAGTCGCATTCGATCACCCCGCCATGATCCCCCACGATCTTGGCCACCAGCGCCAATCCAAGCCCGGAGCCGTGCACCTTGGTGGTGACGAAGGGGTCGAAAATATAAGGAAGCAGATCGCTCGGTACGCCCGATCCATTGTCGCGCACCGTGACTTCCAGCGGCAGCGAGACGCGATCGCCTGCCAGGCCCGCGCCGAACTTGACGCCCGGACGATAGCCGGTGGTCAGGGTTATCTCGCCGCCTGTATCCGGCAGGGCATCGGCGGCATTGCGCACCAGATTGAGAAAGACTTGGATCAGCTGGTCGCGATCGCCCGACACCGGCGGCAAAGAGGGATCGAAATTCTCCAGGATGGTGACACCGCGCGCGAAGCCGGACTCGGCCACCTTGCGCACCCGGTCCAGCACTTCGTGGATGTTGACGGCATGGCGGGTGAAGCCGCGGGTATCGCCGAAACTTTCCATCCGGTCGATCAGTCCCCGGATGCGGTCGGCCTCGGCGATGATCAATTGAGTCATTTCGCGCTCTTCCGGCGCCAGTGCTTCTTCCAGCAACTGCGCCGCGCCGCGAATGCCGGCCAGCGGATTCTTGATTTCATGCGCCAGCACCGCCGCCATGCCGTGCATGGAGCGCACCGCGCCGCGCGCCATGAGTTGGCGGTCCATGCGCTGGGCTAGGCTGCGCTCCTGGAAAGTCAGCAGCATGGCGCCTTCCGGCTCGGAGACCGGGGTCACCGTCACATCGGCGATCCGCTCACCATGCTTTGGGGTCGACAGGTCGATATCGCGCTCGGCGGCGGAGGCGTTACGCTCGGCGGCCTGAGCCACCAGTTGAAACAGAGGAGAATGCGCGGCGATCAGGTCGGCCAGGGTTTGCTTGCGCAGCAGCGGCAATCCGGTATCGAAAAACTGCTCGGCGGCCGGGTTGGCGTAGATGACCTCGGTTTTGCTCCCGAGCAGCATGATAGGCATCGGCAGGGCATTGGCGATGGTGCCGGTTCCCGACTCGGCCTGGGCGGCAGTTCGCAAGGTTTGTAGGACACCAGCCAAAGAGTTTGCCTAATGTTTGAGCATCATTGTTACAAGGTCATAATATAGGCATTATACTGCAAAGCAACAAAATATCGCCGCCCGGCCCCGTAAATGTTAGGCAGGGGCCAGAGGGGAAGCCGATGTCGCGCCTAGCTGTCCTGATCGTCGCCGCCGGAAAGGGCGAACGCGCCGGGATGGGACTGCCAAAACAATATGAACAGCTGGCGGGACGGCCGATGCTGCGCCGGACGGTGGAAGCATTTCGTGCCTTCGATCCGGCTTGCCGCATCCAGATCGTGATCGGCGCCGGTCAGCAGCAACTGGCGGCGTCGGCGCTGGCGGGCCTGGATCTGCCCCCGGCTGTTCCTGGCGGTTCGACTCGCCAGGAATCAGTCCGGCTGGGATTGGATGCGCTGTCCGCAGATCCGCCCGATCATGTCTTGATCCATGACGCGGCGCGGCCCTTAATTTCCGCGCAGGTGATCGGGGCGGTGGTTGCGGCGCTGGAAGCGGGCGCCGAGGGTGCCCTGCCCATGGTGGCGGCCAGCGACACTTTGCGGCGCAAGGACGAAAATGGCCGCTGGAGTCTGGTGTCGCGGGAAAATCTTTACCGCGCCCAGACGCCGCAAGGCTTTGACTATGCCAAGATTGCGGCGGCCCATTGCGCTCATGCAGCTGAGGATGTGACGGACGATGTGGCCCTGGCCGAACTGGCCGGCATGAAAGTGCAGATGGTCGAAGGCGAGGAGAAAAATATCAAGGTGACGCGCAAGGAGGATTTCGCCCTGGCCGAGCGGCTTTTGGGAGGCGGCGATGTTCGCACCGCCACCGGCTATGACGTGCACAAGTTCAAGCAGGGCGATCATATCTGGCTGTGCGGCCTCAAGATTGCCCACAGCCAGGGCCTGGAAGGCCATAGCGACGCCGATGTCGGCCTGCATGCCGTCACCGATGCGCTGCTGGGCTGTGTCGGCGAAGGCGATATCGGCCAGCATTTCCCGCCCAGTGACGAACGTTGGCGCGGCGCAGCGTCGTGGAAATTCCTCGACCATGCGGCGTCGCTGGTGGCGGCCAAGGGCGGCGTCATCAATCATGTCGATCTCACCATCATCTGTGAACGGCCCAAGGTCGGGCCGCATCGCGACGCCATGAAGGCGAAGATCGCGGAGATTTTGAAGCTCGACGCGGCAAGAGTCAGCGTGAAGGCGACCACCACCGAGGGCTTGGGTTTCACCGGCCGCGGCGAAGGCATCGCCGCCCAGGCCATCGCCACCGTCAAGCTGCCCTGAATGCGCATCGTCCTGCTTCAGCCAGGCGACGAACAGCTGCTCTGCCATGCCGAAGCCTTGATCCAGGGCGGTCCCGCTTTGTCGCCGGAGCGCGCCGCGATGCTGTTGCGGCAGCCCGAATTCGTAATGGTGGTGGCGCTGGACGTCGACGGCGCGCCAATGGGACGCATCTATGGCCATGTTCTGCACCGCTGGGAGACCAGCGAGCTTCTGCTCTATGAAGTGGATACAATTGAGGCGCACCAGCGCATAGGCGTCGGCAAGGCCTTGATGGCCTATCTGAAACAATTGGCCGTGGAACGCGGATGGCGGTCTTTGTGGGTTCTGACCGCCCATGGCGACAACCCGGCCGCCAACCGGCTATATCAGTCGGCGGGCGGGGTCCTCGAGGCGTCTCCCGCCAACATGTATGTGTTCTGGACCGACGGGGATTCATGAAACTGCGCGCTTCCACCATTGTCGCCTCTGTATTCGGTATAGGGTTTTTCGATATCGCGCCCGGCACAATCATGAGCGCGGTGGCGATCCCGCCCGCGATCTGGATCGGGCTGAATGGCGGCGGCGGCATGGGATTGCTGGGCTCCAGCATCATCGTG
>Ga0068871_100000015_pt1 | contig 97550 bp, 71 predicted proteins | sample KBSMisM72_FD_72750 | JGI IMG/M metagenome (GOLD analysis project Ga0068871, IMG submission 72750) | Miscanthus rhizosphere microbial communities from Kellogg Biological Station, Michigan, USA - KBS Miscanthus M7-2 | ecosystem: Host-associated > Plants > Roots > Rhizosphere > Soil ...
TGCCGCTGCCGCGTTGGAAAATGGATTGCTGAAGATCGATTTGGCCCGCAAGCACGTCCAGCCAACCGTGCGGGTGGTTGATATCAAGACTGGAGGCTTACCATGACGGACAGATTCGAAGTCGACGACAATGACGAGCGGCAGTTCACCGCCGGCCGTATTACCTACATCAAGCCCACGGGGAGCGACGAGGCGCACCGGCTCGGCCTGCTTCCGGCCAATATCGACCTGCCCGACGGCATGAAGCTTTATGTGCTGCACGCTGAGGATGGCAGCGTGCTCGGCTTCACCGATGGTTATGCCAGCGCCTATGGCGCGGCGGTGCAGAACGAACTGACGCCGGTCAGCCTTCACTAGGTCCGGCCTCCACCGATTGGAGCGCAAAAAATCGAAAGCCGCGGGATTAACCTCCCGCGGCTTTTTTGCTTAACTGGCGCATGCGCAAAACCATCCTTGCCCTAACCCTTTTCATCGCTCCCCCCGCTTTCGCCCAGGACCAGCAACAGCCGCCGCCGGCTGACGCTCCTGTTCCTCAATCGGTGACCCCGGCACCGGTCAATCCCGCCATGACCGGACCGCGCATCCTGATTTCCACCTCCATGGGCGATATCACCTTGCAATTGGATTCGGCCCGCGCTCCCAAAAGCGTGGCCAATATCCTGCGGTATGTGAACAAGAAACATTATGACAACACCGCCTTCTATCGGGTCGTTCAGGGCTTTGTGATCCAGATGGGCAGCTGGGATGCCAACGGAAAGGGACGCGGCATCATCCCCGGTCCGGTGCCGCTGGAAGCCAATAACGGCCTGAGAAATTTGCGCGGCGCCGCGGCGTTGGGCCGCGGGGATGCACCCGACAGCGCATCCGCCGATTTCTACATCAACCTGGCCGACAATACCCCGCTGGATCACAAGGCCGAAGACACCGGCAACACCACCGGCTACGCCGTCTTCGGGCAGGTGGAATCGGGCATGGATGTGGTGGATGCGATCGGCAATATGCCCACCGGCGGCGGCAAGGGACCGATGCCCACGCAAGAGCCGGTCACGCCGATCATTGTGAAGAAAGTGACGCTGCTCAAATAGAGGCCAGTGCAGATATCAGCGCGCAGGATTTTGTGGCGTGAGCAGGGTGAGGCCCGTTTCGCGCCTGCGCGAACGAAATGGTCCGGGAGACCATTTCGAGGGCCGAACGCGCTGAGCAAAAGCGAAGCGCCGGGAAGCGATTTGAATTTGCGATACGCTACCGCCCTCGCCGCTACGCGGCTCGAAGCGGGGCCAACTTTTCTAAGCTCGCTTTGCTCGCAAAGAAAAGCTAGGCCAAAGACAAGCGCTTTAGGCGGCCGTTGCGGCGCCGTTCTTATCGCCGGTGAGAATCGCATACAGCGCTTCCGGTGATTTCGCGGCGCGCAATTTCTCGCAGGTCGCCTTGTCGCGCAGCAGGCGCGACACCCGCGCTAGGGCCTTGAGATGATCGGCGCCGGCATTCTCCGGCGCCAATAGCATGAACACCAGATCGACCGGCTGGCTGTCTACCGCCTCATAATCGAGACTGTTTTCCAGCCGCGCGAAAATGCCGGTAATGGTCTTGGCTTCCGCCATGCGGCCATGCGGAATGGCGATGCCGGCGCCGACGCCGGTGGTTCCAAGGCGTTCACGCTCCACCAGGGTTTCGAAAATGCGGCGTTCCGACAGCCGCGTGAGGCCATGGGCGCGGGCCGCAAGTTCCTGCAGCAACTGTTTCTTGGACTGCGCTTTCAGGCCCGGCAAAACGGCATCGGGCGCGAGCAGGTCGGCGATGTTCATCAAGAATCCCGGTGACGTGTCGCGGAAAATCCGGGCCCCATCCAGGGGCCTGCCCGAAAGCGGCGGGTTCATAGGCCGGGGCCCCGGCAATGTCAATCTTGACGGGATCTAGCGGCCGGCATGGGCCGGGACGTCCCCAGCCTTGAGGCGCCTGCGCTCCACCGACGAAGGGATTCGCAGGGCCTCGCGATATTTGGCGACCGTGCGGCGGGCGATATTGACGCCATCGGCAGTGAGCAGCGCGACGATGCGGTCGTCGGACAAAATCTCGCGCGGCTCTTCATTTTCGATCATCTCGCGGATGCGGTCGCGCACCGCTTCCGCGCTGTGCGATTCGGCGCCATCGACCGACTGGATGGAGGCGGTGAAAAAGTACTTCATCTCGAACAGGCCGCGCGGCGTGGAAATATATTTGCTGGAGGTAACGCGGCTGACCGTGGATTCGTGCATCGAAATCGCGTCGGCGATGATGCGCAGGTTCAGCGGGCGCAAATGGCGGACGCCATGGGCGAGAAACGCGTCCTGATGGCGCACGATCTCGCTGGCGACTTTCAGGATGGTGCGGGCGCGCTGATCCAGGCTCTTGACCAGCCAGTTGGCATTGTTGAGGCAATCGGCCAGGTAATTCTTGCTGTCCTTGTCGCGCGCATTCTTGGACACCGTGCCGAAATACTGGTTGTTGACCAAAAGGCGCGGCAGCGTATCGCTGTTGAGTTCGACCAGCCAGGCACCGTCCGGTCCCACCCGGACAAAAACATCCGGCACCACCGGCGTCACCGGCTCGGACCCGAACGCCAGTCCCGGCTTGGGATTGAGTTGCCGGATTTCCGAAATCATGTCCGAAATATCTTCGGCGTCGACACCACACAAAGCGGTGAGCTGGCTCATGTCGCGGCGCGCCACCAGATCCAGGCGGGTCAGCAAGGCTTCCATGGCGGGATCGAGCCGGTCCTTGGCCTTCAACTGCAGGGCCAGGCATTCGGCCAAATCGCGGGCGCCCACGCCCACCGGATCGAAGCCTTGCAGCACCCCCAGCACCGCCTGCACATCCTCGATTTCGCAGCCCAGACGGGTGGCGACGTCCGACAGTTCGGCGCGCAGATAGCCGGCCTCGTCCACTGCATCGATCAAGGCCAGCAGGATCATGCGGTCTTCCGGCAGAAGCGCGGCGATCGAAAGCTGGCCTTCCAGATGATCCTTAAGCGAGGCATCGGCGGCGACGGACGATTCCAGGCTGTCCTCGCCCTCATAGGTATTGCCGGACTTCACCGTGGTCCAGTCGGTCAGGGAGCCGGATTGCGGACCCTCGGCGGCCTTGCGCGGCTCAGCGTCATACATATTGTCATGGGCGGCCTCGTCCATGTCGGAGGCTTTTGAAAAATCCTCGCGGGTCAAGGCCACGTCGGCGCGTTCGTTGACGGCATTCTCCGCGCCAGTTTCCGTCATTTCACCGACCGGCGATGCTTCACGGTCGTCGCGCTCCAGCAGCGGATTCTTTTCCAGCTCGGATTCGCAATACTCGGCCAGCTCGACATTGGACAATTGCAGCAGCTTGATCGCCTGCTGCAATTGCGGCGTCATGACCAGCGATTGGCCTTGCCGCAGCTCCAGTCTTGGACCAACCCCCGCCATAATGCCCTACAGGGAGAATTTCTCGCCGAGATAGACGCGCCGCACATCGCGGTCGCTGACAATCTCGGTCGGAGTGCCTTCTCGCAGCACCCGGCCATCGTGAAGAATATAGGCGCGGTCGATCACGTCCAGCGCATCGCGGACATTGTGGTCGGTGATCAGGACACCGATGCCGCGATCCTTGAGATGCTTGACTAGGTCGCGGATTTCGCCCACCGCAATGGGATCGATGCCGGCGAAAGGTTCGTCCAGCAGGATGTATGAAGGGTGGGTCGCCAGACAGCGGGCGATCTCGACGCGGCGGCGTTCGCCGCCCGACAGCGCCACGGCGGGGGTATTGCGGATATGGGTGATGCCGAATTCCGCCAGCAAGGCTTCAACCATCGCTTCCAGCCGCGCGCCATCAGGCTCGAGCAACTCGGCGGTGGCGCGGATATTCTGTTCGGCGGTGAGGCCGCGAAAGATCGAGGCTTCCTGGGGCAGATAGCCGATTCCCAGCCGGGCGCGGCGATACATGGGCAGCTTGGTCACATCATGACCGTCGACCTCGATCGAGCCGGTATCGGCGGAGATCAATCCCGTGATCATGTAGAAGCAGGTGGTCTTGCCGGCGCCGTTGGGGCCCAAGAGGCCGACCGCTTCGCCGCGCTTTAACGAAAGGCTAACGGACCGCACCACGGGGCGCTTGTTGAAGCTCTTGCCGATGCGTGAAACCACCAGCCCCTTGCCGCCATCGATCAGATGCAGGCCGTCCCCGGAGAAATCTCCGTCATTCTGCTGATTTTCTGCGCTTTTTTCGGTCATTTCTCTGGGCGCTCGTGTCGCTGGCAAAAACCATGCCTGTTTGTGTTTAAGGAACCATGAAAACGGCCCGCGCCCTCATTGGGAATTGGGCGTAAATACGGCTTGCACACGTGTGCTGCCTTGGGTTTGGCTTTTGACGCCGCCGCCCAGTACCGCCTGCCCGGTCACCAGATTGACCGTCAGCTGCGAGCCGCGCATCACATCCTTGCCTTTTTTCATCACCACATTACCGTTCATAACCACGGTGCGGGGCACAATCGAATAAACCCCATTCTCGCCGGTGATGATTCCCGACTTGGGCGAATCCACCACGACATTGCCGTTTGCCATCACCTTGTCGAGCTTGCCATTGACAGTGGTCAGCCGCACCGTATTGGCACGCAATTTCGTGTCGGCCTGGATGACGATGACATTGCCGGAATAGGTGCCGGTCTTGCTGTTGAGATCGGCCTGAAAACTGTCCGAGGAAATGTTGATCGGCGCATTGCTGTCACCGGCAAGGGGCTTGGTGGCGGGCGCGGCGTGAACGCTGCCTGCTGCAATCGCCAAGCTGGTAAGAACAATCAGGGCATGCTTCATTTTTTTGTTCCCAACAGGGTCATTTGAACGTGACCACTCAAAATGAGCAGATTGGTGGCGCGGTCGGCATGGAATTCATCGGCGCGCAAACTGCCCTGCGGCCCCTGGCCGGTTACCATTTCGTGGCCATGAATAACACTCTGCTTGAGGTTGGCGCTGGCGCTGTTGGTATGAAGCTCATAGCCCGTGGCGGTGAAGACATCGATGCCGCCGCGCAATTCCAGTGCGCCGGTATTCATATCCACCATCCCGGCACGGGCCCGCGCATTGATCCAGTTCTGCTGACCCACGGTCAGGTCCGCTTCCAGATTCTTGAGACTGGCCTTTTTGGGATTGTGGGCATCCTGCACGGCGGAATCGGCGGTGATGACAAAAGGGTTGCCTTTGGCGTCGGCGCCTGCCAGCCGGGGCTTGACCATGGTGAGGTCGTTTTCGATGCGGCCCAGCCGCTCATAGGACACTTGCAATTGGCGTGGCATGCGCTGGACGAAGAAGAAGGCGAGCACCGCGGCAATGGTAAGGAAGGCACCCAGCGAAAGCAGCCGCTTCATCAGCGCGACAAAGCGGGAATAGCGCAAAGCCTCCATCGCGGTGGTGCGCACGCGCGCCGACCAGTCATATCCTTGCGTCGGAGGCTCCACTGCCATGCTCATGCCAATTCCATCAGGTCAGCGCCATCAAGCCAGATTCTTCATGCCAGATCCGTCATGCAAGTCCCGCGCGCAGACAGTCATGGATATGAATAACGCCCAGTGGCCGGGCATCACCCTCGGCCAGCACGAACAGCTGGGTGATTTTCTGCTCCGTCATCAGCGCCAAGGCCTCGGCCGCCAACTGGCCGGGGCGCGCGATCTTGGGATTGGCGGTCATCACGTCCGAAGCTATGCGGTTTTCAATCCCGCCTTCGCTGGAATCCTCCAGCGCATGACGGCGTATGTCGCCATCGGTGACAATTCCGACCAGGCCGCCGGAAGCATCCACGATACCGGCACAACCCACCCGCCCCGATACCATGGTCAGCAGGACATCCCGCATCCCGGACGTTTCGCGCGCCAACGGCATGTCGGCGCCGCTGTGCATCAGGTCGGAGACCCGAATCAAGGCACGGCCCAGGCTGCCGCCGGGATGCAAATCGCGATACTGATCGGCGGAAAACCCCTTGCGCTCCATCAGCGCCACCGCCAGCGCATCGCCCAGGGCCAGCATCATGGTGGTGGAGGTGGTAGGCGCCAGCCCCATGGGACAGGCTTCCGGCGCCCGCGGCAGCAGCAGTGTCACATCCGCCGCCTTGATCAGCGTCGATTCGGAATTGGCGCCGATGGCGATGATGGGAATGCGGTGCCGCTTGGCATAGGTGATCAGGTCGGACAGTTCGGCGGTCTCTCCCCCCCAGGACAGCAGCAGCAGCACATCCTGGCGGGTGATGGCGCCCATGTCGCCATGACTGGCTTCGGCGGGATGGACGAAATAGGCCGGCGTACCCGTGGAGGACAGGGTGGCGGCGATCTTGCGCGCCACATGGCCGGACTTGCCCATGCCACTGACGATGATCCGGCCTTTGGCGGCCAGCATCAGACCTATGGCGCGGGTGAAATCGCCGTCCAGCGCCTCCGCCAGCGCCGTCAGGGCGCCGCTGGCGGCGGTCAGTACCCGGCGGGCGGCCGTCAGATCACCGGCGGCTGCTTCGCCGGAAAGGCTATGCAAGGAAGCTTTGACGGGAGTCATGTAAGCCTTTGAAATAATAAAAATATTTCGAGATGCAGCCTGGCTGGGCCAGATTACAGCGCCGTTAAGCGAATTTCGTGCCAAGTTTCGCGGAAAACGGCCCTTACCGCAAGGTGACGCAAAATAGGGCGATTTCTACCTCTGGCGGGCACGAGGCAGGAAAGACCGCGAATTTCCGCCGTGGCTGCGCCGCTCACCCAAGCGCGCGGCGGCGCGAGCGCTCACAAGCCTCGCTCTCAGTGCGCGAAAATATCCCCGCGCACGTTAGTGCGCAAAAATATCAATATCTTCCCAGCCCGCCAGATCCAGCGCGGCGCGGCTGGGCAGGAAATCGAAACAGGCCTGGGCCAGCTTGGTGCGCCCTTCGCGCGCCAGCATCTGGTCCAACGCCTCTTTGAGCTGATGCAGATGGGCGACATCGTTGGCGGCATAGGCGAGCTGCTTCTCGCTCAATTCCGTGGCGCCCCAGTCCGAGGATTGTTGCTCCTTGGACAAATCCACCCCCAGCAATTCGCGCACCAGATCCTTGAGACCATGCTTGTCGGTATAGGTGCGTACCAGCTTGGAAGCGATCTTGGTGCAATAGACCGGCTTGCAGTCCACGCCCAGATACTGGCGGAACATGGCGATGTCGAAGCGGGCGAAATGGAACAGCTTGGTCGTGCCGGGATCGGTCAAAAGCTTCTTGAGATTGGGGGCGGCATACTGGCCGGCGGCAAACTGCACGGCATGGCAGGTCCCGTCCCCGGCGGACAATTGCGCCAGGCACAGCCGGTCGCGCTGGGGATTGAGACCCAGGGTTTCAGTGTCGATGGCGACCAGCGGCCCCAGATTCAGACCGTCGGGCAGGTCGCCCTGATACAGCTTGATCTTCATTCGGCTCCAATAGCGCAGGCCTGGGTTAATTAATAGAGTGGCGGCATGCAGACTTGGCCACCCCCCGGCGAATCCGCACGGCCCGGAATAGGAGCGACCGGAAACCCGGAGCGGCTGCATCGCGGCCGCGCAGGGCCTTCAGGCGCGACCATCAAAAACCGACCGGGCGCCCTGTTGTCGCTGCTGTTGCATGGGCTGCTGCTGTTGCTGGCGCTATGGTACATCTCGCATCGACCGATGGTCAGCGATACCCAACTGCGCGCCTTGCCGGTCGAACTGGTGATCGGCGGCACCTTGGGACAAGGAGCGTCGACCGCGCCAGCGACCCGGCTGCAAGTGGCGCGGCCGCATCCGGAAAGCACACCCATTCCGCAAGGTGTGCGCCCCAATGCGACAAAAGACCTGGATGATGAACTCTCCACCAAATTGCGGGCCATGGCGCAGCTGAAGACGCCGGATGCCGCCTTGCCCAATGCCGACAACAACGCCGCGCCCGGCGGCGGCGGCGACGGCTCGGGTGAAGGCAATTATGCCCTCAAGGATTTCATCCGGGCGCAGATCCTGCGGCGTTGGCTGCCCGATCTTTCCATTCCCGGCGCGCGCGACATGCCGGTATTGGTGCGGATACGGCTACTGAAAAACGGGGTGATCGACGATGTCAGCATCGTGGACCAGCAACGCTTTCATCTCGACAAGGTTTTTCGCAACATGGCGCTATCGGCGCGCGACGCCGCCCTGCTCGCTTCGCCGATCCAGATTCCAGGTGTGAAGTATGAAAAGACGCAGACCCTGACGATAAACCTCGACCCAAAAGCGGTGCTGCGATGACTATGATAGTCCGCTTTTGACCCAAGGCAGACATTGCAACTGGCGCATTACGGAACGTCCGGAGCGATCCACGCGCGGACCGCAGGCCGCTCTTGGAGACGCTTTCGGTAAGCGAGGAGCGCCGGAGCGTCGGGCCGGGCCATCGGTGTCAGGAGCCAGCGCTGGACCGAGAGTCCAAGCCCGATGTCTGCTAAGGTGAAGTTGTCCCCAGTGACGAAAGCGCCTGTTGTCATCAAACGCCGTTCCAGAAGTAGCATCATTGCGTTCCACTCATCGACGCTCCGTATTACGTCGCTCCCATCAGCGGGTGGGCGTTGGCGGACAAGCGCCATGAAGGCCGGACGCCAAGCAGCGTTCAAGTCTGTAGCCTGCCAGTCCATCCATTTTTCGACATCGGCGCGGGCGAAGGCCGAAACTGGCAACAAGTCGTGCCGATTTGCCCTCGCTGCCAGGTAACGACAGATCGTATTGCTCTCCCAAAGTACTCCCTCATCTGCCACGAGCACGGGCACGAGGCCGTTGGGGTTGAGAGCAAGAAATGCAACGTCGGAAGTGGGGCGCATGCCCGCCCACTCATTCTCGTGAACGAAGTCGGCTTCCGTCTCAGCCGCCGTCCAAAGCACTTTGCGGACATTGATCGATGTGGTTCGGCCAAGAATTTTGAGCACGGAGACTTCCTAGTATAAACATTTGATCAATACAGAATGTCTCCAATCGGAACTAGTCGGCAAGGCATCGCGGAATGACCACTATTGGCGCAAAGCGACATTCGAGCCCGCAACTCCAAGGCTGCCACGCCTAACTCCAGATCGCCACGCGGCGGCTAAGGCAAATCCCGCGCCACGCGAAATCCCGTCAGGGTCGAATAATCATAATCCTGGTCGGCGCCATCCTCCGCCGCCGCCACCCGCGCCGCGCTGCGGACAAAGATCGGCACATTGTTCCAGGCGCCGCCGCGAATGGCATGACGAATGCAGAAACTGTCGGTCCAGGCGCGGCCGTCGGCCGGCGCCCCGACATAGCTGGGGTGCCAGCAATCCGCCGTCCATTCCCAGGCATTGCCCAGCATGCCCGACAGGCCGAAGCCGTTGAGCTCAAAATCATCCACCGGCCCCAGCAACTGATTGTCCCATTTGCTGCCGCAGCCATTGCAATTGGCATGGCCGCCGCCGATCTCCTCGCCCCACCAGCGGGCGGTATGGGTGCCGGCGCGGGCGGCATATTCCCATTCCGCCTCGCTGGGCAGCCGGTAGGGATTGCGATTGCCGATCTGCGGGCGCGCCGCACGGGCGCGGGCATTGATCCAGGCGATGTAGGCCTCGGCATCCTTCCAATCCAGGCAGACGGCCGGCCAGCGCGGCGGCTCGACATCGGTTGGGGTCGCGGCCTGGCCGCGATGCAATTGCCGCCAGCCCAGTCCCAGCAGCGGGTTGCAGGGCTGCGGCTGATGGCCGGTGGCATTGAGAAAAGCAAGAAATTCGGCACTGGTGACAGGGTATTTGCTCAGGGCAAAGGCCCGTACCGTCACCACATGCTGCGGCCCTTCGGAGTCAAAACGGCCGGGCTCATGGGCCGGGCTTCCCATCAGGAATTTTCCCGCCGGTATGCCCACCATCTGCGGGCACTCCGGACATTCCTGGAAGTTGCGGTCTGAGGGGGCCTGTCCCCCCGAGGCAAGGGTCGCAAGCAGAATCGCGGCAATACGGAATTTCATCCCGCCATCAAATCATGTATCCAGCGGCATGAACATTCTGGTTGCCTGCGACTCCTTCAAGGATGCCCTGCCCGCCGACAGCGTCTGTCGCGCCATCGCAGCAGGATTAAAGAAAAGCCATCCAGCCGCGACAATCACCGAAATGCCATTGTCGGACGGCGGCGAAGGCTTGCTGGATGTCTTGCAAGCGCCGCTTGGGCTGGAATGGATCGAAAAGACCGTCGCCGATCCGTTAGGCCGCAACATTCAAGGCCGTTACGGCCTGTCGGCCGACCGGCAGACCTGTGTGGTGGAAATGGCGGAAGCCAGCGGCTTGCAGCGCCTGACGTTGGCCGAACGCGATCCCCGCAAAACATCCACATTCGGCACCGGTCAGTTGCTGGACGATGCCAGGCGCCGCGGCGCCCGGCGCGCCATCCTGGCGATCGGCGGCAGCGCCACCAATGATGGCGGCATTGGCGCAGCGGCGGCGCTCGGCTGGGGTTTTCTGGATGCCGACGGAAAAATCGTGCCGCCCGATGGTGGTCATCTGGATGCCGTTGCGAAACTGGTACCCGCACCCATGCCTTTCGAAAGCATGGAGGTGCTCTGCGATGTGACAAATCCATTGTTCGGGCCGGCCGGCGCGGCCTGGGTCTATGGCCGCCAGAAAGGTGGCAATGATGAGATACTGGCGAAGCTGGACGATGGATTGAAGCATCTCGCCACTCTGGTGAAGTTGCAATTGGGCCACGATGCTGCCGATCTGCCCGGCGCGGGCGCGGCGGGCGGCTTGGGTTATGGCGCGGTCGCCTTCCTGGGCGCCCGGCTGCGGCGGGGGATCGAGATCGTGCTGGATATGACCGGCTTCGACAGCGCCGCGCGCAATGCCGATCTGATCATCACCGGCGAAGGCCATCTCGACGGCCAGAGCGCGCAAGGCAAACTGATCCAGGGCCTGTGCGGACGGGCCCAAGGAACACCGGTGATCGCACTGTGCGGGAAATTGTCGGCATCGGCTGGGCAGATAGCGGCCATCGGATTGAAGGCGGCCTATTCCATCAATAAAGAAGAACGTCCGCTGGCGGAGATGCTGGCCAATACCGCCGCAAATTTACAGCGCACCGCGTCCGAGCTGGTTCTTTAAAGCGCGAACAGCGCGCTGTCTTCCAGGGATGCCGCGCGGAACGCCGCATCCACCTTCATGTCCAGCACCATGGGATGATGATCGCTGGGACCTTTGTCCAACACGTCCGACGCCGAACATACCAAGCCACGGGCGATGCAGCGGTCCAGTCTCAGCGCGATGATATTGCCGGCGCGATGAGTATGCCGGCGCGGCCCGATGTCGGAAAAACCCTGAAACCCCACCGGCCCCACCGCATTGAAATCGCCGATGATGGCGGCGGGACCTTGCAGCTGTTCCATGATATGGCGCAGCTGGAAGCGGTTGAGGAACTGGCCATGGCTGAGATGCACATTGGCGATGGTCATGCCGCGAATGGCAATGATCTGCGCCAGGCGCGGCGGCACCCGTCCTGGCAGGATCGAATAAGGCAGCTTGATCGCGGTGGAATGCGGAACGGGATGAGGACTCCAGGCAGCCAGGCCGTAGATGCGCGACTGCATGGGATGGCGGAAAAACTGCCCTCCCACCAGCGCCGGCAAGCAGGTAATGTCCTCGGTGCATTCCTGCAGCAGAAGCAGGTCGGGATGATGGCTTTTTACCAGCTTGGCAACGTCGTCGACACCGGCACCGACCCGCCGGAGCAGATTCCAGCTTACCACCCTGAGGCGATCGTCACTGGAGTGGGTTGTGTATGCGGGAGCCATGACGGGTCTGTTGATAATAACTGTATCTAAAACTGGCAAATCGGGAACTGGTTGCCGATCAAATCACCTATAGTGGACATAGAATAGGAAAAAAGCTGTCCCGGACCAAATGTTTCCCCTGCACTTGACTTGGCCCTCGCCCACCGAAGCGACCCTGATGGTGGCGCTGTATGTCCTGTTGGCGGTCACCGTCAGCATCGACATCCTGCTGAAGAAAAGCGATGTGCGCAGCGCGCTGGGCTGGATCGCGACGGTCTGGTTGGCCCCGATATTCGGTTCGCTGCTCTATTATATGTTCGGGATCAATCGCGTCACCCGGCGCGCCTTGAGGCTGGGCCGGCTGGATGAGGCCTCCCGTCCGTTTGACGCCGCCACGCCGGACTGTGTGCCCAATATCGCGCTTTTGTCCGAGGTCAGCCGGAAAATCACGGAAAGCCCTCTGGTGGCGGGCAACGAATTGGTCATTCTGGAAGGTGGCGACCAGGCCTATCCCGCGATGCTGGAGGCGATCCGCAACGCGAAAAATTGCATCGCCATGAGTTCCTATATCTTCCGCGACGATCACGCGGGGCAGAAATTCGTGGAGGCGCTGAGCGCCGCCGCCCGGCGCGGCGTGCAGGTGCGGGTGCTGCTCGACGGATTGGGAACCGGTTATCTTTACCCTGGAATCTATTATCGCATGAAGCAAAGCGGCGTAACGGCGGCGCGCTTCTTGCACACATGGCTGCCCTGGCGCATGCCGTTCCTCAATATGCGCAATCACCGCAAGCTGCTGGTGGTGGATGGCGGCGTGGCTTTCATGGGCGGCATCAATATCGGCGCGGAAAATTGCGATGGTCCATCGGGCGAGCGAAGTGTCCAGGATGTGCATTTTCGCGTCACCGGCCCGGCCGCCTGCATTGTGATGGACGCTTTTGCCCGCGACTGGAGTTTCACCACCGAGGAAAATCTGGACCAGGATTGCTGGTGGCCGAAACTGAAGTGGTGCGGCAGCACCTTCGCGCGGGGTCTGCGTTCCGGCCCGGACGCCGACCTCTACAAGATTGAGTTGCTGCTGGGCGCGGCGATCAATTTGGCGCAAAAGCGCATCCGCATCGTCACCCCCTATTTCCTACCCGACGCACGGCTGCAATTCGTCATCCAGCAAGCCGGGCTGCGCGGGGTGTCTGTGGAAATCGTCATTCCGGGCCGCAGCGACCAGCGGCTGATGGATTGGGCGATGCGGGGACATCTGCGCTTCTTCCGCTACATCCGCGCCGACATCATTGCCACCCCGCCGCCTTTCGATCACACCAAGCTCTGCACCGTTGATGGCGAATGGTCGCTGATCGGCAGCTCGAACTGGGATGTCCGCAGCTTCCGGCTGAATTTCGAATTCGATCTGGAAATCATTGACCGGGAATTCACCGCCAAACTGGATGGATTGATCGATGCCCGTATCGCGGCGGGCTGCCGGTTGACGCCCGACATGCTGGCGGCCGAACCGGTCTGGTTGAGGCTGCGCAACGCCGCGGCGCGGCTGTTGATGCCTTATCTCTGAGCTTTCCGCGCCACTGCCCAGACCGCCAGGCCCGCCAGCGCCAATCCGCTGCCGACCAGTCCGGTCGAGGCAAGGCCATAACCGTGTGCAATGGCGATACCGCCCAGGAAGGGACCCAGGGCATTGGCGGCATTGAACGCAGAATGATTCAATGCCGCCGCCAGGGTCTGCGCCCTGCCCGCGACATCCATCAGCCGGGTCTGCAGGATCGGCCCCAGCGCGCCGCCGAGGCCTATGGCGAAGACCGACAAGGTGATGGTCCACAACTGGCCCACGGCAATGGAATAAAGTGCCAGGGTGGCGGCGAACCACCCCAGCAACCATCCCGCCGTCCGCATCAACCGGCCATGCGCGAGACGCGGCACGATGACCAGTCCCGCCATCATCCCCATCCCGAACACCGCGAACACCAGGGGGACCACGCTTTCCCGCACGCCGGTCACCAACAGCAACGTATCGGCGAGGTAAGTATAGACCGCAAACAGGCCGCCAAAGCCGATAGCGCCGATAGCCAAGGTGAGCAGCACATCACGGTTCTTCAAAGCGCCAAGCTCGGTCAGGGGGCTCGCGCCTTCCTCCGGCGATTGATGCGGCGCCAACAGCGCCACCAGGGTGGCGGTCAGCAGCGACAGCACTGCGACAATGCCGAAGGCCCAGCGCCAGCCGATCGCCTGTCCCAGCCAATTGGCGCTGGGCACACCAATGATAGTGGCCACCGTCAGGCCCATCAGCACTCGCGCCGCCGCCTGGGCGCGTTTCTCACCCGGCACCAACGAGGCCGCCACCAGCATGGCGACGCCGAAATAGGCTCCATGCGGCAGGCCACTGATGAAACGCAACACCAGCATGGCGCGATAGGACGGCACCAATCCGGTCAGGCCATTGGCGAGCGCAAAGACCAGCATCAACCCGATCAACAAGGTGCGGCGGGCAAGCCGCGCCGAAAGCACGGCGATCAACGGCGCTCCCAACACCACGCCTAAGGCATAGGCGCTGATGGCGTGGCCGGCCGCCGGAGCGTCGATGCCCAGGTCGCGCGCGAAATAGGGCAGCAGGCTCATGGCGGCGAATTCGGTGGTGCCGATGGCAAAGCCGCCAACCGCCAGCGCAAAATGAACCAGATTGGGGTGGGAATGACGGGCCAAAAGCGTGCCTGCGTGAAAATAGCGGTCTACGATGGGGTGGCGTGCACGCCAATGCGGCTAAAACGCGCCGTTGCGCGCCATCGCGGCGGCAAAGGCCACCACCAGCACCAGCAAGCCCATTTCGGCATGGATGAAAACGCGCAAGCGCGCGATCCCGGCGCCGGGCGGAACAAACCCCGGATCCTGGCGCGAAACCTTGCGCCAGCCCAACAGTGCAATGGTAGGCGGAATGGACAAGAGGCCGATGGCCAAAAAGCTGGCCATCTTGGCCCAGAACCAGGGATTGGAAAGATAATAGTCCGGGCCTTTGAAACCCCAGACCACACGGCAGACGCCGAAGACGATCACCAATCCCGCCGTCGCGCCATAGGCGGCATCCACGCGCGTGACCCGCGCCAAATCCTTGGCGGAAAGTCCGGGCCGGAGCAGCGCAAATTCGAACGCCAGCAGCACGATCAAGCTTACAATCGCCAGGTGATGCAGAACGGCAAGGATCAGGTCGGTCAGCATCCCGCCAGCCAAGCACCAATCCGGCGGCAACTCAAGTTTCCGACCGCGCCGTCTTGTTTGTTCAGTCCTGAAAATGAGGGAGCCGATGATCCGTCGCCTCGGCTCCCTCGCTTACACGTGCTTGAAATACGAGCTCCGATGGTCCTTCGCCACCGGCCCCCTCGCCTGCGCTTGCTTGAAGTGAGGCCCGGTGATCTTCGCCACCGGGCCATCGCTTCCCACCACAACACATCAGAGGGCCGCGGACATCATCGCTCCGAAATGAAAACCAGCCGGTAAATTCCCGCTGCGACACCCCTAAGGGCTTTCACCTAACCGCTCTGCGGCATGCCGCCGAAACCCAATCCCGGCGTGGCCTCGCAGCCTATAGGTGTTTTTGCTTAGCGCGTTTTCGCGGTTTTCCTTTAACCATGCTGCCCATCAGCATCGGCAACTTGCGGTTGGCCGATGTGGAAATGACGCGGGCGCCGACACGCTCTTCGTCACACGGTTTTCCAATAGATCGCGTAACGCTCCTGGCTTTGATAGAAGGGCTTGAAGACAATGTCCTGACCGATGCCCGACGTGCGCCAGGCCAAAGCGGACTCGGGTTTCAACCACTCGGCCGGAGCCTTGCCGGCAACCGCCAGAGGCGGCACGGCAATCGCCGCCTGCGCGACATTGGGGCCATGCGGCTTTTCAGCCGGCGTCGGCACTGTCCCCAGGGCAAACTGTCCCGCCAAAACCAACGGGCCATAAAGGACCGCCTGCAACGACGGATTGTCGGCAAAACTTTCGGCATGCAAGGTCATCGGCATCTGCAGCTCTATCCGGTCGCCCTTCTTCCACACCCGATGGACGCGCATGTAACTTCCCGGTATCGGCGCCGCGTCGAGCACCTTGCCGTTGATGAGCAACTTCGCGTCCTGTGTCGTCCAGCCTGGAATACGCAGGTTGACCGCAAAGGGTGACGCAGGGGCGCGCTCGATAACCAATTCCGTGCGGGCTTCCTGCGGAAAGCGTGTGGTCTGAGTCAGGGCGATGCCGCGCTCTTTCCAGTCCAGCCGCGAGGCGATGAACAGGTTCACCCAGATATTCCGCCCATCATTGTAATAGATGGTATCGGTGAGCTTGTTATATTCCTCGCTGGCGGTGCCGTTGCAGCACCAGAAAGTGTCCGTCTCGCCGCCGAAGGTGCGCCAGGCTCCGGGGGTAAGCGACAGGAAATACTGGTTCATGCCGTCGGGACGGATGGTGCCCAGACGATGATTGACCAGGTTGCGCTCGTAATAGTCGATATAACGCGCCTCCGGCTCCCAGCCGAACAGGTGCCGCGTCAATTTCATCATATTGTAGGAGCAACAGCATTCCTGGTGGCTATCGGCGGAGAGATATTCTTCCGACAGGCGCGAGGGATTCGACAACCAGCTCTCGCGGGCCGATGAGCCGCCGGTGACATAGCTGCGGTGCTGCGCCACCGTGTGCCAGAAGAAATGGGCGACATCGTGAAAGCGATTGTCTCCCGATATCTCATAGCGCCGCGCCGCACCGATGACTTGGGGCACATGGGTGTTCATATGCAGCCCCGCCAACTCGTCCCGTGCCGACGCCAAGGGATTGAGCACCGCCTTTTTGGTAAAACGATCGCCCACCCTGCCCCAGCGATCCTCGCCGGTCAGCGCCGCAAGATTATAAAGCGTCTCCTGCATGCCGCCGAACTCGACATTCAGAATGCGCTGCATATGTGCTTCATCCCACTGGGCCGTCCATGTATCGACCCAATTGCACATGCCGGTCAGGACCTGAAGCGCCTGTCGGTTGCCGGCCAAGGTGTGCATATCGTACAGGCCTGCCAGCATTTTGTGCATGGTGTAGAACGGCGCCCAGACATAGGTGTCGCCCTTCTGCAACCGGTCGTAGAAGTCCACCGGATAGGCCGACAGATAACCTGCCTGGTTGAGTTTTGCCTGGCACGCGGCCAACCCCGATACCAGCGCATCGCCGCGCCGTTTGAGTTCCAGATCCGCGTCGCTGGCATAACCCAGCGCGCAGGCCGAAAGATAATGACCGAGGAAATGCCCCCGCAGCTCTCCGGTCGGAAGTTCCCAGCCGCCCAGCGGCGCGGCATTTGAAGCTATGCCGGCATTGACGCGAAAAGTATGAAGCAGGCTATCGACGGCCAAGCGCTTGAGATAGGCGGCATTGGCTGTATGCAAGTCGCGAAACGGGCCCTCACCCAGCCGCACGTCCTGCAACGCGAAGGGCTTCAGCTTGGGCGCGATCTCATTGCGGTGGAAGGCGATGGGCCGGTCGAAAGGTTCGCCCGCCAACCGCGCAACCGTCTGGCGGACTGTATTGACCCCTGCCGTGGGCGGCGCGGCCTGCGACGGCCCCGCCGAGCCCTGTGCAGCGGCTTGGCCGGCTGCAACTACCAAAGGCGCGGCGGCCGCGCCTGCCAGGAATTTTCTGCGGCTTGCATGGCTTTCAGACATTTAGGTTTTCTCCCGGCCCTTTTGTCTGAGTTTATCCCGGACCGGTTCTATGGCAAGGTCGCTGCAACATTGTGATCATGGGTCTTGGTTAGGGACGTTCCAAAATGAACAATTCAGGGCGCTGGATGCGCGCCGCGATCACCGGCCTTGTCCTGATTTCAGCCGGCGCGGGAAGCCAAGCGCAGGCGCAAACCCCGACCAGGAAGATCGTGTTTCTCGCCGGGCCGAAGGAGCACGGCGCCCCCGGCCGGCATGAATATGAGAAAGACCTGCGCGAACTGGCCTGGTCGCTGGAACATGCCAGCAACCTCAAAGACATCAAGACCGTGGTGCTGGTCGGCAAGGCGCCCAAGGATTTGAGCGTGTTGCAAGACGCCGCCGCAATCGTGATTGACGGCAACGGGGGCTGGCTGAAAACGGAAACCGGCATCCTCTTCCCGCAGGATCTGGACACCAACGGCCGCGTCTACGATCCCGAAACGACGGCCTGGCTGAAGAGCCTCGATCAACTGATCAAGGAAAAGCATATCGGGCTTACCATTTTCCACTATTCCATGTGGACCGATAACTGGGCCGGCAAACGCTATCTCCAGGACTGGTTCGGCGGGCTCTGGATTCCTTATTCCTCGCACAATCCGGTGGACACATGGGCGGTGAAGCCGCTGCCGGTGCAGCACGCCATCCTGAACGGCGTCCAGCCCTGGACCTATCGCGAGGAGATGTATTCGCGCTACTTCCTTTTCCACGATCCAAGGCGGACAGAACTGCTCGAGGCCATGCCATCAAAGCCTGAAAATGGCGGGCCCGATCCGGTGTCCTGGGCCTATAACCGGCCCGATGGCGGCCGCTCCTTCGTCTGGGGCGGTTCGGACTTTCACGACAACATGCACACAGTGGCGGACTATCGGCGGTTCCTGCTCAACGGCATCGCCTGGACCGCCAGGGGCGATGTGCCGCGCGGCGGCGTCTCCGCGCCTCCGCCGCCGGAGTTCTGACGCGCAGCTATCTGGTCAGGCAGGAGCCGGCTGCTCCGGCGTCCGGCGGACCCAGTTGTAGACTCTGGCCGAGTTCTTCCAGAAGAACTTCTCAGCGACTGCACGCGGCTTGCTGGCATAATAAGCCTTGGCTAGATTGGCGATGTCGGCAACGCTCGAAACCACGGGGCCCACGCTCTGCGGATAATTGCTGCAGAACATCACGCGATCCTCACCGAAGCACCCGGTCAGCAGGTCCAGCCTGTCCTTGTAGGCGTCAAGGCCGTGTATCAGCCGTCCATCGACCCAATGATCGACATCGTTGGCGGTGATGAAATTCCAGGATAGCTTCGTAAAGATGTTCGGGCGTTTGGCGATTTCACCCAGCGCATCGTTGTATTCCATTATTTCGGAAGCTTTGGGGGAATAGGCCGGCGAGTGATCCAGCACAATCTTGAGCTCCGGTATTTGATCATTGATGAGAATGCAGGTCTTCAGCAAATCGAGATCGACATTGGCCGTATCGAGCGAAAGCCCGTTGGCTTGCAGATATTTCAGCCCAGCGATGAGCGCGGGATCCCTGGCCTTCTCCGAGATGTTGAAGCCCCATAATTTGCCGTATCGGATGCCGCGAAACAGGGGATTTTTGCAATAGCGATCCAGGGTTTGGGCGAAATCGGCCTTGTCGGGCTCCAACATACCGACCATGCCGACAAAAAACGGCTCAGACACGACCCGCTCCAGAAGCCAAAGATTATCCTCGATCCATCCGCTGGCCTCCATCGCCATGGCGCCGACAATTCCCGCCGCTTTCGCCTGCGGCACATACATTGCCGCCGTGGAGATTCCGCCCTTGTAGAACCGCGAGCCTGTATAGGGCGCGCCCTGTGGCCTGGTCGCATCAAACAGGTGCACATGGGGATCGATGATCGGAATGCCCGCCATCGCCTCTGCCGCTTTGGCCACGCGTATCCAGGGCATGGCGGCGAGCGATGTTATGAATTGACGTCTCAGCATGTTCTTGCCCGTCAAAGTGCCAGATGCTCAGCGCGCTGATCAACCGAGTGCAACAGCCAGAGCAACGTCCGTTGCGGGTATTTCATCTCATCGCATGTGCAACAAGGCGGTTTCCGTGAGCAAAAAATGACCGAAGGCAGGCGACCAGGGGGGAAGCCAAGCCTTCGGCCCAGTTACAAACGCAGCTTGCGATCAGCGCAACGCTAATTCGCATTGTCACGCCCCGGATGGCGAAACCACCTCCGGACAAATCAAAGAACCTCTTACAAATTGCCTTTCAAACCGATGGTGAAGTACCGGCCCATGACGTTGTACAGGGTGTTCGTCGGATAGAAGAGGCCGGGAACCGACGCATTGGCTCCCTCAAGCGGCGCGTTCGTATTGCCGACGTTCTGCACGGAGAAGTACATAGACGAAGAACCGCCCCACATATCGAACCTGCGGTTGATCGTAATGTCCAACGTGTCCATGCTGTGGGCATGCGGGATTACATAAATCTGGCCAGCAGTGGTTGCCCTATTACGACCGGACAGCCAATTGTTCTGCACATCGATGTCCCAATCGCCGAGCGAGTAATTCAGGAAGGTGGTCATGCGGGTCTTGGGCATCGAGGTCCAGTTAAAGGGAGTAGCCGGCAGGTTCTGGGTCTCAAAAACGGGCTGGTAGGTCACCAGGTGCCGGAAGTTCATCGAACCCGGTATGGCGCTCCACACATCTGCCCAGTCAAAGTTGTAGTCTGCTTCAAAGTTCCAGCCTTCTGTCTGAACCTTGGCACTGTTCAGAGGCTGGCTGAGGATCTGGGTAGGAAAATTGGCCGGTGAACTGTAACCAGGTTGACCAGGCGCAATAGGTCTGACGGCCAGAAGGCAATAAGGCGAGTTGTAAGTAGGGGCACTGTTGATGCAGAGTTGCTGGACCGCCGCGTTTTGATAGCTGATGGATGTGATCGCATTCGACATATGGGTCTGGTAATAGTCCAGCGACAAACTCAAGCCCGGCGCGAAATCCGGCGTCACGACCACTCCCAGCGTGTAGGTATGGGCGACCTCAGGCGTCAACGCGGCGTTGCCCCTGGTGACCAGATTGGTGTCGTTGTTAGCCGAGGTCAAAAGGTCGGGGAACCCGGTCGAGGAGAGACCCACCGGCTGGTACAGATCGTTCAGGTTTGGCGCACGGTTATCGTACGACATGGTGCCGCGAATACGGATGGCATCGCTGACCCTGTCATTGATACCGAGCTTCCAGGTCTGGGCCGGGCCGGAGATCGAATAGTCGGTATAGCGACCGGCGATATCGGCGCTAAAATCCTGCGCGAGCGGGAAGTCCTTGAGGATCGGGACATTGAGTTCCAGCGCGGTCTCCCAGACATTCTGGCTGGCACTTACGGGCGCAACGACATTCTGGGTCCACAGCGTGGGCGACGCTCCGCCATTGACCGTGCACATGCGCAAGCCGGTACAATCGACAAGGTCGGTAGGAAGGGCATTGGTCTTGTTGTCATAGGTTTGCCAGCGCATTTCCGCGGAAAGCGCGCCGGTGATCTCGCCAGCCGGCAGACCCAGGCCAAGGCCACCCGAGATGCTGCCACCAACGTTATCCAGCTTCTGTGTCAGGCTGAAAAAGGTATCCGTCTTCATATAGTTGAAAGAATCCTGGGAGATGCCCCGGACAGGATCGAACACGTTGATCGGCACGCAACCCGGATAGAGGGAAGCGAAGGCCGCCTGTGTCGTGACCCAGCACTGGATCGTGCCGCTGAGATCAACGCCATTCACCTTCAGGCCCGCGGGCGCGATAACCGCGTCCTGCGCCGCCATGAACTTGGCGTTGTTGGTGTTCTGGGGATCGCTGACAGTCTCCCGGCTTTCCTGGTGGCTGTAGAAGAGGTCCCAGGAAAAGCCAGCCAGGGTGCCGGTCAGACCCGTATTCAAGCTCAGAACCCGGTTAACACCCTTGGTGGTATAAACGTTGCCCCCGGTGCTGGCGTGCTGCCCATCCACCGTATTGACATAATGGGCGTCCGAGAAATACGGCGTATTGGGTGCAACCGCCGGCGCGATGGTGCCGTTGGAAAGAACTGGCGCCGGCACAAAATTACCCGCAGCCGTGGCCGCCGCCGTCAACGCGGCGGACGTCGCAGGCGATAGGAAGGGATTGTTGGTGAAGAAGGTGTTAGGCCGCGCACTGGCCGAGCCCACCAACAGAGGAGTCCACTTCGAGAAGTCCCGCGCCTCCGCCACGCTGGCCTGGATATAGGCATGGACGTTCGGGGTGATGTCATAGCTGAAGCGGTTAAAGAATTCGGCCTGGTGCTGCGCGGCGATGATCGTTGTATCGGCAGGGCTAGCATAACCGCCGTCACCGCCCTGCTCCGTGCCCACAGTCGTGGTGGGAATGCCGTGGACCAGGGGAACGAGCTGGCCACCGGCGCCAATGGTGAAATTGTTCAGCGAACATTTGGCGCCGCAAGCGATCGTGCCGGTCAGTGACTGCGCGAAGAGCCGGCCATTGGGCACGTCGGTAAACGGCTTCGCGGCGGTGCCATTACCGGTCAAAATCCAGGTGTTATTCTGATAACCGTAAGGACGGGCGGCGATTGGAATCATGTCCTGCTGGAAATAGCGTGCCGATGCTTCGTAATGACCGCGGCCGCCAAACAGGTCGGTGCCCCAGGCAAGACCGATTTTCGCTTCCGCGCCATCGGTATAAGTCGAGATGCCGGCATTTACGTCGTATTTGAAGCCGGTGAAATTCTTGTCGAGAATGAAGTTGACCACCCCAGCCACGGCATCGGAGCCGTAAACCGCCGACGCGCCGCCGGTCACCACGTCAACCCGGCTCATCAGCATTTGGGGGAGCGAATCCACGTTCACCGAACCGTTCGAGTTCGACGCCACCACGCGGTGGCCGTCAAGCAGAACCAGGGTGCGTTGGACACCGAGATTGCGCAGGCTCAGCGAACTGGAGCTACCGTTGCCGGAGCCATTGCCCTGCGAACGGGGCGAGCTGCCGCCGATGAAGTCGGGCAGCTTTCTTAAGGCGTCGGGGATGGTGGTGGGCGTGGTGGCCTGCAACTGTTCGGCACTGACGGCAGTGATGGGCGTCGGCGACAGGCTCATATCGGAAATAACGCGCGAGCCGGTGACGACCACGGACTCCACCGGGCCGGGTGTGGTTTGGGCGTAAGCGGACGGCGCAATGGCAATCACGCTGGCAGCGCACAACAATGACAGCTTCGTCTTCATGTATTTCCCCCTATTGATCACAATCCGGCAGGTCGCCGGTTGGTGCTTTCGTCTTTGGGAGTTCGACGATCAGGGCTGTGAAATCCTCACGCTCCGGCTGATATAAAAATCAGCAGGTCAGGGATTAAATATTTCCGATTTCCGATGAGGAAATCTCTCTGCCATTCGTCGTTCGCGGTATTTTTCTGTGCGTCAGCGCGACCGCATGGCGTTAAGGCGTGTCGCGCCTGAACTCCAGATCACTGAGCAAGGGTAGAACTAACGGCCAGGCAGAGACCGCACACGTCGATGGCCGCTAGACCCAAGCCGTGGTGTTTAAGCCAAGTCCACGGCCACGACTTCGTGCAATCTTATGCTCGGGATTTCGACCACCAGCCGGTCGCCTTGGCGGGACGTCCTGGCGGCCGCACCGCTCTCCAGCAGCTTGACGGCGCCGACCTTGGCGCCCGGCGGAACAGCGAGCGACACCGTGTAGGGACCTGCCGGAATCAGTTCGCGATACGGTCCCTTCATCATCATCGGGTTGTTCATGTTGACGACATGGGCGGCAAGCGAATTGGCCTGACGCCAATAGGCGACATCCACCGCGCCCGGTCCGGTCACCGTCATCGGCTGCGCCTCATCGGCCGCCCAAGCCACGGCATTCGCCAGCAGCACCTGATGGTCCTCGGCCAGCACTTCCCAGAAGGTGCGGTCGAGGTCCATGGGGAAATACACCACTCTTCCCCTGCCTACCTCGCGCACAAATACCATCGGCGTTCCGGTATCTTCCGCGCCCACCGGCGGGAACACCCGTTCCATCGGCAAGTCGGGATAGGACGGCACCAGAGTCAACGGTTGCTTGCCCGCGTCATGCGGCTTGACCACAAGCTGCTGGGTGGCGGCGATGACGCGCGGCGCGTTTTCCAGCCCGCGTGTCAGCGGGTGCGGATGATGCGGCGTCAGATAGCTGTTCTTGACGTCCTTCTCGGTGCGGACATAGTCGCAGCCGAACAGGTCGCTCAACCCGAAATTCGCGCGGCGCTTACCGGTCTCGTCATAGAGTGAGGTTTCTCCGGTCGCAACAATGCGCCCGCCCGCCATCACATAATCGCGGAGCTGCCGGCACTGCATCTCCGATAACGCCGCGACATTGGCCAGCACCAGCACACGATAGGGATTCAAGCGATCGGGGGTCATCAGCCGGTCGTCCACCATCTCGAACGGGATGCGCGCCTCGACCAGCGCTTGATAATAGCCGTTGACGGATTCCGTCACGCGCTGGGCGGCGCGCACGCCGTCGCCCGCCGTAAAGGCGGTGCCGCCGGCGGTAAATATGCCCGATTGGGTGGAATTGACCATCGCCACCCGCGCCAGGTTAGCGGTGTTGCGCATGTATTTGTCATTGGCGTAATGCCATTGGAATACCTTTTCGACCGGCGCGACCCAGCGCGCGTCGAAGATGCGGGCATTGAACTTGCAGTACCAGGGGCGGAAACCCTGGGCGACGCCCGAATGGAACCAGGCCTCCAGCTCCGGTCCGCGCTGCACGCTGTCCTTCCAGCGGTTCTCATCCTCGACACCGACATTGACAAGACCGCACACCGGCAGATTTTGCATATAGGCGCGCACCTGCTTGGCGTATTTCCCCATCGTCCAGACGGGCGTTGTGCCACTACGGCCCTGGCGGTCCACCGCGATCAGCGGGTGCATCACCCTGTCAGGTTCATTGAGACCGCCATTGGGGCTGAAGAAACAGCCCTTCTTGGACTTGGCGACCGTCTCGTTCCACACGGTGAACTGCTTCCAGCGCATGTCGGCATTCCACTGGATGTAAGCCTTGCGGCGCGGGTCCTGCGGATCGTTGGTGGTAGGCAGTTCCAGCCCGGTCGCCGCCTTGAACTTGGTGCGACAGGTCTGGCAGTAGCACATGCCGGAGCCTGCCCAGCGGTTACCGAAAAAGCCTTCAGGTTTGTATTTGTCGGTAATCTCCTTCAGCACGGCCGGCATGAAGTCGAACATGAAACCGCCATTCTGGCAGGTCACCCACATGTCCTTGGCGGCCCAATGGCGGCGGGGCTTGCCGTCTTCGGTGCAGGCGGCCCATTCCGGATGCGCCGCGAAGGCCTCTTCGCTCATCGCATGCGGGTCGACGCGACAGATAATGCTCATGTTCAATTTGCGCGAACCGGCGATCATCTCGCCCAGCATGTCGCGGTCGCCCAGATCGCGGGCGCGCTTATGCAGCGGCACCTTGGTGGGATAAAAGGCGATGTCGCCGCCCGCCGACAGGCAGACCGCTTCGACATGGGTCTTCTTGAACAGGTCGAACCAGAATTCCGGGTCGTAGCGGGTCGGATTTTCCTCGGTGAAGGCGACCTGCGCCCATCTCATCGCATTGTTGGCCCAGGGCAGGCCCGCCATATCGCCGGTCATGGCAAAGGCGGGACTGCCGGCCGCGCCGAGCGCCATCAAACCGCCGGCGCCCAGCAGAAGGGCTTCACGCCTTGTCGCTTCCAATCCTTGTTCGTCGGACATTGGGTGCTTCCTCGAATATTATGGCCCTTGGGGCCGATTATAATCTTTTCTAAGCGCGCTTGAAGACGACGTAATAGGGCGTGCTGGACAGGTTTGCATTGAAGCCGGGATGGCTCCAATTTTGCGCACCCCTTCGCAGCTCAAAATAATACTGCAAAGGATAAGGCGAGGCCGTGTAAGACCCAGGAATCGCCGCCTCAAAACTTGCCGCTGTGCGATTCATCGGCATTGAGGACCAACGCTCGGCCTGATCGACGTGCCGATAATGCAAAATAACCGTCAGGTCCGATGCGGCATCCAGCGAAACGACATGGTCTGAGCCAGGATGGAATGTCTCGGCCGGCACATGCTTCAAGACCATTTGCGGCCGCGAAGGAGCCTTGATCGCCGCCATAAGTTTCGTCGCATCCTGTGCGGGCCCCGCTCCAGCCTGCGCAACCGCCGCTTTCATGGCCGCGACATCGCTGTCGATTCCCGGAACTCGATCACTCCAGTGACCGCGCAGGAAATAATAGGGACCATAGGAAATATCCGCACGATAGACGTGCTTCGCCCGGTCCGCCATCGTGACCCAGGCGGTGCGTGCCTTTTCATACTCGGCGACCGCAGCCAATCCCGCCTTGCGGTCATGGGTCTTTTCAAATATCCGAAACAGCAGCGCGGCACGGAATTTGGCGGCGAAAAACTCTCCGATGCCGATTTGGATGCGTATGTCCTCGTCAAACCTCCGAAAATCGACGGAAGGTTTGGACGTATGTTTTGTCGCCACGGCCAGCGCCGCCTTCGCGGAACCCGTCAGCTGGTCCAGCCAATGCGCCACTTCTGCGGGCGAGTATTTGTAGTTGGACTTGCCCGCAGAGAGATCATCAACATGGTCGAAAACGGAAATAAACATTTCGGGATCGAGCGCGCCGCAATTGCCAAAAACGCGCGGCGCCTCCGTATCGGTGTATGGCGTCTCGGCGGGCAGAATGCCGACATTAACGTACATCTCGTACCAAAGACGGCGATTGGCCGCTGAGGGAAGATGCGCCGTTGTCAGCAAGGCGAGAATTCTCGAAGCGTAACCCAGCGCATCCTGTGCCGCATCTGCGCCCGCACCCAATTTTCCCCGCATGGCGCGCCGCCAAGCCTGCGGCTTGGTGGCGGGGTTGTATAACGTGCGTCCCCACTGACGGTAGGTAATCTCGAACTTGGCGAAGTCGCCCTCCACAGGCTCAAGACTCTCGTCCAGATAGGCGTTGCGGCTGCCGGGCTGGCTGCTGCCGTCCCTGCCCTTCCAGGTGAGCGGCTCCATATATTCCAACCCGTCAGCGCCGCAAAAACTCGCGGAACGCGCCGTCGCCGCGGCCAGGGCTGCGTCTCCGCGCAACAAATGCTTCTGGGTTCCCGCCCACATCCGATACACCAAACCGATGTCGCTGCCGCTTTGGTAGAAATCGGCATAGCTATACCGCGTGAAGCGGCGGCTGCCTTCGGACACCGCAAAAGTGCCTGTGACGTCCTTGGTGCCTCTCTCGAATGTCCGGATGTCAGCCTGGTGATAGCCCAGGCCTTGATGCTCGGCGGAGAATTTTGGGCCGATCTTGATCCGCATGCCCGTATTCTTCGCCAGGTCGATCGTTTTCTGATCAAGGCCCTTGGCATGCATCTCAAGCTCTATTGTCCGGCCAATCGTCGGCAAGGCACTGAACAGGGTCTGCCAGAAATCGTAGCTTCCTTCCGGAACCCCGCTCTCGCCATGGACGCGCATGGTCAAGCCAGTGATTTCGGGACAGCTTTTGAGCAACAATGCCAAGGCATCCCTGCAATAGGGGGCATGGTTTTGCGGATCGAGTCCGACGATGTGGTGCTCTGAATTGGGACTGTTGGTCCAGGCATAGGCATGCGTCCAGATGCCAAGTTGAAATTCCAGGCCCCGGCGCGCGGTCTCTTGCGCGATGAATCGGAAGCTTTCCCAATTCTGTTCCCGCTCGCCCGCAGGTAACGGGTCCACCTTCACCTGCTCATAACCCGGTACCGTCAGAAGATAAGGATACGGGAAGTGCAGATAGTCGCCCGTGACATGTTCTGGGAAGTCATAGGCCAAGCCCAGCGTAAGAGCGAACCGGTTGAAGCGGCAAGCCACCATCAGATCGAGATAATGAACCCAGAATTCCCGATTGTGGAACCAGGGCTTGTCATGCGGTGCGTCGGAAAAAAGGCGGGATATGCAACGTGTCCGGGTGGCCGGCTTTTCTTCCTCTGGAGCCGCAATGGCAAGCGCGGCAGACGGATCGTTGCCGAATTTTACGCGCTCCGTCAGCTCGAGAAGGGCATAAATGAAGCCGCGTGCGTCAGCGGCGGATATCGTAACGCCAGGTCTACCACCCGATTTCGAAGATACAAGGCGGAAGCTATCCGTGGCCATCGCCGGCGCCAGCGCCAAATCAATGACCAACTCGCCGCGTGCGCCGGCCAAGTCGGATATCTGACGAAAGCCTGCCCCTTTTGCTTTCAACGTCTTTTCAAGCTCACCCTTTGCCCAGGCGATAGGCTCCGAACCCTTCGACATCACGTCCGGACGTATGAGTATGGCCACTCGCAGCGGCTCCGCGGCTTGAGCCCCCGCAAGTTTCAACGCGGGGCTCGCACCTGCCAATTTGAGAAGGCTGCGCCTTCTTGGGCTGAATTCCTTCCGCATATATCCTCCCCGTACCACCGTGCCAGCATCTCTAACGAGCTGATCAAGTTTCTATGAAATAGACGTCGGTCATCGCTCATCCTGAATGATTACCGCGATGCTGACCACCACAATGTAACCCCTACGACTGGCATGTTTGCCCGGCTGTAAAAATTGGAATGACCGCCCAAGCTCTCGCAAGGGCGGTCACCCGGCGCGTCTTCAGACCAGGGGGGCCTTGGACACGCTGTCCTGATCGCGGTTACCAGCGATAGCGCACGCCAACGCCAAAGACCCTTCCGATCGTGTCGTAAAGGAACGACGAATCGGCCACCGCTTTGATGAGTCCGCTGTTCGCAAGGAACGGCGGATTTTGGTTCAGTGCATTGTTGATTTTGCCATACACCTCGACCCGATCCGTGAGGTCATACTGCGCCGAGAGGTCGAAGTAGGTCCGTCCGCTCCAGTGATACGGGGTTATGACGGCAGGCGTGTCCATATTGGGCGCGTAAAAACCCGGTCCAGTATAATACATAAGGACACGCGCGGTCAGCGGACCCTCGGTATAAACGAAGCTGGTCGACGAGCGCCAATGCGGCAACGAATTGCCACCGGTCAGATAGCCCGCATTCTCCTGTGTGACGCCGTTCACGGTGGTTTTGATGTGCTCGGCATAGGAGGTCAGGTTGCTGACGGTGAATGTTGCGTCCCAGCCATCGAAGATGGAGTCCAATGACAATACATAGCTTGCCTCAAAGTCGACACCGCTGACTTTGAGAGAGGCCGCATTGAATGTAGAGGCCAGAACCTGCGTTATTTGGCCAGTTGTGGGGCTTCGTATGATACCGGAACAGAACTGGGCGGCGCCGAGCGCGCAATTGTTGACCACATCCTGGATCGCGAATTGGGACAGGGCATTACCCATATTGATATTGTAATAGTCCACCGAAGCCGTGAACCCCGGCATAAAGCCCGGTGAAATGACGACGCCATAGGTCAAGGTCTTCGAGGTTTCCGGCTTCAGTTTTGGATTGCCGCCCAAAATCGTCTGAACGGTCGGATTGCTCCCGAAGGTTGGACCCGGCACCCGGTCGACGACCGTGTTGCCGTTCTGGATCAAGGGAGCACTATACAGGTCGTTGACGCTGGGCGCCCGGAAGTCGCGCGAATAGGCCATCCGGAAGCGAATATCGTCGCTGACGACGTAATTGGTGCCCACTTTCCAAACGAAAGCCGCGCCGCTGGAATCGTAGTCCGCAATGCGGGCTGCCGCGTCAACTTCCAGCTTTTTCATCAAGATCGAGTCAGGCAGGGTCAAGGGTACAACCGTCTCGACATACCCTTCACGCACGGAGTTGACGCCATAGAAGGGCGCCGCACTCGCCTGGCGCCATCCCAGCACATTGGAAACGGGGTCGGATACCTGATTGATGGAATCCTGACGCCATTCGCCGCCGCCGGCGAATGAGATCGGGCCGGCCCAGTCGTCGAACAGGTCACCCCGCACGTTAAAGCCGGCATTCCACTGCTTTGTGCCCGCGTTCACATAGGACGTGCCCCGATAGTAAGCGAGCGCAGAATTGGAAATGGACCCTTGGCCGAAAACATTGGCCGGCGCGCATCCGTTGGTCGGGCTGGTCAGCGTCGAGCGGCAAACCGGCGTGCCCACCGGCACACCCGCCACGCCGCCGACCGCCGGGTTGGCCACCGCATCAACCGCATTGAAGAAATTGGTTTGGATGCGGTTGTTCTGGGCGCTGTTGTAGTAATTGGCCTGGGTGAGCATCCCGTGTGCGTCCCACATCCAAGTCGACCCGAACGGCAGAACACCATTGGCGCCGATGACATAGCGGCCATACTTCGTCATGGCATTGTTAACGGTCGTGGTATCTTCGGTATTTGCCCGGCCCATCTGAAAGTTTTTCAGGCCCAGAGCCGTCATTTGCGTTTTGATACTGGCCGGCAGGAAGACGTTGTCGGCCTGAATAGTCAGGTCGCCATTGTTGTAATTCATCACATTGGTTTGGATTTCGTCGTCGCTGTTATACAGCACCGACGCCCAGATCTGGGTGGTAGGGGTAAGGTCAAACCCAATGCGGTTGTACAGGCTCCAACGCTCGGACGAAGGCAGCAACACGCCAGCCGGGCTGAATTGCGTCTGTGCGCCATCGCCGTTCTGGCAATAGGATTTGCCGCCGCAGATGGTGCCCGGATTGAACGGGGCGACCTGCCCGCCCGGCAGGAATTGCTGGTTCTTGAAACCGACGGGGCCGGAGTCGATCACGCCGCCATAGGTGATCTGAGCCAAGGTTCCACCCGGCGCAATGGTGAACTGCGATGCCCCGCCCGCTATCGCGGCCGGGGTGTTCTGCAACAATGTGTATCCCAACCGGCCCCACGGACGCGCGCGCTCATAGATGATCTTGGGCTGCCTGTAATAAGAGGCCGCAAACACCCAATGAAGGCGGTTGTCCAGGAAATTGTGGCCATAGGTCAGGGAGGCAGACGTGGCATGGTCATCGCCATAGTTGGAGGCGTTTAACTGGAAATCCACCTTGCCGCCGGTCATCTCCGGAACCAGCGAAATATTGACGACGCCGGTGATGCCGTCAGAACCATAGGCCGCCGAGGCGCCGCCCGTCACCACATCGATTTTGCTGATCAATTGGGCAGGAATGACATTGACGCTGAAGCCGCCGGTTGGGCTGGTATCCTCAACCCTGAGACCATCGACCAGAACCAGAGTGCGGCTTGGACCGATATTGCGCAGATTGAAAGTTGTCAGACCCACATTCTGTGAGTTGTTGACGTTCTGATTGGGCGCCAGGGACGGAATTTCCGCAATGATATCGGTAACAGTGACCGAAGCCTTGGATTCCAGCTCCGCGCTTGAAATCGAGGTCGTCGGGGTTGGCGTATCGAACCCTTTTCGCGCCACCCGGCTGCCCGTGACGGTTACGGTCTCCGTCCCCGAATTGTCAGTTTGCGCCCATACCGGCGATGTGACCGCCACAACGCTGACGCCCAGCAACAATGCCGTGATTTTAGCTTTCATTATCCTGCCCCTCTGGTCTTGGTTATCAGCCAGCACCCAACGACCGGGTACCGGTAGGCCTTTTGGCCCTTGCCACCGCGACGAACGGGGCGGCCAAATCCTCACGGCATCCCGGCATCTGAAGCTGAAAAAGAGGAAATATTTCAGATTTCCGGTGGGGGATTCGAAAATGCATTCGTCGTAGGTCGAGGGTGTTTTTAATCTGGTCGCAGCAAAGCCTGCTTTTGCCCCAGCAATGAGCCGGATCGCCCGCCGGCCCCGGCCGCCAATCGGGAACCGCTTCCGGCCGGTATGAAACGGCTGTCGACTTGGGCAAGGCTGTAATTTATGGTTCCCTCAAAATGGAGCAGGAACGAGCCTGACTCGTGCAGGGGAGGCATCGCAATCGATCGCGCGGTTTGGGACGGTCTGGTGCAGCAGATCAATCGCTGTGTAAGACGTAAGGTCGATGCTGAGGATTTGCTTCAGACCGCCTATCTGCGGTTCATGTCTTATCCGCACCGTGCCATGGTGGACAATGTTCAGGCGTTTCTAGTTCGGACGGCCATTAACATAGATGTCGACAATTATCGCCGCGAACGGTTCTTTGCCGGTATCAAAACCGAAGTCCGCTGCGATTCCGAAGCCCCGCCTCTGCAAGACGAAATTCTTGCCGCCCGTATCAGCTTGAAGCGCGCCGAAGAAGGCTTGTCCCGGCTCAATCCGCGCACGCGCGAAATTCTTCTCATGCATCGCCTCGAGAATATGAAATATCGCGAAATCGCCAAGCGATTCGAAATCTCCGAAAGTGCCGTGGAAAAGCACATCGCCAAGGGAACGCTCCTTCTCGGCAAATGGATGGAAGGCTGGTAGACCATGCAATCCGTCCCACCGTCTGAAAAGGTTTTGGAAGAAGCTGCCAACTGGATTGCGCGCCTTCATGCCGACGATCGCACGGCAAAGCATGAGGCAGATTTCAATGCATGGATTGCCGCGAGCCCGGAGCATGGAATCGCGTTCGAAGCCATGGATCGCGGCTGGGCCGCCCTTGCAAACGTTTCGCCGCAAGCCCGGCTGCCGGCCCATCATTTTTCCCGGCGCCAATTGATGATGGCCAGCCTGGGAGGAGGTCTCGTCCTAACCACGTCTTTCTTTGCGCTGCGACCGGCGGCGGCGCAGACTTACGAAACGGCAATTGGAGAGCAAAAACACGTCTCGCTCACAGACGGCAGCAGGATATTCCTGAACGCCAATACCAAGCTCACGGTGTTGCTCACGGATGACGACCGTACCGCAAATTTGCTCTACGGGCGGGCCAATTTCGACATTGCCGCGGATGAGAAACGTCCTTTTGTGATCCAGGCTGGCGACCGCCAAGTCGTCAGTAAAGGCTCCCGTTTTGATATTGGTCGTAGCGATAACGACGTGCAAATCGTTGCGATGCATGGAACGACTTACTTTCAAAGCATGGCGGCGGGATCTTTACCCAAACAGGTTCTAGGAACGGGTGATCGACTGTTGTCGAATGGAACGTCTGTTCGCATGGATCGACCGCAAATTGCGCCATTGGTGGCATGGCAGACGCGCACGGCAATATTTGACGACACCTTGTTGTCAGAGGCGGTCCGCGAAATGAATCTCTACAGTCCGACCAAGTTGGAAATCGTCGATGTCCGCGCGTCGCGTCTGCACGTCAGCGGGATCTATCGCGTGGGCGACAACGTCGCCTTCGCGCGCTCCATCGCCAAATTCATGCCTGTTCAGGTTAGCCAGCAGGGTGATCGCGTGACATTGCGCATCGCCCCGTCAAATGGCTGAAGGCAAGGACCTAATCTTTCCGGGAACGAGTGGCGGCAGTGGGCGTGAAACGGGGGAAAGGTTTAGGCAAGCGCTGCCAATCTCGGTGGCCGATTTTCATTATTGTCTGGACGTTGTGCTTCTGCGCCCCTCTTGGCTTGGCCTGGGGGCACGATAATTTTTCGCTGCCTGCACAACCACTCGCTTCGGCCTTGCGTGGCATCGCGGAGAAGGCCGGGGTCAACGTCCTGTTCGCACCAGAGGTCGTTCGGGATCTGGAGGCCCCCGCGATTTCCGGAGCGGTCGACGCAAGAGAGGCTGTCGAGCGCCTTTTGGCTGGTACGGACTTGGAGGCTATTCAGGATGGTGCGGACGGCTTTGTAATACGAGTCAAAATACAGCCCTCCGCCGCACCACAGGCCGAGACTGACCCGCCAATGACGATAGAAAGAGTGGTGGTAACCGGCTCACGGATTATCTTCGATAGCGAACAATCCCCAACACCCGTAATCGCCCTGCCCGCGCAGCAGCTCTTGTCGACCTCCCCCCGCAACCTGCCGGACGCGTTGAACAAGCTTCCGGTATTTCAAGGATCGACGACGGCGCGCGGGACGAACAATGCCAGTGTGAACTCGGCGGGCAATGTGCTGAATCTGCGCAATTTCGGCGCGCAGCGTACCCTGATTTTGCTTGATGGGCACAGGGTCGCGGCGTCCAACGCCAATGGAACGGTCGATATAGACGCCTTGCCGCAGATGCTGGTCGAACGGGTGGAGGTCGTCACCGGCGGCGCTTCGGCGATCTATGGTTCGGACGCGGTCACCGGGGTGGTCAATTTTGTGCTCGACAAGCACTTCAACGGCTTCAAGGCGGAGGCGAACTCCGGCATCTCCACTTATGGCGATGCCGCCAGTTATAATATCGGTCTTGCCGCCGGCACCGACCTGTTTGGCGGCAAGGGCCATATCGAGGTGTCGCTGCGCCGCTTTTATCAGGATGGGCTGCGCAATGACGACCGGCCGGAAGGTCCCAATGACTGGATTCTTACCGGCGCCGGCAGCGCCACAAACCCTTATGTCAGCACCGCCAATGGCCGGTTGACACGCTATGGCGGCCTCATCACCTGTACCGGATGCGCCGTCAATGGCATGCGATTCAATGCCTCCGGCGGCGTCTCTCCTTACAATCCCGGCATCGTCACCGGCACCAATGGTGTGGGCATGGGCGGCGATGGGGGATATTCCTCGATCACTCAGATCACATCCTCTCTGGGCGCCAGCGAGGCCTTTGGCCGCTTCAGCTACAAACTGGACGACACCACCCTCTTCTATATCCAGGCCACGGGCGCGGAATCCTATACCAAAGGCAGCTTCCAGAATCATGGCTTTGAGACCGGTGCCGTTCCCAATACCTTCTTGAAATCCAATCCCTATATGCCGGCCTCCCTGGCGTCCCAATTCGTTGGAACCACGCCTGTCTTCTCTGTCTCCGGATATTTCGACATGGGTTATCCCCGTTCGGGTTTTCAATCCAACGGCCTGCAGCGTAACTTGCAGATGACCACCGGTATCGACGGCATCCTGTTGGACGGCCGCTTCAAGTGGGACACCTACTACACCCATGGCGAGGCCCGCCTGCATGAGGACGATCCCACGAATGAGAATTATCAGCGCCTGTATGCCGCCATGGACGGGGTTCCCGGCCCGACCCCCGGATCGGTCGCATGCTACGTCTCCACCACGGCCGCTTCCGGCCTCTATCCCGGCTGTGTGCCGATCAATCCCTTTGGCGCAAACAGCGTGGGCATGAGCGCGGTCACCCGCCAGATGAACGATTATATCTCCGGCGATACCGGCTTCTGGCTTACCAACAAGATCGACAATATCGGCGCCAGTGTTTCCGGCAATCTCTTTGACCTGCCGGCCGGGCCCGCCAAGGCCGCCCTCAGTGCAGAAGTGCGATGGCTTGGCTTTGAGATCAAATCCAACGCGTCACCGCTGGCCAGGGTCGACTGTACCGGCTTGCGAACCAGCGTGCCGGGGGCGCCCGCCAATGCCCTGTGCAATCCGATTACCCCTTTATGGGGCAACAACATTGTCGCCGCGCTGCCGGAAGTGACTCAGAATGTTTGGGAGTTCGCCGGTGAGGTGAACATCCCCATCCTCAAGGGCCTGCCTCTGGTGCAACGGCTGGATGCCGATATCGCCGGCCGCTATACCGACTATTCGACATCCGGCGCTGTCCAGACCTGGAAAATCGGTTTGGATTGGCATCTCAGCGACGATGTGCGCCTGCGCGCCACAAATTCCGTCGACATCCGCGCGCCCACCCTCAATGACCTGTTCGCGCCAACCAACCAGGGCATCCAGACCTTCAACGATGGCCTGCACACCGCCGTCACCGCCCAGAACTATTCCATCTCTCACGGCAATGCCGCCCTGGTCCCGGAGGTCGCCCGCACCTACACCGCCGGCATGGTCTTTACGCCGACTTTTCTGCCCAATTTCACCGCGTCTCTCGACTATTACGCGATCGCCCTTAAAAACGCGATCAGCAACACCAGCGGCAACAACACCTCGATCCAGAAGTTGTGCGAAGATTCGGGTGGCACCTCGCCCTTTTGCGCGCTGCTCGTGCGGCCTCTGCCATTCAGCGACCGGAGCCCCGCCAACTTTCCCACCCAGATCCTCAGCCAGCCTCTCAATACCGCCGTCAACACCCTGGAAGGCTTCGATGTCGAACTCAATTACAACTTTGCCCTCAAGGACATCTATGCCGGCCTGCCTGGCGATCTCTCCCTGCGCATGCTCACAAGCCTGCAGCCCGTCAATCAGGCTTATCAGTATCCCGGCGCACCCCTGACATTCCAGGCCTATCCGAAAACGCGACTGAGCGCGTTTGTGACTTATAGCGCCGGAAAATGGACGGCGACTATTTTGGATCGCTGGATCAGCGGATTTAAAAAGGCCACGCAGATCAATCAGATTTATGCCGATCCGCGCCTGCCTTCCACCAACTATATCGATCTTAATATCGACCGGGAGTTCGATGTCGATGGCAATGTCCTTGATGCCTATCTGTCGATTGAGAACCTGTTCAACCAGCGGCCGCGGGTGAATCCCTCCACCACCAACGCCAATCCCGGTCTCTATTTCATGGGCGTGCAGGGCACCACCACCAGCCTTTATGACGCTGTCGGTCAGTACCTGACGGTCGGCGTCCGGGCCAGATTTTGATCAAGAGACGCCACTCTTACGGATGTTCTAGATCTGCGCTGATGGGCGGGAATACCAGGCCACAAATCCGGCAAGCAGCAGCGGAGCCATCAGTAGATATTCGTCGGTCAGCATCGAAAGCGACCTTGAGAGATCGCCCATCAAACGCCCGCCGAGAATCCGCAGCAGGTCAAGCTGCGGCGCCACCAGCGCCAGCAACAGCGCCGCCGCCGCCGCCGCCACAAGATTAACAGCAAGGCTGCGGATAAAGCGGCGCTGTTCGATCCTGGTAAGCACCCTGATCTCGAAACCGAGGTCGCGTTCGGCCACTTTCGCGACAATCATCGCTGCCATCGTCGCGTTGCGCTCGCTCATTTTTCGTCTCCAAGGAAGGCGGCCAACTGCTTTCGTCCCCGCGCGACATGCGACTTTACCGTGCCTAGCGGCATAGACAACGCTTCAGCCGCCTCGCCATGGCTGAAATCACAGCCCAAGCAAAGCAGAAGCGCCGCCTGCTGTTCCGGCGGAAGCATCGCGCAGGCGGCGGCCAGATCCAGTGCTAGGCCGGGGTCGGCGTTAACCACCGCCTTCTGCATTTCGGCATAGGCGCCTTCCTGCAGAAGCAACCGCCGCCAACTGCGTCTTCGTTCGCGATATTTCCGCCAAGCGATCCCGAATAACCAGGGCCGGAACGCGCGGGCGGGATCGAAGCGGTGCCGCTTCTCCCAGGCGAAGATGAAACTTTCCTGCGCCAAGTCATCGGCTTCGTCCGCATTGCCGGTGAGGCGGCGCAGGAACCCGCGAAGCGGCTGCTGATTGAGGCGCATGAGCCGTTCGAAGTTTTCGGTCAAGCCGGCTTGGGCGCCCTGCGTCCATGCCGACCCGGGATCGGGACCGATCACGGAAGCGGAATCCGGTCCCGTTGGCCTTGATTGCGGCGCGCCAGCATCACCACCAGATTGCCGATACACAAGCCGGCCATGATAAGAGCGGCGAAGATCAGCGCCGGTATAGGAATATCCTTTCCGGGTGGCCAGATCGCGAACATCAAAAAGCCGACGGTCATCGCTCCGAAAAGGAAGACCGGAATCCAGCCATATTGCCAATAGCCGCCTTGGACCGCCCTGCGCTCCTCCGCCCGCTCGGGCTGGCGCAAGACCGCCACAAGCTCGGATGGCGGCTCCTTGCCCTGGTCGGCATAGGTTTTCAGGACTGCCAATGCTTCGCGGGCGCGGTTGTGGCTTAGAATAATTTTGAGCATCTGGCCGAGGGCCCAGCCTGCAGGAAAAAGCAACCACCAATAATCGTGGAACAGCCAATACCAATCGCTGTGATCACTCATGAATTGGCCCCTTCGTTTCAGCCGTTACTGGCAGCAGCGATATTCTTTGGGCGTAGCCGGCGCGAGCAGACGGCGATATCTCACTTTCCATAGTTTTCTAGAATTCCGCACCTCATGCAACTAGAGCTTTTTCGCTTTATCGCGGATCACGCTCAAAACCTGGTCAGAGTTTGTGAATACGGCGAAATGCCCCCCCTCCACGGGAATGAACTCTTTCGCTGGCGCCCGTATTTCTGCCACATAGGCTTTCGCGTCGTCGAATGAAACCATGTGGTCGTCACGGCCCTGAAGCACGAAAAACGGGATCGTGAATTTCGTGATCAATTGGCGCGCGTCAAACGATATCATGGTCGGAAATAATTTATCGCCGGTGAGCATGATACCCGACACGAAGTCGCCAGCATCTTTTTTGAGTGAAGGTGGAGGCGAACTGAGAAATTTTTGGCGGGCATTCATCCATGCCTCATCCGACGGCGACGACGCCCACTTGTCTGACACGTGAAGCGTCCTGGAGTCTGTCATCGGCAGTTTCGACGCCTCGTCCAACGCTTTCAGCGTTGCGGTATCGCCGGCGGCAGTGGCTTGTTTACGCGTCCAGGCATCCCGGTCTTCGATCATGCGTTTCCAGCTTGTGATCTGTGAAACACCGAAAAAAGCGGCAAACGGGTCCTGCCGGCGTTTCAACAGGCGCACCCCCAGCGCAGTGCCCCAGGAATGGGCGACGAGAATTATTTTTTGTTTGCCAAGGCGCCGACGCGCATAGTCTGCGACTTCCAAGCCATCCTGGACCAGGCGTTCCGTTGTCATGTCGGGTGTCGAAGGCCCGTACTTGCCGAATGTCTTGCCGGAACCGCGCTGATCCCAGCGGATGATGTTGAAGTCCGCTTCCCACGAAGCAAGCTCCTCCGGGAAAAGCGACTGTGGTTGGGCGGGGCCGCCATGCAGGAACAGGAGCGCGGGATTCTGGGTATTTCGGCCTCGAATGGTAACCCATTGATCGATGCCGCCTATGCGTACAAACCGCGCCTCGTCGATCGGGACCGGGGCGGCGCTTGCTGCTCCATGACTGAGGACGGCAGCACCGGCGCCAATGAATAGATTCCGTCGCGATATCTTAATCACGCTGTTAGTCCCTTCGTTTCACATTCTATTGGCCGCCGCACCGGCATTTGGATGCAGCCGAGCCGAAAATATTTTCTTGCCAATGGAGGCGTAGGTCTATGCCTGGCGAGCGCAGCGCAGGAGCCCGTGGTAGCCCGTCGCTTTTATTGGCATCTCGCTGGTATAATTGTTACGGCTGCATCCAACTGGTTACTGGTGCCGGGTTTCGCCCGTTGAAGAATGCGACAGGAGACAATGACATGAAGGCGATGCTGTTCGGAAAGCCACTGGACCTGAAACTTCTGCAAATAAGCCTGAGGCTCGGCGGACTGGTTACCCTCGCCATTGGCGTGGCGCATTTGCTGTTTCCCGCCGCGGGCTATGATCGCGCTATTCCAGACAGCATGTCGCCTCCGGTCCGAGCCCATTTCTACTATTTGGCCACCTTCGCAATTGCAGCCTTTCTGTTGACCCTCGGATCGATTTCAGTCCTTTTTTCGAGGCTAACCCATGTTCCTTCCGCCGTCCTTATCGCGAGCGTACTTGCCGCGTTGTGGACTGCCCGCTTCGGACTCGAGATTCTTTATCCGGTGGACATTCCACTGTTCTCGTTGGCGCGTCCCAGCACCCTTCTGCTCCCCGTGATTGGCATTCTGGCGGCTCTATACATGACATCGGCGGCCCTCAACGCGCGAAAACTGTTCTGATCCATCGGACGTATCAGCGAAATGACGGATTGGATCGTCACAAATTCCGGGGGCACCGAATTCGGGAGACACAATACTTAATTCGTTAGATTCTCTGCGGGCTGAATCTCTGCAGGCTTAAGTGACTGATATCGAGGCCGAACTGCTGGACTAGATCGAGCGGGACGCGACGGTGGTAATGAAATTTATTCGACCGGCGTCTGAGATGGCTAGATCGAGACACTGAGGAGGCCTTTGTATGACAGCTTTGTTGTCATCGTCGGCTCTCCTTGGCCCTGTTGATCCAATTACTTACCAGTTTCTAAGCACTTAGAAACTGATCGGTGCCAGAAGAGGACTCGAACCTATGGCCCTATTTACCTGAAAACTCTTAACTTTCTTAACCGCTCAATTCGTTTGTGCCCACAGTGATCCCACAAAAAAGGGTGATAGTCAGAGTACTTCGGCGTACGAACACTCCATACAGCCGCACAATCGCGGCTGACCTAAACGTCGCCGGTTCGAGTCCTATCGTCAAGGTTGGAGAAGGACTAATCCTTCAACGTGTCGGACGGTCTTGGCGAGCGGTCGCCTCGCGATAGAAGCTATTTTCACTCGAGTTCCATCACCACTGCACTGCCGGCTTGAATGCGCTCCAACAGCATGGGCGATTCGGGCACCACGCGCTGCATCCAAAAGCTGGCGCACATAAGCTTGTCTTTGTGCAGCTTGCCTTCCTTGCCCAGTGAGGCCTTGGACATCATGCCCCACATCAGTGCCAGCATCACAATACCCGTGAGCCGCAGATAGTCGGAAGCGGCAGCGCCGAGATCGTCCGGGTTTTTTAAACCGCCGGCCGCCAGCCATGCCGTTGCCGCCCGCAGAGCCTCAGTGCCGCGCTTCACCCCCGACGCGAAATGCCTCATAGAATGGTCCTGTTCGTTCTCCGCGATCCATTTGTCCAACAGTGCGAACAGAGCGACCGGCGCTGCCCCTTCCTTGCGGCTCAGCTTACGGCCGACCAGGTCCATAGCCTGCACACCATTGGCACCTTCATAGATCATGTTGATGCGGCTATCACGCACGAACTGCTCGACACCGTTTTCGCGGATATAGCCGTGGCCGCCATAGCACTGCATTGCAAGATTGGCGGCCTCAAAACCGGCATCGGTCCCGAACGCCTTGACCACAGGCGTCATCAGGTCCGCCAGAAGGCCGGCGGTTTCCGCATCCGGCCGCGTCGACCGGGAAATGGAGAGGTTAAGCGCGGTCCATGCCGCCAACGCGCGATTGCCTTCCACAAAGCAGCGGGCGCGCAGAAGCATGTTCTTCACATCCGGATGCACAATCTCCCGGTCGGCACGCTGATCGGGCTCCTTGGCGCCGCCCAATGCTCGTCCCACACGCCGCTCACGCGCATAGGCATAACCATTCTGGTAGGCGACCTCGCCGATACCGATACCCTGTACGCCAACACCCAAGCGGGCCTCGTTCATCATCCCGAACATGCCCGCCATGCCGGCCGAGGAGGAGCGCTTTCCCCCGGGCCGAAGCGGGATGGGTTTGGGCCCGAGCCGCCAAGCCACAGCGTCATCGAAATTCAGCACGCAGGTCGGCGAACCTTTGATGCCCATCTTGTGCTCGATGCCCCCTGTGCTGACGCCGTTCCGGGCGCCCATCGCACCCTCCTCACTAACCAGGACTTTTGGCACCAGGAAAAAATTCACGGTCGACAGGTCGTCGCGGATAGTTCCGTCCGCCTCAGGGATTTTCGCAATGACCAGGTGAATAATGTTATCGGTCAGGTCCTGGTCGCCGCCTGAGATGAAAATCTTGGTGCCGTTGATGCGATAGGTGCCGTCCCCCTGCTCGATCGCCTTCGTCTTCATCAGGCGCAGGTCGGTGCCGCAATGCGGCTCGGTCAGGCACATTGTGCCGGACCACTCGCCGCTGACCATCCGGGGCACAATGGCTTTTTTCATCCAGTCCAAACCGGTGACCAGAAGCGCGGTGTAGGCACCGGCCGTCAACATGGGAAACATGGCCAGCGACTGATTGGAAGAAAAGCCGAACTCGTTCACGGCCATCGTGATGATGGGCGGCATGCCGGCACCGCCGGCGCTTTCCGGCGCCCCCAATCCGTTCCATCCGGCGTCGCAATAGGCCCGGTAGGCTTGCCTGAAGCCCCTGGGCGTGCGGACCGTGCCATTCTCGAAGTGACAGCCTTCCTCATCGCCAGACCGGTTCAGCGGTTGGAAAACCTTCTCATGGAATTTGCCGGCATTGGTTAGAATGTCGTCGATCAATTCTGGCGACAGCTCGGCGAAGCCCGGCAGGTCGCGATACCGTTCCAAGTGAAGCATTTCGTTGAACAGAAAACGAAAATCGTCGACCGGGGCGCGATAGATAGGCATGGGGAATCCGTTTAGTCCGGCGGGAGACGTCTAACTGCAGGTGGTCTGTTGCTCGGCCTGCAGCACCATCGGCTTGATGGCCGGGATCAGGATCGATTCATAAGCCGGCCGATTGAGATGGATGCCGTCGGCCATATAGATGTCATCCTTCAACTTAGTGTCGGGCTTGTTGTTCTCCCAAACCTGGGAGGCAACGTCGATGTAATGCAGGTCGTTGCGTGTAGGCACCATCGCCTGGACCAGTGCATTGACCTTCTCTTGGTCCACAGTTGCGGAAAGCCGGGCCGGTGAAGGCTTTATCGAAATGTAATACACTGGAACGGCTTTGCCCAACTTCTCATCCTTCAGCGCCATAAATCGCTTGAAATTGTCCATCACTTCGGCGACCGGCTGGCCGTCCACCACGTCATTCTCGCCGGCGTAAAAGAAGATGGCGCGAGGATGATAGGGTGTGACAATCTTGTCGAAGTAATAAATCTGATCGCCGATATGCGAATTGCCTAAACCACGGCCAATCGCATGTCCCGGCGCCATGTCTTCCGGCAAGGTCTTCCAGATCGCGATGGTCGCAGAGCCCAGGAAGAGGGATAGGCATTTTTCCGGCATCTTCTGCTGGTCGGCCGCGAGATACGCGTTGATGCGGCTGGCAAAGCGCGCGGGATCGGGATGCGGTCCTTGCGGCGCAATGGCCGGCTGCTGCGCCATCGCCGTCGAGGACAACATCGCCGCTGCTATCAGGGAAAGAAAGCGTTTGGACATTAGCGTTCTCCTTCAAGGCAAGGTCAGGGAAACAAGCTCAGGGACATCGGGCGCCGCCACCGTCAGAGCGATATATTGCTTGCCTGCCAGGGCGTAGGTCATGGGCGTGCTTAAAGGGAGGCCAGGCAGATCGATCGAAGCGACCTCCTTGCCATTCGCCTTGTCATACGCCACCAGGCGTGGACCGCCCTGGCTGCCTCCGGCCGTAAGAGTATAGATCAGCAGCGTCTTAGTGAGCAGCGGACCGTTCAGTCCAGCATCGCCCCCCAGCGGCGGCAGATTTAACGGCTTCAGCGCCGGCAAGTTGCGAACGCGGTCACCATTGCCGGTTGGCGTCATCCAGACATGATCGCCGGTGTTCATATCGATGGCAGTCATGCGCGAGTAAGGTGGTTTGAACAGCGGCACGCCGTCCGGCAGCACCAGTCGCCCGCCAGCGCTGTTCATGTACGGCAGGTCGCCGCCCAGCTTGGGATCGGGCTTGGCCACCGAGACCACTGCAAAGGCATTGCGGGAGGGCACATACAACATATCTGTCTCGGGATCGACTGCCGCGCCGCCCCAGTTGCCGCCGCCAATCACGCCAGGGCGCACCACCGTGCCGCGCACCGACGGCGGCGTGAAGAGGGGGCCAATACGATATGGCTGGATCGCCCTTTCCGCTTCCGCACGGATCTGCGGCGTGAAATCGGCCAGGTCGTTGATGCTCGCGCCCTGATATTCATATGGGGCCGGGCGTGTCGGAAAAGGTTGGGTGGGCGAGGCCTGTTCGCCGGGCACATCCGATGCAGGCACCGGCTTTTCCCGAATCGGCCAGATCGGCTTGCCGGTACCGCGATCCAGAGCGAAGAGGAACCCCTGCTTGGTGATTTGTGCCAGCGCTTTAATGCGCTTGCCCTTTACGGTGATGCCCAGAAGATTCGGCGCGGCAGGATTATCATAGTCCCACAGACCATGATGCACGGTCTGGAAATTCCATATCCGCTTACCGGTGGCGAGGTCGAGGCAAAGGATGTTCTCGGCAAAGAGATTGTCGCCCGGCCGCTTGCCGCCGTAATAGTCCGGCGCTGTAGTTCCGGTCGGCACATACAGGCGTCCAAGCGCCAGGTCGGCGCTCATGATGGTCCAGGTCGTCACCTTGCCGGCATATTCCCAGGAGCCGTTTTTCCAGGTGTCGTTGCCATATTCACCAGGGCCCGGCACGGTCTTGAAGGCCCAGACCTGCTTGCCGCTGTGCACGTCATAGGCGCGGATCCAGCCCGGGATCTGCGCCTTGTTGATGACAATGGACGAGATCGAAGCCGGTGTGATCACCAAGTCGCCGGCAACGATTGGCGGCGATTGCACGGAATATGTAAGTTGATTTTGGAAGTCGCGCGCGCCGCGTTTAGCGCGCGGCAGGCCTTCCATCAAATCGACGCGGCCATTCTTGCCGAAGTTTGGTATAGGCCGGCCGGTCTTGCTGTCGACACCGATCAGATAACCATCGCCCGTGCCCCAGAACACGCGGGATTCCTTGCCATCGGTCCAATAGGACACGCCGCGCTGGTTCCAGCGCAGCGTCATGGTCGTGGTCCCGGCCTCATAGCTCTTGGGATTATAAGTCCACAGCATGGCGCCGGTTTTCGCGTCGACTGCCGCGCCTACAGAGGTCGGCGTGTTGAAATACAGCACACCGCCCACCATAAGGGGGGTGGCCTTGAAGTTGGCCAGCGCCGGCGGCGCGCCATTGGCCCAACGTTTGGGATCGTCGGCGGAAAGTTGCGAGAAGACGGCGCGCGCATTGCTGGTCAACTCACCCCCATCGGGCGTGGTGATGCTGAGCGTGGCGTCGGGCGACTTGATGCGCCAAGCGACTTTCAGCGAATGGAAATTCGCCGCGTTGATCTGGTCAAGCGGCGAATATTTGCTGTTGGCCAGGTCCCCACCATAGGTCGGCCATTCGCCCCCCGCTGTCGATGGAGGCGCAGGCGTCTGCGCCAGCGTGAGGCTGGGGGCCATCAGCGCTTGGGTCAGTAATAAGGCGACCATTACGGGTCGCCGCCTGCCGCCGCGCCGTAAGTGGTCCTTTGTCGGCAGAGAAGTGAATGTAAGTCGCACGAGCATTTCCCGGTTCATGCGGTTTGACGAAAGAGACCGACGAGGCGCGGTGTGGTCGATGCGCCTCCACCTTCCGATTCCGCCCTCAATAATTCGCCCGGAACCCGATGCGATAGACCCGGCCCAACAGGTCATAGACCGTGCCGGGCGAGGTCGGCGCATAATAGGAGCTACCGGAATTGTAGGTGCCCGGCGCATTGGGCGGTGGCGTGTTCAGCGCATTGTCCATCGCGCCAAAGAGCTGCCAATTGTCGCTGAAATTGTAAGACGCACGCAGGTCAAGATACCCGACCCACGGAACGGCATTGTTGTCGACATCGAGGCTGGTCCAGGTATTCAGCAGCCGGGCCGAGGAAATCAGCCTCGTCTGGACAGTGCCCGACCAATCGCCCCAATTATAGGTCGCGGTAATGGTGGATTTGAACTTTGGTATACCGCCGGCGCCAACGATGCCGCCAACCGCGACCGACCCGGCATTATCCGTCACCAGACCAGTTGCGCTTACCGTGGTGGTTTGGTCGGTGTAATTGGCCACGGCACGGGCGCTGATATTGCCGCCCCAAAGTTCCTGGGAATAGCCGATCTCGACATCCACGCCCGACACCTTGGCGAAGGAGTTGTTCGAGGGCACCGAGTCGATTTCTACAATGGGCTTCAATCCGTTGATCACAGGCGCGGCTGGATCGGTGCTGCGGATGATCAATGGGCAATATTGGCTGGTGGCAGGGGCGGCATAGCAATAGGCTAGCTCCTGCTCTGCCGACAGCGTGCCGATCGCGCCCTTTATGTTGATGTAATACCAGTCCACTGACAGGTTGAAGCCCTGCAGCCAGGTTGGCGTGTAAACCACGCCACCGGTGAGCGTGGTGGCGTTTTCGGGATTGAGATTGGGATTTCCTTTGCTGGTGGCGCGCACGCTGGGCGCTGCGCCGGTGAAGGGATCGGGGATGGTGCGGCCGTTTGTAATACCAGCCGCGAACAATTCGCTAAGGTTGGGCGCGCGAATATCGTTCGACCAGGTGCCACGCAGGCGCACTTCATCGGTGACCTGATTGGTCAGACCCAGCTTCCAAGTTTCAACCGAACCGGAGGTCGAATAGTTGGTGAGACGGCCCGCCGCGTTGAGCTCCAAGTCCTCGGCCCACCATTCGTTCTTGGCTAGGGGAACGGCGGTTTCGACAAAGGCTTCATAGACATTCACCGAGCCCTTGAAATCTGCATTGTTGCCATAGACAAAGCCCTTGGTCTCAGTCAGCGCATCGGAGAAGGCAACCGCACTCTCCTGGCGCCAGGCGACGCCGGCCGCGACGGAAACCGGACCGGCCCACATGGTCAGCGGATCGCCCTGTATCGACGCCGCGGCAGCATCCTGCTTATTGTTGATCTGGGTCCAGGCGACCGGCGTGACATAGGCTATCGCTTCCGGCGAGACATTGCCGAAGCCAAAAACATTCATCGGCTTGCAGCCATTTGTGGGGTTGGTCAGTGTCGAGCGGCAGACGATGCTGCCGGGTGCAATACCGGCGCCGTTGCCGGCCGGCGCGATGACCGCATCGACTGCGCGATTATAATTGGCGACATAGGGGTTATAGAGCCAGTTCTCGCGCGCGTGGGTTTCGCCATGGCCGTAATAAGCATTCCAGATCCAACCACTGAACGACCCGTCCAGGCCGAAATTGAGGCGCGTTTGCTGGCGATGTTCATCGAACAGCGAGCAGTGGCACTTGGAGCTTGCGATATTCATGTTGTTGCTGCCGAGGAGGAATGACGACAGCCCCAACGCCGTCATCTGAGCCTTGGTAGCGGCGGGGATATAAGGATTGTCGGCGCTGATGGTGATATTGTTGTTATTCTGGGGCGACAGCACGGCGCTTTCGCCGCCGTCATAGCCATAGTTCACCTCCAAATGGGCGGTGATATTCGGGGTCAGCTTGTATTTGGCATAGGCATAGGCGTTCCAGCCCCGCTGGGCGATGGCCACCGGCGCATAGTCGGAAACCGAGGTTTCGGCGTCGCCGCCATAGGAGAGGATGCCGGAGATATTGCCCGGCGCATAAGCGGAAGGTTGAGCCTGCTGGCCCCGGAAAACGGTGTTTTTGAGGGGGCCCGAGGTGATGACGCCACCGGTCGAGGTACCATAAATGCCGACGTGATTGGCGTGAATCAGCTGCGGCTGGCCGTTGCCAGCGACAAAGGCCGGATTCTGCATTAACACTGAGCCGGTATACCAGTCGGTCTGGCGCTGGGTATAGATTTGCGGGCTGTCGAAGTACGACACTGTCGCCACGACATGGCCGCGGTCGCCGTCGAAGCCGAAGCCGGCGGAGGCGTCGTATTTATAGGTTTCGTAGGCGTTCTGACGGTTGTTGCCGTACTGTGCCTCGGCCTTGAAGCCGTCATAGTCTGTGTCCAGGATAATGTTGACCACGCCGGCCACCGCATCCGAGCCATAGCTGGCCGAGGCGCCGCCTGTGACCACGTCGACACGCTTTATCAACGTGCTGGGCAACAGGTTGAAGTCCACGACGTTGGTGAGTTGCGATGAGACGATGCGCTCGCCATTCATCAGGATCAGGGTGCGCGTAGTGCCCAGGTTGCGCAGGTTGACTGTGGTGGACCCCGCCAGGTTGCCGAGCTGATAGCCTGCATGGTTGGTCACACCCGGGCCAAACTGCGGCATGGTGCTGAGCTGATCCACAAGCGTGAGGGGGGCCGATTTTTCAAGGTCCGCGCCGCTGACTGAGCTTACCGGCGTGGGCGACTTGAAGCCGGGGCGCGAAATCAGGGTGCCGGTGACAGTCACACTTTCCGTTCCGGTATCGGCCGTGGACTGGGCATGAGCTGCGATAGGTACGAACAGGGAAACCGATGACAGCAGGACTGACCGAGCAACGGTCTTGTGCAATTTCCTGACCAATTATGCCTCCCCAATATATTTTTGTTTGTTGGACAATAACACCAGCTCTGGAACCCGACAACTGCTTTATCTACCAAAGACATGACGGTCAGGACAGATTTACGCCCCGCCCTCGCATGTCCTATCCAGGGCAAAGCGAGTGCCCTTCCAACAGAGCTTTTTCTGAGAAATCCATGCAATTTTGCCTTTAAAAACGCGCGTTAATTGGGCGTCCGGCCGTATCGGGCTCCTCAAAGTCGACGGGCGAAGCCGCGCGGCCCGCCGCGTCCTGCTACTAGGAAGGTCCTATTGGCCTTTATAATGTGCAATTGTACAACATTCATGCCGGTGCCGCTGGCCCGGAACAACAAGCAGCGCTTCGCGCCATATGGGAGCCGTCCATGAGCAAGTCCGGGAAAGTCATTGTCACCTGCGCCGTGACGGGGTCGATCCATACCCCTTCCATGTCGCGCAACCTGCCGGTCACCGCTGAGCAGATCGCCGACGCCGCGATCAGCGCGGCCGAGGCCGGCGCCGCTATCATCCACCTGCATGCCCGCGATCCCAAGACCGGTCAGCCGGTGCACACCGTGGAGTCCTTCGAGCCTTTCCTGAAAGTGATCAAGCAGCGCTGCGATGCTGTGATCAATGTCACCACCGGCGCAGGGTTGGGAATGACCTTGGAACAGCGCCTGGCGCCCGCAGTCCATTTCGCGCCGGAAGTTGCCTCCTTGAACATGGGCTCGATGAACTTCGCCCTCTTCCCCATGCTGAACCGCTATAAGGAATTCCTGCATGACTGGGAGCCCAAGGCGCTGGAAGCCACGCGCAATAACGTGTTCAAAAACACGTTTGGCGATATCGAATATGCCATGACCACGCTGGGTGCGCTCGGTACGCGCTTCGAGTTCGAATGTTATGACATCAGCCATCTTTATACGCTCAAGCATTTCCTGGACCGCGGATTGGTCAAGCCGCCTCTGTTCGTGCAGAGCGTGTTTGGCATTCTGGGCGGCATCGGCACTCATCCGGAAGATGTGGCGCACATGAAGCGCACCGCCGACCGCCTGTTCGGCGATCAGTATCGCTGGTCGGTGCTTGCGGCCGGCCGCGCCCAAATGCCGGTCATCTCCATGGCGGCGGCGATGGGCGGCAATGTCCGCGTTGGGCTGGAAGATTCGCTATGGATGGGACCTGGCAAGCTCGCCACCAACGCCGATCAGGTGAGGATGGCGCGCAATATCCTGGAGAATATGGGGCTCAGCCTGGCCACGCCCGACGAGGCGCGCGAAATCTTGAGCCTTAAGGGGCCCGACCGTACCAATATATAAATGGCTAGTGCTTTCCGGGTGCGTGCACCGCGCAGGTGAAGCTGCCCGCATCTTGTGTCGCACCGCCAATGTACCAGGCCTTCTGCGGGAAGGCGCAGAGCGGCCGCTGCATCGCGATTCCCTTGGCCGGTGCATCGTCAACATATTTGGTGGCGATGATACGCGAGGGTGCGGCGTCGTCCTCCACCCAATGGGTCATGGCGGAAAAGATATCGCTGTCGGGCGCGGCAGTGGGCGGGCGGCGCGTGGCGCCATTTGCGCCGTTGAAAGCATTGGGCCCCTCGCCGCCGCCGCAATGCATTACACCGGGCGCCAGGAACAAGCGGGCGAAGTCCTGTGTGGCGGCGCCGAATTCCTTTTGTTGCCTGCGATAAAAGGCAATGGTCTGGGAGGGTGCCACCAGCGTGTCGGCCATACCCTGATACATCACGAGTTTGCCGCCACGGGCGCGGAACGCATTAAGGTGTCCGCTGGTCACGCCATTGACCGACGGGCCCACCATGGCGTCGACCTTGGGCATATCGCGGGTGAAGTCGAATTTGGTCCAATCCCAGCTTGGCCCGAACACCCATTTGAACAGACCGTCAAAGGCAGGCTCATTGTTGGGCGGCGATTGCAGGAAGCCCCAGCCGGAACGGCCGGGGGTCTCACTGCCTGGCAGCCAGCCATAGTAGAGCGCGCGACCTGAGGTATCGACCGGCCCGGAATAGTAGGCCTTTGCCGTCCGCACTTCCCCAGGTGTCAAACACCTGTCCGATGCCTCGCTCTTGCAGCTCAGCACGGCCGGATCGAACTTGCAGGCTGCCGCATCGGCGATGAAGGCGTCACCGACCAAGCCATTGCCCTTGCCGCCACACCGCGAGACCGCCGCCTGATGCAACAAGGCCAGCTTGGCGTCACTCAGCTTGCGCCCCGGCTCCTTGTTGGCTGCCTGCCAATCCCAAATCGCCAGGGCGTGGCCCCAGGTGCGGTTGATCACCGGCGCCCCGACCAGGATGCCATCGTAATCGGCCGGATAATATTGCGCCTCGATCAGACCCTGCTGCCCGCCGGTCGAACAGCCGGTATAATAGGCACGGGCTGCATTGCGGCCGTAAAAGGCCTTCGCCAGCGCCTTGCCGGTCACGGTCATTACATGAGTCGAAAGTAGACCCCAGTCCTTCCACTTGCGCGGATGACCGGTCAGCGGATCGCCATTTAGCGATGTGGCCGGCGCCGTGCCAGTGTCGGTGACAGCAGAGACATAGCCACGACGCAGCCCCTCCTCCATGCCGGCATAACCGGCCGCCAGCGAGCCGCCGAAGCCGCCGCTGCCATTGCCATGGAAGACCCCGTTCCACTGCGCCGGCAGCCAGACTTCCACGGCAACATCGGAATCGGAGTCGGCCTTCACCGATGCGACCACCCGGCAAAAACCCGCCATGTCCGGGCGAGCGACATTGCCAGGCCCGACAAAGGCACCCGCCGCCACCATCTCGGCGCTTTTGATCTCGGTGTCCGGGAGCTTCAGCCCCCCCAAGTCTTCGCACGAACCGGCCCGACTTGGCGTAACGAAGGCGCATATTCCAATCGCGGCCCCAGCCAACAGCAAGGCATGTCGCTTCAGGGCCACCTCAATTCCCCGCCAAGCTTTCTGCAAGATCACGCTGTGGCTTCATGAAATGCTCGCGCGTCTTGGGGCCATCTGGGGCAAATTCGATTTGGCCTTCCTGGCTATCATTCCATTTTGGCCACGGCACTCCGCCGGCTGAGTCCGGATCGCCGATTTTGGCAAACGAAGCCCAATAGGCGTTTACCGCTTGGGCCAACGCTTCATCCTTGGGGCCGAACAATGTCCTGGGCGAGATGAACACGAAGGGCAACTCTTCGGTATGGGCGGCGCCATATTGGCGAACATCTTTCAGGCCATCGGGCACGTCGGAGAAGAAATAGGTCCACGCCTTACTGCCGTTGTGCGTATGCAGGCGCGAGATCGCACGATCGGGTTCGGTCACGCCCTGCACGGTGATAAAGTCGTTGATCACCTGGGTTTTGTCCTTGTTCCCTTGCGGATCGAATACTTTCAGGATGGCATCGCGCTCTGGCGCGGGCATGGCGTCCAGCATCGTCGCGGCCGGGTGGGTCAGGCTCGCTTCATTGGAATTGCCACCGATGATCAGCGGTACCCTCGCTTCCGTGCCGGCCTCGAAGGCGGGCATTACCTGGGTGGTGAAGACCTGGCCGTCCAAGATGGGGTAGGGCCTGAAACCGCCAGGCCGGTTGCGGATGATCGGGAAGGCCGATATCGGCAGCGCGCGCAGCGCCTTGGCAGCGGCTGCGTCATCGCCGGTAACGCCGGCTTGCTCCGCCTGTTGCAGGCCATTGGCTTCGGCGGTGGCCAGCGGCACGGCGCGGGCGCGTGCAAAACTGGATTCGGCGATGACCTTGTTGAAGAGGCCTTTGGCCTCCGGCGATACCATCAGCAGCAGCACACCAAAACCGCCAGCACTTTCGCCATAGATGGTGACGTTGTCAGGATCCCCGCCAAAGCGGGCGATATTGGCCTTCACCCATTTCAGCGCCGCGATCTGGTCCAGTGCGCCATAGTTGGAATGCAGATGGCCTTCCTTATCCAGCGCGGGATGGGAGAAATAACCGGCAAAGCCCAGCCGGTAATTAACCGAGACCGCGACAATGCCTTTCTTGGCGAATTCATGCCCGTCGCTGTCGCCGCCATAGCCGCCCATTGACGTGCCGCCCAAGAAGGCCCCGCCATGGATCCAAACCATCACGGGCCTTTTCTGGCCGGCCCGCGCCTCTGCCGGCCGCAGCACATTCAAGTAAAGACAGTCCTCCTGCGCCGGACAGACCGGCCCTGCCTTGCGGGCGTCACGCTCGCCGCTCCAGATGGGCGGCGGGCCGGGCGGGCGCCAGCGCAAATCACCTACCGGCGGCGCGGCGAAAGGAATCCCCAGGAACCAGCCAACGCCATCGACATTAATGCCTTTCAAGGTACCTTGGTCGATCTTTATCGTTTGGGGCTTGCCGGCAGGCGCGGCGGCAGGCGGCGTGTAAAGCGGCGGCTGCGGACCGGGCACCGGCGGCGGCGGCGCCAGGGTCGGCGTCTGCGCTTGGGCACAAAGCAGACCTAACGAAAGAAACACGACGGCGAAGACGCTGCGAAAAGTCATTTCGGCCTCCCTGAAGGTCCGACGGCGTAAGGCTTGTGGCGGACACAACGATTTGCGAACCCTCCCCCCTCGCAGGAGGTGAAAGTGGCGTGCACCATGACCGGCCATTCCTGTTGAGCAACGCGGCAATAGCCCATCATGCCTGCAGAGGATGGCAGCGCCTGCCAATCAAGCCCTAGAACCATCTTTCCATCCCACAGGGCGCGGCTTGCGCCTTTTTTTTGGCGCAACCCAGCCGGGATTGCCCCCGTCGCGCGTAATTCAAACTGATATTCCTTTTTTGTTTGCCGCACAACAATGTACCATTGTACAACAAAAAGGAATGGCACATCTCTGCCCGATTGGGGCCTGGCGGACCCGAGCCAGCAAGGAACATCATGGAAGACACATTCATTCTTTCCGCTCTGCGTACCGCGGTGGGATCCTTCGGTGGCGCACTGAAGGATTCCCCACCGGCCGATCTGGGGGCGCTTGTCGCCGGCCAAGCCATTAGCCAGGCCGCCATTACCGGTGAGGATGTCGGTCATGTTGTCTTCGGCCAGGTGATGCCCACCGAGCCTGCCGATGCGTATCTGGCGCGGGTCATCGCCATTCGTGCCGGTGTTCATATCGGCGCGCCCAGCTTGACCGTAAACCGATTGTGCGGGTCCGGCCTGCAGGCGGTGATCACCGCTACCCGTTGCATCAAGCTTGGGGAGTGCGATTACGTGCTGGCGGGTGGCGCCGAGGTGATGAGCCGGGTACCTTTTTTTGCGCCCCATGTCCGCTTCGGTCGCAAGATGGGCGACAGCGTGCTGGTCGACGGACTGACCGGCGCCCTCACCGATCCCTTCGGCAATGGCCTGATGGGTGTGACCGCCGAAAACGTTGCCGTGCGTTATCAAGTCAGCCGCGCCGACCAGGATGCGTTGGCACTGGAAAGCCATCGCCGTGCCGCCGCCGCCACCCAGGCCGGCCATTTCCGAAGCCAGATCGTGCCGGTTGAAATTTCCACCCGCAAAGGCAAACAATTATTCGAGATCGACGAACATGTGAAGCCGGCCACCACCTTGGCCGACCTGGAAAAGCTCAAGACCATCTTCCGCCCCGAAGGCGGCACGGTCACGGCCGGCAATTCGTCTGGCATCAATGACGGCGCCGCAGCATTGATCCTGGCCAGCGGCAAGGCGGTCCGGGAACGAGGCCTCAAGCCCCGGGCCAGAGTCATGGCCTATGGCTATGCCGGCGTCGATCCGTCGGAAATGGGCATGGGACCGGTGCCGGCCTCGCGCCAGGCGTTGGGACGCGCCGGTCTGAAAGTTTCCGACCTGGATGTGATCGAATCCAACGAGGCCTTCGCCGCCCAGGCGTGCGCCGTCAGCCGGCAGCTTGGCTTCGATCCCAAAAAACTGAACCCCAACGGCAGTGGCATCTCTATCGGCCATCCGGTCGGCGCAACCGGCGCTATACTGCTAACCAAGCTGGTCCATGAACTGGAACGCACCGGCGGTCGCTATGGCCTGGTGACTATGTGCATCGGAGGGGGGCAGGGAATCGCTGCCGTGATTGAGAATGTCGGATAGGTTCGTGCCTGGACTGATGCAAGATTGGCCACTGACGGTCGATCGCTTCATCACCCATGCCAACCGCTATCACGGCCACCGCCACGTGGTATCGCGCCGCGACGATGGCCGCACGGACAGCACCAGCTATGCCGAAATCTATACAGCAGCCCTGCGCACTTCGGCGGCGCTTTTGAAACTAGGGATGGTGCAAGGCGATGTCATCGCCACCTTTGCGATGAACAGCGCCGAACACCTGACCGCCTGGTACGGTATCTGCGGCATCGGCTCCATCTGCCATACCCTCAATCCACGCCTCTTTCGCGAACAACTGATCTACATCGTCAACCATGCCCGCGACCGGTTGATTTTTGCCGACGGAGCCTTCGCGCCCCTGCTGGCAGCGGTCTTGCCAGCCTGTCCCTCGGTGGAGCGGGTCGTGTTTTTTTCCCCGCCGAGCTGCGACCTGCCGCTGCCGGTTGTGATGTTCGCCGACCTGATAGCCGGCGAGAACACGGATGCGGTATGGGGTGATTTCGATGAACGGAGCGCCGCGGGCCTTTGCTATACCTCGGGCACCAGTGGCAATCCCAAGGGCGTGCTTTATTCGCACCGTTCAAATTTCATTCATACGCTCGTAACGATGGGACGGGATGTCTTCGGTGCTTCGGCATGCGATATCATCCTGCCGGCCGTGCCGCTCTATCACGCCAACGCATGGGCGGTGGCATTTTCGGGCCCCGCGATCGGCGCCAAAATGGTGCTGCCAGGGGCGAGGCTAGACGGCGCGTCGCTTTACGAGCTGATTGAACAGGAGGCGGTCACCCTCGCATTGGGCGTGCCGTCGGTCTGGCTGGCGCTGCTGGAGCATGTCGAGAAGCATGGCCTCCCCTTCACGAGCCTTAAGCGCGTCATCGTCGGCGGCGCGGCCAATTCGCGGCGCATCGTCTCTGCCTTCGCGAAGCTGGGCGTGGAGACAACGCATTCCTGGGGCATGACCGAAATGTCACCCACTGGCGTGGTCGGCGCGCTGACACCGGAGATTGCCGATCTTCCAGCCGACGAGCAGATGCCCTGGCGTCTGCGGCAGGGGCGGCCGCCGGTTACCATCGAGCTGGAAATCTTCGGTGAAGACGACCAGCCCCTGCCCCATGACGGCAAGGCGATGGGCCGGCTTATGGTGAAGGGGCCTGCTATCTCCAATTCCTATTTCCGCGCCGGCACCTCGGCGCTGGAGCCTAATGGCTGGTTCGACACCGGCGACATCGCCACCATTGACGCGCTGGGCTTTATGAAGATCACCGACCGCGCCAAGGATGTGATCAAGTCGGGCGGCGAATGGATAAGCTCCCAGGATGTGGAGAATGCAGCACTGCTGCATCCTTGCGTCGCCTTTGCCGCCGCCATCGGCATTGCTCATCCGCATTGGGGCGAGCGCCCGATACTTTTCGTGCAGCCCAAGCCCGGCATGACGATCGAATGCGAGGCGATTCGTCAATTCCTTGCCGGCCATCTTGCGAAATGGTGCATTCCGGACACTGTGCAGCAGATCGCCATCATGCCACTGGGCCCGACCGGCAAGGTCGATAAAAAACAGCTGCGCAAACTTCACCACGACTGATCACGTCGCGAGTCGGCGCGCCCGGGCGCGGATCGCCACAATGCTCGCCAGAGTGACTAGGCAGGTCGCAGCCATATAGACCCCGATCGCCAGACCGGAGTGGAATTTCTGCAGCAAGAAAGTAGCGATGATGGGGGCAAACCCTCCCCCCACCACCGAACCCAGCTGATAGCCTAGCGAAGCGCCTGAATAGCGCAGATGTACCGGGAACAATTCAGCAAAGAGCGCCGCCTGCGGCCCGTACATCAAGCAGAGAAGCATCATTTCAACCGAGATCGAAAGCGTGATCAGTAGCGGGGAGCCAGTCTCGATCAGAGGGAAGAATACCAATCCCCACGCTGCCGCCAGCGCCGCACCGGCGATGAATATCCCAAAGCGCCCCCACTTGTCGGAGAGATGGCCGCACAGGATCAGGACGGGCACCATCGTGCCGGTGGAGATCATCACGCTAGTGAGCATTAAGGCCCTGGGCAAATGCAGGTTGGCGACGCCGAAGGCGATGACGTAAGTGATACCGACATAGAAGCAACTGTTGTTGGCGATGAAGGCGCCGCCGGCCAGCATAATCTCCTTGGGATGCGCCAGGATCACTTCCAGCACGGGCGAGACGCGCCGTTCGCCATGCTTTGCTGCGCCGGCTTTAAATTCTGGCGTCTCTTCGATCTTGAACTGGATGTAGAGACCCACGCCTACCAGCAGCAGGCTGAAAAGGAATGGCAGGCGCCAGCCCCAGACTTCGAAGGCCGCAGGCGTCAGCCGCGCATTCACCGCCAGAAAGGCGATATTGGCCAGTACCACACCGACCGGTACGCCGATCTGCACAAAGCTGCCAAAGAAACCGCGCCGGCCAGCGGGCGCGCTTTCGATTGCCAGCAGCGCCGCGCCACCCCATTGCCCGCCGATGGCAATACCTTGCAAGCCACGCAGTAGAACCAGCAACAGCGGCGCCAGGGCCCCCAATGTTGCATAGCCCGGCAATAACCCGATCGCGGTGGTGGCGCCCCCCATCACCAACAGGGCGGCGACCAAGGCGCGCTTGCGCCCAATCCGATCGCCAAAATGGCCAAATATGATGCCGCCGAATGGCCGGACCAGAAAGCCAACGGCGAAGGTGGAGAACGCCGCCAGTTCGGCAATGAAGGGACTGAGCTCGCGCGGGAAGAAGACATGCGGAAACACTAGCGCCGCGGCGGTGCCATAGACGAAGAAATCGTACCATTCGATGGTGGCGCCAGCAGCTGCCGTCACCGCCACCTTGATGATGCTCCGCGAAGCCATGTCCCCTCCCCGTTTTTGTTCTGTTTGGTCGGGTCTGTTGTTGCCGGCGGTTCAGTTCGTCGCCAGCGCCTCTTCGACCGTGCTCACTTCGTACTGCGACTGCAACATTCCCGACTCCGGCAGCATCTCGCCTTCGCGGTCCGAGATGGCGGCGAATTTTTCCAGAAACCGGTCAGCCACATCCTTCCCCTTGCCCAGCTGGACGCCGCGGGTCAGGCCGATATAGGCGCGCTCGAAGCTGCCGGCGCCAGCGCAGATGACAGCGCGGCTGGGCGCATCCTGCGACACCAGCGCGAGCACGGCCGGCGACACCAGCTCGGGCGCCAGCGCCTCCAGCGCATTGGCGTCCATCAGACCATCAGTCATGCGCGACGTTGCCGAGGGCGCCAGGCAGTTGACGCGGATGCCGTATTTCTCGCCTTCGAGATGCAAAGTGTTCATCAGCCCCACCAGCGCCATCTTGGCGGCGCCGTAGTTAGACTGGCCGAAGTTGCCGTAGAGACCCGAAGATGATGTGGTGAAGACAATGCGGCCATATTCCTGGCGTCGCATCTGCTCCCACACAGCCTTGGTGCAGTGGACCGAGCCCATGAGATGAACGTCGATGACGGCACGGAAATCCTCCAGCGTCATCTTGGCAAAAGTCTTGTCGCGCAGGATGCCCGCATTGTTCACCAAAATGTCGACGCGGCCCCATTTGGTCAGCGCCGCATCCACCATCTGCTCGATTTGGCCATAGTCGGTGACGCTGGCGCTGCTGGCTTCCGCCTCGCCGCCCTGCTTGCGGATTTCGGCTACCACACTTTCTGCGGCCGAGCGCGAGGCGCCGGTGCCATCGCGCGCGGCACCCAGGTCGTTGACCACCACTTTTGCGCCCCGGCAGGCCAGGAGCAGTGCATGGGTGCGGCCAAGCCCTCCGCCGCCCCCGGTCACGATAGCTACCTGTCCAGAAAGATTGATCGACATAGTCAAATCCTTGATTTTCGTGTCATCGGGAAGTCTTACCTGCGTTTGTTGTACAAGCCAACATCCCTTGTCCAGGAAATTCGCTGGTGCTACCGTTTCCCTAAGAGGCGCGGACCGGATCGACGCCATATGGGAGGACGTAATGGCCGGCATCGACCGCAAGCAGTTTCTTCTGGGTTCCGGCGCCGCGATGCTGGTTCCCTTCACACCGGCCATGGCGGCTGGCTCGCCGCTCGACACGGTGAACAGCGACTGGGTGGTATCGGAATGGGAGGCGCTGACCTGGCATGAGGTGAAGGACCAGAACGGCCCCGCCCTCACCGGTAATGACTCCTGGCACCGTTTTCTGGAATTCCTGGAAGCGCGCCTTCGCGAATATGGCTGTGTCGACATCTCTCGCGCGCCCTGGATGTTCGACCGCATCGAGACCAGTAATTGGCCCGATGATTCCCAATGGAGCCTGGTGATCGACGGCAAAAAGGTGACTTTGGCAAACTATGGTGCCAATTGCGGACTAACCGGGCCGGGCGGCATCACCGCCGAGTTGGTGCTGTGGGATGCCCAGACTAAGCCCGATGTCGCCGGCAAAATCGTGGTCTATCGCCCTGTGCCGCGCGACGACGTGCGTGGTGTCTTTGTCGATGCCGACTATGAATATATGACGCCATTCGACAGTTGGCCGGTGGAAGGCAAGCCGGTGCCGCAGGGCCTGGCGGATTCCGGTGGAATAGCGGGCGTAGTGTGGGATGACATGACCGCGACGTCCACATTCATCCAGGAAGTGTCGCCACTGAAGCCGGCAGGGGTGGTCTTCGCCATGAATCTGAACCAGGCCGCCACCGAGGGCATCTATACCTTCGGCGTGCCGGAGCCTTATGGCTTTCCTTCCGTTTATACCGACAACAAGAATGGCGAAGCGGTGATTGCCCATGCCAAACGCCACGCCAGAGCAACGCTGCGCGTGGAAGGCAGGCATGTGCGGAGTGAGGCCTATCAATTGATCGGGTTCCTGCCGGGCCGCGACTATGGTACCGACAAAGATCAGCAGATTCAGTTGCGCACCCATACCGACGGGCCCTCGATCAGCCAAGATGACGGTGCCTTCGGTTTGTTGGGTGTGGTCAAATATATGGCGCGCATCCCGAAGGCGGAACGGCCGCGCTCGCTGCTCATCGAACTGGACTGCCGCCACTTCATGCCAGGTGCCGAACGGACCTGGCAGGCCCAGGACTATTTCGTAAAATTCCCCCATGCTCGTGACAAGGTTGTTGGGATGATCGCGATGGAACATCTGGGGCAAATCGATTATGTCTTTGATGGCGACGATATCCGCCCCAGTGGCCGCTCCCTGCAGACCTGGATCTATTCCTCCGCCGACCAGAAAATGATCGACACCGCCTTCAAAGCGGCCAAGGACAATCACATTCCTTCAGCGATCGTGCGCGCGCCCGGCAAAGATGGCGTGCATGGTAAGACCCAAGGCCCCTGGTACGGCATGGGTGGCGGCTCGCGCTTCCTGGGGCTGCCCTGCTTTTCGATGCAGGGCGATCTGGGCGCCTATTGGGCGTTTTCAGGACGCATCAACCGGTTCGATCCTCGCTCCTTCAGGCGCGAGGTGGCGTTGTTCTGCCAGCTCACCGGCTATTTGATGCAGGTGGATGTCCGCACGCTGCATGTGCCCAAGGACGACCGCGCCGCGCCGGGCCTGAACCGGCCGCGCTGATCCTCGTTGCTCGCCCGTCACGCGCCTTCCCGCGACAGAATTGTTCCAAGAAATTAGAACCGCACCCTGAAGCCAACCCGGTACTGCCTGCCCAACAGATCATAAACCGTCGGATTTGTTCCGGGCTGATAATATGCGTTCCCTGTGCTCCATAGCTGCGGCACCCCCGGCGCGCCTTGGGCCAGCACATTGTCCATCGCTCCGTACAGCTGCCATTCGTCGGTGAGGTTGTAAGAGCCGCGCAGGTCCAGATAGGCGATCATCGGGACAGAATTGTTGTCGATCAACTTATCGTAACCGTTGATGATGTGGCCGGAGCCAATAATCCGGGTCTGGACCGTCGCCGAATAAGGACCCCAGCTGTAGCCTGCGGAAATGGTCGATTTGAACTTGGGCTGGCCTGCGCCCACAAGGGTCGATGCGCTGAGCGAACCTGCATTGTCGAACTGGATTCCGTTCTGCGTGATGACATTCTCATCGGTATAGTTGGACAACAGGCGCAGGTCGAGGCTGCCGTCCCAAAGCTCCCGCGTGTATCCGACCTCCACATCCAGACCCGACGTCGTCTGGTTACCGGAATTGGTGGGCGACGACACGATTGACGTCAGCAAGCCGGCGGAATTGCGCGTGATGAACTGGCAGAAATAGTTCTGCCCCTGGAAGCAGTAATTCAGGATGTTCAGCGTCGACACCGAGGCAATAGCATTCTTGATTGTGATCGAGTACCAGTCCAGCGAGGTTGAGAAGCCCGGCAGCCAGTCGGGGGTCCACACAACACCGCCGGAGACGGTGAAGGCCTGTTCCGGCTTCAGGTTAGGATTGCCCTTGGTATTGGTCACCGGTGTGGTCGCGCCCGCCGTCGGGTTGAACGGATCGATTAACGGCGTGCCGCCGGAAACCGGAGCGGAAAACAGCTCCGACAGGTTTGGCGCGCGAATGTCGCTGGACCAAGTGAGCCGCAGCCGGTATTCGTCGGAGACCTTGTCGGTGACACCCAACTTCCAGGTTTCAACCACGCCTGATGTGGAATAGTCGGTGATACGACCGGCCGCATTAAAATCCATCGACTGGGCCCACCATTCGTTGCGGGCCAAGGGCACGATGGTTTCGGCAAAGCCTTCCCAGACATTGACCGAGCCCGTGAACGGCAACGCATTGCCATAAGCGTATTGCCGCGTATAGGCCAGCGCGTTGGAAACCGAAGTGGCACTTTCGCCGCGGTAGGCACCTCCCAGTGCCACCGAGACCACCCCTGCCCAATCTTCCATGGGATTACCCTGGATCGAGACGGATGCCACGTCCTGGCGGTTGTTGACTTCTGTAAACTGGCCTGGCGTGACGTAACTGATGGCAGCGGCCGATGCCGTCCCTGCGCCGAACACGTTCAGCGGCTTACAGCCGTTGGTGGGGTTTGTCAGGGTTGAACGGCAAACGATTGTGTTGGGCGCCAGACCAGCACTGTTACCAACCGGGGCGAGCACAGCGTCGATCGCCAAATTGTAGTAAGGAATATAGACGTCGTTCAGCCAGGTTTCGCCGAAATGCGCCTCACTGTGCGAGTAATAGGCGCTCCACGTCCAATCGTTAAAAACAGTGCCGTCGAAGCCAATGACGGCGCGTGTCACCTTGCGATGGTTGGGATAGATCACGCCTGAGCCGGGGTAACCGGGTGTACCAAGATTGAGATTATTGGTGCCCAAATTGAACGAAGTGACGCCCAGCTGTGTCATGAGCGCCTTGGTCGCGGCAGGAATGAAAGGATTGTCAGCTGTGATTGGAACGTTTCCGGCGCGCTGATATTCACCAATTTCGGTCAAGCCGCTGTCGGCACCGTAGCTCAGTTCCAAATGCGCAGTGATCCCGGGGGTCAGCTTATAGCTCGCATAGGCGTAGAAGTTATAGCTGTTCTGCGGCTGGCCGATCGGCGAGTTCAGGAGATAGGATTGATCGGCGTCACCGCCATAGCTGATTGTGCCGTTCACAATGCCTGCATTGTAGGCGACGGGGGTTGCGTTGGAGCCAACGAACTGCGTGCCCGCCAATGGACCTGCCGTGATGACGCCGCCCTGGGATTCATTGGGCTGGCCTATATGATCTGCATGGATGTACTGAGGCTGGCCATTGGTGGCCGTAAAGGCCGGATTGTTCACCAGTGCAGTGCCGTGATTCCAGTCCGTCTGGCGCATGTAAAAGAATTGGGGTTGGTCGAGATAGGATGCGCTTGCGACGACGTGCCCGCGGCCGCCGTCAAAATCGAAGCCGACAGCGACATCCGCCTTATAACCCTCGAAGGCGTTTTGGCCGTTGTTGCTGTATTGCGCGCTGGCCTTAAAGCCGGTGAAGTTGTTGTTCAGGATGATGTTGACAACCCCGGCAACGGCGTCCGAGCCATAGCTGGCTGAGGCCCCCGCCGTCACCACATCAACGCGCTGGATTAGCGTGGTCGGCAGAGTGTTGAGGTCCACCGAGTTTGTGAGCGAAGAGGCAACGGTGCGCTCACCATTCAGCAGCACAAGCGTGCGGGGCAAACCGAGATTGCGCAGGTTGATGAAATTCGCGCCGGCCTGGTTTCCTGACTGGAACCCGTCATGGTTGGAAATGTTCGAGCCGAACTGAGGCAGCGTATTGAGCGAGTCGGCCAGGGTTGGTTGAGCCGACCTATCGAGGTCGGCCGAACTAACCGCGGTGACGGGGGTTGGCGACTCAAATCCGGGCCGATTGATGAGCGAACCGGTTACCACCACCGATTCCACGGGGGCAGCTGCATCTTGCGCATGAGCGATCACGGGAATGCAAATTCCGACCGTGGATAACAGGGCCGACCGAAATGCGTTGCGCTTGCTGAAACCGATCATTGCCGTTCTCCCCTATATGCTCGGCATCTAAGTGCCTTGACCAATTGTTGTACAATTGAACATTTTAGCGACATGGTCAATTGACCGTTCGTCTCCGGCGATTTCGCGGCGCAGGGGCGTTACCACACTGAAAAGTGTCAAAATACCTTATATATTTCAGTGCCTTATGGCACGCTTCGGGCACTAGATCAAAAGTGATGGGAGCGTCAATGGGGGCCATTCGGTTCAAACTTACGCCATGCGCGGGCGCGCAATAATTGAAATAATAGGCCAAGCGCGAAGCGTTAAGTGAGCGATCTTTCGTGCGTGCGTGCAGTGGCACGAGGGGTGTCAATTTGGCCAGCCAGTATGAAATCCCGACGTCAGCAGATGACCTTCACATCAGCGGCGGCGGCGAACATGATGTTCGGCGCCCGCACTCTGCGATCAGCAGCCTTTGACTTAGCCAACCAGATAGGACTTGAGCGCAGCGTAGCGATATTCGATCTCATCCACCTCTGCCGGTGTAAAAGTGTAGTGAACAAGGACGCGCTCGGTATGATACGGTAGCCCTTTGCGCACGGTGGTGGAGCGGAAAACACCGCGCTTTTTCCAGAGATAGTACATGGTGGCCGGGACCTGATCGATGAGATTGCGCATCAGGGCATAGTGGGCATAGGCCTCGCGCAGTTCCGCCGTCTTGCCGGCCAGGTGCAAGTTCCAGATGTTCTGCAACACGTCTGTGAGTTCGCCGCTGCCGCTGACAAACCCCTCAATGCCCTGGCGCATTTCCAGCAACAGGCCGCGGGCGAAGTTGGCGCTCATCACCACTTTCATGGGCGGCTTGTTCTGTAGGTACAGAAGCTGGCGTGCCATTATTTGGTCGGGATGGCCGCCGGGAGATTCCTCCTTCACATAACCGAAGGTGGCGGGAAATTCCCTCGCCAGCTGCAGCACCGTGTCCGTGGATGGATAGACCCCGCCCGGCCCACTGCTCTGGATGATCACCGGCCGGCGCGCGATCTTTCCTAATGCACGGTAGTAATCCAGAATGATTTCCTGATTGACACCGTTGGCAGGTGGTCGCGAGATGATCCAGTCGGGCTCTGCGGCTTCCGCGCGCCTGGCCCATTTCATCATCTCGTCCACGTCACGGCCATTGACCCCAAGGCAGATGCGGGTCGGCAGATCGCGGCTGACCTTCATGATCAGGTCCATGCCCTTCTGTCGCTCGTCATCGTCCAATGTGTCGTCGATCTGGCCCCAGATCATGCACTTGGCGCCGCATTTGGCGATGAAGCGGGCTTCAGATTCGAGCGCATCATAGTCGACGGCGCCGGTCTCGGTGAAGGGTGTCTCCATGATGGGCAGAAAGCCTCCCACCACGTTGGGATATTTCTTTGCGGCCTGCGCCAACGCCACCGACGGCAAAACCGCCAGGGCAACGCTGCCCCCTAACCATGCACGCCGCGTGATACACCTATTTTCCATGGTCTCCTCCTGATTTTCCGTTTATTTCCGATCATCGTTCCAGCGCGAATGCGACAAGCGCGTCGCCCACCGCATCGCGCATACCCCAATTGCCGCCGGCGGCGATTGCGACATACTGCCGGCCATCCTTCCCGATATAGGTCATAGGCGAGGCATGGCCACCGAATGGTAGCGTCGCATGCCACAGTTCCTGTCCCGTCGCGGTATCAAAGGCGCGCAGTTGTCGGTCCGCAGTGCCAGCAATGAACGTCAATCCGGACGCGGTAACCATTGCCCCTCCGACGGAGTAGATTCCGGTCGGCAGCGGCAGGTTTTCATTGATGCCGAACGGCGCATTGTGCCGGCTGGTACCGAGTACACGTTTCCAGAGCAGCTTTCCCTTGCGTAGGTCGTAACCGGCCAACTCGCCAAAGGGGGCGCTTTGCAGGGCACGCCCGCGATGTTGATCCAGGGATTGAGGCGCAGAACATAGGGTGTGAAATATTGCGGCCGGATGGCCGGATCACCGCGTCTCGGGATTGGCCCTTTACCGTTCCACGGTTTCACCCAGCCTTGCGCCTCGGCGTCCTTCCGGTTGTAGAGTCGCGCGACCCAAGGCATGTAGCTGCGATTCTGGATCGCGATCTGGCGGGAGGGATCGACTGCCACGCCGGACCAGTCGCTGACACCGAAATAGCCGGGAAATACCAGTGCACCCCGCAGCGAGGGCGGCGTGAAGGCGCCTTTGTAGTCCAACTGGCGAAACTGGATGCGGCACAAAAGCTGGTCGAACAGGGTGGCGCCCCAGCTGTCCGTCTCCCGGATGTCAGCGGGCCGTAACGACTGCGCACCCGTCACGTAAGGCTGGGTTGGGGAATAATATTCGCCCGCTACATCTCCAGACGGCGCTGGCCTTTCTCGCACCTCGTAGATCGGTTTGCCCGTACGCCGGTCGAGCACGAACAACTCACCAAGCTTGGTCGACTGCACCAAGGCTGCGACCGGGCCACCGCCCTGCCGTGGCCTCAGGTCGATCAGAGAAGGACCGGTGGGTACGTCCATGTCCCACAGATCGTGATGCACAGTCTGAAAATGCCAGCGCTCCAGGCCGGTCGTCACATCCAGCGCCACAACGGATGTGCTGAAAGCATCATCGAAAGGAAATTGCTTTCGTTGTCCGCCAAAATAATCTGGGGTCGTGACACCGGTAGGAACATAGGCCAGCCCCAGCGCAGCATCTGCCGTGATCGGTCCCCACGCATTGGGCGTATCGGGTGTGTAGATCTCACCCGGCGCCAATGGCTTGTTAGTGGGATTGCGTCCTACGTCCCAAGCCCAGAGCAGGCGCCCGGTATGCACGTCATAGGCGCGAACGCCACCCGCCGGCTCGCCGAAGAACTGACTGTCGGAGACCGATTGACCGACGATCAATCGATTGCCTATCACCAGCGGCGCGGAGGTCACGGAAACGTAATGGCCGGCGCCCGACCCTAGACCTTGGATCGTGTCCAGGATGCCATCTTTGCCGAAATCCGCGCAGGGTTTGCCGGAGTCCAGGTCGAGCGCGATGACGCGGGTGCGCGTGGGCTCGAACAGGCGCCGCGCGCACGATGCCGAAGACCCTTTGCCATCATCATGATAGGAAAGTCCGCGGCAGCTGCCCGCACCGCCCGCTTCCGCGTCATTGGCACGCGCCTGCCCATCCGGCGGCACATAACGCCAAAGCTCTTTACCGCTATCGGCACCCAGCGCCGCCACGCCTTTGCTGGAGCAGATGTAAAGGGCATTGCCGATCTTGAGCGGGGTGGCTTCGAAATCGCCACGCGCCCGGCTGGCCCCTGTGTGATAGATCCAGGCGATCTTCAGGTCATGAACATTCTGTGGGGTCAGTTGCGTCAGACGTGAGTAGCGATCTGCCCCCAGGGCGCCGCCGGGCTGAACCCAGTCCGCTGCCGGCGCATCGGGCTGCGCGAGCCCCATGCGAGCGCCCGAAGCCATGTCAGCCGCATGCCATGGCCGCAGGACAATCGCGCCGAGCGCCGTGATGAAGAATGCCACGACGATTCCGGAAGCGGCAGCCAAGCTTCCCGTTGGCGACGCGCCTTCCAATCTCGCGCGGACCGGGGGCAACAAAAGCCATAGCGTCGTGACCACGGGAACGGCGAGGCGGACCTCCAGCCCCCAGATGTCCAGCCCCACCTCCCACAGCGACCACAGGATCATCGCAGCCAGGCTCAGGCCGGCCACGGTCAGCACCCTCCCATCTCGCCGCCACACCAATATCGATTGTGCGAGAAAGCTTGCGCCCAGCAGCAGGTAAAACCAACTTCCACCCGCCAGGACGAGCACACCGCCGCCGGCGAGAAGATAGAATCCGCACAACGCCAGCAGCAGCGTCGTGATTATGCTGCGGCTTGGCGCGGCGGTCATATATCGGCACCCTTGTTGAAAGCCATTTTTGGAAAAACCGCCGACTGTCTGCGCATCTTCCCTCGCCAGGCGCTGTTCGCGGGCGCGCCGTTTTTCTGGAGGCCAGACGACCTCAGCCGGAGTCATAACCTCTTTATTTGGGTCTCACAACAATGTACCATTGTACAACATACAGTCACGGTATTTCGGACCGTCAAAATCGATTGCCTTCACCGGCAAGATCGCGACCGATCTCTGGCACACCGCAGCATCATGTGGTGGTCGTGACTACGAGCAAGGGCTGGCGACCGGCTTTTCTTCGGTGCCCGCCGTCATCCAACGGTTCGCTGTGAGGCGTCTGTCGCCGACTATTCGCGGAAATGGTCGATTCTGAGATCGGCGATACCGTCGATATCCATGCCAGCGAAGTCATAACCGCGGCGGAAGTCGATCAGATGTTTGGACATCCATTCCTTGACTGCAGCCTGGTCCCGATCCTGGAAGGCTTGTACCAAGTGGCGATGGGCCTCCACGAGGCGCTGCGGCGCGATTTCCTTGGTCTTAGGATGCTTAAACAGCTTCTTCAGCGCCGGATAGAATAGCAGCGTCACGGGTTCGCGCGCGAGCAACAGCACTCGATTTTCTGTCGCATCCGCAATAAGGGCATGAAAGGCGATATCCAGCTCGATGATGTCGCGACCACGCTTTAGCGCCGCTTCCATCTGGGAAAGATTGTCCCGCAAGGCATCGACGAGCTTGCGACTGTTGCGCGACGCCGCCAACTCCGCAGCGCACACCTCGAGCTGCAGCGCGACCTCCCATAGTTCGCGGAACGTCACCTTCTGCATCAGCAGGGCTCGCGAGGAGCGCGGTGCCAATTCGTTATGGCGGGGCAGCGAGACAAAAAGGCGCCGTCCTGCTTCACGCCTGACGAAGCCGCTTTGTTCCAGCACCCTGATCCCCTCCCGGACCGTGTGACGCGTTACACCGAACTTGCTGGCAAGATCGGTCTCCGTCGGCAGAGGGTCTCCCGTCCGCAGACGACCCTCCATGATTGCCTCTTCAAGAGCCTCATGTACGGCCTGATAGGCCTTGGGCAGAACCAGTCGTTTCATATTTGCTTCGTCCTTCTTGCCGGGTCGAGTGGAGTGCTCTTCCACAGCCCGATCTTGTCTGATGTGCCCCGAAATCGCGGTCTTCCGTCTAATTCAAGAAAATCCGAACCAACCCGAGAGCCCGCCAATGTCCAACAATCTAGGACCTAACCCTACGCCATTCAACGCCGAGGATATCAGATGATTGAGGCGCCGCCGTCCACGGCGATGATCTGGCCGCAGATATGGCCGCCGGCATCGGACGCCAGCAGCAGGGCTGCGCCCTTCAGGTCGAATTCCGACCCCAGCTTGCCCAAGGGAGTCGAGGCGATCACCTCCGCCTCGATCTTCTCCAGCGAGGCCCAAGTCATCTTTGTGGGGAAATAGCCCGGCGCCAGAGCATTTACCCGGATTTTCCGGTCTCCCCATTCCGCCGCCAGCGCGCGCGTCATGTTGATCAGTGCGCCCTTGGAGGCGTTGTAGGCGACAGTACCAACCCGCGACGGCGGATGTCCCAGATAGCCTTCAATCGAAGCAACATTGATGATGGCGCCAGCGCCCTGCGGCAGGAAGAAGGTTTTCGCGGCTGCCTTGCATAGGAAAAAGGCCGCGTTAAGATTGAGGTCGAGCACCTTGGACCAGCCGCTCAGCGGGTAGTCTTCGGCGGGCGCCCCCCAGGTCGCGCCGGCATTGTTGACCAAGATATCCAGTCGCCCCCACTGTTCTTTGACCGCGGCGATCAGCGCTTGAGCAGCTTCTTCGCCGCGGAGATCGGCGACGATTGCGCTTGCTGTCATCCCAGTCGCTTCCAACTGCGCCACCGCACTGTCGAGTTCCGCCTGCTTACGCGCGACCAGAACCACGTGCGCGCCAAATTCCCCCAAAGCTTCCGCAATCTGCAGCCCAAGCCCGCGCGACCCCCCCGTCACCAGAGCAACGCGGCCGGACAAGTCAAATAAATCCCGCAGAAGCCTTGTCATGAAGTCACCGACGCAAAACTCTTGCCGTCCCTCGCAAGCCGCTCCAACAGCGGCGCGGGCTCCCATGCCCAACCATTTTCGCCCGCGCCAAAGCGGCAGATCTTGTCGAGCAGCGCTGGAAGGCCGACGTGATCGGCGTAGAACATCGGGCCACCACGTGTTTCCGCAAAACCATAGCCGAACACATAAACCATATCGATATCGACGGCTCGATAAGCGATGCCTTCGCTCAAAATCTTGGCGCCTTCATTAATCAGCGCATAGACGCAGCGCTCGACAATCTCTGTATCCTCGATCTTGCGACGATGCCCCTGACGATTGGAATAGTCCGTCACCAGTTTGTCGATCACCGGATCGACCTGGGCGGTACGCCCATCGGGATAGGCATAAAAGCCGGCACCGGTTTTCTGACCATAGCGGCCCATCTCGCAGACCAAGTCAGGAATCCGGGAATAGGGTTTCTCGGGTTGTTCGACCGCGCGACGCTGGCGAATCCGCCAGCCGACGTCCTGCCCCGCCAAGTCCATGACCCTGAATGGCCCCATCGCCATGCCGAATGCTTCCAGCGCGGCGTCGATTTGTTGCGGCAACGCCCCTTCCTCTAGGAGGAAATAGGCCTGACGCAGATATTCCTCAAACATCCGGTTCCCGATAAAGCCATCGCAGACACCGGAGATTACGCCGATCTTGCCGATCTTCTTTGCAAACCGCATCGCGGTGGCAAGGATCTGCGCTGAGGTGTTTGCTCCGCGTACGATTTCCAAAAGTTTCATGATATTGGCTGGACTGAAGAAGTGCAGTCCTACGACGCGATCCGGACGGCCCGTGAAGTGGGCGATGACATCCAGATTCAGGGTCGAGGTGTTGCTCGCAAGAATGGCCGACGGCTTGGTGCGACGGTCGAGTTCGCTGAAAACGGCCCGCTTTACGTCCATGTCCTCAAAAACGGCCTCAATCACCATGTCAACGCCGCCAACACCTACCAAATCCTGCCCGGTCGAAAGCAGATCGAGCCGCTTATTGACGTCGTCCTGCGAGATGCGGCCCTTGACCAAATCGCGCTCAAAAGTGGCACGGATCGCGGCCAGAGATTTTTCGATCATTGCGGCTTTAGGGTCGATAAGCTCGACCTTCAGTCCGCTATTGAGCAGCGCAGTTGCGATGCCCGTTCCCATCACGCCGGCGCCCACAACCGCGACGGAGGAAATGGCTTGCCCGACCGGGCCCGCATCGCCGAGAATATGCGCAACTTCTCGGCGCCCCAGAAAGACGTGGCGCAAGCCTCGTGAGGCTTCGGAAGCCCGCAACTGTTCGAACAGCCTGCCTTCCAGCTCCATCGCTTCTGCGAAACCCTTGTCCGTGGCCGCGTCAACGCAAAGCTTGATAAAAGCGCCCGCCTGATCGAGCGCGCCCCGGCCCGGGTGCGGGACGCGCACCTTGCCAGCATCTCCCATGACAACTTCCATCTCGCGGGTCGGCCTTGGCCCCCACACCTTGCACTTGGCGGCAAAGGCCACTGCCTCTTCGCGCAGATCGCCGGACGCGATCACGTCCACTAACCCCTTGGCCAATGCGATATCCGCGGTAATAGTCTCGCCCGTCAGCATCAGGTCGCACGCAAGGCCTGCTCCCACCAACCGGGGCAAGCGTTGCGTTCCGCCGCCGCCAGGCAGAAGGCCGAGTTTGATTTCCGGCAATCCGAACTGCGCGCTTGGCGTGCATATGCGGTAATGACCGCCCATCGCGAATTCCAGACCACCGCCCAATACCAGGCCGTGCATCGCCATAACAACAGGCTTTCGCGCGCGTTCCACTAGATCGATCAGCGCGCGTAAAACTTCGAGCGTGTCGTCGCGATCTTGCAGGTCAGCAAGATCGGCACCAGCGCTGAAATGATTGCCTACACCCTGAACGACGAGGGCCGATACTTGGGGGTCGGCAAGGCTGCGCTGGATCGCTTCACCTAACGCGGACACCAGCCCTTTTCCGATCGACAGTCCATTGACCGGCGGATTGCTATAGGCAATGACCGAGATGTCGCTTACGCGAGAAGAATTGATCACGGCCAAACACCTTGCTTCTAAAGGGAAGCAAATAGACCATTCCCGTTTGTTCGACAATTGGGCATTATTGACTTGCCCATAAAGCGCTCAAGTTTACACTATCTATCTGTTTTATAAGGGAAATAAGTCAGTGCGGACAGCGCCGACAACACCCCCGAAATATTGCTCATCATCCACAAGGCCGATATTGCGCAGGACCTGCAGAGGCCGTCGCCACCGGGCGCACTTTGAAGACCGTTATAACGAACACAGGCGGACCCGCGAAGCGTGACAGATGACGAAGACGAAGACGAAGACGAATTGGATGTCTGGTCGCTAAGAAATCTTCGATCTATGAGCTGGGAGAGCCCGACCTGGACAGGCCTCCGCAATCAAACACGTGGGACGGTCTGCAAAAGAAATGCTCCCCCGCGGGACCTTGGCCAATCTCAATTGTGGCCTTAGATTGCATTTGCATCGGAGAACAATCCTGTGCGCCCAGTCACAGTCTCCCCTATCCGCGCCAAATTTCAAATTCCCAATCTTTCGCCATGGGACGCTGGGTGCAGGGCGCATACCCAAGACCCGAAAATTCTAGTGACCATTGGAATACGGTTCGCACAGGAGTCCGACCACCATTCGGGTGGGTGTCGGGTTATCAGTTCAAGGAGGGTTATTAGATGGACCGCTTTGGGTAAAAAGCGTGAATTTAAATAGCGCCAGAAGGTGACTCTAACCTCTCAGCCAGTTAGCGTTACCGCTCGAGGCCTTAGAAGACCGGCAATTTAACAAATGTAGCAGGCTTATGTAACACTGCAAGAATCGCCATAAGAATCTTCATTAGTGCGCCAGGTTTCCTGGTTCAATATTTCGAATATACTTTTTCTTCGATCAATTCTGACGATAGAGCCAAGTTTATTTGATGCTTCAATTTTCCGCGAGCATCATTCAACTTGTAAACAGACCGAGCCAGTTCGATGAAGCCGGCATCAAATTGGCTCACTGCCTCTTTGGTCCGAATCTTGTTCTCAATATCCCAGAGGGCGCCGTTCAGAGATTTTAATTGAGCCATTAGTTCTCTTACCTCTCCGAGGCTATCTGTCAGAACAGGCTCAGCGATAGCTCGAAGCAATAAGACTTCGCGCTTCACATTATCCCGCGCAGATTCGGCACATAGCTGTTCCATTTTGATTTCCAATATCGTTATTTTATCCAGCAGCTCCCCCCATGAGATGGGCACAGCAGGTGCAGGTAGCGTCTTCATCAGGTCCTCTCGCTGGTCGACTTAATTGCGTTTTAATCTCTGTGGATCAAGCCTGTTACCGAACATGGGCGTGGGCTCTTGGCGGACTACGAACGGGACGAATGTGTTGATTCAATATGAAAAATGGCGAGCTAATTTGTAACTTTAAATTTCGGCGACCAGCGGGAGAAACCGCAGCCGCACACGCCCGGGGGCGGTAGCCAAATTTGCTTGCGTAGCCCTCTAATTACACTGCTATGCTTCTGGTCGCCCCCACAGGCTTGATTGTCGCTATGGCCGAGTGGCCCATGCCTGGATCAAGGACCCCGTAAACCCATAGTGTAGCAGCAATGTGTAACACGGCAAGAAAATCGTCCGCCCCGCAGGTTCCAAATAATGGCATTTCGCGAGACGGCTAACACGGTCCTATGGCGATCTTTGTCGGTGCTGCGGCACAGCGCCGGTAAGAAGCGTATCCTGCCCGCTCAAGCTGACCTTGTGGTAACGGTAAGGTCGATGCGAATATCGTCTATCTGGCCGTCACTGGCAGATGTGCTACAAATTCGTCGACGCTAGCGATATGTGGTCCATTTGAGCGACTCCGAAATACTTCAGGAAATACTGCGCTGGAGCCGCAATGGCGCTCAAAGACAGCTGGAGACTCTTAGGATTCAGTTTCTCCAATACTGGGAGGCAGAAATGAGCAAGCCCAGAAATATGCACCCAAAGCGCCTGCTTCGCTATGGTTTTAAGATTTATTCTCAAAACGATGAAGATGGAATACTCGAGGAAATATTCCGCCGCATAGGCGTTGGCGATCGCCGCTTCGTTGAATTTGGCGTCCAGACGGGCTTTGAATGCAATACTGTCAAGCTACTTGTTGAAGGCTGGAAAGGCCTCTGGATAGAAGCAAGTAGCCAGTCGGCTGGTCGCATCCGGGAGCATTTTTCCGACTTTCTCTCAAGCCGCAATCTCTGTCTGCTTGAAAAAATGGTTACGGCTGAAAACATCAACTCCTTACTCACGCAAGCGGGATTTGTCGGCGACATAGATCTGCTTTCCATTGATATAGACTTCAACGATTACTGGGTGTGGAGGGCCATCGAAGCCGCGCGGCCGCGTGTCGTGATGATTGAATACAATGCGTCTTTGCGCCCCCCGCTCTCGCTTGTCGTTCCGTACTCCCCGACAAGCGTCTGGGGCGGCGGAAATTACTTCGGCGCAAGCCTTGAAGCGCTTGTACGGCTAGCGAGAGACAAGGGCTATCACATCGTTGGCTGCGGCTTTTCTGGCGTAAATGCATTTTTTGTGCGCGAAGATCTTTGCCAGGATTTGTTTTTGGAGCCGGCCACGGCAGAGGAGCATTACGAACCCCCACGATATTTTGCCAGTGTCATGCCTTCGGGGCATTCCGGAAGGCCCGGTCGTTATTTGAATGTTTGACGGCTGCACCGAATTTGAACTGGGCCGGATCCATCCGAACACCGCAATCCAGACAATTTTGCATCGAGACACCGTAAATGTGGATAGCGCCATTGAATGAGCATCTGCGAAAAAATGTTTAAAGGCGCGATATGGTGCTGTCTTCATTGCCGCGGAGCGTTATTTTCAGATGGCGCCGTCCTCTCCTGTCAAAGCTGTGACAGACGTTATCCCGTAATCTCCGGCATACCTATTCTGGTTAAGGACACGGCAGGATATTTGCGGGCAGAACTTTCTTCCGTCACCCTGGCATCACAACTCGCGACGCAGCGACTGGAACAGCTTGACGATCTGAAGCGCAACGACGATTTGCCCCAGGTCTCCCTCGACCGCCACCGCGATGTCATTAAGTCCGAGATTGCTCAAGCCGAGATGCTTCTTGGCCTTCTCGATCCAGCGGCCAAGGCGCTGGATGCACAACCCGGAAAAGGGAACGCGACACCGGCACGCCGCTCTGGTTGGACTTTCGATACACTCCTTCCGTATCTCATGCGGGACTGGACCAACACATCTGAGCTGGAGGCGGCCAAATCATTGATTGGCGCGGCGCTCCAGAAGATTTTTCCAGACTCTTCAGGGAGATCGATCGCCGTCGCTGGATGCGGCGGCGGCGGGTTACTCGCGGGACTACCGTCCACTTTCGAACATGTCGTGGGATTTGATCTAACGCTTCCCATACTTGCAGCCGCGCGTCATCTTCTCGATGGAAAGCCTCTCGATGTTCCGTTGCCGCGCGCTATTCACGAGATGGGCCGCATCTCTCTTTGCCCGCACAATTCGCCATCGGCGGGATCGCGGGCGGTTGTAGCGGCCATGGATGCGTTTGATACGGCTTTCGCCGATGGTGCGCTGGATTGCGTAATCACATCGTTCCTGATTGATCTTATTCCCGATCCGAAAAAATTGGCGACCGAGATATACCGGATACTTTCTGCCGATGGCGTCTGGATAAACTATGGACCATCCGGCCCGCTTAAGGCGTTCTGGCGCTTCGACAATGCGGAGACCGCGGCGTTTTTCGAGACGGCTGGATTCACGCCCATCGCCTCCGAAGCCCATCGCACAACCTATCTCGATCTGAGCCGCGACTGTCCTTCCTGGAGTTCCCGCAGTCACATGTGCTACCTGACGGCGGCAAGAAAGACTGAGCAACGCCAAGAAATTCCCAAAGCACCACCACAAATTCCTACGCAACTTGCAAACGCCGTTCCGCAGCATTACCCTTCGGCCCATATTATTCGGCGTCAGAACCTGGGCTCGGATAAGGCGCTGACAATCGCCCTCCGCTTTGAGCGGTATCCAGGAAAAATGGAGCGCGTTGGTATCGGGGCCGAAGATGTTCGCGGCCTTGAACTCGTCGATGGCAAAAGGACTGTGGAAGAAATTGCCAGGCTGCTAGACAGCCAGTCGCCTCCCCAAGCCGTGACCGATACCATTCACGCGTTCACGCGCTATTTCGAGCGAGGCCTGCTGTTTTGGCGTGCCTGATCGCAGATAAATCGTTCGCTTCATGATTCAGTGCTCCATTCAGTCGCTTCTGGGATAAGTTATATTTTCGAGCGCTCTCGAGAGGCCCCGCAGAGACACATGCATGATAGCAAGCTGGACGGCCAACAGGTGACCGACAAAAAAATGATTGCAAGAAGCGTCATCGTCGAAGGATGGCGGTCCATCGCCCATTCTTACGCTATGGTCAATCAGTGGCAGCTGCTTGCCCTTCTGCGTCGGCCGGATATTGCTGTTAAAGTTATCGATTTGCCGTTCTATCGTAAGCGATGGCGGCCGCAAAAGGGCCTATTTCGTCCACCAGACGAACAAATCCTGCAATCGCTCGAGACTGCTCGCCCTGACGAACGGGCCGACGTTTCGCTAAGAATTTCAATCCCGTTTGATTTTTCCCCATCGCACTCGCAACACACAGTTGTGTTCGGGACCTCGGAAACCCAGGTGCTTCGGGAGGAACAATTCCTCGACCCGAAGATGTTCGAACAGTTGCAACAGGCAGCACCGCCGCCCGACCTACGGGTGGTCACGCCGTCGCGATGGTCTGCGGAGGCATATTACAAAGCAGGGTTCAGGAATGACCAAGTGCTTATCGTTCCTCACGGGATTGATGCCGATACCTTTTGTCCGATGCCGGCTATCCGTGACGATGTGAGAGGCAAATTGTCCTTTTCCAAGGACCAATTTGTTTTTCTAAGCATTGGGTCCATGACCGGCAACAAGGGGATCGATTTGCTGTTGCGGGCCTTTTCCGTCGTTTGTCAGAAATTTCCAAATGCGCGCTTAGTGTTGAAGGGACTGGATACTCTGTACCGGTCCAACGATTTCTTATTCAAGAACATGCAGATACTGTCCGACATTGAAAAGGATCGCATCCGCGACCGGATAACATATCTCGGCGGCTCATTCCCAAATGCGGATATGGCGAAGCTGTACCAGGTTGCGGATGCCTATGTCTCGCCATACCGAGCAGAGGGATTCAATATCCCCGTCCTGGAAGCTGCTGCTTGCGGTATCCCGATTGTTTGCACGCGCGGCGGGCCCACCGATGACTTCGTTACTGATGCGTTTGCGCGAAGGATAGATAGCCAGAAAAAGCAAGTCGAGTTTATGGGTCAGGAAGTTTCCCGTCTCGAGCCTAATCTTGAGCACTTAACTGCTTTGATGAGTTCAATGATCGAGGATCGAGATTGGCGTGAGCGAGCTGTTGAGGAAGGATCTCGGCATGTGCATGCCAATTTTACCTGGGATCAGGTTACCGAGATGTTGGTCCGGAAATTATTTAATTAATGAATTTCCCACAATTGGCTGGCATTATCGGGTGTCAAGCAATAGATGCGGCGAAGAGTACAGGCGGCATCGTTACAGGCGGGGCGCGTGAAATTGAAATCCAATAAGGTCACGGCACCTGAGGTCGAGCCCCCACGGCTGCGAGCCGGGTTGACCTTGTTTCCGCTCGACCATGAGATGGTCGTGTTTTCCGAGGCGGATCAGCGCCTGGTCAGCATAAACGCAGCCGCGACATCGGTGTTCCGGGAACTAGATCGAGGTACGCCGGTTTCGGAATTGCCGCACCGGCTTGTTTCCATGGGGTTCGTGGCGGCTGACCGCGCCTCGCAATGGGTGGCAGTTGCGATCGACGCTCTGGGCGCGCAAGGACTGCTTGACGGTCGTGTCCCCGACGAATTGCAGGCCGACATTTCTCCCGCGGAAAATCGCCTGGTGGCTCTGCGTGTCTCCAAAATGCCGCCTTATAGACCAGCCGAGCGTGCGATAGAGCGGCGGTACCGGCTGCTCGAAACCCGCGCCTTGATCCGGTTCGAGCATCCTGCGCAAGTGCGCCTTGTCGATGCCGTCCTCGGACATTTGGCTTGTGATGACGACTTCGTGCCGACTGTCGTCCTGGACATACAGGCCCTCTCAAGCGCCGGGGGGCGGCATCTGCGCAGTCGAATCTACCGCGACGGCGAGGCAATAAACTCGGTACCACAGCTATCCCACCTTGCGCCGTTCGTAAAATCCGCGCTTTGGCAGACGGCCGTGAATAACCATCACTTCCAGTTCTATATCCATGCCGGCGTCGTCGGGACCGGTGAAACCTGCATCCTCTTGCCGGCCGCCGCCGGCAGCGGCAAGTCTTCGTTGACCACGGCCCTGACCCATAGCGGTTATCGTTATTTTTCAGATGAGGTGGCCCTCATTAACCACAAGACCTTCATGGTCCCGCCGATGCCGCTGGCGATCTGCACCAAGAGCACGGGGTGGGATGTGATGTGCCGCTACTATCCTGATCTCCTGACGCTTCCGGTTCATCGGCGTGACGATGGCAAGCTGGTGCGTTACATCCCGCCCCCGGCTGACCTAGCCAAGCAGCGTCCCGCTGCGGTCAGCCATATCATCTTCCCCCGCTATCAGGCTGGCGCCTCAACCGAGCTGCGGCCTATCGAACGGTCTCAAGCCCTGGGGCGGCTGATGGCCGAGTGCATGGCGGCGCGCGAACGGTTCAGCCAGACCAATGTCGGGGAGCTGATCCAGTGGATGGCCAAGATCGACTGTTACTGCCTGACTTTTTCGTCTCTGGACGAAGCGGTTGCGCTCATAAAAAAAACCGCGCCCCCCAAAGAATAAGCGCAATTAAATTGCGTCAGGTATCTTCGTGTTAACAAGCAGAGTGTTTACACGGGGAACTCACTGGGCCTGACGGAAAAATACCATTCTGAAACAGGCAATTAGAGGTTTCCCGGCGTCTCCCACCGGCAACCGCGCGTAAGGTGAAATGTAACATTATTTTACATGCGGTTTCCGTCATGTTTCCTAAGTCATTGAGATATCACCAACAATTGATTGGCATGGAACCTGCTTATCGTCAGACATATCACGACCTTCATTGGGAAGGTGTGGCGAGTTTTATGGGGTAACAACATCATGTCTGAAGACAACAAGGTTGAGACTACTGAAACGGAATTGAAGTCGCGCCGTAAGTTCGTGACGACGGCGGCCCAGGTTGCCATTACGGCTCCGGCAGCGAGCATGTTGCTGGCGTCGGTCAAGCCCGCGGCGGCGCAGGAGATCAGCCCCTACCAGGCCACCGCACTGCACATTCTGGACGACTTCACGTTCGGCAATAACGAGGAAGATATTGACGCTCTGGGACTGCAATCCAACTTCAATCCCCTCAATGGCCAGGCCAACCAGGACGACGTCTTTATCCAGCCGCCGGCCTAGAGGCAGGATTAAAGGCTTTCGGCCTCGAGCTGAAGCAATTGTGATTACAGCAACTTCCCCGTGGCCTTCCGGTTGCGGGGAAGTTTGCGTTTTCAAGCCTCAACTATCTGATATTCATACAAATCGTGCGGCCAATCGGCCTGATTCCAAGGGCGGGCTCCCGTTAGCCTTTGCAGGCCAAGTCTCAGTGCCCCTTGGAGCTGATGACGCCCCCCGCCACCTTGACTGCCAGTCAGTCGATTACCCTTCGATCTCAGATCCGGGCGCCAGGGTCCGGTCACATTCGTTTGATGGCGTTGTCACGGTTGGGGCCCGAGATTTTTGAACCGCCGTGAAACCTTAATTTGATCTTGTCCGCTGCGCCGCGTTCGATTGGGCTACTATGGGCGTAGCCGTATGGCGGAGTTTTCCGGCCACCGGAGCGATTTTGCGGGCATTCAGGTAGCGTGGTTCACATGACAAAGGCTCCCTCAAACCTAGAGGAACTAGTTGCTCCCCTGACCAAGCAGGCATTTTTGTCGTTGTTGCACCAGCGCAATTTGGCCCATTCGCGCGGTTCCAATCCCGACCGTTTCAAGCCCTTGCTGGACTGGCAAGCCCTTCTGGGCCAGTTCGAGCGCGGCGAATATCCGCGAGGATTGGCCGATGTTCGCGTTGTCAAGGAATCAACCAACATCCGCCCGGAACACTGGCTGGTCAAAAACAAGGCCGACAACACCAACAGGGTGAACATCGCCAAGGTCGAAGATTTCCTAGCGGACGGCTACAGCCTGGTCGTCACACCGATCCAGTCCTATGTTCCGCCTCTGACTGTCCTTTGCGATAATATCCAGGCCGAGCTGTCGGAGAAGATCAAGGTCGGTGTGGTTGTCACCACGGGAACCTCCCAAGCGGCATTCAAGCTGCATTTCGATCCCGAGGACCTGATCATTCTTCAGGTGGAAGGCATCAAGCGATGGCGGATTTACGGGCCTGTGGTTCCCAATCCCGTCATTGGCATGCCGAAGCCGCTGCCACCGGCGGAAACCGCTCCGCTGTTCGACGAAGTGTTGCAGCCGGGTGATCTGCTCTTTCTACCGGCCGGCTATTGGCATCATTGCGAGAACGGGCCCGGCAGATCCCTGCATTTGGGGATTTTCTGCATTGCACCGACTTTTTTGCATGTGCTGAAATCGCTTTTTTCGCAGCTCATTTTGGACGAGATGTTTCGGATACCATTGACCAGGTTTGAGGACGCCGCGAAATTGGCGGAGCTGGAAGTCAATGCAAAAAGCCGCCTGATCGAGAAAATTCAGCAGCTGGACGTGACCGAATTCCTTTCGGACTCCGACAAGGAGAAAATATCCGCTGCCATCAATTCTTGAGTTATCCAGCAATCCTTGTTGCTTCCGAAACGGTATTCCGGCGATATTCCAGCTGAATTTGGGGAATTGAAAGACGCCGACCCGGACTCTTGACTTGAATCAAGGACAAATGCCCTGAAGCAAGAAAGATGTTTGAGAAGGCAGTTGGCGACAGCCCCGTCCATCGCGGGAGCAGCCGACATAAATTGGGGAGATCGTGTCATCGCCACTTGCAAATTTCTCGACAACCTGTCCCTCGCGACGCTCGTTACGCCTTTAAGTAAGGATGAGTTTGTTTCCCGCTATTGGGGTCGGGAGCCGGTGGTCATAGCCCGATCGGATCCGGATTTTTACGACGATCTCTTCACGTTGCAGGATTTCGACGAAGCCATCACCCGCGATCCGAGCTACGTCAAGCTTGCCAATGCCGCGACCAAGAAGAACCTGTCATACAAGCCATCCGCTCCAGGGTTAGAGTCCGTTCTTGCGGATTTGCGCGATGGCGGCACGGTTGTACTGGATCAATTGCACAACAAGGACCCGAAACTGAATCTACTTTGCCGCGCCCTCGCACCGGATTTCAGCCATCGTTTTCAAACGAATTTGTATCTGACGCCGCCGAACGGCAAGGGGTTCTCACCCCATTGGGACAACCATGATGTCTTCATCCTTCAGGTTGTCGGGTCAAAAAAATGGCAGATCGAGAAGCAACGCCGGGCACTTCCCCAAAAAGGAGAAGCGATGGGAGATGAAGGCCGCGAACTCACAGGCGATCTCCATACGCTTACCCTCAATAAGGGTGATCTCATCTACATACCACGCGGCTTCGTGCACGCCGCCGAGTGTGACGCGGAAGCCTCGCTCCACATAACGCTAGGCGTAACCGGGACTTACTGGGAAGACTTGCTGTATGCCGCCATCCAAAGCAAGATTCGGCAGGACAAAGAGCTGGGTGGCCTCCTGCCCCTTGGGTTCATGCAAGGCAGCCGGGAGAGTCTCGTAACCCAAACACGGGACATATTTCGGCAAATTGCCGACGAAACATTCCTGGGCGCTGCCGTGGATGAGTTCAGGGACAAGTGCGTCACGAATTACAAGCTCGACACCTCAGGCCAGATCGTGGATTTCCTGCAGCCGTCTCCCCTGCTGATCACGGACGTTGTCGGACCGCGGCGGGGCATCGTTTACCAGATTCATCCGAGCGATGATGGAGTGCGCGTCAACCTCGGGGCGCGGAGCATCATCTTTATGGACATCTTTAAAGACGCGCTGGATTTTGCGCTGAGCAAGCCGTCTTTTTCTATTAGGGATATCCCCGGGGATCTGGCGGATGTCGAGAGGATCGTTTTCATCGAGCGGCTGATACAAGAGGGCATGATTGTTCGCAAATAACGTCATGAGGATTTGGAAGAACTAGAGAAGCGAACATTAACTAACGATGCCCTCACTTCTCCCAGTCAGATTTCGTATGATCTGTCCATCCTAGCTGGGCAGCCCGAAGTCGATGGGTGGCAAGCTTGCCTGTTGGCGCTTCCACATCGCAATATAAGCAGCCTCGAGATATCGAGCGAAACCTGCCGTATCGAACAGGGGCTCGCTATCACGATTGCGCAAGAGCTTTGCTTTAAGCACGGCCAGCTTTTCCGGGTCTTGTGCCAGTGTTTGCGCCAATTCCTCATACTCCGCCAGGGATGCCGTTACCAGTTCCGGCAACCCCAATGCATGAAGCAGACTTGTGGCCACCCGGGAGGGAAAGCTGCTGCCTGGGCAGGTAATTATCGGCAGACCGGCCCAAAGCGCATCGCTCGCAGTGGCGTGCGCGTTATAGGGCTGTGTATCCAGGAAGATGTCCGCCAGGCGCAATCTCGCGAGGTGGTCCGCCCCGTTGCGTACCCGAGGCGCGAATATGAGGCGCTCCGGCGCGACACCACGGGCCTGCGCCTCCCGCCGCAGGTTCGCCATTGCTTGAGGAGACATGGACTTAAGCCATAGCACGCTGCCTTCGATTGCGCATAGGAGTCGCATCCACACATCGAATATCTCCGGCCCGATTTTGTGCGGAGCATTGTGACAGGCAAAGACTATGCCTGTCTCGGGCAACCCGGCCTCTGCACGGCTGGGCGTGTTTGCGGCTATCAAGCGTGTCCGGGCTGTCGGAAAATAGGTATGCGGAAGATATACCACCTTCTCGCTGTAATAGACCTTGTTCTCCTCTGGAATAATCAACGCATCGGCGATGATGTAATCAATGAAGGACGCATTCATCGTGCCGGGATAGCCAAGATAGCTCACCTGCACGGGCGCCGGGCGGCGGGCAAGTATTCCTGTCCGCTTCTCACCCGAATAACCGTTGAGATCGATGGCAATGTCGATTTCCAGTTCGCGCATCATCGCGGCAACCTGGGTGTCGCTCATCTTTTGCACGTCGATGAACCGGTCGAACGCGGCTTCCGCTCGCCCCCGCATCTCGCTGCCATCGTCGGGACCAAGCGAAATTGCAATAATCTCGAAGCGAGCCTTGTCATGATGTTCAAGGCAACTCACGATGACGTCGGCCACAACATGATCGCGAAAATCAGTCGAGAGGTAGGCGACACGAATTTTATCGTGACGATAAATTTCCCCACGCCATAACGGATCCAGCGGGGGGAACCCTTTTGTCCACAGCCGAGTGACGAGAAAATGTTCCGCCTCAGAGTCAATTAATGCCCGGTGAAAAACCGGCGCGATCAAGCGCCTACCAGCCTTCAAATCTTCGATTATCCGCCGCTTGTCGCCCTCCCGCTGGCGCCAATCACAAACAAGCATTTTGGAGCATAGGTCCACCCGCACGGCAGCGATGTTATCGGGATCAAGCGCGAGCGCGTGCGCATTTGCCTCTATCGCCTCGGCCAAGCGATTTGAATCCAAAAACTTTTGCGCCCGCCTGGCCCAAGCCCCGGCATCCGCGGGATCTGGCAAAGAGTCTGATTCAACGCCCTTGCTCTTGATGTGCCTATTTTTGGACGACATGTATTCATAGGCGCGGTACAGCGGTAGCGCTATGACGTCATGCACAAGTTTTATGGGGACGTATCCGAAGCTGAACCCGGCGGGCAATGCCGCCAACCCGATATGGTGCGGTTTCGGCAGGAACCATGTCCGCGCGATATAACCCGCCCGGCGCGATAGGCCATCGTGAAGCTTTAACCGGTCCAGGGACAGGGTCTTGTTACTCGGCGGCCCAGTTACTCCATCGGCCTGCCAATGTGCCGTGATGCGCTCAACCATTGGCTCGATGGCATGATCGGCCAGCTCCAACGCTTTAATTTCATCAGGAATAACCGCACCAAGGTAGGTGTGGGCCAGTGATACCGCCAGCAAGACCATCCGCAGACAGCCCTGCGCACGCGCCCGCTCCTTGATAGCGGTCCAATCAAGGCGCGGATGCACGCCGATGAAGGCGGCAACGTCGCAGGCCCACTTGATGTTCCACCACATTTCCTTGCCGCCATGAATCGCCAGGATGATGAGGCAGTCCTCGGGCGCCAGCGTCAGCATGGAGCGGCCGTTCAAGGAGGCAGGTTGAGCCCGGTGCCATATCCCCGCATAGTCGATGTCGAGCGCCATCGCGATGGGCGTCAGCCGCGTATGCGGCTCGACGGCAGTTCCGACCGACTGTTTGAAGATGATTTCCTGGCCCTGGAGGCGATGGATCATCTCGAATTGCGCGTCTGTAAGGTTCCCCTGGCGGTCATACCCAACCTCGCCCAATGCAGCGATGGTTGCGCGCAGATCACAGTCATGAACGAGGAAATCCAAATCTCTAAACCTACGAAGGCCGAGATCACCGAATGCCTGAAGTGCAAGCACCGGGCCTTTGATCGGAATCACTTCGATCCCCCGGGAGGCAAGTGCGTCAAGCAAAAGGCCAAGTTCGTCAAATAGCTTTTGGTTGCTTTTGCGGGTCTCATTGATGACGGCCCTTAAAGCATGGAGAATGTCGCCCGGGACGAGATCTGGTGCAACGCGGGACAAGGTATGGCCGCACAGCCCCGCCAAATCATGATCGATCACCTTTCGCGCGAAGGCGTCCCAGTCAATGCCCTGTTCCAGCAATTTCCGGATATCGGCTTCCACCTCACGAGACGGCCGACTCCTGGCGCATGCCAACAAAAGCGACAGCGCCCTCGCTTCCGCGCCGATAGCTCCAGATCCCTCGGCAGGCACACTTGTTGTGACTTGTGGCCCATTCGGTGCCGCACGACCCTCGGTACCGGCGGCCTCGCGTGTGTTCACAAATATTGCGTCTTGTTGCCAACGCTGGCGATCGATCTGAGTACACCGCTCAAATCCACGCGACGTCAGAAACGCTTCGACGTCATCGAACATACATTGCCCGGCATAAATGGCCCGATGCGAGACCTCGGTGTATATGTACCGGACTGAATCCAAGAATGTGCCCGCCGACTGCAAAGCAAGCAATTCAGCACCTTGCAGATCCATCCAGATAAGATCGATTGTCTTGATATCAAGTTGATGACACAAATCGTCCAGCCGAATGCATTCGACCTCGATTTCGTTCTGGAAATAGGTTTCTATGGGATAATCGCCCGTGGCAACGAAAAGAGAACTTGCCCCGGGATTGCCGTCGGTCCAGGTCGTAATTGTCCGTTTGGTATCAATGGGAAAAAACCTGCAGCGTCCTGTGTAGGAGTTTATTGCCTTTTCGACGAGCTTAATTCGAGGTTGCTTGGCGGCATTGCGGCGACATTGGTCAAGAGTTTCGGGATTGCACTCGATAGCGACAATAGTCGCGTTGGGAAACAGGTTCGACAATTGGAGAGATTGCCGCCCGTCACGCGAGCCAATGTCAAAAACGGTGCCAAAATTTCCGAAATCAACGCCCGTAGAGCGTAAATATTTAGCCAATCCCTCGATCATTAGGCAAACCCTATGCCTCGAATTCGCAGCGAGGAGGGCTCAAAATAAAGCGATTCCACCTCCTCCAGTTCTTTAACCACGAGATTTCGGCCAATGCACACGCCAGCAACCGCTAGTCGGAAGGTCCATATTTGCGGATATTAAAAAGAACGCTACAAACACCTTCCTCGCCGCTAAAAGGCAGATCGTATCGAAGTCCGTGCGCATCTTTCTTCTTTCTCCCAAATGTCCTCGCGAAACATTATCGCAAATCATTTGCCAACTGGCGAGCTGATGCCAAATCATCAAAGCTATGTCCGGAAGCCAGCAACTTTTGTAATAGTTCTTTTGCCGCTATTCTGTCGCCGCTTTCATTCAGCGCTTGGACTAGATGAAAGGTGATTTGCCCGTTTTGAGGCTGGATGCTATGGGCCCGATTCAGCGCGTCGAGCCCTCCTTTGGTATCATTCGTCCGCAGCTTGGCCCAGCCGAGGAGGTCCAAGGCCACAGGGTTGTCGGAATCCTTGATCGGCCCCAAAATCAATAGCATTGAGTGCGGGTTGTTCTGAATCATTCGGATACGCGCGAGGCGAAGCCTCAGATCGGCTTGATCCGGCGAGTAGGCAAGGGCCTTCGCAAGAATTGCCGCGCCTGCTTCAACATGATTGCTTTTGATCGCCATTTGCGACAGTTGGACTATGTAAGGTGGCTTAGCCAACGCGAAATTAGGCGGAAGCGCTTGGGCAATTTTCCATGCCGCGTCTGGCTTGTTGGCACGGGCCAAGAACACGGCCTGAAAATATTGGACAATCGGCGCCTTCGGCACCCTTGCCTGGAGAATTCCAAGTTCCGCTTTGGCTTTGGCATCCTGATTGTTCTTCAGAAAAATATCAATCTTTGCTGCTCGGGTTTGGATGTCATCGGGAAACTGCCCAAGTATTTTTTCACTCAGAGCGATTGCCGCCGAATCGTTATTTGACCGCATCAAATCGTCGAGTTTTGCAAGCAAGACGTGTCCATTTCGCGGGGCGCGCTGCAAGGCCTCATTTATAAGTTTTGTACCAAAAGACGGATTGTTCTGTCGCAGAGCGATCTTGGCTCTTGCCAGCAATGAGTCGCTGTTTTTGGCAAGCGACAGCGCGCGATCCATTGAAGCGGCAGCATCGTCAATGCGACCCAAGGAGAGCATGGCCATCGCCCGCCCTTTGAGAATTTCAGCCGAAAGTTTCCCGGTCGCGTCCTTGGCAGGCGCGGGGAATTCATCAAGTAGCTTATTTTCTTCGTGCCGCTTTATCATGGCATCAAACAACGACGGTAGAACGAACTCGTCTGAAATGCCGTTCTGCCGCGCCTGGCGCAATTGACGTTCGGCCGATGCGGCGTCGTACGATTGTAGCAAGGCCCGTCCCAGCAGAAAATGTGTCCATCCCTCCTGTGGTGCAACTTTCTCGGCGCGCCTAAGTAACGTAATGCCAAGTCCTCTATTTCCGCTCCTGAAAGCCCGCAAGCTATCGGATACGAGCTGCCGCGCGGCACCATTTTTCACATCGGGTTCGGCGGCTGTCGGGGGCAAAGTGGCGGACTGTGCCAAACTACCGACTGAGCAGTTAACCATCAGCACAAATAGTATGCCAATGAAATACGGACTGGTCGACGAAACCGCCAAATCGAGTTTTTTCACCCTGCCCTCCAGAAGATAGAGAAGAATAAACGAGTGCTATTCTTAAACTGGTCTGGACGAGAATTCCCGATCGCACATAGCTCATTGGCGTTCGCGACAGAGATTACTAGCTCCACGATATCATGGATGTTAATCCACGTTCCCTTTTGTGGTATTTTAGGTTAATCTGGGGGGGAAGTGTAGCATTTAGTGTTTGGGCGAGAGCGCGCCGAATCGCCCGTATTATATCCATCTTCGTCCAGGCTGTTGACCTGCGCACAGCGCGATTACCTGATCTTCCTGTGTAAAATCATCTGTAGTGTTTCCAGCGGGGTTACCTGATTCAGTTCTCTTCATCATCACCGACAATCATTCCGTAAAGCGCGGAGGACGACACCAGACGGAGCGTGAGATACCTCCTTCCGCATGATCTCAGAATGGCCGGGCAATTTTCCGCCCCTGATGGGAATTGGAGACGCTTGCTGAGACCCCATTTTTCCATACCTAACCGTCCTGCACTTCGCGACATCGGCTCGCATGACACCCTTTCGTTCGCCGCCCGCCTTGGAGATTAACCAATGTTCGAATTAACGGTGCAACGATCCGAATTTGTCGATTGGAATACGCGCGCAATGGGAATGCTTAGTTGGAATTGATAAACTAATGAAAAAGGGCACATCCTTGTACTTGGATCTCGCCCGCATTGCCGCGGCGCTGATGGTTTTCGCTGAGCACGCCAGGGAGCACACACGGAATTCCTTTCACTGGTTTTGGAAAAATCATCCGACCTGGTTCGGTTGGTCCGATCCCCTTAGCCTCGTTGCGGGCATGGTGGTCTTCGTATTATCCGGCTACGTGATTGCACATGTGTTGGCTACGCGCGAAAAAACGCTGGTCGAATATTCCGCGAGCCGTATTGCCAGGCTCTATTCCATCATGGTTCCCGCCATGCTGCTTGCGTTGCTCACCAATCATGCAGAAGCTTTGAGGTATCCCGACGCATTTGCAGGTTACGACGATATTCCCAGCGCAATTCGCTATCTCGGTTCCGCGTTGTTCGTAACGCACTATTGGCTTTGGCCGGATCTTGGTCTTCCCAATATGCCTCTCTGGCGATTGAGCTACGAGGTCACCTATTACATTGCCGTGGCATTGATCCTATTCACCCGGGCGCGCACAAGGATTTTTAGCCTTTTGGCGCTATGCGTGGTTGCGGGACCCTCAATGATTTTGTTGGCTCCCACATGGTTTATTGGCTATGCGATGTACCACTTCGCGCAGAAAACCCAATTGCGCAAACGCTATGCGATTGGACTTTGGCTGGCGAGCACTTTTGGGTTATTGATCGCCGGTCCCCAGATCGAAGTGCACTTCCGCCAGCATCTCGGTTTCCTCAGGATGCCAGACAATAGCGTGGGGGGACTATTGGCGGCTTATGTCGAGGCATTCTGTTTCGCCGTGAATATTTTTGCAGTAAACATCTTGTCAGACGATGCGGAGCTTCTTCTGGGTCGGTTCACCAAGATCATTCGTTGGCTGGGCGCGACTACATTTGCGCTATATATGTTCCACCAGCCGCTTTTATCCTATTTTACCGTGTACCCGGTGGGCCAGAGTTTTGAGGCCAGAACTTCAATCGAGCAGGCAATTCTTCTGATCGGCGGAACGCTGCTAATCGTAGCCACGCTAGGCCATCTCTGCGAAAGATTGAAGCGTCCTTATAAACGCCTCTTGTTGGCGGCGTGGGCACGTTTCGCCCCACCACGCCTTGCCGCCATAGGTGAGCGATCGTCCGATCAATTGGGAAATAACAAAATGATCGACGCGGTCGACGCTGAGCAATTGCATCGGCCAACCATCACGCGTTGATGGCGATAAGGCACGATCATGTCCTTGCTAGCTTTTACGCGCCCCTCTCGGCGCACTGTTTCACAAAAAGGCTAAACGCGTTAGTTGTGCTATCGGTGGGACGTCTGGAATACGGAAATGTCAAGATCGAACTCTTCCTTGATCACGAAGGCCCGGGACTTCATTCGTTCGGCCGCCAATGCCGGCTTCGATGCCGGACGAGCATGGTCTGTTTCCCCCATCTGGCACGCCCATGTCACCAGGAAATCCCAACGGCAATTCACTCTTCGCGAACGATTGAAGATAAAATACGAAGTGGCCGAAATCGTATTCGCGCGCAGCCTTCGGACAAGTCGGGCGCCCGCCGTGATCGTTCGCCGGATGGGAACCGAAGGCATGATGGCCAATTTGCTTCATGTCGTTGAAGCGCTTCACCGTGTTCGGCCAGATGCGAGGGTACATGTGGATTGGAGGCTCGCCGGCGACGAGCTGGGCTTTCGCTTTGGGGCCCCTGGCAGCGATGTTTGGGCGGGACTGTTTCGCCCGATAGGAGCGAGTTCGCCGCCCGACGCCTTTCAAATCGATGGTCCGATCGATTGGACCTTGTGGGGCACTGGAAAAGATCACTTGAGCGGAAAACGACTCCAAAATCACAGAGACGCATATCATCGCACGATCACAAAATGGATTGAAATTTCCAATCAAACGGTTCTGGCGCGAACCCACCGAACATATGCGGAGTCCTTCAAGGGCCGGTTTTGCATCGGCGTCCACCGGAGGGTTAGCAACTCGGGAGTGGCAAATTTGCAGAAGAATGGGAAGGTTCCGTCGCTGGAGACCTTGTTGACAACTTGCAACAGAGCGCTTCGTGCGACTGAGAAATCGGACTTTGTGGTCTTTCTTGCGACGGACGACGCCGATGCCGTCAGCGCATTTAAGGCCGCGTTTGGTGCCCGCCTGGTCGTCCAGGACAATGTCAAACGCACAATCTCGTCGAAACGCGAAGTCCATTTTCGCGATTGGGGAGAATTGTCCCTCTCGGACGCAGAAGACGTTCTTGTCGACACGCTCCTGTTGTCCCGCTGCGATCTACTCGTTCATGCATCAAGTTCTGTTAGCACGATGGCATCCCTTTTTAACCCAGATCTGACTCTGATTCGGGCTTACGATGCGTGTTAATTGGGATGCGCATGAGCGGCACAACAGGCCCCTTGCTCTACCTGGCAGGTCCGGCCTTGTTCCCGGCGCTCAAACGGCTTCTTCGGCCGATGACCGAAGAAGCAATTCGTTCGTATCATTGGGCGTTTTTGATACCGTCCACGATATGATCCACGAAACACCTCTCTTAGAATTGAGTGGCGGCGCTCGGCCAGCCTACGCTTTGATCGCCATTTCTGTTACACTTGAGCTCGAATTTTTGGGCCGGTGGGTGGCACTTTCATGATCGCGCTTGCCATCGGCTTTCCAACCATACAAATTCTTGCCCTCCAATGAAGCAGCATGAACCTGCCGATGAAGAACTGGCGCTTCTTGACCAAACCATAGCGCGCGATCCCGGCAATGCCGACGCGCTCACGAACCGCGGCACCGCACTCCATAAGTTAAGGCGCCTGAACGAGGCGGTGGCCAGTTTTGACCAAGCGCTCGCGCTCAGGCCGAACTGTGCTTCGGCGTTCCATGGCCGCGGCCATGCGCTCCGGGACATGAATCGCCTGGATGAAGCACTGGCGAGCTATGACCAAGCGATCGCGCTTGATCCAAATTATGCCGAAGCGTTGAAAAACCGCGGAACCGTCCTCTTGCAATTGTTGCGCCTGGAGGAGGCAGAGGCAAGCTTCGACCGAGCCATTGCGCTCAAGCCCAATTTTGCCGAGGCCTTTAACAACCGCGGCACCGCACTCCACTATCAAAAGCGGCTAGACGAGGCGGTGGCGAGTTTCGATCGTGCCATCGCGATCAGGCCTGGCTTCACGAACGCCATCTTCAACAGAGGATTGTCCAGACTTTTAGGAGGGAATTTCCGAGAAGGATGGGCGGATTATGAATGGCGATGGAAATCAAAAAGCTTTTTGGAAACACGGGACACAATCGATGGCCGAATTTGGCAAGGCGAGGATCTCGAGGGACGCAGTATTGCCATTCACGCCCTGGAACAAGGCTTGGGCGATGTCATTCAATTTGCGCGATATTTGCCGCTTCTTGTGGAGCGTAAAGCCAAAGTCACGCTCCTTGCGCCTGCAATTCTCATTCGCCTACTGCGGCCATTACTGTTGGGGGTTGAGGTCGTCACTTCGATGGACAGTAACCGGTCTTTCGATTTCCACTGCGCAATGATGAGTTTGCCTTTTGTATTCGCTACCGAGTTGTCATCGATACCAAGCAAAAATCCTTATGTTGAGGCAGAAAAAGACCTGATTTTCCGGTGGAAAAAGCAGCTAGGTGATCATGGCTTCAAGATCGGCATTGGTTGGCAAGTTGGTGTGAGTCAAGATTCGAGAAGGTCAATTCCATTGGCCGAGTTTATTCCTCTATCCCGCGTGCCGAATGTCCGCCTGATCAGCCTGCAAAAGAAGCATGGGTTGGATCAACTTGCGAACCTGCCTGCCGACACCCACTTGGAAAGTTTGGGCGACAAATTTGACAGCGGATCGGATGCTTTCATTGATACTGCAGCCGTAATGGCCAATCTCGATTTGATTATTACTGCGGACATTTCCATTGCCCATGTGGCTGGCGCCTTGGGACGCCCGACCTGGGTTGGACTAAAACACGTACCCGACTGGCGCTGGTTGCTCGATCGGGAAGACTGCCCCTGGTATCCCACCATGCGTTTGTTCAGGCAGAAAACTGACGGCGATTGGAAATTTGTCTTCTCGAGGATCGAGCAGGAGCTGAGGAGGAGCTGTCCCCGGTTCAGTTGACAGGTACTTAAGCTTACCCGGTCTTCATTTCGAACTTCATGGGGCTGAGATAGCCGATTGTCGAGTGCCTGGGCTTGGTGTTGTAGAAGCGCTCGATGTAGTCGAACACATCAGCCTTGGCCTCTCTCAGATAGCGTTTGTTTTGAATGCTTCGTGAACGGACATTGTACGCCGCGAGGAACGGATTTGAGGAACGTCGGGGAACGTCTCGTTTCCGCGACGCTCAAATCGTCGACAAGTCGTTGAATTTAAATGGTGCCCAGAAGAGGACTCGAACCTCCACGCCTTGCAGCGCTAGTACCTGAAACTAGTGCGTCTACCAATTCCGCCATCTGGGCACGTCGGGAGGCCCGCCTGAATGGCAGGCCGCCCGTGCAAGGGCGCGATGTTTAGGGGCGGGCGGTGCCCAAGTCAATATAAGCCGAAAGCCCGCTTTTGCGCCAAAAAATCCTGTCGCCAAGGGCCTGGCGCGCCTAATATCCCGCCTAGACTCCATGGCCCTTCCCGGCCCTGCGAGCGTCACGGATTTGGATAGGCGGATGAACACCAACCTGGTCACGATCTTCGGCGGTTCCGGCTTTTTGGGCCGCCATACGGTGCGGGCGCTGGCCCGGGCCGGCTGGCGCATCAAGGTGGCGACCCGCCACCCGGCGCGCGGCTTCTTCCTGCGCCCGCTGGGCGCGGTGGGCCAGATCGATTTCGTCAAGTGCGATGTCAGCGATCCACAATCCGTGGCACAGGCGCTTGCGGGCGCTCAGGCCGCGATCAATCTCACCGGTATCCTGTTCGAGAAAGGCCAGACCTTCGAGGATGTCCAAGCCGATGGCGCCGCCCGTATTGCGCAGGCGGCGGCCGCGGCCGGAGTGCGCGCACTGGTGCATGTCTCCGCCATCGGGGCGGACCTGGAATCGGATTCCGCTTATGCCGTCACCAAGGCGCAAGGCGAACAGGCCGTGCGCGAGGCGTTTGCCGGTGCCGTAATCCTGCGTCCCTCCATCATCTTCGGGCCCGAGGATGGCTTCTTCAACAAGTTCGCCGAAATGGCGCGGTTCTTGCCGGCCCTGCCGCTGATAGGCGGCGGCCACACCCGTTTCCAACCGATTTTCGTGGGCGATGTCGCCCAGGCGATCCTGGTTGCGCTATCGCGTCAGGATGGCCGCACCTATGAGCTGGGCGGCCCCAGCGTCTATTCCTTCAAGCAATTGATACAGCTGATCCTGCGCGAGACGGGGCGCAGCCGCGCCTTGATCCCGGTGCCTTTTGCCTTGGCCTCGCTGAAAGCAGCCTTCCTGCAGCTATTGCCCAATCCGTTACTGACCATGGATCAAGTGCGGCTGCTCAAGAAAGACAATGTGGTGTCGGTCACCGCCTCGGGTCTGGCCGATCTCGGCATCACGCCGACCTCGGTGGAAGCGGTCATTCCGTCTTACCTCTGGCGCTACCGCGCCAAGGGCGAGTATGCCGATGCCCTGCCCCGCACCGACGCGCCCGCCTGACCGGACAATCAGTGAAGGGCTAGATAGCCGACCAGAGCCAAGCCGGCCGCTATGCGATACCAGCCGAATGGCTTCAGACCGTGCTTGGTCACGATGGCCAGAAAGCCCCGGATCACGAAGAATGCGACCACAAAGGACACGACAAAGCCAACCGCGATGTCGAGGCCCTGGCCGTGGGTCAACGCGCCGGCCTTGTGATGCAGTTCCAGGATGGTGGCCCCCAACATGGTGGGCACTGCAAGATAAAAGGTGAACATCGTCGCCGCCCGGCGGTCGACCCCCAGCAACTCGCCGCCCAGGATGGTGGCCCCTGACCGCGACACGCCGGGTATGATGGACAGGATCTGGCAGCAGCCGATCTGGAAGGCCTTGGACAAGGGCAGCTTGTCGCCCTCCAGCCAGCGCGGCGCGGGTGCGATGCGTTCGAACAAAAGAATGATAATGCCGCCGGCGATCCAACAGCCGGCGATGAAGGGCATCGCCAGAGCGGGATTGAGCAGCACCTGATCCAGCAATTTCTTCAATGCCAATCCCGCCGCGACCGAAGGCAGCAGGGCCAGGACAAGTCCCAATGCGAAGCGGCGCGCCTCGGCCGAGCTGGGAAGGCCGACCAGCGCTTTCCAGAAAGTCTGAAAATAGATCGCCACCACCGCCAGGATCGCCCCCAGCTGGATCACCACGGTAAAGGCTTCCCAATCCTCGCTCAGCCCCAGCAGCCTCTCGGTCACCAGCAAATGGGCAGTGGATGAGATGGGGAGAAATTCGGTGATGCCTTCCACCACGCCCAGGATGATGGACAACAGAATATCGTGCATGGGCGAATCCCGGGAGGTTGGCGGCCAACAGGTAGCATCGCACCCCGTCTCGCGCATCCTTTAAAACTTGTTATGCTGACGCATGGCGCGGGGAATCAAACAGGGGCGCGGCTGGCTGTGGAAGCTGCTGTTCACAATTTTTGTACTTCTGGTCCCGGCCCCCATTGCCCTGATCCTGATTTTTCGTTTCCTGCCCATTCCCGGCACGCCGGAAATGCTGGTCAGCCTGATCCAGGGCAAGGGCGCCAGTTACGCCTGGACCAGCGAAATCTCTCCGCGTCTGGAGCGGGCGGTGATCGCGGCCGAAGACCAGAATTTCTGCACCCATAACGGCTTCGATTGGGTGGGCATTCAAAAAGCGATGGAAGAGCATAACCGCCATCCCAATAAGCCGATGCGCGGCGCCAGCACCATCTCCCAGCAGGCGGCGCGAACGCTGTTTCTGGTTCCCATGCGAAGCTGGATCCGCAAGGGGCTGGAAGCCTATCTGACGGTCCTGATCGAGGCGCTATGGCCCAAGAAACGAATTCTGCAGGCTTATCTGAACGCAGTGGACTGGGGCGACGGCATCTTCGGCGCGGAGGCCGCGGCCCGCGCCTATTTCGGCACCGATGCTGGGTCGCTGGACGGGGCCCAGGCTGCCAGGCTGGCCGCGATCCTGCCCAATCCCCACAAATGGAAGGCAGCCCATCCCGGCCGCTATGTCCGCCAGCGCACCGGACTGCTGCAAGGGCGCAGCGCCATGGTGACCCGCGACGGGCTTAATTTCTGCGTCAAATAACGGGCGCCCGCCCGGCACCGGTTCCACAGGCCGGATACTTTGCCGCGCGCGGACGGCCCCCTATAAGACACCATGCGCCGCCTGATTCACGTAATGCTGTCGCCCAGTTGCCGCCTGGCCCGCCTGATGCTGGGCGAAAAGCGGATCGCCTGCGACCCGGTACTGGCCGAGGATGTGAAACAATCCATGCCGGTCTTTGTCGATATGGACGGCACCCAGGCGGAAGGCGTGTGGGCGATCCTGGACCATCTGGAACACAATTATCCCGACCGCCCGTTGGCGCCCGCGGACGATGCCGCCCGGCGCGCCTGCCTGCGCTGGGTGGATTGGGCGATGGGGCCGTTCCACGAAAAAGTCACGCAGCGGATCGTCTATGAAAAGGCGGCGCCGCGTTATACCGGGGCCGGTTATAGCCGCGCGCCGGACATGAATGTGATCCGGGCCGGGCGCGAGGAATTGAAGGCAGCCCTGAAGGCCATCGGGATGGCGGCGGAAACCAACGGCAATCTGGCCTGCCGCGAGACCACGCTGGGCGATCTGGCGGTGGCGGCGCATCTTTCGGCGCTGGATTATTTCGGCGAGGTGCCGTGGGACGATTTTGCCGCCGCCGGCGAATGGTATGTGCGCATGAAGTCACGGCCGTCCTTCCGCTCCATCCTGTCGGACCGCGTACCCGGCCAGCCCCCGGTTGCCCATTACATCGAACTCGATTTCTGATCCCGCAAGGGTATAAGGGGCGCCGTGCGAGATACCGCGGCCATCAAGAATGACATTGTTGCGCGTGCGCGGAGCGAGGGCTTCGACGCAGTGCAGGTAACCGATGCCGCTGCCGGGCCGGAAAATGCGGGACGGCTGCGGGACTATCTCGATGCCGGTTATCACGGTGCGATGGGCTGGATGGCCGAGCGCGCGCAGTGGCGGGCCGATCCGCAGGCGATGTGGCCTGGGGCCAAAAGCGTCATCGTGCTGGGCTTGAATTATGGACCGACGCAGGACCCGCTGGCGATCCTGACACAAAAGGACCAGGCCGCTATTTCGGTCCATGCCCAGGGTGACGATTATCACGAGGTGGTGAAGAAGAAGCTCAAGGCGCTGGCCGGCTACATCGTCCAGACGTTCGGCGGCGATGTGAAGGTTTTTGTCGACACCGCGCCGGTGATGGAAAAACCCCTGGCGCAAAAGGCGGGCATGGGCTGGCAGGGCAAGCACACCAACCTGGTGTCGCGCAGTTTCGGCTCTTGGCTGTTCCTGGGAAGCATCTTTACCACCCTGGAACTGCCAAGCGACGCGGCGGAAGAGGATCATTGCGGCAACTGCCGCGCCTGTCTGGACGTCTGTCCGACCGATGCGTTTCCCGCCCCCTACCGCCTGGATGCGCGGCGCTGCATTTCCTATCTGACCATCGAGAATGCCGGCCCGGTCCCCCGCGCCTTTCGCAAGGCGATGGGAAACCGCATCTATGGCTGCGACGATTGCCTGGCGGTATGCCCCTGGAACAAATTCGCCCAGGCTGCCTCGGAATTGAAACTCGCGGCGCGAGACGAGCTTAAATCTCCCGCCTTGGAAGATTTGGCCAAGCTGGATGATACGAAATTCCGCGCCTTGTTCCGCAAGTCGCCGGTCAAGCGCATCGGCCGCGACCGCTTTTTGCGCAATGTGATGATCGCCATCGGCAATAGCGGCAATTCGGACTTGGTCAAACCGGCCTGCGCCGCGTTGCAGGATTCCTCACCGCTGGTGCGCGGCGCGGCGATATGGGCGCTGTCACAACTTCTGGCGCCAGAGGAATTCCATGCCCTTGCCCTCACCCATCAGGCGGGCGAACCCGATCTGCAGACCCGTGAAGAGTGGATCACGGATTAATATCTTCGAGGTTGGCCTTTGCGTCAGCCGCGACCGCGCCGGACGCGGTCTTCAGCGCCTCTTGAAAATCCCGCCTCGCCCCGCCGATATCCCCGAGCTGGCGCCGCAGCAAGCCACGTTCCACCAAGGCATTGCCGTCCCCCGGTTTCAGTTTCAAGGCCGCCTCGAGATCCAGCCGCGCGTCATCGTACCGCTTCAAGGCGCGCCGGGCGCTGGCGCGCAATACCAATAGATCGGCGCGTCGCGGCGAAAGCTGCAAGGCCGCGTTGAGGTCCATGTCCACTTCGCGCCAGTCGCGCCGCATGGCCTGGGCGCGGGCCAGATCGGCGAACAGATCGGCATCGCCCCCCGACAGCGCCAGCGCGCCGGAAAAACTCTGCACCGCCCGCGCGCCATCGCCCGCCATCAGCCAGGCATTGCCGGCCTGGTCGAACAATGAGACGCGAAACTCCGCATCCATGGTGGCGGGGCCGCCCGCGGCACGGTCCAGCCGCCTGCCCGCCTCAGGATAGCGTTTGAGGTTGAACAGAGCGGAGGCGGCGCAATGCTCGGCCGGAACGCCGCCGCCCGTCCGCGCCCAGCTTTCCGCATCGCCCAGCGCTGCACCGGGATTGGTGCTGCTGTCGGCCATGCAGCGGCGATAGTGCGCGGAATCCGATCCGGTTGCGGCCTGCGCCGCAAGCGAAATCAGGGCCAGGCCAAGGGCGGCAAAAAAAGTCAGGCGTGTGAAACTCATACTGGACAGTTTAGCAGCAATAAGGCCTTCGAATGGCGGGAATTCCTGCTAGGCTCGGGTAGGAAAAACGCTCATGTCCATCGCACGCATCACCGCCGTTGCTTTGCTGCTGGCTACCCTGGCGGCCGGCGCGCTGGCGCAATCCGGCGACCTCCCGCAACTGGGTCCGCGCGCCGCGCCCACCCGGCATGTTCAAGTCGAGAGTTTGCCGGTGATGGACTCGACTCCCGCCTTCGATCCTGCACAAGCCACCGCCCGATACCTGGCCCAGATAAACGGCGCGGCCCGGGCTCGCTCGGACGCTTATTTTGTGGGCGGCTACTGGCTGCAGCTGGCGGACTTGATCTATGCCCTGGCGGTGGCGGGACTGCTGCTATGGACCGGCACCTCGGCGCGCATCCAGGATTGGGCGGAAGCCCGTACGCCGCGCCGCAACTATCAGGTGATGCTATACGCAGCCGCCTATATCCCCATCACGATGGCCGCGAGCTTTCCCCTGACCCTGTATGAAGGGTTTTTCCGCGAGCATCGCTATGGCCTGTCCACCCAGAATTTATGGCAATGGTTGGGCGATTTCGGAATCCAGTTTTCCCTGACCTTTGCAACCTGTGTCCTGCTGCTGCCGGTTCTCTACAGCGCCATCCGCCGGGCACGGGATATGTGGTGGCTTTGGGCCGCGGGCCTTGCCATCGCCTTCCAGATTTTGACCATTGTGATCTGGCCGGTCTTCATTTCTCCGCTCTTCAACCACTATTCCCCCCTGCCCGAGGGGCCGTTGAAAAACAAAATCCTGGCGCTGGCGCGCGCCAATGACGTGCCGGTGAACAATGTCTGGCTGGTGGACGCTTCGCGCCAGTCCAACCGGATTTCCGCCAATGTTTCCGGCTTTCTGGGAACCGCGCGCATCTCGCTGAACGACAATCTATTGAACCAGGGCTCCTCCGACGAAGTGCTGGCGGTGATGGGCCACGAGATCGGCCATTATGCGATGGGCCATGTCACGCTCACGATCCTGCTGGAAGGACTGGTGATCCTGGCGGGGTTCGTCTTCATCCATTGGGGCTTCGTATCGGCCTGTGCGCTATTCGGCGGACAATGGCAGGTGCGCCGGATCGAGGACGTGGCGGGGCTGCCCCTGATCTCGGCGCTGGGCGCAATCTTTTTGTTCCTGGCCACGCCCGTGACCAATTCCATCTCGCGCAATATCGAATATCAGGCCGACATTTTCGGCCTGAACGCGGTGCGCAAGCCGGACGCCTTCGCCACCGCGATGCTGAAGCTCTCCACCTATCGCAAGCTGGAGCCCGGCCGGTGGGAGGAGATCGTTTTTTACGACCATCCTTCGGGGCACACCCGTATCGCCGCGGCGATGCGCTGGAAGAAAGAGCATATCGGCGATTTCGACCTGCGCGAGACGGCGACGGTGCCCTGATGGACCTGAACGCGCTTCATCAGCAAGCGGCCCAGGCTCTGCAGTCAGGAGACCTTGCAAGAGCGGATTCACTGATCGGCCAATTGCAGGCCGCCCGGCCCGGCCACCCGCTGGTGAATTACTTATTGGGCGCGCTGCGCGTCCAGCAGGGCCGTAACGCCGAAGCAATAAGCCTGCTGGAAATGGCGCACCGCGCCAAACCCGATAATGTCTCGGTGCTGCTGCATATGGGCAACGCCCTGCAGGCGCTGAAGCGCTTCGACGAAGCGGTGATGAAATATGATCTGGCGCTGAAGCTGAAACCGGACTTTGCCGATGCGCTGAGCAACCGGGGCAATGCGCTTGGCGCGCAAAACAACTTCACCGCCGCGCTGGCCAGTTTTGACGCGGCGCTGGCGCTTAATTCCGCGGATGCGGGCTTCTGGTACAATCGCGGCAGCCTGCTGCAGAAGATGAGCCGCTTTGAAGACGCGATCGCGTGTTTCGACCGCGCACTGGCCATCGACCCAGGCTTCGCCGAGGCGATCAGCAACAAGGGCAACGCCTTGGTATCGTTGCGCCGCCCCGACATCGCACTGCCCTGTTTCGAGCAGGCGATGGCGCTCAGGCCCAAGGATACCGCTTTCCTGATGAACCATGCC
>Ga0068871_100000016_pt1 | contig 92842 bp, 64 predicted proteins | sample KBSMisM72_FD_72750 | JGI IMG/M metagenome (GOLD analysis project Ga0068871, IMG submission 72750) | Miscanthus rhizosphere microbial communities from Kellogg Biological Station, Michigan, USA - KBS Miscanthus M7-2 | ecosystem: Host-associated > Plants > Roots > Rhizosphere > Soil ...
CGGTCAGCCCGCGCATCGTCCATTCGGTGGGCGGCAAGCTGATGCCGCGGCCCGAAGTCGCCAAGCTGGATGTCAGCGACGAGGCGCTGGCCAGGGTGCGTAGCGGCATGAACCGGGTGATGAATGAGGGCGGCGGCACCGCCTATAATTGGCGCATCAAAGAGCCCGGCTTCGAAATGGCGGGTAAGACCGGTACCGCCCAGGTCCGCTCCTATTCCCAGGAGGAACATGCGCGCGGCATCACCAAGAACAGCGCCCTGGACTGGAAGCTACGCGACCATGCCTTGTTCATCGGCTATGCGCCGGTGACCGATCCGAAATATGCCATTGTCAGCATCATCGAGCATGGCGCGGTGCAAGCCCATCCCCATGTCGCTATGGCGCGGGATGTGATGTTGGTCTGCCAGCAGCGCGATCCCTCGCGGATGCCGGCCGCCTGGCCGGTGACCAATTCGGCCAGCGCCGCGCCGCCAAGAAAGCAGGCGGATGCCAAGCCTCTCCCATTGGTTGACAAGGCGGGTGGCTGATGGCGCTCCGTCCCTATGCCGCCGCCAAGCGCACCCTGTCCGTCACCGATAAGCTGGGGGAGATGAATTGGGGCCTGGTGCTGCTGATCTGCCTGCTCGCCATCGCCGGCATCGCCATGCTTTATTCGGTAGCGGGGGCGCGTTTTCAGCCTTGGGCGCTGCGGCAGATCGGCCATTTCGCCCTGGGCATGATCGTGCTGGTCGCGGCCGCGGTCATCGATATCCGGGTTTGGATGAGTCTGGCCTATCCGGCTTACGGTTTCGCCCTGCTGCTCTTGATAGCGGTGGATGTGGTGGGCCATGCCGGATTGGGCGCGCAACGCTGGATATCGATCGGGCCTTTGGACTTGCAGCCTTCTGAACTGATGAAAATTGCGCTGGTGCTGGCGCTGGCGCGCTATCTGCACGGCAAGAGCACCGAGGAAGTCTCCAAACCGATACCCTTGGCCATAGGGCTGGCGATGATCGGTATTCCCGCCATTTTCGTGGTGCTGCAGCCCAATCTGGGCACCACTTTGATCATCGTGGCCGATGGCTGTTCGCTGCTGTTCCTGGCAGGGCTCAGTTGGTGGTGGATTGCACCGACCCTCGGTGCGGTGGCGGCGGCGGTGCCCCTGGCCTGGCGCTTTATCCTGCATGACTATCAGAAGGCCCGGGTGGAAACCTTTCTGGACCCGGAGTCGGACGCGCTGGGCAAGGGCTGGAACATCACCCAAGCCAAAATTGCCATCGGCTCGGGGGGCGTGGGGGGCAAGGGCTTCACCCAGGGAACCCAGAGCCGGCTGAACTTCCTGCCGGAAAAACAGACCGACTTCATCTGGACCAGCGTTTGCGAGGAATTCGGCTTTGTCGGGGCGCTGGCGGTGCTGGTTCTGTTCGCGGTAGTGATCTTTTATGGCGTGCAGACAGCGATGAGCGCCCGCAGCCATTTCGGGCGGCTATTGGCCATGGGCATCACCCTGAACTTCTTCTTCTACATCATGATCAACGGCCTGATGGTGATGGGACTGATCCCGGTGGTAGGCATCCCCATGCCGCTTTTGTCCTATGGCGGCAGCGCCATGCTGACCGTGATGCTGGGATTCGGCCTTTTAATGAGTGTGCATATCCACCGACAGGTCGAAATTCCACGCCACTCCGGCGGAATCATCTAATTACCCCCATCCGTCGCAGCTCGGGTTTGCGACGTCGCAAACACCTCGTGCGCCGTTCGCGAGGCTTGGCCGCCTGGCTCACTCCCCCTCGAGCGGTTCCGCCGCGAGGGGGAAGGAAGCCGGTGGATGCTAAGGGCCGCTCGGCGAAACGCCGGGCACGAGCTTTCCTACGGTTTTCATTGGAAAATCGGCCCACAGGAGGGTCGGTTCTGTTTTGTAGACAGGGGGGGTGCCCTCTGCTATGAGGCCCGTCCCTGAAGGTGAAACCAAGCCCTTTTGGACAATGTGTGGGTGATTAGCTCAGTTGGTAGAGCAGATGACTCTTAATCATCGGGTCGTAGGTTCGATCCCTACATCACCCACCATTCATTATCCTATTGAAATTGCTAGTTAAATTATTTCCGTACACAGAGGAAATACTCCCGCCATTTCCGAGGCTTGCGCGCAACGTTCCTGGCTCGGTATGTGAAATAGCGAGGCATTGACGAACACTCCATCAAATCGGCTTTCGGGTAGGCGCTTCCGGAGGTGCTCCTTAGCCACCAAGCTTGGCAATCTTAAAATCGAGAAGAGTCTTTCGGGGCTCAAATGATGTCTTGGGAGACATATCCCTGTTAGAACTTGGCGCGCACCCCGATGGTGAAATAACGACCGACAGCGTCATAAGCGCTAAGGTTCGGCAGCCTTGCCGACATAAAGAACAATCCCGGGTTGGTGCTGTTGGCAGGATTAAGCGGCGGTCGAATATTAGCGATGTTCTGCACCGACAGATAGGCGTCGACAGATGAACCACTCACATCGAAATTCTTATCGACATTCATATCAAAATAGTTGATCGAGCCTACGCGCGGCACAGCATAGATTTGACCAAAGGCCTGCGCCTTCGGATAGCCGCTGACCCATCGATCTTGGAAATTTAAAGTCCAACCTTTGAAGTTGTAGCTCAGGAACGCCGTGGCATGTCCTTTGGCCGTCGCTGTAAAAGTCAGGGGAGTGCCCGGGAACTGCACCTGCTGGTTGACTGGTTGGATATTAGCCAAAAACCGGGCATTTATCGAACCGGGAATCGATTCCAGAACATCTGCCAGGTCGAAATAATAGTCGGCCTCAATATCCCAACCCTCAAGTCTATTGACAGCCGCGTTCAAGTTTTTGTTGCGAACCAAAGTTGGATAGTTGGCCACCGAGTGGTCACTAAATGGCAACGGGCGCATGTAGAGATCGCAGAGGGGTGACGTCCCCACCGAAGACTCGCACAGTTGTTGCACAGCTACTGATGAAGAGTTCACCGCGGTAATCGCGTTCTTTAAAACTATTCGATAGTAGTCCATCGAAAAAGAAAAACCGTGAAAGAAGGTTGGGGTTAAGACCACTCCACCCGTATAGGTCCGCGCCACCTCAGGCACTAAGCTGGGATTGCCTTGGACGGCCAACGGAACATTACCGTTGAGGTTTCCGGTGTGGAGATCTGTAAAGCTTTGCGGCGTCAATTGGAACGGCGAAAATAGGTCGTTGAGTGTAGGAGCCCGAATATCAATCGAGTTCGTCGCACGGAACCGCATATTGTCGTCGACGTGCCAATCCAAGCCTATTTTCCAGGTCTGAACGACGCCGGAAACGCTGTAGTCTGTGTAGCGTCCCGCGATGTCGGCTCCCAGGCTCTGAACCAGAGGGGCATCATTGACAAGCGGGATATTCACCTCACCGGCAATCTCCCACACGTCGTTGGACACGGGCGTGCGGTTGGCCGTGATGTTGCTTTGCCAGAGCTGGACTGTGGGATTGCACAACCGCAGGCCGGTGCAGTCTACATTTTGGGTGGGCTGCGCATTGCTGACGACGTCATAGGATGTCCAACGTGCTTCGGCCGACAGAGCCGCTTTCACAGGTCCGGCCGGCAAATCAAAGATATTGCCGGAAATGCCGCCTCCAAGGTCGTCTAGGACATTTGTGAATATCGCCTGGCTACGCTGCAGGAAATATTGGTATTGGGTGTTTGACAGTGCCGTCGGGCCGAATGGGTTCATCGGCGTGCAGCCGGGATAAAGACTCGCGTACGGCGTCGTTGAAACAAAGCAAACCACGGTGCCATTAGGCCCAAGGACCGCGTCCTGGGCAGCATACATTTTTTGGTTGTTTTGATTGTTAGGGTCGAAAATCTCCAAACGGCTTTGGCCGTGCGTGTAAAAAAGATTCCAAACGTATTTTCCCATCAACATGCCATCGAGGCCTGCCGTGATGCTCTGATTTGAGTTCAGCCCGTTGGTCTGAAATGCCGAGCGGTTGCCCGGTTGAATAATGTATTCCGCTATTTGAAAAGTGTTCGTCGTTCCATTCGATAAAAGCGATTGTGCGGTTGGCGACAAGTACGGGTTGTCGCTGAAAAACGTGTTTGGTACGACGCCCGGGTTTATCAAGTTATTTATGAAGCTGCCTTTGTTGTAAGACTCGGCTGCTGTACCCTGCAAATAGAAACTAACAGTATCGGAAATATCGTAGCTGAATCGCGCGAATGCTTCTGCTGTTCGCAGGGAAGATGTGACCTGTCCTAACGTATCAACAGCGCCATCGCCACCGATGCTGATACCCACGGTGCCAGTCGGGGTACCCGGATTAAAAGGGCCGATCACGCCGTTCTGAATGAATTGCATACCATTGGCCGCACAATTGGCGCAGGTTATTTTCCCGCCGTTGGCGTAAGTGCTTAATGTTGAAAATGCGGTCGTTAAGAACGGATTTGCCGCGGTGCCGGCACCCGTCAGCAAGTAGTTATAAGGGCCTTCGGGACGCTGATAATTGAATACGCCGTCCTGGTTGAAAAATCTCGCCGATCCTTCCACATGACCGCGACCTCTAAACAGAGTTGTTCCTGCGGCAATACCCATTTGATAGGAAGCAGCGTCCGCATAATTCGATATGCCGCTGTTAGCTTCGATTTCAAAGCCATTGAATTGTTTGTCGAGGACAAAGTTGACGACGCCTGTAACCGCGTCGGAACCATAAACAGCTGAGGCGCCACCCGTCACGACATCGACGCGGTTTATCAGCATTTGTGGAAGAGTATCGATATTGACCGATCCATCGGAATTGGTCGGAGCGATACGGTGACCTTCCATCAAAACTAATGTGCGATTGGCTCCGAACGCCCGCAAATTGAGTGTGTTGCCTGCAGAATTTGTGCTGGCATTGGTTGTTGCGCGTGGCCCCGTGGATCCCTGGAAAATTGGCAGCTTGTTTAAAGCCGTAGGGAGGTCACTGGGGCTGGTAGCTTGCAACTGATCTTTGGTGATGACGGTGAGCGGCGTAGGTGAACGCGTAGGATCAGAAATCACCCGGGAGCCCGTAACGACAACCGATTCAATCGTCAGCTGCCCACCACCGTTACGGTCGTCCGATGGCCGGGACGGGATGCTTGGTTCGGAATCCTTTTCCCGTTGTCGCAGCGCTATCGTTTTGGCGCTGCTGTTTGCCACTTCCAGGCCGGTCCCGTTTATCAAGATGTTGAGCGCTTCCTCGATGCTCAAATTGCCCTTGACCGCCGGTGTCTTGACATCGCGAAGCTGATCGCCGGGCGCAACAATCTGTACGCCTGCCTGGCGGGCGAACTCGGGCAAGGATTGGTTGGCATATTCTTCAGGGATATCGAACGGCCTGGATTGTGCGAAAGCCGGGGCTGAGCCCATCAGAGCAAATACCCCAACCACACCCCACAAAAATCGCCTGAGCGACTTCGACATTCCCCTGCTTTTCTTTTATGGCGCGTATCGACCTGATACGCGCTCTATTCTTTTGGGGGATTAGATGCTTGGGACCATCGAATCCCCAGCGCATTGCCAGAGCACCAAAACATACATTTAAAAAGTTCGGGGGGATATTTAAAGGACAGACAGCGGCAAACCGTTCGCGCTTGCAAACGGGGCCAGCGAGAAGATGTTTTTCCGGCAGGTTCGAGCCGGCACTTTCCCGGTTGCTAGGCGGCTGGAAAGGCAACAAAAAGGCCCTCCCGGGCCACCGCGCGGCGCCCACGGCCGGACGACACTTGAGGCCAAAAAAACCCTACGGGCATTAAAAATTTCGCCGGCCCGCGTCCATTAGGCAACAGCGAAAAGACCTGCTCTTGTCATTTGTTGCCCCGTGGCATGTTGTTGGCTCATGAAACTGCCGTCCAATGATCGCGCGCGGTGGCTCGCACAGAACGTCGTGCCGCACGAACCGGCAATCCGTTCGTGGCTGGCCCGGCGGACCCACGATCTCGATATCGATGATATCGTTCAGGAAATGTACGCCCGCCTGGCATCAGTGGAGAATGCTGAAAGCATCCGAAACCCCCGGCAATATGCGGCACAAACCGCAATTTCCATCGCGCTGAACTTGGCGCGTCACGCCCGCGTCATACCGATGATACCGATCGGGGATTTTGAAGAACTGGGACTAGCTTCGCTGGAACCGTCTCCGGAGCGCGCTGTCAATTCACAGGACGAACTCAAGGAACTTGAGAATACTTTGAAGGAATTGCCGCCGCTTTGCCGCACCGCCTTCCTGCTCCGCCGTGTTGATGGACTCTCGCAGAGGGAAGTGGCAGACAAGCTCGGCATCAGCGTCAAAACGGTCGAAAAATATATGGCTCGAAGTGTACGCTTTCTGATCCAGACCTATGGCCGGGGGGGCGCGGACGGCGCTCAAGTGTCTAAGGGTGGGGTGAGTACGGTAGACGATGATCGGATGCAGCTACGAAGATGACAGCCAGGCTTTCCAGCAAAGAGGTGTATGACGAGGCCGCCTGTTGGGCCGCGAAGATTGATGCTGGCTCCTTGTCGCTTGAGGAACAAGCTGTTCTTGAAGCGTGGCTGGCTGCCGATACGCGCCATTATGGCGCGCTGGCCCAGGCGAGCGCGCTCTTGGTGCCCACAGAAAAACCGACCTCAATGCGGATGATAGATCCCGTAAGGCCGCCCCGCCGTTCCTTTGTGCTTGGTGGTAGCATTGCGGCCGGCTTGGCGCTCGTCGCCGGCGCCGCGACCTATGTGGCCCAGATCTGGGGCGAGGGTCGATATCGGACCCGGATCGGGGAGATGCGGGTCATTCCCCTAAATGATGGCTCGGTCGTAACCCTCAATACCAATTCGGAAATTGCGGTTCATTATTCTCAAGCCCAGCGCAATATTGAACTTCTCCAAGGTGAGGCGCTGTTCGACGTCGCAAAGAACAAGCAACGACCCTTCATCGTTCAATCGGGCACAACCCAGGTTCGTGCCGTGGGTACAAGTTTCAGCGTCAAAGCCCTGCCGGACCAGCCCGTACAGGTTCTTGTGCGGGAAGGCATTGTCGAGGTTAAGCGGCGGGACGTTCCGGTCGCGCCAACGGTCATGGTCGCCACCAACGGACGGGCGATCGCTCCGGCAGATGCCCCCATTGTCGCTAACCCCGTGGAAACGGCGGAAGTGGGAAGGGAACTGGCTTGGCGGGTTGGCCGAATCGCTTTTCATGGCGAACCCCTGAGCGAAGCGGCCGCGGAATTTTCCCGTTACAGCGCTGTTCGCATCAGGATTGATGATCCCCAAGTCGCCGATGAGAAGATTGTCGGCCTGTTCGTTTCTACGGACCCGGTGGGATTTGCTAACGCCGTAGCGGCTTCATTTGACCTCCGTGCTGAGATCAGCGGCAATCAGATTCGGCTGACGCGGAAATAATTTTAAGGTCGGCGTAGGGATTTGGCGAACGCCACGTGTCTTTCTCCATAGCGGGCTGCGCAAAGAACGCAGCCTTTATGAGGGGAAAGCGAGATGCGTAACTTTACCGGTAAAGCTGTTCTGGCGTGCGGCGGGGCGGCAATTGCAATCATTTGCGCCTCAAGCGCTTGGGCTCAACCAGGTGGGCAGGGGGATGTCGAGGCCGTTACGGTCACGGGAACAAGCATTCGCGGCGTGGCGCCAATTGGATCGAATCTTGTTTCGATCGGCCGTGAAGCGCTGGAAAAGTCAGCAGCGATCAATGCCACTGAACTGACCGACACGGTTCCGGCCATTACCCAGTCCGGCGCCGCGGCGCAGGGCGAAAACACATTTTCATATTATGCGCCATCGATTCATGGCCTTGGGGGAAGTGCCAGCAATACCACTCTGGTTATCGTCGACGGCATGCGGATGCCGGGCGGGGGCACTCAGTTCGGCCAGACGGATCCCAACATCATTCCTAGCAGCGCTCTTCAGCGTGTGGAAGTCCTCGCGGATGGTGCCTCTTCGGTCTACGGTTCGGACGCTGTGGCGGGCGTCGTCAACTACATCACCCGCCGCGATTTCCAGGGCATTACGGTCAACGGTAAGGTCGGTGTCGCAAATGCCTGGAATAGCGCCGACCTGAACGCAATTGCCGGCACATCGTGGAATAATGGCTCGATGTATGTTGCCGGCCAGTATTCCTATCAAAGTGCGCTTGCCAACAGCTCTCGTGCATTCTTGAGCCGCGGCGACTATCGTCCCCTGGGGCAGAACTTCGAGAGTTTCAACTGTTCGCCCGCCACCATCCGGACGCCGGCTTCGGGTACCAACGTCTATCAGTCGCCTAGCGCGACAACGACGGTTCCCAACACCTCGGCGTTTGCGTCCTGCAACAATACACTCAACGGCGATGCACTCCCTAGCGCCGAGCGCATTGCAGGCATGGTTCGCGTCGTTCAGAATGTTAATGATCGTCTGACGCTTACCGCAACGGCTGATTATGGACACTTACAGGGTACTCGTAACTTGCAGGAAGGCCTTGTCACCGGCGTGACCGCGTATGGTCCCGGTTCGGGCTTTGGCGGCCAAATCAATCCGTTCTTCCAGGCGCCAGCGGGTGAGCCGACTGCCACCACAGAAACCGTCAGCTTTGCGGCGCAGCTGCCCGGCACCCCAGGTTCCATGGGCAACAAGTATGGTATAGAATCGCAGAGCAACGACACGTTGTTCTTGTACGGTAATGCTGAGTACAAGCTGAGCGACAGCTGGACGGCCAAATTCAGCGACTCCTTCGGACGCAGCCGCACCAATGATGCAAGGATCGGTGCGTTTTGCGCAAGTTGCGCGATCCTGGCCGTCAATGGCACCACCCAGGCCAACGCCAACACCACCACGACCAGTGTCGGTGGCGTCAACGTCATTGCGCTGAACCTACCTCTGAATTCCAGCAACGCTCTAGACGTTTGGGGCGCCAATGGCGGCAACTCGTCCGCGACGGTGCTCAAGCAGCTCTATTCTCTGAACCAGAACAACACACACTGGAACAGCTACAATCAGTCTAAGCTGGAAGTGCAGGGCATCGTGGCCAACCTTCCCGCGGGTCCGCTGCGCATGGCGGCGGGCGCCGAATACATGTGGGTGACCCAGGATGTCGCGACCGTCTCTACGGGCGGCCTAGGCCCTAACGGTGGTGGCCTTTCGAAGTATTTCCAATTCTCGCTCGCCCGCAATGTCTATTCGGGCTATGCGGAACTTGTCGCGCCGATCGTCTCACCGGACATGGGCGTCCCCCTCATGCAGAGCTTCGAGCTGGACCTTTCGGCGCGCTATGACCGCTACAGCGACGTCGGGGAGACCTCGAATCCGAAGATTGCAGCGAACTGGAAGGTCTTTGACGACCTGAAGCTGCGCGCTAACTATGCGACGGCGTTTGTGGCGCCGCCGTTGGCCGCCATCGGCATTCCGTCCGCTGGCTTTAAGCGCATCGCCACTGGCGTTACCATTCTAGCGACTCCCATCAATGTGCCGGTTTCCCTCTATCCCCAAGTGACGGGAGTGCCGGGATGCGCCGGTGTAACGACGACCTGCCAGTTGGGCACATCCATAAACCAGGGACTGTCGCGCACCTACGGCATTGGTCCCAATGCGAAGCCAGAGACCGGCAACAGCTGGTCGGTGGGCTTCGATTACACACCATCATTTATTCCGGGCTTCACCTCCTCGGTTACGCTGTGGAACAACAGGTTTAAGGCAGGGGCAGACGCCCTGGGTCTCACGCAGGAAATCAACATCCCGTCACTCAACCGCCTGACGATCTGTCCGTCGGGGTGCAGCGCGGCCCAGATCAATGGGTTCACCAATATCGTCAACGGTGGCACCTTAGACAGCACCTTGCCGCCCACCGTCTATTTTCTGAGGAACGATGATCTTGGAAATGTCGTCAACCTACGTGTCCAGGGCGTGGACCTCAGCACGATGTATGATGTGGTGACGGATCGGGCGGGGGAATTCAGGCTCGGCCTCAATCTCACATGGTTCACCAAGTTCGCTCAGGACTTTCCCGGGATATCTTATAGCATGCTCGGGACTTCCGGCTCGAATAACACTTTCCCATCGGTTGCAGGACATGCCCGTCTCCAGGCTGGATGGACATTCGAAGCCTTTTCGTTCGACACCTTCGTGAATTACACCAGTGCCTATCATAACTGGAACAACAGCTCCCTGATCCCGGTGGTCAGCAATTCCGTCGGCGTCCCGATCGGAGGCGGCGACAAGGTCGGCGCCAATACCACGGTTGACATGCACGGCGAGTACAACTTTGGAGAAGCCGGTCTATTCGGTGATGCTTCCGTTTACATCGATGTCAAAAACATCCTCAACTCGGATCCGCCTTTCTACAGCGGAAACACGTCAGGCATTGGTCTCGGCGGCAATGGATATAACGGCTTTCTCTCGAACCCCATCGGTCGCATTTTTGCGGTTGGGTTCAGGACCAACTATTAAGAGCTGAACTGCGCACGGTTGGCTGGCTCCCCCCTGGAATTGGCTGACGGTGTTTCTTGGGGTTGCGGCGTCCAAGAAGCTTGGGCGCCGCAATCCCATTTTATAATAAAATCGAGGTATCGATGGGTGGCTTTCCGATCAGGATCCTCTTCATTGGCTTGGCCGCCTTGGCTGGCCTTTTTGGCCAGCTTGGCCCGCTGACCGCACTGCCGATCGATCAGGCGCGGTTGGCCAATGCGGAGACAAGCTCAGACTGGTTGAGCTATGGCAGGACCTGGGGAGAACAACGCTTCAGCCCTCTAACTCAAGTCGGTACCGGCTCCGTTTCAAGACTTGGCCTCGCCTGGTGGGCGGAGTTCGATACCGACCACGGCCAGGAGGCGACGCCGCTGGAAGCCGATGGCGTGGTCTATACTTCCACAGCCTGGTCCAAAGTCTTTGCTTTTGATGCACGCACCGGACGCCAGCTTTGGTCCTATGACCCGCAGGTGCCGGGGCAAACCCAACTTGCGACCTGCTGCGATGTGAATAACCGCGGTGTAGCGCTATGGATGGGCCGCGTCTATGTAGGTGCTTTGGATGGCCGGCTGATCGCGTTGGATGCCAAAACCGGCCGCCCGGTCTGGTCCGTGCAAACGACCGACCGGTCGAAGCCTTATACGATCACCGGCGCGCCACGGGTGGTGAAAGGCCTGGTGCTGATCGGCAATGGCGGGGCCGAGCTTGGCGTAAGAGGGTATATCTCGGCCTATCGCGCCGATACCGGCAAGTTGGCTTGGCGCTTCTACATCACACCCAATCCGCAGGGAAAGCCCGATCACGCGGCATCCGACACCGTAATGGCCGCCAAGGCCAACGCGACCTGGTTTGACGGAGCCTGGAAGCAGGCGGGCGGTGGCGGCACACCCTGGGATTCAATAATTTATGACACCAAAACCGATCTTCTGTTCGTGGGCACGGGCAATGGCTCGCCCTGGAACCGCGCCATTCGCTCGCAAGGCAAGGGCGACAATCTGTTCCTTTCGTCCATCCTGGCACTGAAACCGGAGACCGGGGAGTATGTGTGGCATTATCAGACCACGCCGGGTGACAACTGGGATTATACAGCCACCCAGCAGATCATGATCGCCGACCTCCCGATCGGCGGGAAACAGCGCCATGTGGTGATGCAGGCGCCCAAAAACGGCTTTTTCTATGTGCTGGACGCCGCGACCGGTGAACTATTGTCGGCCGACAAATATGCGCCCTGGGTGAATTGGGCGAGCGGAGTCGACATGAAGACCGGACGGCCTATAGAGGCGCCGGGCGTGCGCTATGGTGGCGACGCCAAGTCCAGCACCCAGAATCCCGGCCCCCTGGGCGCACACAATTGGAAGCCGATGGCTTTCGATCCCAAGACGGGCCTGGTGTTCATCCCGGCGCAGGATAGTTCTTTTACCTATGCCGGCGCGCCAAACGCCAAGGACTTCCGCTATAGCGCGGGAGTGTGGAATCTGGGAACAGGAGTGCAGGGTATCGCTGGCAACGGCCAAGCCGCGCCGGGCGCGGTTGCCCGGGCCGCGGCTTTGGCCGCGGCGCAGGCGAAAGCGCCCAAAACTGCCACCAAGGAGCGCGCGGTACTGGTCGCCTGGGATCCTGTGGCTCGCAAGGCGCGCTGGAGCATCGCGCGCGATAATCTGTGGGGTAGCAGCGGCACCCTGGCGACGGCGGGCGGGTTGGTGTTTCAGAGTGTCGGCCATGACTTAAAAGCTTTGACCGCCGCAGTCGGCAAGGAAGTTTGGTCGTACGACATGGGTGCGCCTTCCATCGCCGCGCCCATGACCTATGCGCTGGATGGCGTGCAGTATGTTGCGGTGATGTTGGGCAATGGCGGCGGCACCAGCACGGGCGATCCGCGCCGCCCCGGCCGGCTCATGGTCTTCAAACTGGGTGGCAAAGCCAAGGCCGCGCCGTTCCCGCCGGTTTCCGAACCACCGCTCACGGATCTCAGCAAGGCTGAGGCATCGACTGGTGATCCAGTGGTGGGGGGCGTGCTGTTCCGCCGCTATTGCGGGGTCTGTCACAGCCCCACGCGCGTGAATCCGGATCTGCACCGTTCGCAGGTGCCGCTATCCAAGCAGCAGTTCAAGGCTGTGGTGCATGATGGCGTCTTACGGGACGGTGGTATGGCATCTTTTGCCAAATATCTGGACGAGAAGGACGTGGAATCCGTCCGCGCCTTTTTGATTCAAGTGTATTTAAAGCCCGTGCCGGTTCGAAACTGACATTGGGCTTGAGCGGCTCCCGCGTGGTCCCGGCGGAAAACGGCGCCGATATCGTTGAATTGGCTGGGCCCCGCAGTCGTGGTCGAACCCCGCATGCGTCCCAGGATTATTTGGGTCGCACGCAAAGCGGCGCTCGCCTCTGATGCATGCCGGAGCAGTGCCGCCCAAGCCGCCAAGCCGATTGCATGAGTCCACTGATATAGTAGATCGATGGGCAGACGTTCCTATCGAGTCTAGCAAAACACAGCGGGAGGCCGATGTTGCGTTGCCTTGCCGTTCCGAATGCCTTGACAGAAAATAGCCTCCTCCTCTAGATTATAACTGATATATCAGGTAGGCTACGAGCAGCGGTGGCTCCGATCTCTCTTTCGGAAGTCTTCCATCGCCTGCGAGTATGGGGAGATTGTGTTAATTCGCGGCATTCTAAACCCGGCCATCAATTCGCTGCTCAGTCGCGTGCGGCACACGAATTCCTTTATCGTCGCGGATCGCGGATTCCCGACATTCCCGAATATCGAAGTGGTGGATATTTCCCTGGTGGCAAACATGCCGCGCGTCCCGGACGTTTTGAAAGCGTTGCGCCAGGAATTTCGTTTCACCGCGATTATGGCCATCGAATTCAATGAGGTTTCTCCGCCGGAAATCAAGAAATCATATGAGCTTGCTCTGGAAGGAGCTCCGATTACCTGGGAACCGCATGTGCGGTTCAAAACCAGAGCACCGGATGTCATAGGCATCATTAGGACCGGCGATGTCACGCGATTTGGTAACGTGCATCTGACATCCGCATGAGTGCTGGCCCCACCCGGCCATTGCGGAGATGCGGATATAACAACAAGAGGGAGTGTGCCGCATGAACCGGCGAGAATTGATGGCGACAAGTGTGGCGTTGGCCACTACCTCTACCTTTCCCGCGTTTGGTCAAGAAGCTGGAGTGCCGGGAAAGTTTCCTGCGCGGGACCTGGCGACGGTTGATTACATCGAACAAGAACCTATTGCCGAATATCACAATGCCCCGGCTAGCGCTTACGAAGCTTTTCAGGACATGAAGTTCGGAGCTCGCATTCATTGGGGTATCTATTCTATCTGGCATCGCGGTCACGAATCTTGGCCATTCCTGCGCATGTCTTTCGACGAACGCCAAAGATACAATGAGCTCTATAAATCGTGGAATCCCGCCGGCTTCGACGCCAATGGCTGGATGGATGTCTTTAAGGAGAGCGGGCTCAAGATGTTTGCCTTCACGGCCAAGCATCATGAGGGCTTTTCAATGTTCGACACCAAGACGCGGGTGAAAAACCGGGCGAACTGGACCGCCGGCGGCGGCCCGCGGATGGAATCCTGCGACCTTGCCTACTCGATCATGGAAACGCCATTCCGCCGAGATATCGTCAAGGAATTGTGCGACGCCGCCCACAAGCGCGGCATCAAAATCGATTTGTATTTTTCACACCCGGACTGGTACGACGCTGATTTCCGGCCTTATGTCGCCCATCCGTTCCAGGTGCCGAGCTCTCCAGAGCTCCTGGTTCCCCGCGATGTGTCCTATGTGAAAACGCGCCTTGGCGATCGGGTGGTCATGGCGCCGGACCCGACAGACGCGGAGGTCGCCCGCATGATGGCCCGCCACAGGGCCCAATTGGTCGAGCTTCTCACCAATTACGGCACCATAGACATGATCTGTCTGGATATGTGGCTCGGCAAACGGGTATGGCCCGAACTTCGCAAGACCCTCCTGGAGCTGCGGCGGATTCAACCAAATGTCATGCTTCGTAATCGTGGGATTGGAAACTACGGCGATTATTTCACGCCGGAGCGGGTCGTTCCCGGCTCCAAGGAAGCCCTGCAGAAGCCGTGGTTCTGCATCTATCCGCTTGGAACGGATTTTTCCTACGAACCCGATCCTGCCAAGCATAAGGGATCGAAGTGGATCGTCCACAACCTGGCGGACACGGTCGCCAAGGGTGGCGGGTTGATGGTCGGTATCGGACCGAACGGAAACGGCGAATTCCATCCCGAAGCGATCCGGGAGATGAAAGAGGCGGGTGCCTGGCTGAAAGTCAACGGCGAGGCTATCTATGCCACGCGCGCGCGAGAAGGCACTCTATGGTCGGAAGGCGAGGGGGTTCGCTTCACCAGAAGCAAGGATAAGCGGTTTGTATATGCCATCCTGATGGATTGGCCCGGCCGCGAGATTCGGCTCAAGACCGTAAAGCCAAACCCGGGCTCCAAGATAACCCTGCTGGGTTCTGACAAGCCGTTGCAGTGGAAATTCGATTCCGCGACCGGCACGGTCGTAGACTTCCCTGAGGCGTTACAAAGCGCCGCGAACAGGCCCTGCGAACATGCCTGGTGCCTGAAGATGGAAGCCGTTTGAACGCAAGACCGGCAGATCTCATTTCTGGCGTTCGTTAGCCGGCGAAGCGACCAATATCGCGTAAGCGGCAATTAAAAGGGTACGGTATGAATTTGTCAGGTAAGGTTTGTCTTGTTACAGGTGGCACAAGCGGTATTGGCGCAGCCACGGCGATTAAGTTTGCGGAAAAAGGAGCGCATATAGCCGTGGTTTCGCGTGGCGTAAAGCGAGATGCGGAGTCCGGCCTTATCAGTGCGTTCAAAGCAATGGGTGTCCGGTATCATTTTCAGGCTGCCGATGTGGCCGATCCCCAAGCCTGCGTCCAATGCGTCGACACGGTCGTTCAAGAGTTCGGTCGGCTTGATGTGCTGGTTCATTCTGCGGGCGGCGCCGTTCCAGGCGGGTTGCACAGCGTCACCGACGAAGCCTGGATGAGCGCCTTCGATGTGCACATTCATGCGGTGTTTCATCTCACGCGTGCTGCAGCGCCGCGCATGGCCGAACGTGGAGAAGGGGCGATAATCCTGATCGGTTCCGCCGCCGGTCTGCGTGGGTGTCTTGGGGCACTGGCCTACGGGGTTGTTAAAGGCGCGCTGCCGCAATTTGCCAGAAATCTTGCCCGGGAACTGGCGGATCAGGGAATACGGGTCAATTGCGTGTCCCCCGGAGTCATCCGTACGCCGTTCCAGGACTATCTTACGCCGGAACAGGTGGCCAACAACATTAAAAACCGCATTCCATTGCATCGCGAAGGCACACCGGAAGATGTTGCCGCGATGATTGTGGAGCTGGCCCAGAATGACTTCATCACAGGCGAGACCATCACAATAGACGGCGGCATGACGATGCGGATCGTCTAAACGCTTTGGCCGGCTCGGATCACATGGGCCGGGTCTTCTGTTCGGGGCAGCCTCCAGACGATCCAGGCGGCCAAGAGCGGTAGAAGGCCAAACAATACAAATACGGGCCGGTAAGAATATTGTTCGATCAGCCATCCCGTGACCAGGCTGAAGATCATGCCACCGAAACCGGATCCCATGCTGGCGATACCCCAGATGGAAGCCTGAAGGTTTTTGGGGAATACGTCTCCTGGTACCGCAAGCAGGTTCGCCAACGAGCCCGAATAGCCGAATGTGGCCAGGGAGATCAGGGCAATGCTTTGGCCCGCGCTGCCGGCGACACCGACAAATACCGCCGATATCATTAGAGACGCGAAGATCCACACGGCCAGTCGCCGGGCAATGGCAGGTGTCACGCCCAGGCGCAGCACTGCCGAGAAAACCGCGCCGCCAGCCAAATTGCCGAGCGCCGCCGTGAAGAATGGTATCCAGGCAAATGCCCCGATTTGCGCGATCGAGAATCCGTGCGCAACCTTCAGATATTGCGGAAACCAGAATGTGTAAAAATACCAGACTGGATCGCTGAAACATTTTGAAAGTGTGAACATCCAGAGGAATCGGGAGCGCAGCAGCAATCTGAGCGGGATTTTCGGTACCAAAATTCGCTCCGCGGTCTCGCGCGGTTCCCTGTAAATCAGCAGCCAGGCGGCCAGCCAGGCGAAACCCGAAAGGCCAACGGCCAAGAAGGCGGTTTGCCACCCGAAACTCAGCAAGATGAGAGCAAGGAGCGGCGGCGCGATGATGGCGCCGATAGATGCTCCGCTGTTGAATATTCCCGAGGCAAGCGAGCGCTGCTCGACGGGAAACCACTCCGATATCAGCCTCACGCCTGCGGGATAGTTTCCCGCCTCACCCGCGCCCAGCAGGAAGCGAAAAACACCCAGACTCAGGGCGCCCGACGTGAAAGCGTGCAGCATTTCGGCTGCCGACCACCAGGCGATGCTCAGGGCATAGCCCGTCTTGGTCCCCAGATAGTCTATCACCCGACCAGAGACACCGTTCATGATCGTGTAAGCCAGCATGAAGGCGAAAATGATCTGGGAATAGCTTTGGGGAGAAATCCGGAATTTCTCGAGCAGCACAGGTGCCATAACCGACAATGTCTGGCGATCAAGATAGTTGATCACAGTGGCCGAAAACGCAAAGCCGAGAACCAACCACTTCCTGTGCGACATCATTTGTCCTTAAGGCCCGATCCCCGAAGTGCGACGTTCGGGATCCGACATTGACCGGCGCCGTTCACTAAAAAGTGCTAATTGCCAAAATCAGCTGCCCCGTTTCGTGCGCCAACCATTGCTTAACGTCAGCGTTTCCAAGCTGGCTAACACATCGCCGAGGCCATACTGGATGTGCGCGCGCATGACCTTGTCAGCCTGAGCCGCCTCCCCGGAACACAATGCCTTAGCTAAATCAGTATGGAAAAGGTCAGGAAGCGATTTGCGATGCGAGGTTGTGTCATAGAGCCAATTAAAGATCAGCACGCGTTCCTTCTCGATGGCTTTGACAAGTCCCGGCGATCTGGCCATTTCCGCGATGCGCATGTGGAACTGCATGTGGTAGGTATGGACTGAGAATAAGAAGCGCGGATCATCATCTTTCGCCACCGCTTTGAACAGATTGTCCAAGTGGTCGGCGCTGCGGCTCAAGGCCTCTTTCTCTTCCGACGTCGCGTTGGTGCAGCATAGACGTGCAGCTTGAGTTTCCAGCGCCTCGCGGATGATAAACCTGTCCAGGATGTCCTGCCGTACCGGGACCCGCACACGCGTTCCGATACGGGGGCGGCTTTCGACCAACCCCTCCGACTCTAGTCTTTGCAGAGCTTCGGTGATCGGCAGGAAGCTCATATTGAATTTTTCGGCGAGCTTGCGACGCGATAGGACAGCGCCGATTGGCAAGGAACCCCTGAGAATGTCGTCACGGATATTTTGGTACGCCCTTCCTGCGAGCGTCTCGGGTTCGACCTCTGCCGATGAGCCCGAATCCGTGGCAAGATTTTTTATAGACATATCAGTTTGTTCGCTCCATGCCGGCTTGAATCTAGCACACTTCGGGATTTGTGGCAGGCCTTCAGCCCAGTAATTCGGTTCAAGTGCGCTTTTACCTAATTTGGCGATCCGGTGGAAGCAAAGCGAGCGATCATGGATTACGCGATATGCGGCGGCCCAGCCCTTGCGCCCCTCAGATAATATGTGATATATCAGTAGAAAATAATAACTGGTTGCTCATTTAGGGGGAATAAATGCGTTTCGTATTCGGATCCACCGCCCGTCGTTATTCGCTTTCTGCTGTATTGCTGGCAACAGCCGGGGTCGCGGTTCCAGTCGGTACCGCACGCGCCCAGCAGCCGGGACCGGCTGCTTCTGAAGTGGAAAGTGTTGTCGTCACCGGCACCAGCATCAGGGGTGCCGCCCCCGTCGGGTCCAACCTGATTAGCATCGATCGTTCCGCGATCGAACAATCGGCGGCGCAGACATCCCAGCAGATTCTGGCGGGCGTACCTCAAATCTCCACCACCTTTGGAACCGCAGGGCAGGGCTCTCTCGGGGCCGACTCCGATTCTGGGGCCTATTCGCCCAGCATCCATAGCTTGGGCGGAAGCGGTTCGCAGGCGACGCTGGTTCTAGTGAACGGGCATCGAATCCCGCCGTCCGGCATGACGGTCATGAACGTGGACCCGACCGCCGTTCCGAGCATCATGCTGCAGCGCGTCGAGGTTCTGCCTGATGGCGCATCGTCCGTTTATGGATCCGACGCGGTCGCAGGTGTCATCAATTTCGTCACGAGACAGAATTTCACGGGAATGGAGACCCATTTTCAGTCGGGCATTGCCAGCCATTATCAGACCTTCGATGGCAGCGCGTTGTTCGGCTATGACTGGCACTCCGGCTCGGTGATGGCGGCGTACGAGTATTCCAGCCGTTCCAACCTCAGCAATGGATCACGCGACTTCATCACTGCTCGACAGGATGTCCGCCGTGGCGCTACCGATCCTTCTCAGTTTACCGGCATCGCCGCCAACCCGCCGGCAGGCGCTATGACGACAACGCCTTCTTCGTCGGGCGGAACCAACGCGCCTTTCGGCGCAACCATTCCCTATCCGTCCAGTGGCACCAACTTCCAGACTTTTGCCTGCCCGGTGGCAACAATCGCGGCATCGAGTTCGGCGCCGGCCTATTATTATCCCTATAACGGCCAGGCATTTTCCACCTCGACGTCCGGTGTGCCGTCGCAAGGCGCTTGCGACAACATAAACGCATCAACTGCGCTGCCGTCCGAGGTCCGCAATAATTTCATGGTATCGTTGCGCCAGGACATCAACGACAGATTGTCTGTCAATGTTGATATGTATTACGCCAGCCGACTTGGCAGCAATCGTCTCTCGCGCGGCACGGTATCGGCGACCGTGTTCGGTCCTTCATTCACCTCCGCGACCACCGGCACCACACAACGCAATCCATTCTATGTCGGCAATGCCGCGACGGGCACCACTTCGGAATTCATCAATTTCGATTTCAACCAGCTGCTCGGTCCTGGCGCTTACCAGAAGACCGGCACACAGAACGTCTTCTTGACCACCGACATTCGTTATACGCTTGGCGGCGATCGCGAGTTTGTCATCAGCGGCAGCGCGGGCAAGAATTTCAACTCCGAGCATTTCGTCGGGATTGTGCCGGCGGCCAGCGCTCTTCTGGCGCTCAACGGTACGACCAATACTTCGGGCAATCCAACGGCGAACTCCGAGCCCGACATCTATGGTTTGGGGACCACCTATGTGGGAAGCCGGGCGCTCACGACATCCAACGCACTAGATGTCTGGAATCCTGTCGGCAGCAATCGCACGTCCGCAGCGGTTCTGACCAGCTTGCGGGATGGCGGATACATGGAATTCGCCGATCAGGGTCTCCAGGATGTCGTGGCAAAGTTCGACGGCTCGATCTTTGATTTACCGGCCGGCCCGGTTAAAGCATCGGTAGGCGGCGAGTTCTTGCATCAAGTGCTGAGTGAATACGGCACCACCAACAATCTAGTGGGACCTTCCAGTTCAAATTCGGCGAGCTTTAATTATCAGTTCGGGCGCGAGATCTATTCTGCGTTTGTAGAGTTTCTGGTTCCCATTATTTCTCCCGATGCCGGCGTTCCGTTGATGCGAAGTCTCACGCTGAACGTCTCTGGCCGCTATGATCGCTTCAATGCGGGTATCGGCGACACCAAAAACCCGAAAGTCGGGGTCAATTGGGAATTGGCGGAAGGAATTAAGGCAAGGGGCAGCTTCAGCACGTCTTTCGTGGCGCCAGACGTTCATCATCTGGGTACACCAAGGGTAGGCGCGAATTCTGAGTCGCAGGTCCTCGCGGCAGCGACGCCCAACAATCCTGTCATCCCGTTCGGCGTTCCAAACACCTATAATGGCGGAGCTGGAACGGCCGCTACCTGGGTCGGAAGCCCGGCGACTTGCGCCGCGGGCGGCGGTACAGTCGTAAATGCCGGCGGCAGTACGGTGGCCGCGCCATTTACCGGTGCCTATGCCTGCCGGGTCGCCTTTGCGGCGACAAATGGTGCGGGAACCAGTGCCGCTATCCGCTATAGCGGCGGTAATCCGAACCTGCGCCCCGCCACCGGTACCTCCTACAGTGCTGGCCTGGACCTGGATTTTGGTTCATTCTTGCCGGTGCTGGATGGATTGCTTGTCAACCTGACTTATTATCAGGTTAAATACGCAAACCTGCACAGCAACACCAATACCCAGTCGGCTTTACCCAGCCTCACTTACTTCGCACCTCCGGGCGGATATTCGTTAAATGATCCGGTGGTGCAGAACGCGATTACGGGGCGTCCCGTCGGTATCGCGTTGCCCAGCACGATCTATGCAGTGTTCGATGGGCGCGAACAGAACGCCTATACGCTTTGGCAGAATGGCCTCGATTTCCAGGCGCGGTATCGTTTTGAAACCGCAGATGCCGGAAATTTCACGGTCGGCCTTTCGGGAAACCAGATTTTCCGTTTCGCGCAACAAGCGGGTACCCTGCCTATCGTAGATATAAAAAACGGCAAGAATTCCGGCCGCTTTGTCGGTATCGAACTGACGAGTTCCGCGGACATCGGTTGGGACTTGGGCAATTGGTCCTCGAACCTGCGGGTCAATTATACCCACCCCTATTCGGTGCCCGACACGCGCTTCCCCTATAATTTGGTAGGGCCAAACCGGGTGGCGAACACCGCTCATATCGGCGCCGATATCACCGGCGATCTCAACGTCGCCTATAACATTCCGGATGGCTGGCTGGGACTGCCCGATGTCGTGGCCAGCGGCAGTCAACTATCCGTGACGGTTCAGAATGTCCTCGATTCCGACCCGCCATTCAACGCTGCCAGTACGTCTGGCTATGGCCAGGCCGATCCGATCGGGCGTCTGGTGACCTTCGGTTGGCGAAAGACTTGGTGAACGCACGGCGCGCGGTTGGGAGAATCTTCCTTCGGCGCGCCGGCCTTCCCAGACCGCCGGTGGCGGCACCGGCAGAATTCATGGCAACCCGGCGCCATCTTTCGATGTGCCACGCAGAATTGCACTACGCCTTCGTACTTATGGAGAAATGTCATGGCTCATGAATGTGCTGGCGACGGCGCTACGCGCTGTGCAGTTGCAGCAAAGGTCTTCTGTTGCGAAGCGGCTTGGCTTGGTGGAACTTGGCCTGGGTAATAGGAAAATGTTCATGGAAAATCACACCGGCAACGGCATTACACGCAGGCACCTGATTCAGACCACCGCCCTGGTCGCGGCGTCGCCGACTTTCGCGTCACGCGCCTTGGCCGCTGCCGTTGAAAATCCCGACTTCAAGGTGCCGGTATTTCCTTATGGCGCTGTCTATTACCGAAAGTCGGGTCCGCCGGCCGCGGATTGGGCAAGAGACCACAAGACGGCGGCGCAGCTGGGCGAGACCGCCTTCAGTCACCGGTTTCTTTGGGCCGTGATTGAGACCCAGCCAGGCAAGTTCGACTGGAGCGATTATGACCGCCTAATGGACCTCGCCGCTCAAAACAAGCTCAAGGTTGTCATCCGTGAAATCTCCAACGGCGGTCCGGAATGGATGTTCAACAAATATCCCGATGGGCGCGTTGAGGACGCCGAAGGTCGTGTGATCCATACCGGCGTCGAAGCCGCCACCGTGACCGGCGAATCCCCGATTTGCCTGGATAACAATGATGTCATGGCCGCGAACGAGCGATTCACGACCGCCCTGATCGAGCAGTATCGAGATCACCCCGCGAATATGGGCTATGACCTCTGGAACGAGCTTGGCGCGCAAACCTGCTTTTGCCCGGCTACGCAGGCGAAGTTCCGCGAATGGTTGAAGGCAAAATATGGCACACTCGAGGCTCTCGGCCGCGCATGGAACACTTACAGCTGGGGCGACTGGAACAATGTTGAGGCGCCCCGGCGACCCGGCAACTATCGTGTGGATTTCGACTGGCTCGAGTTCCGCAAAGACAACATGTTCCGCAAATTCAACCGGCGGGCTGCGCTCTACCATCGTCTCGATCCGAAACACCCCGTGGTCGTCCATGCCGGCAATGACAAACTGTTTTTTGGCGACCCGGAAGGAGACGGCTGGCGCGCCGCTTCTGTCGTGGACATCACCGGCTATACTTGGATTGCCGGCCGTACGGGCGACTCACCTTGGATACAGTTTCAAGTAGTCGACTTCACACGCAGTACAGCCCGCGGTAAGCCGTTCTGGCACGGGGAGGCGTCGGCCGGTCCCCTTTGGCTGCAGCCGCAGGTTCCAGGCCGTCCCCGCGATGATGGCCGTATCACCTACCCCAACGACATTCGTCTTCACAATCTGACTTCCATGGCCCTGGGCACGAAGGCCATCTTCGATACGCGCTGGCGGCCCTTGCTTGACGGTCCGCTGGCCGGTGCATTTGGGGGCATGGGGATGGACGGCTCCGTGACGCCAAACATGCTGATGGAAAGTAAGGTGGCCAAGTGGGCCAATGCGCACGCCGACATCTGGAAGTCCAATCCCGTCAAGGGTGAGATCGGCATTGTTTTCGTGCCCGAATCCAAGATGTTTGACGAAATCCAGCAGAGGAATACGAATTATTATTCCGAGGCGATCCGTGGTGTGTACCGGGCATTTTTCGACTCCAATATTCAGGCCGATTTCGTCCATATCGACGACATCGACCAATACAAGGTGGTGTATCTACCGTTCCCCTGGATGCTCAAGGCATCCACTGTCCAGAAGCTGCAGGACTATGTTCATAAGGGCGGCAAACTGGTCAGCGAGGGGGTTCCCGGTTACTGGGGGGACAGCGTAAGTGTGGGTACAGTCCAGCCAAACATGGGCCTCGACAAGTTGTTCGGAGCCCGCGAGAGCTATGTCGAGTTCACGCCGGATCTAAATGAGAAGCTTACTCTGACTGTTCAAGGCAAGCAGATCGGCGGCCGGTTCTTCATCCAGGAATACAGCCTTGCGGGAGGCAAATCTGCCGGTCGGTACGCGAACGGCCACATAGCCGCGGTTGAGAACACGGTAGGCTCCGGCAAGACACTTTTGGTAGGGACATTTCCAGGTGCAAGCTATTTCCTGAACCAGTCCCCTTCAACGCGCGAGTTCTTCGCCGGCCTTCTTGCATGGAGCGGTGTTGCACAGCAGATTACATCGAGCGATGCTGAAGTGAAGGCGCGGCTGTCCACCGGTGCGGGCGGTACCTATATCTGGGTCGTCAATCCCACGAAGACCCCGCGCAACGTGAGGATCACGCTACCGTCCCCGTTCAAACGGGTGACGGAATTGTGGCAGGAAATGAGCACTCCGACCGTTGACGGAAAAACGCTGACGACCACGGTAGAGGAGCGAAACGTCGCCGTCATCCGGCTCGCATAAAGCCTTAGTGGTCGCATTGGCAGTCGGCGCGACGGCCCTTCGTATTGTCGATGATTATTGCGCGAAGAACACGAGTTCGTAATGCCCCCGGCGAGCACCGCGATACTTGGGTCTAATAGGATCGGTTGTCAGGACGCTGAAGTGGTCAATGTTTCCTGAAACTGGTCGTAAGCCCCGATAGCATCCGCCGCATACATTAGCGCGGGGCCGCCGCCCATATAGATCGCCATACCGAGTGCCTCTTCGATCTCGGAACGGCTGGCCCTCAGTTTCACCAGTGCCTCCGTATGAAAGCCAATGCAACCATCGCAGCGGGTCGCTACGCCGATTGCCAGCGCGATCAGTTCCTTTGTCTTCTTGTCCAGCGCTCCTGTCTTTGTCGCGGACTGCGCTAGCGCGGAAAACCCCAGCATCGTGGAGGGGATGTCGGTGCGAAGGGTCTTCAGATTGGCGGATATGTCCCTGACAATCGCCGGATAGTCTTTCATAGGTTCACCTCAGTTTCCCGTGTTTAGTTTGCCCGCGTCATTCACGAAAAAGATTGATCTGGCGCAAGGGACCAACCGGCGATGCGAGATAAAATACCGAAAACGCATTCAGGATAACTCATGTCCGTGAAGACCGTCGATCCTACCACCTTGCGCCAATGGCTGGAGCAGGGCACCGCGATACTGGTCGATGTGCGCGAGCCCGCCGAACATCGCGCCCGGCATATCGATCAAGCCCAACTCATACCGTTGGGAAAGATCGACGCCGCACGATTGCCGCAAGGGCATCGGATCGTTGTCCATTGCCTTAAGGGTGGGCGGGGAGCTTCGGCCTGCGAAAAGCTGATCCGCCAGAACCCTAAACTTGAAATCTACAATCTCGCGGGCGGAATTGACGCCTGGACCTCTGCTGGCCTTCCCATTGGCACTGGCGGTTTCGTCCTTCCGCTGGACCGGCAAGTCCAGTTGACCATCGGTATTGCGCTGGTCGTGGCCTCCGGGCTGGCGCTCGTTGTTAGCCCTCTATTTGGGTTGATAACTGGAGCCTTGGGTCTCGGCCTATCGATTGCGGGTGCGACGGGCTTTTGCGGCCTTGCGCGCCTGATGGCGCACGCCCCATGGAACAAATGAAAAGAAAAAGAGCCAACCGCATGAGACCGAATATTGGTACTATCGACCGGATTGGTCGGGTAATCGTCGGCCTTCTGCTGCTCGCCTATGCGCTTCAGCTTGGCTTTCCGGCTACAGGATGGAACTCGGTGGGTTGGATCGGCGTGGTGCCCATTCTAACTGCTGTATTCCGGTATTGCCCCGCTTACAGCCTTATTGGCATCAGGACTGGCCCCTGACGCTCCTTCTGCCGAGGCAAGATCAGCATTTCCCATAGTCCTTGCACGATTTGGGTTATCGCGCCGAACGCTGCGCATCCCAGGCATAAAGTGAGGATCGGCGTCAGCGGCGGGCTGGCCGGCTTCAGCTTCAGCACCAACTCGGCCATACTATCGACCGGATGGCTGAGGCAATTGGCGACGCCGTCCAAATCCAGATGCGCGGCGGTTCTGCCGGACGGACGAAAGAGCACCAATGCGAATCGAAGACTTAGAGACCCCAGTTCCAGTCATCGACCTGGACCGGGTCGAACACAATCTGGCGAAGATGCAAGCCTATTGCGACCGCCATAAGCTGCGCCTGCGTCCGCATATTAAGACCCACAAGATACCGGGCTTCGCGCACCGGCAATTGGAACTGGGCGCCCACGGCATCACCTGCCAGAAGCTAGGCGAAGCCGAAGTCATGGCGGATGCCGGGCTGGACGACATCTTTATTTCCTATCCGCTGATCGGTCCGGCCAAGGCCCTGCGCCTGGCCGAACTGTCGCGCCGCGCCAAAGTCAGTGTCGGGATCGACAATCCATTGGCGCTGGAAACTATTGCCGAGGCGGCGCGTGCCTCCAACAATGCCATCGGCGTCTTGATAGAGTTCGACAGCGGCAACAAGCGCACGGGTGTCACTTCCGTGGCGCAGGCGCTGGAACTGGCGCGCCGCATCCAGGAAATTCCGGGCCTGCGCTTCGACGGCTTGATGACCTATCCCAGCACCGCTGCGACCGTCACTTTCGTGGCGGAGGCGAAACGGGTATTTTCAGAAGCCGGTATTGCGATTGCGGTGGTCTCCGGCGGCGGTACGCCCAATGCCTGGGCTGCGCATGAGATCACCGGACTGACCGAAGTACGCGTCGGCACCTATATATATCATGACCGCGCCACCGTCGGTGCCGGGGCCGCGAATCTGGAGGAATGCGCTCTGCATCTTCACGTCACGGTGATCAGCCGCCCCACGGAAGACCGGGCCGTGATCGATGCCGGCTCCAAGAGCCTGTCGAGCGATGGTATCGATCCGTCATTTGGCAAGGGATATGGGCTGATCCTCGGCTATGAAGATGCCGTGATCGAGCGGCTGAACGAAGAACATGGTGTGGTCGATCTCTCGCGCTGTGCGGTCAAGCCGGTAGTGGGTGAGCGCCTGCGGATTCTGCCCAACCATGTTTGCGTCGTCAGCAATTTGCATGACGAGGTTGCTGTCAGCCGCGGCGGCGACCTGGTGGATTTATGGCGCGTGGCGGCGCGGGGAAAAACGCGGTAATCCGGCGTCCCCGATCGGGACGAGCAGAAAGCGGCTTACCCTGTTGGATCGGGGAATATTATGTGGGATTTTGGCGGCTTCATTCGTCTAGGCGGTAGCCGCCGGGCGAGGAGCCCGAAAAGGGGAGGATCATCGCTGATGTTTTGGCGTTTATTGGCGGGCCTTTTGACCCTGACCAGCCCGGTTGCGATTGCGCAAGTGCAGCAAAACAAGGTCGTTGCCGGGGCTTTCCGGGCCGAGAGGCCAACCCTTCGGTCGCTGGGATTTGAGTGGCAAATAACGGGGGACGCCAATCGCAATGCCTCCGTAAAGGTCACCTATAGGGCCAAGGGCGAAAAACCTTGGCGCGATGCATTGCCCCTCATGCGTATGGGCGGGGAGAAAGTCACAGGACCCAAGCCGCATTTCGGTGAACGCAGCTATTACACTTTTACTGCGTCCAACATGTTTGCCGGCAGCATCCTCAATCTTCAACCCGATACTGTCTATGAGTGCCGGTTCCAGCTTTCCGATCCTGACGGTGTGCGAGGTGCGCGCACGCAGATGATAACGGCGCGAACCCATGCGGTTCCCGCGCCTGCCAGCGGCGGCAAGGTCTATCACGTCTATCCCTTCGGCTATAAAGGGGTCATGCAGCAGCCCGGCTTCATTGGGTTGATGACGGCCTATTATTTCGGCTCCGACGAGTCGGATCATTCCAATGTCATGCCGGCGCGGGTGCGTCCCGGCGACACCATCCTGATGCATGCCGGGATTTATAAAGATGAGCGCTTTGTCTATGGCGGCTTTGATCCGGCCGTTCCGGCCTATGGCACGCCATTTGACGGCACTTATTATCTCACCCAGAGCGGAACGCCCGATAAGCCCATCGCGATAAAATCCGCCGGCGACGGCGAGGTCATCTTCGATGGCGACGGGGCGCACAATCTCTTCAACCTGATGGCGGCAAATTATAATTACTTTGAAGGGATCACGGTTCGCAACACCAATGTCGCCTTCCTGCTGGGCATCAAGGACATTGCCGGGTCCAGCGGCTTTGCACTGGTCCGGTCCCGTTTCGAGAATGTCGGGCGCGTGGTCCAGGAAGATTGGGCAAAGTCGAAAGACATTTATATAACCGATAACGTGATGATTGGCCGCCACGATCCTCTGCATATCACGAGCTGGAATCATCCCGAGGCTTTTGCGCGTTACCCCGGATTTCCCGCGCCGACGACGTCGGAATATGCGGTGAAGGTCTATGGTCAGGGGATCGTGGTCGCGAACAACTATATCGCAAATTTTCACGACGCCATCGATGTCGCTACATACGGGGATCCGCGCCCCGGGATGGAGGAGCAGGCATCCTCAATCGATTTTTATGGCAACGACATGTATAACATGTCCGACAACTGCATTGAGCTTGATGGTGGTGTGCACAATGTCCGCGCTTTCGAAAATCGCTGCGTCAATGCCACCGGAGGAGCCTTCAGCACCCAGCCGATTTTCGGCGGGCCCGCTTATATCTTCCGGAATCTGGCTTACAACACCACGACGGGCGGATCCCTGAAGCTTCTGGACACGCCTGCCGGCGTCCTCGTCTATCAAAATACCTTTATCGGGCAGGGCCAGATGCTGGGACCGCTTGCCAATGTGCATTTTCGAAACAACCTGTTTGTGGGCGATAGTTGGAAGGTTCCGGTGTTTGATCTCAGGACCTACACCAACTATTCCAGCTCCGATTATAACGGGTTTGGCCCCAATAGCGCTGCGGCCAATAATTTTGGCTGGACCTCTCCGGCGTTCGACAAATCCGCGGATTTTACGAGCCCGTTGGTTAGGCGCCAGTTCAAAAGCCTTGCAGAATATCAGGCAACTTCGGGCCAGGACCGGCACAGCATTCAGGTCGGTCTGGACACGTTTGTCCGGGTGTCGCCCGCCGATCAATCGCAACCGAGGGACCTTCGCAATCCGGAGGATTTCGATTTTGGTCTGCGTCCGGACTCGGTCGCCATCGACAAGGGCGTGATTTTGCCCACCATCAGCGACGGCTTCCAGGGAAACGCACCGGATCTGGGTGCCTATGAGGTTGGCCAGGCTCCGCCGCACTATGGCCCCAGGCAGTGGCCTTTAGGGGTGCCGAGCGACGGAGCGCGGTCGATTACGGGGCCGGCCGTCAAATAAGAGCTTTCCATTTGGCGCTCTTGACGCAGTTGCGAGACGCAAGTTGCTGCGGCGCAAAGGGCCTCAACGGCCACTTTCCGTAGTCACCCGTGACGGCGAGACAAAAAATTACATTTAGCGGTGGGACAAAGCTGCACACGGAATTTGCCCGTTCACATGGTGCCCGCCGGTATCGAGATGTGCTAGTTTTTGCAGAGTTAAATCGTTGTTGGCGTGACCTCAATTGGGTGGACGGATTATGAAATCGGAACATGAAAATCTTGCCTCTTCTCAGTTCTCTTTGCCCGCTGCCGGCCGGCCGGTCGATCGCCGGCGCTTCATGGAAAGCGCGGCCGCGGTGGGGGCGATTTTGGGCCTGGATGCTGGCATTTGGGGGCAGGCATCCGCAGCCCAGTCCGGCGGCAAGACTTCGGCAGATTCTCGCATGCCAGATGGCACCGAGTTTGCCAGCTGGGAACAGCCACTGACATTCTCCAAGACTTATTACGTCGATAACGGCTCGTCCGCGGCCGACGACAATGGTCCCGGCGACAAAGCGCATCCCTTCCGCACCATCAACAAGGCCGCTCAGCTTCTGCAACCAGGGGAGCGCGTTGTCATTGCCTCCGGCACCTATCGCGAAAGTGTTCGTCCGGCGCGCGGCGGGACAAGCCCGACACAGATGATCAGCTATGAGGCAGCGCCCGGCGCGAAGGTCTATGTCAAAGGCTCCGAGGTGCTGAAAGACGGTTGGACACAGGAAACAATTCCGGAAGGCTTCAATGCAGCGCCGGGAACCGGTGTCACCGCATGGCGCCATGAATTGCCCGTTGCGCTGTTTCCCGATGGTTACAATCCCTTTGCGCTCGCCAGCATCATGGGGAGTTGGGGCTGGCTGGATACCAAGGTGAACGACATCGGGCCCTATCTGCGCCGGCGCGGCCTGGTATTCGTCGACGGCAAGCCGCTGGAGCCGATGGAACAACTCCGCGAATTGGCGATGCCAAAGCTGCCTCCGGTTCCGGATTTCACAGTCCCCCCTGTGCCGCTGCTTGGGATGCCGGCGCGCCGGCGCGGTGGACCCATCATGCAGGAAGTCGGCGGCTCGCCGAACGCACGTTTCTCGGTCGATAATTCCGGCACGGCGATTCATGTCCGCCTGGCATCAGGTACGCCCGCCGATCACATGATCGAGGTCACCACCCGTCAACACACTTTCGTCCCGGCGCAAAGCGGCGCGGGCTTCATTCGGGTAAAGGGACTTACCTTTCAGCATGCCGGGAACGCTTATCCATTCCCGCAATATGGCTCAGTCTCGTTCGCCGGCGGGGAGCATTGGATTTTTGAAGACAATATACTGGAATGGGCCAATGGCGCGGGCCTGGTTATCGGTTCGGACGGATTTAGCGGTAACGCGCGGCAAGCCGGTGCATCGCATGTCATCCGCCGCAACACCATTCGTTATTGCGGCGTCGAGGGTATCGCCGGCATGGGAACCAGCAATACCTTGGTGGAAGACAATCTGATCGAGTGGTGCGGCTGGGCCGACGCCGAGCGCGGCTGGGAAGCCGCCGGCGCCAAGTTTCACCGCGCGAAAAACATGATGTTCCGCCGGAATGTGGTACGGCACATGCGCCATGCCAATGCCGTCTGGTGGGATGTCGGCAACACCAATTGCCGTATCACCAAAAATATATTCGCCGATGTCCTGACAGTGGGCGCCGCTATCCACATCGAGATGACCCCCGCCCCAAACGCGATGAACTCGATCGACAACAATATCGTGTGGGACGTTCGCAACGCCGAGCCGGGCACGCCCGGCCAGCGTGGCTGTGCCGGATCGGGCATTTTCGACAACGCCACGGACAATCTCATCATCGCTCAAAATCTGATCGGGCGTTGCGACAATTCCGGTATTTTTGCCATTGTCCGTCCGGATCGCGCCAATAGCGGCACGGCGATAGGCAACACGGTTGCAAACAATATTTTCGCCAAATGCAAGTCGGCCATCATCTTCCTGAATCCGAACAACAAGGCCGATGGAAATGTGTATGTCGACATGCCGAAGGATTTTCAGGGCCTGTTCGAAGGCACCCCGACAAAGGATTACGATCCGGATGCCTGGCGTCATATAAAATATCGCGACCTGGCGGCTTGGCGGGATCTTCACGGCTGGGACAAAAATTCCGTCACGGCAGATGCGAAGATCGATTTCGATCCCGACACGCTGCAGCTCACCATTTCGAGCAGCAAGCCGCTGCCGCGGGCCAGTGTGGTCAATCAAATTCAGAGCGATATTTTGGGCAAGGCGACGGGGGCAACCAGGGTTGCAGGCCCGCTGGCAAATCCGGCAGCCAAGACTTCCTGGCAAATGGATCCCAGGCTGCTGGCCTAACCAGGGATCACATCAAAGGCCAGTGTGGTACGGGCGTCACCGTGAAACGGGATCGTGCCGTGCCACATATAGGAGGGGAACAGGACCAGCCGGCCCGGCACCGGTTGCACCGCCCGGCGTATGGGATTTTGCAGGCCGGCATCGAAGTTTGGCTCGCCAAATTTGATCCAACCCTGCCGGGTTTCGGGGTCGTTTGAGCTTTCAGGCACCTGTACATAGTAGCAAGAGCTTATCCAGCCGTCGGGATGGAGGTGATTCTTGTGATAGCCGCAATCCTGAAGCCGGGATGACCAGGAGCCGGCATATTGGAATTGGCGGGACCGGCGCGACAGAAAAGGGTGATCGGTACTCTCCCGCATGGCGCCGATATAATCGGCGATAGCACTGCGGATGCGGCTCTCCAGCTCGTCCACCAAGGCGTGGCCGGCGCCGAAAAGATGGTCGGGCGTCTGGGTGCCGCCTCGCAGCGATTGGTCGATCGGCTCCCGCGTTGCGGGGTGCAGGCGCGTGAGATGGGCGGCCAACTCGGTGTTGAAGCTTTCCATGCCGGAATATCCTTGCGGCGGAGCCAGATCGAACACGGTGATCAGGTTGTCAAAGCCATTAAGGTCTTCTTCTTGCTCGTCGCCCATGAGGCGCAAACACAAGCCCGTCAGGGCAAGACTCACCTGATCGAAGGGCGCGGCCGACAACGCCTGCCGGCAGAGCGCCAGCGCCTTGGCCGGGTCACGGCGCTGAATGGCAACCTCTGCCGCGAGGCTGATAAGAGACGTATTTTTGCCATCCTGCAGCAAAGCATTGTCGAGCGTTTTGGCAGCTTCTTCCAAATGGCCCATCGCGATCAACGCATCGGCGGCGCCCCTCTGGCAGGCGATATCCGTCGGGTCGCTTCGCAACAGATGCTGATAAACCGAGCAAGCCTCCGAATTGCGGCCGTCCAGACGCAGGAATTGGGCTTTGGCGCGTTGAAGAATACGGCTTTCGGGCGCCTGGTCGTATGATTTGAGAAATTCGTCCATGCGCCGCAGGCGAAAGAGCAGGCTGTTGTAAAAATGGTGGAGAAGGGGGTTTTGGACATCCCGCGACAGGGCTTGGCGGTATTCGGCTAACGCTTCGTCATGGCGATTCAAGTTTTGCAACGCCTCGGCGCGATGCACCGCCAAGTCTCGAATAGCCGGATCAAACTGTCTTGCCTGGTCATAGCTGTCCAGCGCCTCCTGGTCCCGGCGTTGGCGCCGCAGGGCAAGTCCCATATTGGCGTGAAGCGCAGCCTTCAATCGGGGCGGTGCGGGTTCCGACAGGCCGCGGCGCAATGATAATTCTGCATCGACCGGCCGCTTGGCATCGATCAGCACGGCTCCCAATGCCAGCCTGGCGGGCACATGTGCAGGCGCCAGCTGCAACAGGGCCTCAAAGACATAAATCGAAGCCTCCCATCGCCCCGTCCGGTGGCAAGCGCTTCCCAGCTCGTAATAAGCATCAACGAAGTCCGGCTTCAATCCAATCGCCGCATCAAATGCCTTGATCGCCTTGTCGTCCTGACCGGCATGGGCCAGCGCCATACCATGACGCATAAAATCCTGTGCCGAAGCGGGAGGGCTCACGGGTTTGCGCTTTTCAGGGCCATTGCCAGGGTTTTCCGGGCAGTTTGTTGCGCCACCATGGTGCTGAAAGCCGCCATCCGGCTTTCAAAGTCAGCCGGCTTGCTGACGATATAATCGCCCATCACCAAGACTTCGATACCGGTATAGATGAAGAGCATAAGCGCGTCGTCGGGTGTCTCCACAATCGGCATCCCGCGCCGGTTCAGCGATGTGTTCAGCACCGCGCCGATGCCGGTTGCCCGTTTGAAGCCTTCAAGCAACTCGTAAAAACGGGGATTGCTGTCGCGCGTTACCGTTTGGATCCGCGCCGATTGATCCAGGTGCACGATGGCGGGAATCGTATCCCGCCATTGGGCGCGCACCGGCGCGGTCAGCAGCATGTGCGGGGAGGGATAGTCGCAGTCGAAATAGGTGGCGCAGTCTTGCGCCAGAACCGAGGGAGCAAAGGGCCGGAAATCCTCGCGGAATTTGACCTTGGCGTTTATATGGTCGCGGATGCCGCCGATCCTGGGGTCCGCCAGGATGCTGCGGTTGCCAAGCGCGCGGGGACCGAATTCCGATCCACCCTGGAACCAGCCGACGACTTTGCCATCGACCAGATAGGATACCGCATCCGCCACCGGCGAATTGCTTGGTGTGAAGTTCACCAGCTGGCTGTAGCGTTGAAGCGTGGTCTCGATTTCAGAAGGTTCATAAGACTTGCCGAAATAGACCGAGCCGCTTGGCCGCTTTTTCTCCTGCTTCAGAACTTCATAATACCCGTAATAGGCGCAACCCAGAGCAAGCCCATTATCGCCGGCGGCGGGGGTGATATGGACGTTTCTGAAGGGTCCTTCGGTTAGCAGGCGGCGATTGGCCACCGCATTCAGCGCCACGCCGCCTGAATAACAAAGATTGTCGTGCGGACTGAGCGCGTAACGAGCGTTAGCGATGTAAAGTACGGCGCGCTCGACCTCGCGCTGAATGCCATAGGCCAGATCGGCATAATGCTGGAAACCGGCCTTGAAATCCTCGTGCGAATGGGCCGGGGTGCGAAAATTTTCCATCCAGTCGTAGCGGACAAAGGCCCGGCCATCCCGGAGATCGAAAACCTGGTGATCGAAAGCGCCTGGCCGGCCATAGGGGGCAAGTCCCATCAGCTTGCCCGGATCTTCCAGTCCCCGGAAGACGTACTTGCTGGCTGCGCCATACACGCCGCCAATGGAATGTCGCGTGGTGGGCGGATGCATGGGATAGCCTTTGATGCCCGTGCCCCATGGCGAGAAATCCTTGAACAGGGGAGCGACTTTTGTTCCGGCCGTCTTGTAGTAACTGTCCTTTTCGTTCCATAGCGGCGCCATCTCACCCAGCGGCACCTCCGGTATGGCGGTATTTTCCAGATCCAGGCAATCGTCAAAAGAATTGCCGCAGCCGTCGATCACCAAGATGGTCGATTCCTCGAACGGGCTGGTGGCGAAAACGCTGTAGGCATGAGCCAAATGGTGCGAGATGGTGAGGACGGGCACTTCGCCTTTGAAAGGCCTTTTGCCTTCGTACCAGCTGTCGTTGAATTTCAGCATCCCGCTATAGGCGTTCTGCACCACCAAAGCGACGTCAGACAGAGTGATGCCGGCGGCCTCCAAGACATAGGCGATGGCCACAGAATCGTTGCCCCCGTCATGCTTACTGCGCGTGATGCGCTCCTTTTCGATCGCGACGGAAATCTCACCATCTTTCAGCAGGCAAACAGAACCGTCGTGCGACAGTCCGGTACCTAGAACGTAGAGCGGCTTGGTGGGCGTCATGATCATCAACGATTAGCGGATCGGGGAACCCTAAGGGGTAGCCCCCTTTTTCTCCATATCCCGGGCTCGCATGTCCTATCCCCATGATCCGGATAGACTCTTCGCCGTCGCTTCACTCTTTCGAAACGCGAGACGTTTGACAAACAGAAATCCTCACATCGGGAACAATTTTTGAATCTTCCGCGGCGAGACGCGCATGGGTGCACTATCCCCATCCCGCGCACCAAAAATAAAGTTGAAGCCGCTCGCTGCGAATTTGAATAGCGTGCCGCCAACGAATGCTTCGAACGAAGCGTCGCAAAGAGCAATCGGGGGACTAGCTATGAGTTATGGTTTGAAAAAGGCGCGCGCACGCTTGGCCGGAAGCGCGGCGATTCTCGCATTGACGGGTGGCAACGCGTTCGCGCAACAGGCTGTCGAACAGGTTGTTGTTTCGTCCACGCGCCTTCAGGCGGCGGGCTTTGATGCTCCAACTCCCACCACGGTTGTCAGCGCCGCCGATCTCCAGGCCCAGGCGAAGCCCAGCGTTTTTGACGCCTTGACCGCCTTGCCCGCCCTGCAGGGTTCTACCGGCGTACAATATAACACTGGCGCCACCAGCAACGGATTGATCGGCCTGTCGGCACTCAATCTTCGCGGCCTGAGCGCCTTGCGTACGCTGACCTTGCTGGACAGCCAGCGCGTGGTCGGCAGCAATTACAATGGCGTGGTCGACATCAGCGAAATGCCGCAGATGCTGATTCAACGCGTCGATGTCGTGACGGGCGGCGCTTCGGCCCAATGGGGTTCGGACGCTATCGCGGGCGTGGTCAATTTCGTCACCGAGAAAAGGTATGAAGGCTTCAAGATGAATGCCGTGGCGGGCCTGTCGAAATATGGCGACATGGGCAACGTCACCTTCCAGGCGGCGGCGGGCACCAGCTTTGCCGGCGGGAAGGGGCATTTTGAAGCCTCGGCGGAATATTCCTACAATGAAGGCTTGTTGCCGCGTTATCCGAATTCGCAAAGCTTTGGCGCGCAGCCTGAAAATATCGGCGGCCGTCAGCTCTGGCGCCAGTCGGGTACGGTCAGCTATGGCGGCAACGGCAATGGACCATGCACCGGGGCCGCAGGGACAAATACCTGCAATCCGGATCAGATCTATGTCCCGCTGATCGGAAACCCGGGGGGTAACACAACCCTCTCCGCCAATTATGGCGTAGTCACCAACGGCCTAAAGAATACCACGGCCTTCGACGCCACCGGCAAGCCCTATAAACTCGCGCTCGCGGGAAACTGCTTCCTTGACGCCGCCGGCAAAGTGCAGGGCATGGTCGGCAACCAATGCATAGGCACGCCCAGCGCACCGGGCGATCAGAGCCAGCACAGTTTCATTTCGGGCGTGCTCATGCCCTTGACCCGCGGCGCCCTGTATTCGCGCGTATCCTACGATCTGTCGCCGGACACGGAAATCTACGCCACGCTTCTCTATAGCGCGGCCCGCAACCAGAACACCCCTGCCCCGGGCAGCAACAACAAGTCGCTCAATATCAGGTGCGACAATCCTTACCTGCTGCAAACCGGCCTGTATCCGGACACAGCCTCCTGTCTCAAAGACTATGCCGGCGGTGTACCCATAAACAGCAACGGGGCGTTCATCCCGGTCGACCAGCAGGTTTTCTTCCTGCGCACCACCCGCCGTTATGTGGTGGGGGGCGATGGGAAGTTCGGCCTGTTTGGCAAGGAATGGAATTGGGATTCCTATTTCCAGCATGGCGAATCCGACAGCGGCCTGCACATCTACAACATGCTTCTGGTTCAAAGCCCGGTCGATGCGGTGGCGACCGCGGCCAATGGCGGCAAAGTCATTCAAAACGCCAGCCTGAACCGTTGGAACCTGGCGTCGGATGCCGTGGTCGGCCCGCAAGGCACCATTGTCTGCCGCAACACGGTCGCTCAGAGCTTTGGTTGCGTGCCTTTCAATCCCTTCGGTGCCGGTCCCATCAACCCGGCGGCGCAGGCTTATATTTTCAACCAGAATGGGCCCGGCGGCACCACCATCGGCAACTCCGCGGTGGAGACCGTGCGCCAGGAAGCCTTCAGCTTTGCCGTCAATGGCTCGCCGATGGACAATTGGGCCGGCCCGATCGCGGTCGCGGCGGGTTACGAATATCGCGAGGAGCATTACAGCCAGCGCGGTGATCCCTATGCAGCAGGTGTCAGCTACTCGACCCCGGCCACGGTCAACGAACCTTGCACGGATCCGGCCATCGATTGCGGCTTCAGCAGCTTGGGCAGCCTTGGTTCTTACAGCGCGGGCAACTATCACAATGCGCGCGGCACCTATCATGTGAACGAAGTGTTCGTGGAAGTGGGCGTTCCGCTGATCAACGACTCCTTCTGGGGCAAGGCCGATCTCGACCTCGGCGCCCGCCATGCCCGTTACAGCACGGCCGGCGACGCCAATACGTGGAAGGTGGGTCTGACCTGGGACACGCCGATCCCGGGGGTCCGCTTGCGGGCGTTGCAGTCGCGTGACGTTCGCGCCCCCAATCTGTCGGAGCTGTTTGCCCCGGTCACGGGCGTGAACGCTTGCATCAACAACGATGTCACCAAGACCGCGACGTATAGCGGCGCCCAGAACTGCCTGCAGATCAACGAAGGCAACAGGTTGCTGAAACCCGAGCGGTCGCAGACCACCTCGGCGGGTCTCGTGTGGCAGCCGGATTTCATTCCTGGTTTCCAGATGTCGGTCGACTATTTCCGGGTGAGGGTCCAAGGCGTGATCGCGTCCTTGACTCCGCAGAATGTCGAAGACTTGTGCATTCTTTTCAACAATCTGAGTTATTGCGGACAAGACTCGATCACCACTGCGAACGGCGTGAATCAGAGCCTGGCAAATCCGGGCGGTCCGGATGAAGCGCATCAGGGACAACAGGTTCCCAACCAGATCACCGCGGTGCACGCCAAGCCGTTCAATGCGTCCAGCCTGACCACGGATGGCCTGGATATCGAAGCCAGTTATAACTTTGATCTGCAGGACTATGACGTTCCCGGCCAGTTCCAGCTGCGGTCCCTGGCGTCCCATGTCAGCAAGTACATTCTGGACCCCGGCAACATCAACGGCGTTCAGAGAAATACTGAACTGGCGGGCGCGCTGGGCGGTGGCACCTCCGGCCAGACCTATACCCAAAGCGGTGGTACGGTGTTTACCTGGAAGCTCGAGGAAATGCAGAGCTATCAGAACGACATCTGGGGCTTTAACCTCACCGAGCGCTGGTATGCCGGTGGCGTGTCGTCGGGCAGCAAGAACACCCTCATGTGCGGCATCGGCGCTTGCCCGAAAGGCACATTCCAGACGCCTACCGTCAATTACAACCTGGTCGACGCCGTGCTGTATCTGGATGTCGGGTTCAACTGGAATGTCAGCGACAAAACCCAGCTCTATACCAAGATCGACAACGTCACCAACTTGCTGCCGCCGGATACACAAAGCCAGACCGTGGCCAACTCGGTTTACGATGTGGTCGGCCGCATGTACCGCATTGGTGTCAGATTTAACAATTAGAGGGGCACGCAGTTTTTTGTGAAAAGGAGACGCGCTCTCCTTCCGCGCATATTCTTCCCTGGACGTGCGCGACTTGGGCCCTGCGGTCATCCGACCTGCAGGGCCTTTTTTCCGTTTTGTAGATTTTTAAGCCATTGAAATATTTGAGTATTATTTATAAACGCAGCGTCCGGTGAGTATTTTAAAAGACAAGCGGCATAATCGGGGCCGGAAATTTTGCTCTCGTTTGCCTCCGCCAGGCTCTATAACCGCCTGGGGGGATTGATGACGAGCTATCCGTCGGATCGGACGTTCTGGACCAAGGTCTTGAAAATGGTTGCTCGTCGCACGAACGGCCGTCCAGATCCGGAAGAATTGTTGAACAGTGCCTACCTTCGGCTACAGCGCTATCAGAGCGAACGTGTCGTGAAAGATCCCGTCGGGTTTCTCGTGCGCACGGCCCAGAATATTGCCGTGGACGAGTATCGGCACGACCAGATTTCGGCTCGCTATCTGTCGGATATGCAACAGTCGGGGCGGGACCTGGATGATTCTCCGTTACAGGACGAGGTTTTCGCCTCTCGCGAACGGTTTGAAAGAGTCAAACAGGGTCTGGCGCAGCTTTCCCCGCGCACCCGGGAAATATTCTTGATGTATCGGTTGAATGACATGAAATGCCGGGAAATTTCCGTAAAAACTGGCCTGAGTGAAAGCTCGGTCGAAAAACATATAGCCAAGGCAATGTATTTTCTCACCAAATGGTCCGAGGGCTGGTGATGTCCATCCCTCCCGATGATGTCCAGGCGGAGGCCGCACTATGGCTGGTGCGGCTGCAAAGCGATACGCGCACCGAAGCGCATGTTGCTGCCTTCCACCACTGGCTTTCCGCCGACGCGGCGCATGCCGTTGCTTTCGAAGCGGTCAATTCGACATGGGACATCAGCGGCAGGCTTCCAGGTGACTTGCGAGGACCGGTTTTCAGGCCGGCGGTCAGCAACAGGCGAAAAGTCATGGCCGGTGCGGCAACATTGCTGGCCGGCGCCGGGGCCTTTGTCTTCTGGCGCGGCGCCGAAGCCCGAACCTTTCAAACCGAGGTGGGCGAGCAGAAGCATGTATCGCTCGATGACGGCACGCGGTTGTTCCTGGATACGGACACAAAACTGACCGTTCGCTTCGGCGAAAATCAGCGCACAACGGATCTGCAATATGGCCGCGTTAATTTTCGCGTCGCGGCCGATCCTATCAGGCCATTCGTCGTGAATGCCGCCCAAACCAAAGTGATTGCCGCGCCCTCGAACATGGATGTGCGATTGGACGGGGCGCAATTGTCGGTGGTCCTTATCAAAGGTTCCGCCGATATCGTTCGGCCTTCCGTGCAGCCTGAAAAAATGCAGACGGGTGAGCGCATCATTGTGGACGCGCAAGGGTTTCGCCGCCGGGACATGCCGGCGCTTACACCGCTCTTGGCGTGGCAGACCGGACAAGCCGTTTTCGAGAATGGGCGTCTCTCGGATGCGGCCGCGGAGATGAACCGCTACAGCAGTATAAAGCTGATCATTCCGGATCCAGAAGCAAGAGAGCTGCGGGTCAGCGGCACCTATACCGTTGGCGACAATGTGTCATTCGCAAATTCGGTTGCGCGCCTGTTGCCGGTCAAGCTCGTGCAGGGAGAAGGACGAATTGCAATCGTGCCGGATAAGGCGCGCCAACCGCGGGGTTAAGGGCTAGTATCCTGCAGAGGAATAGGAGTCATGGCGGCGGGGGAAAGGCCGTTATGATGTCCAGGGGAGGTAATATGTGGGCGGCGGGAAGCTGAAATATGCTGGTTGGTATTCCATTGCCTTTACGTGCATTTATGCAAGCGCTGCCATTGCCCAGGTACGCACGCTTTCCATTGCCGAGCAGCCGCTTTCGCAAGCTCTGCGGCAATTTGGGCAACAAACCGGCTTAAGCCTCCTCTTCACGCCCGCGTCGGTGCAAGGATTGCGGGCGCACGCTCTTTACGGCCAATTCACTGCTCAGCAGGCGTTGGACGAATTGTTGCGCGGAACCGGCTTGGTGGCTGTGCCCGACGGGGCAGGGTTCCTCATACAGCAGGCAATCCAACCTGCGCCTGAGCGAGCGCCGCCGCGGGAAGCCGGAGGGCGCAACCCCGAATCGCTCAACCGGCCAAAGCCGACGATGCAGACCGAGCAGGTTGTCGTCACTCCGACCCGAATTATCAATGGCGGCTTCAGCGCCCCGACGCCGACCACCGTGGTCAGCGCCGCATTTATAGAAGCACAGGCCAAGCCCAATGTGTTTGAGACCCTGACCGACCTGCCCCAGCTGCAGGGGTCGTCAGGCGTTGTTTACAACACCAATGCCACCAGCAATGGCTTGATCGGCTTGTCGGCGCTCGGCCTGCGGGGGCTTAGTCCACTGCGTACACTCGTTCTGCTGGACGGCCAGCGCGTGGTGGGCAGCCATTTCAACGGTGTTGTCGATATCAGTCAGATGCCGCAACTGCTGTTGCAGCGGGTGGATATCGTAACCGGTGGTGCTTCGGCATCCTGGGGCTCGGATGCGGTTGCCGGTGTGGTCAACTTTGTAACCGATACCAAGTTCGAAGGCTTGAAGATCAATGCCATGGCCGGGCTTTCCAGCTATGGCGACATGGGCACTGTGACGTTCCAGGCCGCGGCGGGTTCTGGCTTTGCCGCGGGCCGCGGCCACTTCGAGATTGGCGGGGAATATTCTTACAATGAAGGTCTTTTGCCGCGGCTTCCGGTCCAAAGCAGCTTTGGCATCTTCCCGCAGAATCTCGGAGGCAGGCCGCTCTCGCGCCTCTCCGGTGTTGTCGATTATGGCGTGGGAACAGCCCCGGCGGGGCAACCGCGCTTTCTCTATGCCCCTCTGGTTCAGGCGGTCGGAGGCTCCAATTATGGCCTGATTGGCAGCGGGTCGCAGGCTTATACGGCCTTCGACGCCAATGGCAGGCCCTACAAGTTCGCACTTGCCGGCAACTGTTCGGTGAATGCCGCCGGCATTCTGGAAAATTCGATACCAACCGGCAATGGCGGGGTCTGTTTGGGCACAGCTTCCAACCCCGGCGACCAGACGACCTCTTTCATTTCCGGCACGCGGCTTCCGATTACCCGCGGCAGCATCTATGGACGCCTTTCATACGATCTGACGCCGCAAACCCAGATTTACGCCACGCTGCTCTTTGGAGCGGCCCGCACACAGAACACTCCGGCGGGCGGCGGCAATGCCAAAGCGATCACGTTGAAATGCGACAATGCCTATTTGCTGCAGACCGGCCTCTATGCTGACGCGTCCGCCTGCGATTCCGCCAATCCCGGCGGCAGTCTTGCTTTCGGCAGCAACTGGGAGAACATTCCCGTAAACCAGCAAGTGTTCTTCATGCGCACCACCCGCCGCTACACCGTAGGCGGCGAGGGTAAATTCGCTCTATTCGACAAGAGCTGGAGCTGGGCCTCTTACTTCCAGCATGGCGAGTCCGGCAGCGGTCTTCATATCCAGAACATGATCCTGTCCAACCCCCCGGTGGATGGGGTGGCGTCGGCCGCCGCGGGCAGGGTTGTTACCAACGCAAATCTGTCGCGGTTCAACCTGGCGTCGGACGCGGTGTTTAACGGCGCCGGGCAAATCGTTTGCCGCAACAGCGTTGCCCAGAGTTATGGCTGCGTCCCCTACAATCCCTTTGGTGCCGGTCCGATCAACTCAAGCGCGCTGGCCTATATCATGAACCAGAATGGGCCGGGCGGAACCACGATCGGCCCCAGCGCCGTCGAGACCATGCGCCAGGAAGCGTTCAGTTTTGTCGTCAATGGCGCTCCGATAGACGACTGGGCGGGACCGGTCTCACTTGCGGCAGGCTATGAATATCGTGAAGAGCATTACAGCCAGCGCGGGGATCCCTATGCGGCCGGCATCAGTGCTTCAACGCCTGCCACTATCAACGAGCCCTGCACCGATCCCTCCGTGGATTGCGGCCTCTCCTCCGTGGGCAGCCTGGGCGCCTATAGCGCCGGCAACTACCACAATGGGCGGGGCACCTATCACGTGAATGAAGTGTTTTTGGAGCTGGGTGTTCCACTGTTGAACGAGACGTTCTGGGGCCGGATGGACCTGGAGCTGGCTGGCCGCCATGCCCGCTACTCCACCGCCGGCGACGCAAATACCTGGAAAGTTGGCTTGACCTGGGACACCCCGATTCCAGGCATCCGGTTGCGCGCCCTGCAATCCAAGGATATTCGCGCTCCGAACCTGTCTGAACTGTTTGCGCCGATGACCGGTCTCAATGTCGGCTTCACCAACCGGGTCACCGGTCAGACCAATCAGAACGAGTTGCAGATCAACGAAGGCAACCGTTTGTTGAGGCCCGAAAAATCGCAAACGACGGAGGCGGGCATTGTGTGGCGGCCGAGCTTTATGCCCACCTTCCAGCTATCGATCGACTATTGGCGCATCGCGGTCAAAGGTTTTGTCCATGCCTTGACGGCGCAGCAGGTGGAGGACCAGTGCATCCTGCAAGGCGATCAGCGCTATTGCGGACAGGATGCGATCACCACGGCCAACGGCGTAAGCCAAAGCCTGACCAACTTTGGCGGCCCCCCGGGGCCGGGCTTCATAGGCACAGTGCCCAACCAGATAACCAACATCCACGCCAAGCCCTTCAATGCCGCCAGCGTGGTGACCGACGGCTTCGACATAGAAGGTACCTATTTCCTCGATCTGCAAAAGTATGATTTACCTGGGGAATTTACGTTGCGCGGCCTGGCCACCCATGTCAGCAAATACATTTTTGACACCGGCATTCCGGGCACGCAACGGAATGTGGAGCTGGCGGGTTTCCTGACCAACGCCAACCAGGGCCAGACTTATTCCCAAAGCGGGGGCACGGTCATGACCTGGAAGATCGAAGCCACGCAAACCTATCGGGATGGTGCGTGGGGAGCCGATCTCACCGAACGCTGGTATGCCGGCGGCACTTTTTTCAACAAGAACACAATCATCTGCGCGCCGGGGACCTGCCCGGTCGACACGATCCAGTCCCCGACCGCGAACTTCGACAAAGTGGACGCCGTTCTCTATCTCGATTTGGGACTTCACTGGGACGTCAGCGACAAGACCCAGCTTTATGCCAAGGTCGACAACCTCACCAACATCATGCCCCCGGATGTCGGCGCCTCAACCGCCGCCAATTCCATCTACGACGTCGTGGGCCGCATGTACCGCATCGGTATCCGGTTCGTTGATTGAACGGGAGCGCGGCCTGCGTCTCAACCTGAAGGGTTGATCGCAGACATCGCTCTTCACCGTCAGGCCAAGTGCCAAAATTATTTGGCGCCGTTTCTCAGCTTGGATGCGGTGGCGCATTCGGTCATGACGGTGAAATAGCGCTGCACGCCCTCGCTGCCGACAATGAAAGGATTTTCCTCGCCGACTTCGCGTTTTGCGCCGACAAGCCGCGCCTTGGTATATGCGCTGTCATACTCGCTATGGTTGGAGATCAGGACGGACGCCCCCGCATCGGCAGCGGCCTGGGCGATCCTTTTCTGAGAGGCGATATATTCGTCCCAGCGGGCACCATTGGTTCCGAATGCGCCCGTCAGGGTGCCGCCGGAATAGGCCACCATCACAGTCTTGCCGTGATCCTTGACCGGGAAGACGTAGGAGATGGTGCCGACGGAGTGTCCCGGGGTGAAGACGATGTTGATCGTGGTGTCCCCCAAAGTCAGCTTCATGCCTTCCGGCCCCACCGCAATGTCTTTTTTGGGCACGCCGCCGGCCACATCCGGCGCCCGCTTAAGCGTGTCCTCCCAGTCCGGAGCACCCATGACCACCTTGGCCCCGAAGCGGCTCTGGATGGTGGCCGCGCCCTGGTCGTGATCGCCATGGGCATGGCTGATGACCACATATTTGATGTCTTTGGGATTGAGACCCAGCTTGGTCAACCCGTCGATAATCTCCGGCTGGGTCGCCCAGGCGAAATTGGTGTCAATGATAATCAGGCCTTCACTGGTTTTAAGCGCCCAGGACGAGTGCTGACGCGTGCCCAGCCAGTAGAAATTGTCGAACACCTTATAAGGCGAGGCATACCAGATGCCACGATCCGGCGCGGGACGCGGGGTCAAAAGGCCGGCCGCACCCCTTGGGCCACCCGGCGGCGGATTGGAAAAGCACAGGTTGACGAAGGTGGCGCGGTAATCGAGGCCCGCCGCCGTCTTGGCGGCGGCAATATGGGTATCAATTTCGTTGGGCGCCGGTTGCCCGCTGGCCGAGCTGCAGGCAAGCGCAAGCGATGCGATGAATGGGATATAACCTCTCATGGATATTTCCTCTCTTATTTTTCCCAGAAACTAGCCCGTCCTTGTGTCTGCGTACAGCCCAGGCTAGCGGCCCCTGCTACCAATTGGTGAAAGTGCCGTCCGGCCGATGGTTTAAAAGCATGCCGGCGCGGTAGGTCTTGTATTCGCCGATCTTCTTCAACTTGCCGATGTCCAGTTCGACCCCCAGGCCCGGACGGTCGTTGGGCCAAAGCTTGCCGTTGCGGAAATCGTAGACCTTGGGCAGATAGGGCCAGGTCCGGCTGCCGTTGCCCAGCATCTCCATCAGGGCCACGGTGGAGCTGGCGGTCAGGCAGTGCACCAGCGCTGCCTCTGCGATAGGCCCGGTGAAATGCGGGATCATCCCGACATAATGGGTTTCCGCCAGCGCCACGATCTTCATGAATTCGCTGATGCCGCCGACATTGGGGAGTGTGACGCGGGCATAATCGATCAACTGCCGCTCGATCAGCGTGTTGACGTCCCATTTATAGCCGAACTGCTCCCCCGCCGCGATTGGGACACGGGTGCGCTGGCGGATGGTCTGGTAGGAATCGACACCCTCGCTGCGGATCAGATCCTCGCAGAAATAGGGATGCAGCGGCTCCAGCATGGACGCCAGGTTTATGGCGTCGGGCGGATCGAGTTCGGTGTGGAAATCGATCGCCCAACCGCCGTCGCCGGTGGCTTTGTGCAACAGCACGCAATCGTCATACATTTTCCGCACCAGGGCAAAACGATCCACCTCGCGGTTGCGCGGATTGTCGGTGGCATAACGGTAGGTGCGGAAGCCCGCCTGGACGCAGGCCCGGGCCGCATCTTCCAGGGTGCCGCCCTGTGGTGCGGGGAAGGCCGTGGCGTAGAGCTCGATATAATCGCGCGATTTTCCGCCCAGGAGCTGCCACACCGGTACGCCGAGCGCTTTGGCTTTCAAGTCCCACAGCGCCAGGTCCAGGGCGCCCAGCGAATGGATTTTCTCGCGGCCGGCCGGATAGAAATAGCCGCGCATCATCCGTTGCCACAAATTGTCGATGCGAAACGGGTCCATCCCGATCAGCATGCTGGCGCACTCTTCCATGCCGGTTGGCTCGCCGCCTTCTCCGATGCCCCTGAGCCCGCTTTCGGTTTCAATCACCACCACGTTGCTGGATTGGTTGACCATGGGTTGGCCCATCCGGCCTTGGGAATCGCCGGAATTTGCGTAGTAGTGGACGGTCTTGATCTTGTCCTGGGGCAGGCCCAGCGCGTCGGCTGCGGGGGGGCTCCACAGACTGATGCCGGCTGCGCTGCCAATGCCTGCCAATACGCCACGGCGATTCCACGATCTCATCACATCCTCCCTTGTTGTTGAATAACGATGCCCGAATGCCGCGGACTGAGGCCCGCTCAGTGTGCCGTCGGGCGCCTTTGTCGATCCATGGCGGCGCCCATGTCTTGCGTCATCGCTGAATGCCGGATGTTACCGACCGCTGGGGAATGCGGTCAACGTGACAAGCGCCGGCTTCAACAATTAGAGCAAGATTCGCCGCACGCTGCCGTCGGGGTCGTCGACCATGCGGCAGTGATTGTCGAACACCATGGTTTGCATGGCGGTGGGATCGGCGGGCGTCCAGGCAAGTCCCGGCTGGCTGGGATTGCCCGTGGCGGCAAAATTGGCCCAAGCCGTTGCCATGGTCTTTGCCAGTGCCTGCGCCTCCGGCGTATTGCCGGTTCCCTGTTCGCAGCGCTTTGTGTTGTCGAAACAAAAGGCGAGTTCGGAGGTATGCCACGCACCCGCCACGCCATCGAGCTGGGGCGATTGCCAGGTAAACCAGTATTGATAGACCGGCGCGCCGCCAAGGGCATGCTTCAGCCGAACCATGCGCGCCACATTGTTGCGTTGGGAAAGTCCGGAAACGCCGTAAGACAGAGTGCGGATGATTTTTTGCGGATTGGCTTTCTTCATCGCATCCACCAAGGCATTGGCCTTGGCCTCGCCGTAGAGTTTTGCGACATTCGCGCGCCACTCCGCCTCGCTGGGGTTGGAGCGGAAGCTGGTGCCTTCTTCACTTACCGATCCGATCATGACCGGTATGTTTTTCGAGATTTCAGGCGCCACATCGAAGAACGGCCGCAGCGGCACGACATGGCCGTCCATGGCGGGGGCCCATCCGACGCGCGGGTTTGGACCGGGAGGAACGCCGATACCGCCCGCCGGGGCCGGGCCATTGATTTTGGCAATGGCGGCCTGGCCGGCGGCATAGAGCTTTGACCATTCCGTCTTCTGCAAGCCCGTTATGTCATTGGGCTGAAGACCCAATTCAACCATGACTTGGCGTGTCAGCGTGCGCGCCTGCTCGACACTGGCGAAATTTCCGCCGCCGCCCGACTGCACGCCGGCCCGGTGGAAAAGGCCGGCAGCGGACGGCATGCCCATCAGGCAGGTCACCTTGGAGCCGCCTCCCGATTGTCCATAGATCATCACGCAATCGGGATCGCCGCCGAAGTTGGCGATATTGTTCTTGATCCAACGCAGCGCCGCCACCAGATCTGTCATGCCGACATTGGCGGACTCCGCATAGGCGGGACCGCCAACCTCCGAGACATCCATGAAACCCAGGGCGTTAAGGCGGTGATTGACCGAAACCTGCACGACATTGTGATGGCGCGCCATCTGGGCGCCTTCGTGCGACGGCAGTTCGTAGGCGGAGCCGAAACTGAATCCGCCGCCGTGGAAATAGACCATCACCGGACGCTTGCCGGACAGGTTGGGTGTCCAGATGTTTAGCTTGAGCATGTCCTCGCTCATATAGCCGTCGTCCCAGTCAAACAGGAACGAAGTCTCGATCGCCTTGAAATTGTGCAGGGTCTGGGGGCAGTTGGCGCCATAGATCAGGGCGGGATATTCGTCGTTCCAAGGGACCGGCGGCTTGGCGGGCAGCCAGCGATTTTCTCCGCTGGTATCCTGTCCGTAAGGTATGCCCTTGAAGGTGAGGACGCCGCCATCGACAAAACCGCGGACTTTTCCATATTGGGTTTTCGCGATGGCCGAGCGTGGCGTGGCGCAATTGCCGGGATCCTGGTGCGTGGCGGCCTTGGTGCCGTCCATTGCGGAGGCAGGATCGGCGGCCAATGCGGCGCCACCGCTAGCCGACAGAACCAGCGCTGACCGGCGGGTCAGGCCGGAGCCCGCGATACGCGATTGAGTCATGGCGACCTCCACCTGCTGTTGTTGTTTTTTCCACCCCTGTTCGCGGGCGGCTAAAAAAAACCGCTGGGGTTACCAGCGGGAAGTTGGTCGGCTTGCGGGAAGGGGAAATCTCACCGCGCCGTATGAAGGGATGCCGAGGCGCCCCTCAAATCCCTATACTGAAATCGCGATCTTTGTTCAATATATTTGTCAGACAAGTACGCAGAAACCCAGTGTTATCTGGTCTTTTCTGACCCCGCATGTTTCTGGCGGAATGACTGATGGAATATAATCCACGCTCTCGCATTTTCGAAACTGCATACAGATCTTCGATTGTCCGCCCCTCAGAAAATGCTGCATCGCAAACAAATTCGACGCTTGTCACTATCGGGGCTTTCCTGAATTGTCCGAGTCAGGCTGGAGAGGCCCAATGCGCCGATTTCTCCTTGCAGGGCCAGCTTTTGCGTTTCGGGACAGGGACTAGAGCCATGAGGCCAACACGCCGGCATTTTCTTCAGGGTGGGGCCGCAGCCGTGGCCACGCCTGCATTTGCTGAGAGCGATCCGGCAACGGATCCTTTGACGCTCTGGTTTCGTCAACCTGCGGCGCAATGGACGGAGGCGCTGCCGCTCGGCAACGGCCGGCTGGGCGCGATGGTGTTTGGTGGCCTTGGCGAAGACCGTATTCAGATAAACGAGGCGACATTGTGGGGTGGCGGGCCGCACGACTACACCAATCCGCAGGCCCATGACCGCCTTGCGCAGCTGCGAGCGTTGATTTTTTCGGGCCGGATCACCGAAGCCGAAAAGTTGAGCGCGGAGATGATGGGCCAGCCCGCGCTGTTGATGCCGTATCAGTCTTTCTGCGATCTGCGCCTGTCGTTCGATGGCGCCGCGCCGGCAGCCAATTATCGCCGCAGTTTGTTGCTCGATGAGGCCGTTGCCGCGGTCAGTTATGATTCCAACACCGTCCGTTTTCACCGTGAGGTCATGGTTTCTCATCCGGACCAAGTTCTGGCGATCCGGCTCACCGCGGACCGGCAAGGCAAGCAGAACCTTTCGGTCGGCCTGGATTCGCCGCAACCCGGCGCGGTAACAGAAACTGTGGGAAAGAATGGGCTGCGCCTTACCGGGCAAATTCAGCCGCGCCAAAATCCCGCCAGCTCCTGGTCAGGGTCATGGAGCCAGCCAGGCCTGCGCTATGCTGCAACCGTCCGCGTGCATGCGGAGGGTGGCACCGTGGTCGCAACAGACCGCTCCCTCGAGGTGCGGGACGCCGATGCCGTAACGATTGTCTTCAGCGGCGCAACCAGTTTTCGCAGTTACAAGGATATCGAAGGCGATGCTTCGCGCCGGGCCGGGGCATTCCTGGATGGAGCGTTGCCCAGATCGTATCAGGCTTTGCGCGCCCGCCACGTTGCCGATCATCAGGAGATGTTCCGCCGCGTCGATCTCAAGCTCGGGCCGGATACCGGTTCGGCCACTCCGACGGATGTCCGCATCTCCGCGGCAAAGACCAGCGACGATCCGGGATTGGCGGCGCTTTATTTTCAGTTCGGGCGATATCTGCTGATAGCATCATCCCGGCCCGGGGGGCAGCCCGCCAACCTGCAAGGGATCTGGAACGAGCGGCTGCTTCCGCCCTGGGGAAGCAAGTGGACGACCAACATCAATTTGCAAATGAATTACTGGCTGGCCGAAAGCGGTGCGTTATGGGAGACGTTGCAGCCTCTATGGGGCCTGATCTCCGATCTGCAGGTCACGGGTGCTCAAACAGCGCGCGTGCATTATGGTGCGCGCGGCTGGGTGTTGCACCATAATACGGATCTTTGGCGCGCCACCGCACCCGTCGATGGCGCCTGGGGGCACTGGCCGATGGGCGCGGTATGGCTGGCCAACCAGATGTGGGACCATTACCGTTTCTGCCTGGACGAACGCTTCCTGCTAAATCAGGCTTATCCCGCGATGCGCGGCGCGGTCCAGTTTGTGCTCGATTTTTTGGTCGAGGCCCCGGCCGGCACGCCGTTCGCCGGCAAGCTGGTCACCAACCCGTCCTTTTCGCCGGAAAACACCTATTTGTTGAACGGACAAAAGGAGCAGCTGACTTACGGCGCCAGCATGGACCTGGAATTGATTGCGGAACTGTTTGACTCTTTTGCACAAGCTTCCCGCCGGCTGAATAGCGATACAGCGCTTCGCGACGCCGTACTTCAGGCCAAGGACCGGTTGCCGCCCATGCAGATTGGTTCGCGCGGCCAGCTTCAGGAGTGGATCGAGGATTATCCCGAAGTCGAACCGGACCATCGTCATGTTTCTCATCTTTGGGCGCTATATCCCGGTCATGGCATCTCGCCGGCACGAACCCCTCGGTTTGCCGCGGCGGCGCGCCGGAGCCTGGAATTGCGCGGCGACGCCGGCACCGGTTGGGCCAAGGCCTGGAAAATTGCATTATGGGCGCGATTGCTGGAGGGCGACCATGCGCATTTGTTGCTGCGCAGCCAGCTTGCCGAAAGCACCTTGCCGAACATGTTCGACACCCATCCGCCATTCCAGATCGATGGCAATTTTGGCGCGGCTGCCGCGATCGCGGAGATGCTGCTGCAAAGCGACGATGAGGCCGTGTCGCTGTTGCCGGCGCTGCCATCCGCCTGGCCGCAGGGCAAAGTCCGGGGCTTGCGCGCACGCGGTGGCGTGCGGGTAGACATGGAATGGGCGAATGGGCAATTGATCCAGGCCGCGTTGACCAGCGAGATTGAACGCAAGGTGATTGTGCGCAATGGCGGCCGCAGTGCGACGCTGACCCTGCATGGCGGGCGGCCGGTTCGCCTGGGCGCGGACCTCAGCCCAAGGGTTTGAAATGGGTTCGCCAGGCCCGGCGGATATCCCCTATTTGCGGAAAGCGGATATGATGGCATCGCCCCAGAAAGGAAAGATGATGACCGGATTCCGGACATTTCTCACAGCTGCTGCCCTGGCGCTTTCCGTGCCGGTAATAATTCCCCAAAATGCCTTGGCGCAGGTCAAGGTGATGACGTCTGGCGGCTTCGCGGCGCCCTTGCGGGAAATGCTTCCGGAATTCGAAAAATCCTCCGGATTGTCCGTCGAGGTGATACTGGGAAAATCGCAAGGGGGCGGACCGGATACAATAAGCGCGCAACTGAGCCGTGGCGTGGCGGCTGACATTGTGATCCTGTCGCGGGAAGGGCTGAATGATCTGATATCGGAAAACAGGATTGCCGCCCATTCCGACATCGACCTGGCGAAGACACCCCTTGGAATGGCGGTTCGAGCCGGCGCTCCGAAACCGGACATCGGCACGGTCGAAGCCTTCAAGAATACGCTGCTCCATGCCAAGTCCATTACCTATCCCAGCAGCACCACCGGAATTTACATGGCCACCAAGCTCTTTCCACGGCTTGGAATCGCAGGTGAGGTGCTTCCCAAAAGCTCAAATGCGGGCGTCGCCGCTGTCGCCAAGGGTGATATCGAAATCGCCATTCAACCGGTGAGCGAATTGCTCCATGTGCCGGGCACCGACTTTGTCGGGACGCTTCCGCCCGAGGTCCAATATATCTCGGTATTTTCCGCGGCGCTGGTTGCGGGATCGGCCAAAAACAATGAAGCCAGGAAGCTGATCACTTTCTTGGGTTCAGCCCAGGCAAAAGGCTCCATCCGCAATAGCGGGATGGAGCCTTTGACATCGCACGAATAGGCTGAGGCGCTTCAGTTTGGACGCGGTGCCGGCGGCGGCGCCGTGGGATCGACCGACCCCATGCCCACCACCTCTCCCGACGCCAGAATATGGTCCTTCATGGCACCGGTGAGCTCGTCATAGGTGATGGCGGCATTGGCCGGAATTGCCGCGTCCAAGGCAAACACCTGAAGATGATAGGGATGCTTTGGGCCAGGGGGCGTGCGCGGGCCCATATAGGGCTGCGCGGCTGCGCGAATGTTAGGTCCATAACTGGAACCGGCGGGATTGCCGGTCGCGGCCATTCCGGCGTCCAGCTTCGTCACGCCCGCCGGGATGTTATACAATGTCCAATGCAGGATCGGCGCCCCGCGCACGATGGCGCCCGTGTCCTGCATGATCACCACATAGGATTTCGTGCCACTGGGACCGGCTGTCCAGGCCAGCCCGGGAAAGTTGTTGCCCCGGTACTGGGTGTTCTCATAGGGAATGTCGCCGCCGTCTTGCCAGGCCGGAGTGGTAACCGTCAGTTTCGCACTGCCTTTGGCAGGAAATTCCACCAAGGCGTTAGGCCGGGCCGGTGCCGCCGCAGGTTGAGCAAGGGCAGGAAGTGCCGCCATCGCAATCAAGGCCGACACAGCAAATATGACAGGCTTCATGGGCGTCCTCACATTTTTATTATCCGCAGCCGATCATTGCGCGATTTTTGGGCAACTGGAAAGGCCTGGTTTTCGCGGTCCCGCGCCGGGCGATCAGGAAAGCGCGCGCCGTAAGCCCGTTTTGGCAGAAAAATGACACTTTTCAGAGCCTATCCGCTCCTGCGAGCGGCGCGAAGACCGTTGACGGAAAGAAGGATTCTCAGCATGATTTTCCATTCGTAGCGCTCAGGCGTTCCGTTGCGTCATCGCTTTTCAAAAGCTTTTTGATTTGGGCCGGAAAGTTTTCGGCTACGCATATGGAGGACACTCATGCCGCGCATATCCGCACATCAGCTTTCTGTTTTCGCTATTGGCGCCGTACTGCTCGCCATCTTGGGCGGTGCCGCGATTGCCGCCCAGGATAAATACAGTGTTCAGGTGCCGGACGGTCTCGCCCTTTCCGAGTTCAGGGGGTACGAGACCTGGCAGGTCGTCGGCGCCAGTCAGAGCGGAGACATCATCAGCGTCATCCTGGGAAATCCCGCGATGATCCAGGCTTACCAGGCCGGCCTTCCCGCCGAAGGTAAGAAAATTCCCGACGGCGCCAAGATGGTGAAAATTCACTGGAAAACCAAAAAGAGTCCGGATGGTTTTCCCGCCTCGGTGCCGGACACCCTGCACGATCTCGATTTGATGGCCAAGGACAGTAAGAGATTTTCCGGCACGGGCGGATGGGGATATGGCCAGTTGAATTACGATTCCGCGTCCGACGCGTTCACGCCGCTGGGCAGGGGCGCGGGCTGCGGTTTTGCGTGCCACACCAAGGTCGCGGCAAAGGATTATGTTTTCACGGCCTTCCCCAAGCGCTGAGCGGGATTGACCTAGAAGGGTTTCTCGCCGCGATAGTTGCCGGCCTCGGCATAGCGGCAGACAAGAATGTCTTCGCTCGCGCTGACCGATTCCGCGCAGCCCACTTCGGTTGTGGCGCGCCAAACCACCTGGGTATAGTGGCCGATATCTTCCACTCGGCCGGTTGTGCTGTTGTCCGGAAACACGCCGGGGCGGAAGAATTTCTTTTCACGGATCCAGGCATCCACCATGGCTTCCGGCGCAAAATAGCCCTTGCTGCCGGCCCAGAGATTTTCCCCTTCCGGGGCCCCGCGATTTTCCGGAGCATGCTCAAATCTGCCGGTTTCTGCCAGATAATCGGCCCATTGCCGGGCGGACTGGACAAGTGCGGGATTCCAGCTGAGAGGCTCGAGGCCCAGCTCCAGACGCTCGCGGTTGTGCGCCGCCAGAATGCGCTCATCGAATGTCATTGGCGGTGCTGTGCCCATGATAAAAGGCGCGATGACGACCACCGCGCACGCCATAATCCGCGATCTCCAGCGGTTCAGCGTCATGGGAAAACGAGCTCCTGCATTGCCGCAGAAGTCTTGGCTTTCCGGGGTTTAGATGGCGTGCAGAGACGTGGTTAGGGGAGCGGCAAGGACATCGTTAGAATTTTATCCAACCTGGTGGCGTGGGCGCTCGCTCTTTCGAGTTCCCGGTCCGGCCGTGAGAATAACGACGGGGTCTCCCTTGTCCGCCACGCCAAAAAGCAGGCGCGCGAAATCCAGCGGAACGCCGATGCAGCCATGCGTGGCCCAGCCTTGGCGCACATTACTGCCATGAATTGCCACGCCGTCCTGCGTCAGGCGAAGCATATAGGGCATCGGCGCGTCATAGCTGCGCGAGTAGTGGTCCGCATCCTTCTCCAGGATGGTGAAGCTTCCAGTCGGGGTGGATCTGCCGTCGGTGCCGTAAAGGATGACGGCCGAGCCGATCTCATGGCCGCCGCGGAAGACGGACAGAAGCTGCCGTGTCAGGTCGATACGCACCCATACCGGGCCTGCCGGAATGCGGTCCGTGTTCCAGACGAAATCGCCGAATGACATGGGCCTGGTAATGTTCAGAATACTGCGCACGACCTCCTGGCGTCCATCGGGCAGGGAGAGATGGGGATAGTTGCCCGCCGGATACCAGGTCCGGATGCCGAGGGCAGGTTCGCGGGCGGGCGCCGCAATCGCGACGGGCGGCGCCGCTTTACATCCTGGGCACTGGGGCAACGCCCAACGGAGCAGTGCGGCGGCCAAGCCCGCCGCTGCAACCAATATCAGGGATCGGAAATAGACGGACAATGGATACCTGCCCCGATTAAACGCCGGTCAATTGAATCTGCGCCGGCGTGCGGCCGCGCCGATCGCAACGATCCCAGCCACCAGCATCAACCAAGTCGCCGGTTCGGGAATGGGTATCGTCTCGGGAGGAGGTCCTGATGTTGTCGGTGGTGGCGTGTCCGGAGGTCCTGGCGGCGGTGTTCCACCCGGCGGTGTTCCACCCGGCGGTGTTCCACCCGGCGGCGTTCCACCCGGCGGGGTTCCCGACGGAGGGGCGCCTTCCGGTGGCGGGCCGGGGTAAAAGAACGGCGTATTGGAAAAAGGGGGTCCAAAAGCCGGCGGACCGGCGGCTTGATCCTCGGGCAACGTACCGGGAGGCGATTCAAGAGCTTGCGGCGTGGAGAAAACAGGGCTGCCGGCTTCCGGCGGGATGTCCGGACGTTCTCTCACGCTGGAGAGTACGCGCTCATGTGGTTTGAAAGCCGTTTTGGTGGAAAGCAGGGCGCCCGGGGCGCGCCCGCCAGGCGAGCGTTCCGCGAAAAGCGAAAGCGGGTCCCTTAGCACATCGGCAATTTTTGTCTTGAGTGCCTTGCTGATCGCGCGGCCGCCGGGTCCCGCCGCGATAAAAAACAGGCTGAGCAAAATGGGAGAGAGGAGAAGTGCGCGCTTCCATTTCCTGCCTTGTCCGGATGGCACATAATAAAATCTCTGCCGGGCAGGTTCGCGCCTGAAGAGCGGGAGGATCGGCTCGATGCGCAACAAGAACCTGCCGATAATGTTCCCCACTCCATTCCAAGCGACACAACGCTAGGTATCGTCAGCGTGTGGCATAGTTAAGACCTCTTGACCATCAGGACTTTCACCGATGGGCGCGATTTTTCGTCGGCACTTGTGTATTGCTTCCGGAACTTTCGGAACTCCAAATAACGTTATCTTCGCAGGGGTTATAAAGTTCCAGATGCACGACGTACGCGTGCATTTACGACATCGAGTGCGACTTATCGTTGAGTCAAGGCTGTATGAATTGCGGCGAAAATGTGCCGGAGAAAAGCTGACCGATCGCGCGCTTTCGCCGGCAACGGCGGACGATACCGCTTATCCGGGCTTCTTTTTTGACTTGAGCGGTCTTGGTGCATTCACCGCCGGCGTGTCTTCCAGCGCCAGCTGAATCAGCTCGCTCATCCGCTTGCGGGCGCGTTGCGGGTCTTTGGCGGCGATCGCGTCCAATACCCGCGCATGGTCGGGAATGGGATCGCGGCGCAAGGGGCGCGTGCGCTGCTTGAAGACGGTGGTGGTGACGACGGCGGCGTTCACGCCCGTGGTCAGGGAAATGATATAGGCGTTATCGGTGGCTTCGAGCAGGGTGCTGTGAAATTCCTTGTCCGCCTCCCGGCCCGCCTCGGTCGCCAAAGTATGCCGTGTCATGGCATCCAGGGACTGGCGCATGCGTTTCAGCTGCGCCTCGCTTCGCCGAATGGCGGCGAGCGCCGCAGCGTGGGATTCCACAATATCGCGAAGCTCGAACAGATTCTTGAGCATCACCCAGTCTGGCTCGTTGGCGAAGGTCCAGCCGACCACATCGGGGTCCAGCAGGTGCCAGTTTTTTTGCTCGCTGACTTTGGTTCCGACCTTGGGCCGCGATTCGACCAACCCTTTCGCCGCCAAAATCCGCAAAGCCTCGCGATAGGCGGTTCGCGACACGGCCAGCCGCGCACTGGAATCGATTTCACCCGTCAGGATCTGGCCGGGCTTGAACCGTCCCGAAACGATCCCGATGCCGATATCCCGCGCGATGATGCCATGCAGGCGCAGGGGGCTACTTGTCTTGCCCCGTTTGAGTAGATGCAATCTGCCCACAATCCCGCCAATGCCAAACCCAGCGACGACTATACCGGCGGGGCGAGTGCGCACAATGCGCAGGTTTCATTCGCCAAGCGGGCACTTTTGAAGTCGTGCCGGAAAATCGCTAATAGGCTGAACCGATTGGGTTTTTCAATCGCCAGACCTGTTCTATCCTTTGCAAATTGGCCGGGGAATGCGCATACTCATTGCGACACATGCGGTGAGGGTTCGATGAGATTGCCGGTAGCCATCGTGGCTGGAATCGCCGTTTTGCTTGGCAATTCGGCCATGGCCGATGAAGGCATGTGGACCTTCGACAATTTCCCTTCGGCGGCGGTGAACGCCAAATATCACACCGCCATCGACCAGGCCTGGCTTGCGCGCGTGCGCGGCGCGGCAGTGCGGCTTTCCTCGGGATGTTCGGCGTCCCTGGTTTCGGCGCGGGGATTGGTTCTTACCAACCATCATTGTGTGCGCGACTGCGCGCAAAATCTTTCGACCGCCCAGACCGATTATGTCAAAGACGGGTTCTCGGCAGTACGCCGCGAGGACGAAAAGCTATGTCCTGGCATGCAGGCCGAAATCCTCACCACTATTTCAGACGTCACAGCCAGCGTCACAGATGCGGCTGCGGGCAGGACGGGCCAGGATTTCGTCAAGGCCAGGGACGCTGAGATCGCGGCGGTGGAAAAGGAGAGATGCGCCGGCCGCCAGGACCTGTACCGCTGTCAGGTGATCACGCTCTACCAGGGCGGCCAATATAAGCTCTACGTTTTCCGCAAATATTCGGACGTGCGGCTGGTGGTGGCGCCGGAACTGCAGACCGCTTTTTTCGGCGGCGATCCCGATAATTTCAACTTTCCCCGCTACGACCTCGATTTCTCTTTTGTCCGGCTTTACGAAAGGAGCGCGCCGGCTGCGACGCCGGATCATCTGCAATGGAGCGTTGCGCCACCCAAGGACGGCGAACCGGTTTTTGTCGCCGGCAATCCGGGCAGCACCCAACGGCTGTTGACGGCGGAGCAGTTGGAAACGCTGCGCGACCTGTCGCTGCCGCGCATCTTGTTGCTCTACTCGGAATTGCGCGGGCGGCTGATCCGCTTCGGGTCCGAAAGCGCCGAACATGCCCGCATCGCCGATGACCTGCTGTTCGGCATTGAGAACAGCTTCAAGGCCTATAGCGGCGAACTCAAGGCTTTGGTCGATCCGGCGCTGATTTCCGCCAAGCGCCGGGGCGACCGGCAATTGCGGACGGCTGTGATGAAGAATGACGCGCTGGCGAAGGAAACCGGCGATCCCTGGCGCGATATCGCGCGGGCGCAATCCTCTCTCAGGGCCTTGTATAGCGCCTATAGTTTTCAGGAGACGCGCGGCGGTTTCGGTTCCGACCTGTTCCGCTATGCCCGCGTCCTGGTGCGTGCGGCCGAGGAAAAGGCCAAGCCCAATGGCGAACGGCTGCCCGAATATACCGACAGCCAGTTGCCGCTGCTGGAGAAGCGCCTGCTGGACGCCTCGCCGGTCTATCCCGAGTTGGAACAGCTGACCTTGGAATTCTGGCTATCCAAGCTGCGCGAATATATGACTGCCGACGCGCCCGCCACCAAAATCTTCCTGGGCAAGGATTCGCCCGAGACGCTGTCGGCGCGCCTGGCCCAGTCCAAGCTCGGCGATCCGGCACTGCGCCGCAAAATGTGGGAAGGCGGCAAGGCCGCCATCCTTGCGTCCGACGATCCGATGATACGCTTCGTGCTGGCTACCGACACCGCCAGCCGCGCGGTCCGCAAGGATTACGAGACCCGCGTCAGTGGACCTATCGACCGGGCGGCGCAGAAACTGGCCAAGGCCCGCTTTGCGGTCTATGGCGCCGATACTTATCCGGACGCCACCTTCTCGCTCAGGCTGAGCTATGGAAAGGTCGGCGGCTGGAGCGACAATGGCGTTACGGTGGGCGCTTTCACGCGGTTCGGCGGACTGTGGGAGCGCGCCACCGGCCAGTTCCCCTTCAACCTGGCGCCGCGTTGGCAGCAGGCGCAGGGCAAGGTCGATCCCAACACGGTTTTCGATTTCGTCAGCGACAATGACATTATCGGCGGTAATTCCGGCTCGCCGGTGATCGACGCGCGCGGCCAGGTGGTGGGCGCGGCCTTCGACGGCAATATCGACAGTTTAGGCGGGGCGTTTGGTTTTGATCCCAAGGTGAACCGCACGGTGTCGGTTTCCACTGCCGCGATCACGGAGGCTTTGCGCAAAGTGTACGACAATGACGCGTTGGTTGCGGAGCTGACGGAAAACAAATAGCCGCTCAGGTTTTTCCCATCAGGGCTGAAAGGTGCGCTGCGGCCGAACCCGCCAACGCTTTCAAATCATAACCGCCTTCAAGCACCGAGACGAGTTTCCCGCCGCAATGGCGCCCTGCTGCTTCCACCAGCCGCGCGGTGACCCAGGAAAAATCCGCTTCTTCCAGTTCCAGGCCGGCAAGCGGATCGGCGCGATGGGCGTCGAACCCGGCTGAAACCAGCAGCAGGTCCGGGGCGAAAGCGTCCAGTGCGGGAAGAATCCGCGTTTCGAAGGCCCGGCGAAAGGCCCTGCCATCCGAGCCGGCGGACAGCGGCGCGTTGACGACATTGCCCAGGCCGATATCGCTCGCGGCTCCGGTGCCGGGATAAAGCGGATATTGATGGCTGGAGGCGAAAAACAAGTTCGGGTCGCTTTCTGCCACCGTCTGGGTGCCGTTGCCGTGATGGACATCGAAATCCACAATCGCCACGCGCGTCAATCCGTGCGAGGCCTGGGCATGGCGCGCGGCGATGGCAATTGAGTTGAACAGGCAGAACCCCATCGCGTGTGTTGGCTCTGCGTGATGGCCGGGCGGCCTGACCGCGCAAAAGGCGTTTTGCGCGCGTCCCGCGACAACGGCATCGACCGCCGCCGTAACCGCGCCGACCGCGCGTAGTGCCGCCGAGCCGGAACCGGGCGACAGGATGGTGTCGGCATCCAGCGCGGCATGGCCAGTAGCGGGCACCGCCGCCAGGACCGCGCTGACAAAGGATGGATTATGGACCAGAGCGATGTCGGCCTCACGGCCCAACGGCGCGTCCTGCCGAAGGACAGCGGAGAATTCCGGTTCCTTGAATATGTCCAATATCGCGGACAGGCGTTCCGGCGCTTCCGAGTGGCCGGTTCCGGGATCATGCGCGATGCAATCGGGATGGGTTACCAGCAAGGTCTGCATGGCGGCATCATAGGCCCGGCATGGCCCGCCGCAACGCCGCCCTGCGTTGACGCTGAAAATGGGCCGGAGTAGCGTTTCCCCGACGGCCAGTTTGACGCGGATGGTTTACCATGATGCACAGGTCATTGGTTCTCGTCGGTCTCTTGATTGTTTCACCGGCCTTCGGCCAGGCATTGCCCGACGGCTCCGGGAAACAAACCATCGCGACGGCCTGCGTGGCGTGCCATGCGCTTACCAGGGTGACCGGCGCGGGGCACAGCCGCGCGGACTGGGACAATGTGGTGCATATGATGGTCAATGCCGGCGCCAAAGTGCCGCCGGATCAAGTACCGGTTGTTGTCGACTATCTGGCCAAGAATTTCCCGCCTAAGACCTTGCCATCCGCCGCCATTCTTGCGGGCGACATCAATGTCACGATCAAGGAATGGGATGTGCCGACCGCCGGTTCTCGGCCGCACGATCCCATGGTCGCGCCCGACGGCTCGGCTTGGTACACCGGCCAGATGGCCAATGTGCTGGGCCGGTTCGATCCCAAAACCCAGCAGTTCAAGGAGTATCCGCTCAAGACTCCGGCTTCGGGACCGCATGGCCTGATTGCCGATCACGACGGCAATGTCTGGTTCACCGCCAACTTCAAGGCCTATATCGGCAAGCTCAATCCCAAAACCGGCCAGGTCACCGAATATCCCATGCCGGATCCGGCGGCGCGCGATCCCCACACGCTGCTCCTGGCGCCCAATGGCTATATCTACTTCACCGCGCAGAATGCCAATATGGTAGGCCGGCTCAATCCCAAGACGGGAGAGATCAAGCTCGTCTCTTCTCCCACACCGCGCTCCAATCCCTATGGCATGGTTGTCGATTCACACGGCGTGCCGTATTTCGTGGAGTTCGGCAGCAACAAGGTCGGGCGTATCGATCCCGATAGTTTGGAAATCCGCGAATTTGTCCTGCCGCATGCCGATTCACGCCCGCGCCGCGTCGCCATCACCCATGACGACATCATCTGGTATTCCGATTATTCCCGCGGGTATCTAGGCCGGCTCGATCCCAAGAGCGGGCAGGTGACCGAATGGGCTTCACCCGGCGGCTCCAAGTCCCAGCCCTATGGCATCACCGCCATCGGGGACGCTGTCTGGTACAGCGAGTCCAACACCAGTCCCAACACTTTGGTGCGTTTCGATACCAAGACCCACAAATTCCAGACTTGGACCATTCCATCGGGCGGCGGGGTGGTGCGCAACATCGACCGCACCCCCGATGGCAATCTCTGGCTGGCCTGCAGCGGCGTCAACAAGATCGCGCTGGTGGAGATCAAACCCGCGACGGCCGCGAGCCGCTGATCGGAAACGGGATCACGCCATCGCCGGCGCCAGGGCTACCATCAAGAGGATGGCCGGCACCGCATAGGCATATTTCCCGCGGTTGAGCAGCAGGACAATGGTGATGAAAAGCACCATTGCGCCCAACACGCCGCCCCAGATGCGGGTTTGCGGTACGGTCAGAAACAGCGTGGTCAATCCCAGCGCTGTGCCGGCGACATAGTGAAAACCGCGCGCGAAGTGCCAACGCGCATAGGCCCGGCGCAGGAACCCAGGGGCCGCCAGATTCAGCGCCGCCGCCAGGCCGAACAATCCGGCCAGGGTCAGCGCCAGGAGATTGGCGATCTCAGACATGGTGATGCACCTTCTCGGTATGGGTCACGCGCTTTTCCAGCGCGCGCAGCAGGACGTAAAACACCGGCGTGAGGAACAGGCCGAAGAAGGTCACGCCCAGCATGCCGAAGAACACCGCGATACCCATGGCGTGGCGCATTTCTGCGCCCGCGCCCGATGACAGCACCAGCGGCACCACACCCATGATGAAGGCAAAGCTGGTCATCAGGATGGGACGCAGGCGCAGCCGGGCGGCACGAATCGCCGCCTTGACGGTGGTCTCGCCGCCCAGCTCGAGCTCGCGGGCAAATTCCACGATCAGGATGGCGTTCTTGCAGGCCAGGCCGATCAGCACGAACAGGCCGATCTGGGTGAACATGTTGTTGTCGCCGCCGGTCAGCCAGACGCCGGTGATAGCGCTGAACAGGCACATCGGCACGATCAGGATGATCGCCAGCGGCAGGAACAGGCTTTCATACTGTGCCGCCAACACCAGGAAGACCAGCAAAACGCACAGCGGAAACACCAGCAGGGCGGTGTTGCCCGCCAGGATCTGCTGATAGGTGAGATCGGTCCATTCGTAACGCATGCCTTTGGGCAGGGTTTCGTCCAGGATTTTGGTCATCGCGGCCTGGGCCTGGCCGGTGGAATAGCCCGGCGCCGGGCCGCCATTGAGATCGGCGGCGCGGAATCCGTTGTAGCGCATCGCGGTGTCGGGGCCGGTGGTCTCGCTGACATTCACCACCGAGCCCAGCGGCACCATCTGGCCATCGCCATTGCGCACCTTGAGCTGGGCGATGTCCTCGGGCCGCGAACGGAATGGCGTATCGGCCTGGGCGATCACCTGATAGGTGCGGCCGAACCGGTTGAAGTCGTTGACATAGACTGAACCCAGATAGGTCTGCATGGTGTCGAACACGCTTTGCACGTCGACGCCCAATTGCTGCGCCTTGGTGCGATCCAGATGGGCAAAGAGCTGCGGCACGCCGATGGAGAAGTTGGAGAACACGCCCTGCAACGCCGGCTCCTTCGCAGCTTTCATCTGGATTTGCTGCATCACCTTGGCCAAGGCCGCATCTCCCTGATCGGTACGGTCCTCGACCTGCAACTTGAAGCCGCCAATGGTGCCCAACCCTTGCACCGGCGGCGGCGGGAAGATGGCGATGATGGCGCTGTTGATGCCGGCGAATTTGGCTTGCAGCCGCTGGGCCACCGCCATGCCGGAATCCTTTGCTCCGCGCTGATCGAAGGGCTTCAGGGTCTCGAACACGATGCCGGCCGACGGACTGTTGATGAAGCCGTTGATGGAAAGACCGGGAAAGGCCACCGCGCCTTCGACCGCGGGATCCTGCTTGGCGATCTCGGTCATCTGGCGGATCACTTTTTCGGTGCGGTCCAGGGTGGCGCCCTGCGGCAGTTGCGCGAAGCTCACCAGATATTGTTTGTCCTGGATCGGCACGAAGCCGGGCGGCACCAGACGGAACAGGAAAACCGTTGCCAGCAGCAGTCCGCCGTAAACAAAAAGCGCGCCGGACTTGCGGACCAGGATGCCGCCCAGCCGGTTGCCATATCTCTCCGACCCGGCATGGAAGACCCGGTTGAACCGACGGAAGAAGCCGCCCAGGGTGCGGTCCATGATCCGGGCGAGACGGTCCTTGGGCGCGTCATGGTTTTTCAGCAGCAAGGCCGAGAGCGCCGGCGACAGGGTAAGGGAGTTGAAGGCTGAAATGACGGTTGAGAATGCGATGGTCAGGGCGAACTGGCGATAAAATTCGCCAGTCAAGCCGCTGATGAAAGCGATGGGAACGAACACCGCACACAATACCAGGGCGATGGCAATAATCGGGCCGGTGACTTCCGACATTGCTTTCAGGGTGGCGTCGCGCGGCGACAATCCCGCTTCGATGTTGCGCTCGACATTCTCCACCACCACGATGGCGTCATCCACCACAATGCCGATGGCCAGCACCAGTCCGAACAGCGACAGGTTGTTGATCGAGAAGCCCGCCGCCAGCATGGCGGCAAACGTACCGACAATGGAGATCGGCACCGCCAACAGCGGAATGATCGAGGCCCGCCAGGTCTGCAGGAACAGGATCACCACCAGCACCACCAGCAGCACCGCTTCCAGCAGGGTGTGGATCACCGCCTTGATGGAATCCCGCACAAAGACGGTGGGATCGTAAACGATGGAGTAATCCAGGCCTTCGGGAAAATTCTTTTTCAATTCCTCCATCGTGGCGCGCACATGGTCGGAAATCTGGATGGCATTGGAGCCGGGCGCCTGGAATACCGGGATCGCCACCGCCTGATCGTTGTTGAGCAGTGAACGCAGGCCATATTGCGAGGCGTCGATTTCCACCCGCGCCACATCGCCCAACCGCGTCACCACCCCGCCGGCATTCTTGATCACGATCTGGCGGAACTGCTCGGGACTGCTGAGGCGGCCCTCGACATTGATGGGCAGTTGCAATTGGCTGCGGGTGCCGTAAGGCGGGCCGTTGATCACCCCGGCCGCAACCTGGACATTCTGCTTGCGTACCGCCGCGACCACGTCGTTGGCGGTCAGGCCCAGCTCGGCGATCTTCTGGGGATTGAGCCACAGCCGCATGGCGTAATCGCCGCTGCCGAACAGCTGCACATTTCCCACGCCTTCAATCTTGGCCAGCTGGTCCTTGACGTTCAGTACCGCGTAGTTGCGCAGATACAGCATGTCATAACGGCCGGAAGGCGACCGCAGATGCACCACCATGGTCAGGTCGGGCGAGCTTTTCACCGTGGTGACGCCCAGCGCGCGCGTAACCTCGGGCAGGCGGGGCAGCGCCTGGTTGACGCGGTTTTGCACCAGCTGGGTGGCAAGGTCGGGATCGGTGCCGAGCTTGAAGGTGACGGTCAAGGTGAGGGTGCCGTCGCTGGCGGCGGACGAGCCCATATAAAGCATGTCCTGGGTGCCGTTGATCTGTTCCTCCAGCGGCGTCGCCACCGTCTCGGCGATGGTCTGGGGATTGGCGCCGGGGAATTGCGCGGTCACCACCACCGAGGGCGGCACGACCTCGGGATATTCCGAGATCGGCAGCCGGGTCATCGCGATCAACCCGGCCAGGAAGATGATAACCGAGATCACGCCGGCAAAAATCGGCCGGTCGATGAAAAATTTGGACAGGTTCATGATGCGCCCCTAGCGCGGCCCTTAGCTTCGCGCCGACTGGATGGCGTGCGGCGCAACCGGCGCGCCGGGCGCCAGTCTCTGAAGTCCGTCGAGAATCACGCGATCGCCGGATTTGAGGCCGGAAGTCACGACGCGATTGCCGTCAACCGTCGAACCCAGGATCACTTCGCGATATTCTGCCTTGTCGTCCTTGCCGACCACGAAAACAAAGCGCTTGCTCTGGTCGTTGCCGATGGCGGTTTCCGGCACCAGCAGCGCGTTCGCAAAAGTCCCGCCGCCCATGCGGACGGACACGAACATGCCGGGCACCAGTGAGCCATCCTGATTGGCGAAGCGGGCGCGGGCGCGAATGGTGCCCGAGCCGCTGTTGATGTGATTGTCGAAACTTTCGATGACGCCATGATAGGTCTTGGCCTGGCTGTCGCCTTGTACCGTCAACTCGATGGGAATGGCCTGGGCCTGTTCGCGCACGCTGTTCAGATAAGTCTGCTCGTCCACTTCGAAATCGGCATAGACGCCATTGTCGGAGACGATAGAGGCCAACAGCTGCGGTGCCGCGGTGGCCGAGCCCACCAGATTGCCTACCGTGATCTCGGCACGGCTGATGCGGCCTGAAATCGGCGCCTTGATGAAGGCGTGATCCACATCCACCTGCGCAGCCGCCAGCGCAGCCCGGGCCGACTTCACCCCAGCCTGGGCTACGCTGTCGGCGGTGACGCGCTGGTCGTAAGATTCCTGCGCCAGCGCCTGGGCATTGATCAACCGTTCGCCGCGGTCATGTTCGATCTTGGCCAGCCGGGCATTGTTGAGAGCGCTGGCCAAATCGCCGGCGGCCTTGGCCGCCGCTGCCTGATAGGGGCGGGGATCGATGACAAACAGGATATCGCCGGCCTTTACCTCCTGGCCGTCGCGAAACCGGATCTCGGTGATGCGGCCTGCGACCTGGGGCCGAATCTCGGCATAGTCCACCGCGGCGATCCGGCCGGAGAATTCGGCGAAGGGCTTTACCGTCTGGGGCTTGAGAGTTTCCACCGCCACCGGGGAGGCCACCGGGGCCTGCGGTTGGGGCGCCGACTTGGCGCTGGCATGATAGAGCCCGTAGCCGCCCGCCATCAGCAGGAACAGCGCCGCGCCGGTCAGCTGGCGGCGCAGCTTCTGCGCCGGGCTATTGGCCTGTTGGCGAAGAAAGCTCTGGGCTTGGGCGAGATCGATGTGTGTCATGGGAAATTCCCCGCAATATCTGTAACGAACGGCACAGATATGCTTCTGGACTTCCCAGGTCAAGGGAATTATATACCGATCCGTACAAAAAAAGGAAACCCCCATGCGGACGGGCCGTCCCCGTTCCTTTTGCAAGGAAGAAGCGCTGGATCGCGCCATGACGGTCTTCTGGCGTCAGGGCTATGAAGGCGCCTCCCTGGCCACTCTGACCGAGGCCATGGGGATCAATTCGCCCAGCCTTTATGCCTGCTTCGGCAGCAAGGAAGGCCTCTTCAAGGCCGTGCTGGAACGTTACGACCAACGCCGCAACACTTTTATGACGGCGGTGACCGCAGCGCCCACCGCTGCCGCAGTGGCCGAAGCCTTCCTGTTGGGCGTGGCGGAATTCGTCTCCGACACCAGCGGCAGGAATCCCCCCGGCTGCCTGATGCTGCAGGGCGGCCTGAGCTGCGGCGACACCACCATTCCGGACCTGCTGATGAAAGGCCGGGCCGAAAAAGAAGCGATGCTGCGGGCCCGCTTCGAGCAGGCAAAAAAAAGCGGCGATCTTGCCAAGGACAGCGATCCTGCCGCGCTGGCCCGCTATCTCGCGGTCATGGCCAATGGCATTTCCGTCCAGGCGGCCGCGGGCGCCAACGCCAGGCAATTGCGTGAAGTCGCCGCTATCGCACTGGCCAATTGGCCCGGCGCTGTTGGCAGCAAGCCGAAGCGCTCCAAAGAGCCGGCCTGAATTTCAATGAATTTCTGAATTGGCGGCGGCGGAACTGTTTGCCAGCAGCAGGGCGATCTGGCCGGAAAGTTCCGCGCGCTGGTCTTTCTCCAACCCCTCCAGATTTTCTTCCAGCGCGGTCATGATCGCGGGCCAATTGTCGCCGTGTCGCGCGACGGCTTCGCGCACCCAACCATCGAGCATGGCAACCAGGCAAAACGAGGTCATTTTTCGATCTTCAGAATTGAACAGCAGTTGAAGATAGAATCAGCTAGCTGAACGCAAGGCGTGCGGGCGTCACTATCTCAGTTTTCTGAGGACGCACAACATGATTCGTGATTCGGCCCTGCCAGATGTGGGACACAATTCGTTCCATGTCGAAGTTGTTAAGAACATGGACCAGCTGATTCAGATATTCGCCCTGCGCGCCATATGCTTCATGGAAGATACCGGGTTGCCCTACGACCATGCGTTTGACGGCAATGACCTCCAGGCCACGCATGTGGTGGGATATGACGGGATCGAGCCTGTCGGGACCATGCGCATCCGCTGGTTCAAGGATTTTGCCAAGATCGAACGCACGGCGTTCCGCAAATCCCACCGCAACATTCCGAACATCAAGCTGGTGGCAAATTTCACCTTCACCCACATTGCGCGGAAGGGTTATCCGGTCGCGATAACCCATGCGTCTCCAATTTTTGCCCGGCTCTGGCGCATGCATTTTGGATTCCGGGATGTTCCGGGAAAACCGCCTGTGGATTATCACGGCGAAAAATATTTCGAGCTGATGCGTCAGCTTGAGGTTCCGCACAATGCAATTTCTCCGCAAACCGAGGTGGCGGTTCTTTTCCGTACCGAGGGGGAGTGGGATACGCCGGCGAAGTACGAAGCACATTAGCGCCGCCGGCGCCGATGCGCTCAACTAGGCCTGATCGGATTCGGCCGAAAAGGGCGTGCCCGAATAGATTTGTGCGAGTGTGCCGGAAATTTTGGATGAGGTCCCCAAACTGAGATCGGGTCCGAACCAGGGATTGCGGATGCTGAAGAGTTCCGCAAGCCAATCATAGACCGCGCGCACCGGCTTGGAATTCAGTCTTTCGCTGTCGGCATGCAAATAAAGCGGCAGCCTTATATGCACGCCGATCTCCAGCGGGACCATCGCGGGATCGTTCAGCGTGTAGTTGCCCAGAAGGCCGATCCCCAGTCCGCTTTTCACCATGAAGGCATAGGCGTAGGAATTGTCGGAAAAATGCGCCACCTGGCCGCGCTCCAGCGCTTCGCGCCAGTTGCTCCAAAGTTCGGTGCGGGCGGCATAATAGTCGGTGTCGATGAAGCAATGATTTTCGAGATTATCCTTTGCCGGCATGCCGTAGCGGGCCAGATAGGCGTGGCTGGCAACCGGAATGAGGTGGACGAAGCCCATCGTGCGGCACTCCACGCCCTTCTCCATCGGTGGAGTGAAGCGCAGCGCTATGTCCACCTGATTTTCGCGGAATTTGATCAAGTTGATGGGATTTTTCAGGTGCAGCCTGATGTTGGGGAACTGTTCATTGAAAGAAGCGATGTTCGGAACGATGAAAAGGCCAGCCAGGGCTTCCGTCGAACTGATGTGAACCAGTCCCTCCGCGGCGCGGGTTTCGGCGCGAAGCTGGCGCGACAATTTGAACAGCCGGTCGTCCAGCTCGAGCAGGGTCTTGGCGAGTTCGCTGCCCCTTTCGGTGAGTATCACCCCACTGTTGGAGGAGCTGAGCAACTGGCAGCCCATCAGATCCTGCAACCGGTGGACATGCCTGCTGACCGTGGGCTGGCTGATGCCAAGCTCCTCGGCCGCCCGGTTGAAAGACTTGGATTTCGCCACGGCGAGAAACACCCGCAATTCGGACCAAAAAGGCCCGCTCAAAATCCTGGGATCGTCCAAAGGCGTGCGGTTGAGCGTTCGATTCGACTGGTCAAAGGGCTGAGACATGGTCGCTTTACCTTGGGGAGTCAGATCGTCTCAAACGTCACGCAGTTTGAGAACCATATTGGGCGACCCATTGAAGCCAGGCAAGCTGCAAGCCCGTCATCAAGACTGATACTGCATCAACATGGCCAAGAGCAGATTACCGGGGCGCTTTCCGCCGGGGACTTGCGTGACTTTCCTCTTTCGAAACATTCCTCTGACCGGAGCGTCGCATCGTCGCGCACCATGGTGATCGGATGTTCCGTCTCCGGCCCAAACAAACCAGTCTGCGCGCTTTGTCCGAGATCGGGGATGGCCAATTCCAAATTGGAACAGGTCGCGCCGCTTTTCGGCAGTTGTTCAGAAATGGATAGCGGTTGCAAACAAAGCCGCTACCCGATGCACCGGCCGAAGGTCACTGTTTGCGGAATGCGTAATCGCCGGACGCACCGTTACCAGCGTCAACATTCCTTAGGGGCCCTGCCATGGAACGCCGCGACATTGTTCATTCCGAACAGTCGTTTAATAGGAAATTTGAGGCCATCCAGGACGCCATCAGCCAAGGGGATGGAGAGAGTTTTTCCATTGCAGGCCAAGTGAAATGGTTTGATTTCACAAAAGGCTACGGCTTCGTCAGCACCACCGGCCTGGGCGATGTCCTGCTTCATCACAAATGTCTGAGGCGCTCCGGCTTTTCCCATGTTACGGAAGGCGCCACGGTCCGCTGTGATGTTGTGAAAAGCCCCAGCGGTCTCCAGGCCGTGCGCATTCTCTCCGTCGACAATTCCAGTATCCCTTCCAAAGACCGTCCCGGCGCGGCGCAGGTGGAGAGTGAGGTTCCGTCTGCGCCCATACGCGAAGGGTCGGTGAAATGGTTTGATCGCGCCAAGGGCTATGGGTTCATTTGCCTGGGTGGCGCCGAGGAAGCCTTTGTGCATATGGAAACATTGCGGCGGGGCGGCATTCTGACCCTTGAGGAAGGCGACAAATTGCAGGTCGTGGTCAGCGACGGCCCCAAGGGCAAGCAGATCAGTTGGGTTCGCCGCGCGTCATAAGCTTTGTTTGTGCACGTCGCCCGGTACCGTATAGTCAGGCCTTGATATAACAGGCCGACCAAGTCCTTGCCTGACAATCTGTTTACGCGGTTTGTAGCAGCGGCGCCGGACCCTGGCCGCGACTTCCTGCGGCCTGTTGCGGGGCCTGCACTCAGTTATCGCGAGGTTTTTGCCGGGGCGGCGCGTTTTGCGCATGTCCTGGCCCGTAATGGCGCCAGGCCCGGTGATCGTGTGGCGGTGCAGGTCGAGAAAAGCCCCGCCGCGCTCATTTTGTACCTGGCGTGTCTTCGGGCCGGACTTGTCTATTTGCCATTGAATACCGGATACACCCCGGCCGAGTTGGCCTATTTCGTCCAGGATGCCGAACCTTGCCTGTTCGTCTGCTCCGACCGGACTCTGGAAAAGATTGCCGCACGCCTGCCATCGACTCTCTTTCTGACACTCAGCGATGACGGCCGGGACGGATCGCTGATCCAGGAGGCGGCGGGTGCGCCGGAGGTTTTTGCCGATGCCCAAACCGGCATGGAAGACCTGGCCTCCATTCTTTATACTTCTGGCACGACCGGCCGTTCGAAGGGCGCCATGCTCAGCCATGGCAACCTCTATTCTAACGCCGACAGCCTGAAGCAGGCATGGGAATTTTCCCGGGACGATGTGCTGTTGCACGCGCTTCCGATTTTTCACATTCACGGACTGTTCGTCGCTACCAATATTTCCTTGCTGTCCGGCGCCAGCATTCTGCTGCTGCCGAAATTCGAGCCGGACGCGGTCTTCCAGGCATTGCCGCAAGCGAGCGTGATGATGGGGGTTCCCACTTTCTATACCCGGTTGTTGAAGGATGCGCGGCTGGATCGGGATAGGACGCGTCACATGCGTCTGTTCATTTCCGGCTCGGCGCCGCTATTGCCGGAAACGCATAGTCAATGGCGGGACCGTACCGGTCACGCGATCCTGGAACGCTATGGCATGACCGAAACCAATATGAACACCTCCAATCCCTATCGCGGCGCGCGTATTCCCGGGTCGGTCGGGTTGCCGCTGCCCGGTGTGGAAATCCGCGTCGCCGATGGCCAGGGCCGTGCCGTGCCGCAAGGCGAGATCGGGATGATCGAGGTGCGCGGTCCCAATGTCTTCAAGGGCTATTGGAAGATGCCGGAAAAGACCGCCGAGGAATTCCGCGCTGACGGTTTCTTCATCACCGGCGATCTGGGCTGCATCGGGGCGGACGGTTATCTGCGCATTGTCGGGCGGGGCAAGGATCTCATCATCACGGGAGGACTGAATGTCTATCCGCGGGAGATCGAAAGCCTGCTCGACGAACTTGCGGAGGTTGAAGAGTCGGCGGTGGTCGGCCTGCCACATGACGATTTCGGCGAGGGTGTCACCGCTTTCCTGGTGCTGAAGCCCGACGCCCTTTTGACGCCGGAGGGCGTGATGGAAAGCCTTGGTGACAGGCTGGCGCGGTTCAAGCTTCCCAAGCGCGTGCTCTTTGTCGACCAACTGCCCCGCAACAGCATGGGCAAGGTTCAAAAAAGCGCGCTACGCCAGGACTATGCGAGGCTGTACCGCGGCTAGGAACCGATTGTCCGCCGCAAAGCCCCTTCCCAAAAAGCCTCTTCCCAAAAAGAAGGGGGGCGCTACGGTAATCAAAAGAAATGTCGGCATGGGGATGTCAGGATGAAATCGCGATGGCTGCTTTTCCCCGCGCCCATATTGTTATTGGTTCTGGCAAATCCGGTTTTGGCGGCAGGGCGGGACTGGGCGCTGTATGGCGGCGAGGGCGGTCGCCGCTTCTCCAGCTTGACGCAGATCACCCGCGCCAATGTCGCCAGCCTTGAGCAGGCCTGGCGTTTCGACATGGCTGAGGCGGGCGACCCGCAGACTCATCCCCTGGCGATCGGCGGTGTGGTCTATGCCTATACCCCATCTTTGGACACGATCGCGCTGGATGGCGCCAGCGGAAAGCTCAAATGGCGATTTCATTCCGGGGTGAAAGCGGGCGGTCCGCAGCGGGGCCTGGCCTATTGGAGCGGGGGCAAGGAGCGCCGGCTGTTCGCCAATGCCGGCAGCTATCTCTATGCCCTGGACCCGGCGACGGGAAAGCCGATACCCGGATTCGGCCAGAACGGCCGCATCGACCTGCGCGCCGGGCTTGGACGCGATCCGGAAAAGATCAGCGTGGCGCTCACAGCGCCGGGCACGGTCTGGCGCGATATGATCATCATGGGCTTTCGCACCGCCGAGAGCGCGCCGGCCGCGCCGGGCGACGTCCGCGCCTTTGACGTGCGCACAGGCAAGCTGCGCTGGGTGTTTCATACCATCCCGCATCCGGGCGAACCCGGCTATGAAAGCTGGCCGGCGGATTATTGGAAGACCGGCGGCGGCGCCAACAACTGGCCCGGCATGGTGCTGGACCAAAAGCGCGGCATGGTGTTCGCGCCCACCGGCTCGGCGGTGAGCGATTTCTACGGCGCCGACCGCATCGGCGATAATCTTTATGCCGACTCGCTTCTCGCGTTGGATGCCAATACGGGAAAGTTGATCTGGCATTTTCAAGGTGCGCATCACGATATTGCCGACCGGGATTTCCCTTCGCCGCCGGTCCTCTTGACCCTGAAGCGTAACGGCAAGCCGGTGGACGCCGTGGCCCAGGCCAGCAAGCAGGGTTATTTGTTTGTGCTCGATCGCCAGACAGGCAAACCGCTTTTTCCCGTTTCGGAAATGCCGGTGTCGTCCAGCGATGTGCCGGGCGAAAAACAGTCCGCCACCCAGCCGGTTCCGTCCTTGCCGGCGCCTTATGCCCGCCAGCATCTCGACGAAACCCTGCTCACCAACCGCACGCCACAGGCGCATCAATGGGCCCTTGAACAGTTTCGCAGCTTTGCCAATGACGGACCGTTTCCGCATATGCGGCTGGGACAGCAGACCCTGGCTTTTCCCGGCTTCGATGGCGGCGCGGAATGGGGCGGGCAGGCGACGGACGCCAAACGCGGCATTCTCTATCTCAATGCCAATGACGTCGCCTGGACCGGCGGCCTGGTGGAAAATCACAAGGCCGCCAGCCTGGGCGAGGGGCTCTACATGGACAATTGCGCCTCCTGCCATGGCGCCGATCGCAAGGGCTCACCGCCGGCCTTTCCGTCGCTCGCCGACAGCAAATTGTCGGCGGACGCCATGGCCGACGTGATTTTTACCGGTCGCGGCCGCATGCCGGCTTTCCGCGGGTTGGTGGCCGGCGACCTGAATGCGCTGCTTGGTTATGTGCGCAGCGGTGTCGATAAGACCGAGCTCGCCACACCCGCCAGCGACGACCGCCCGGCCTATCGTTTCACCGGCTATCGCAAATTCCTCGATCCCGACGGTTATCCCGCCGTGGCGCCGCCCTGGGGCAGCTTGAACGCCATCGATCTCAACACCGGCCGGTATCTCTGGAAAATTCCGTTCGGCGAATATCCGGACCTGGCGGACAAAAGTACCGGCTCGGAAAATTACGGCGGCCCCATTCTCACCGATGGCGGTGTGCTGTTCATCGGCGCCACGCTTTACGACAAGAAGATCCGTGCCTTCGATCCGCGCGATGGCAGGCTTTTGTGGCAGGCGATCCTGCCCTATGCCGGCAATGCCACGCCTATTACCTATATCGCGGGCGGGCGGCAATTTGTGCTGATCCAGGCCGACAATGCGCGCGACAAAAAGTCGGAGCAGGGCGCGGCCTATGTCGCCTTTGCGCTGCCTGGCCGCTAGGGTAATGGGATGAAGCAAGCCCTGATCACCGGCGGCGCCCGCGGTATCGGCTTTGGCATTGCCGAAGCGATACTGGCGGCGGGCTATGAGGTCACCGTCACCGGCCTGACGGAAGCGGAAGTCGCGGCGGTGCCAAAACGCAACCATCTGCGGGCCGTGCAGCTGGATGTGACCAATGATGCGGATGTGGCGGCCTGCATCACCCGTCTGGTCCGGCTGGACGCCTTGGTGAACTGTGCCGGGATCATCCTGCGCGACGGCCAGGAGTTCACCATCCAGGGTTTCCAGAAAGTCATCGACGTCAATCTCACCGGCACCATGCGGATGTGCGTGGCGGCCAAGCCGCTGCTTGAAAAACAAGGCGGAGTGATCGTCAACACCGCCTCCATCTGGTCCTTTTTCGGCGGCGGATTGGTGCCGGCCTATACCGCGTCCAAGGGCGGGGTGGCGCAACTGACCAAGGCGCTGGCGGTGGCCTGGGCGCCGGGCATAAGGGTGAACGCCATTGCGCCCGGTTGGGTGGAGACCGAACTGACCAGGGCGGCGCGCGAAGACACCGCGCGCTCGGACGCCATCATCGCGCGCACACCCTTTGGGCGCTGGGGCCGCGCCGATGACATTGGCGGCGCGGTGGTGTTTTTGTGTTCTGAAAATTCGGGCTTCATCACCGGAACGGTGCTGCCCATCGATGGCGGCTATACCGCGAAGTAATCCCGGCGGCGGAGCCGCCTACGAAATGAGAGCAACATGGCCCAGGACAATTCCCGCATTCCCTATCGTCATCCGCAGCCCAAGGAATCGCCGCCGGAACTGGTGATCCCATCAGTAATCCCAACCGACGAACGTGTGTGGGTGCCGCAGGGCGAGAATGTCTGGTTCCGGCCTTTATGTCTTTGTGCGTCGCGCGGCTATTGGATGAACCTGCTCAAGGTCCGCAAATCCGGCGTGCTGTCGCGCCACCGCCATCCCCAGCCGGTGCATGGCTATGTCATCAAGGGCCGCTGGCGTTATCTGGAGCATGACTGGGTGGCGCAGGAGGGCGGCTATGTCTATGAGGCGCCGGGCGAAACCCACACATTGGTGGTGGACGAGGACGTGGAAGAGATGATCACCCTGTTCCAGGTCAATGGCGTGATGATCTATGTCGATCCCGACGGCGGCGTGCTGGGTTACGAGGACGTTTTCACCAAGATCGATCTCTGCCGCGCCCATTATGAGAAAGTCGGGCTGGGCGCGGGGTTCGTGGATCAGTTTATCCGGTAGGAGGGAGTACGATGCTAAATTCCACGATGACCGTTCTTAAAACGAAACTTATCTCATGTGTTCTGGTGGCATTTCTTGCCGTGATGGCGTGTAGCTCTTTGCCCGGTTCGGTTGCGCGTGCGCAGTCCCAGGAGGTGCCGATGAAGGTTTCTATTTGTGGGATGTATGCCGATATACACGATCGACACGATAAATCTTATGACGGTCGTGTCGTGAGGTTCGAGGCATTGTTTACTGTGACAGAGCACGGGTCTTTCTATAGCGATGACAGTTGTGGAAACACGATTTTCAGGCTCGGTAGCGTGGCCCGCACGACTGGCAGCATTGGGGATTTGCTTGGGCTTTTGGATTGGGTCTATGCAAGCCGCTTCTATTTGCCGATGGTTAGACCGGCTTGCGTTTGTGTAGCCAGAGTTAAAATCGAAAATGAAGCGCCTAAATTGAATATTGTGGATGTCGAAGAGGTCTGGATTCCAAGAAATCCAATAAAGCCAGGGTCGCAGTAACCTGCCAGGGTTTTTTCAGGACATTTCCGGGAAGAATTCGGGTCAGAGTAGACTTTCGTACCGGTAAGCCGTTGTGTTCAGCTCTATCCAATACCTCATGTGTCATCCCCGGCGAGCGCGGCATCGATAGATGCTGCGCGAGGGAAGGGGACCCAGGCAGTTGCCGACACGCGGCTATTGAAGTGATAGCGCTTCTAAAATTGCTTGGTTGAGAATACCTGGGTCCCCTTCCCTCGCACTTGCTTTCGCTCGTGCTCGCCGGGGATGACACGGGAGTTTGGGGCGAACAGAATGCAACGCGCTCTAGAAGAAGTGCATTATGTTTTCGCTTTAACTGTGAACCCCTTCGGCTTTTCGCCCGCCAGCCAGCGATCCCACATGGTGCGATAGGCGCTTTCGATGTTTCGGGCAAAGGCGGGGGTGTCGAACAGGCTGCTGTTTCGGCATTGTGCGACCTTGCCGCGCAGCGCGTTCAAAGTCTTGCTATCGCGCGCCAGTTTGACGGCAAGCGCTTCAAAATCGGCTTGGCTTTCGGTCACCAGATCCGCCAGGCCGGCGGCGGTGAGCAGACTGGCGGCGACGCGGCCGGGGAAGGTGGTGCCGCGCAGGGTGATCAGCGGCACGCCGGCCCATAGCGCGTCGCTGCCGGTGGTATGGGCGTTATAGGGCAGGCCGTCCAGAAACAGGTCGGCCAGTTGCATCCGCGCCAGATGTCGGTCGGGCAGAAGATCAGGCGCGAAAATCAGCCGCCCGCCCGCCACGCCGCGCCTCTCGGCTTCCTTGCGCAAATTCTTCGCATAGGATTCCACACTGTCCAGCAGCCACAATACGCTGCCATCCACCGCTTTCAGAATTCGCATCCAGCTGTCGAAGGTCTGTGGCGTCAGCTTGTAGGCGCTGTTGAAATTGCAGAACACAAAGCCCTTGTCGGGCAATCCGGCCTCGGCCCGGCTGGGTATCGGGGCCATGGGGCGTCCATGGTCGTCATTGGCCTGGTAGCAGCCGGGCAGATAGACGATCTGCTCGTCGTAAAATTGCTGTTCGCCTCGCGGGATCACGATTTCGTCGGCCAGGATATAGTCGATGCACGAGGTGCCCAAGGTGGCGGGAAAGCCCAGATAATTGACCTGCAGCGGCGCGGGGCGTTGGGCGAAAACGCCCATGCGGGCGTCGCCGAAATAGCCGTTGAGATTGATCAATATGTCGATCTCGGCCGCGGCGATGGTGCGGGCGGCTTCTTCATCGGATTGCTTGGCGATGTCGATCCAGCGGTCAAAAGCCTTTTGCAGCCGCGCGCGCATTTTGCTGCCATCGTTGGTGCCGGCATCGATGGCGACGACCTCGAATCTGCCCCGGTCATGACGTTCGTACAGGCCCGCCATCAGAATGGCGGTGGCTTGCTCGCGAAATTCGCCGGAAAGATAACCGATGCGGATTTTTTCTCGTCCCTTGCGCGCCGCGGGATCATGAACCGGGCCCGGTAGGTGGGGGAATTTGTCCCGCATCCAGATGCGGGAACATTTTTGCGAATCGTCCGGCGTTTCGGCAATGGCCTGGAATATAAAAGGCTGCGTCGCGCGCTTGCCCGCCCGCACCATCTGTTCCAGCTCGGCCTTGCGCGCGTCAAAATCGTGCCAATCGCCGCTGTACATCCGCACATGCAGCAGCTCGCCGCGGCCATAGGGCCAGTCGGGATCCAGCGCCAGGGCGCGTTCCACATCGGCCATGCCGGCATCAAATCGCTTCAGCGTCCAATTCGTGTAGCCGCGATTGATCAGGCTTTCCGCCTGGTCGGGCCGCATCTCAACGGCGCGGCTGTAGCTATCCAGCGCCGCGGCATAATCCTTGGTATCGCGCAGGACATTGCCGCGGCTGTTCCAGGCCACCGCGTTGCGCGGCTCCAGCTGCAGCACCCGGTCGAAACTGGCGATCGCCTCTTGAGCACGCATCAAGTCGCGCAAGGCCAAACCGCGATTGCCCCAGGCCTCCGCGAAATTGGGTTCAAGCGCCAGCGCCCGGTCGAAGCTTTCCAGCGCTTCGCCGGGGCGCTTGAGGTTCCACAGTGCCACGCCGCGATTGTTCAGCATCTCGGCATTGTTGCGATAGGCCGGCATCACCGCGTCGAATGCGGCCAGGGCATCGCCGGCGCGTTGCAAATCCATCAGCGCCACGCCGCGGTTATATTGTACGTCGTCGAGTGTCGGGTCCAAGGCCAGGGCGCGGTCGTAATCGACCAGCGCCAATTCCGGTTGGCCCATGGACCGGCGAACCGACCCGCGCCATGCCAGCGCCAACGCATTGCCGGGCTGGATCGCCAGGGCACGGTCATATCCTTGAATGGCATCGTCAAAACGCTGCATCGCGGCCAGTGCCGCGGCGCGGTTGACCATGGCGGCAACCATTTCCGGCTGCACCGCCAGCGCACGGTCATAGCTCTCCACCGCGGTTTCAAAGCGCTGCAGGTCGCCCAATGCCACGCCGCGATTGTAAAGAGCTTCGGCCATTTTGGGTTGGATGGCCAGCGCCCGGTCGAATATCAGGACCGCTTCCTCGGCCCGGCCGTTCGCGCGCAACGCCATGCCGAAATTCATCAGGGCGCCAAGGTCATTGGGGAAGATTTTCAGCGCTTCGCCCAGATAATCGCAGGCTTCCGCGCTGCGCCCCTGCTGCAACCGGAGCAGGCCCAGATAATAGCGCGGACCGAATAGCGCGGGATCGGCAGCCAGGATCCGCAAGTAGAGGGATTCCGCCTGCTCCAGCTGACCTTGCTGGTGAAAGGCGACCGCCCGTTCGGCCGTGGCTTTCAGATCCAGAACTTCCATTGCCGTCCTTCTTGATGTGTTTGCCGGTGCTAGGGCGTCGTGGCGGCGGCCTGCGCGACCGCCAGGGCGGTCATATTGACAATACCGCGCGCTGTGACCGAGGGCACCATCACATGCACCGGTTTTGCAACACCCAGCAACAGGGGTCCTACCAGCAAGGCTTCGGTGGCGGCCGACAACAAGGTCAGCGCGATATTGGCCGCGTCCAGGGTCGGCATTACCAGCAAGTTGGCCGAGCCGGTGAGCGGGCTGTTGGAAACCACGCGCGCCCGCAAGCTGTCGCTCAAGGCCGCATCGGCATGCATTTCGCCGTCAATTTCGAAATCGCAGCTTGCGGCCCGGAGCAGCGCCAAGGCCTTGCGCATCTTGATGGCGCTGGGCGAATGGGAGGTGCCGAAGCTGGAATGCGAAAGCAGCGCGGCCTTGGGCGCCAGCCCAAAGCGGCGCACGGTCTTGGCCGCAAGCTGGGTCATTTCGGCAATCTGTTCGGCGCTGGGATCGACATTGACATGGGTATCGCAGAAGAACAGCGCGCCGTTGGGCAGGATAAGCGCCGACAGGGAATAAAGCCGGCTGACGCCGGGCAGGCGGGGAATAATCGGTAGGATGTTCGTGAGCTGGCGAGTCCAGTCGCCCAGTCCGCCGCACAAGGCGGCATCCACTTCGCCGGCATCCAGCAGCATGGCGGCGGCGATGCCGTGCCGGGTGGTGATCCAGCGCGCTGCCGATTCCGGCTGCACGCCGCGGCGTTCCACCAGGCGCTGGTAGCGTTCGGTGAGGGGCGCGAAAAACGCATGATCCTGCAACGGGTCAAGAATGCGCACTTTATTGTCAAAGTCCAAGCGCAGGCTGAGATGCCTGGCCTTTTCCAGAATGACGTCGCGGCGGCCAATCAGGGTGGGCTGGGCCAGGCCTTCATCCACCACGGTCTGGACGGCGCGCAGCACCCGGTCTTCCTCGCCTTCGGCATAGACCACGCGGCGGGGCGACTGGCGGGCGACGTCGAACACCGGACGCATCAACTGGCCCGAGCGATAGACGAATTTCTCCAATTCGTTCTCGTAAGCCTCGAAATCGGTGATGGGGCGGCGCGCCACGCCCGACTCCATGGCGGCGCGGGCCACGGCGGGCGCGATATGCAGGATCAGGCGGGGATCGAAGGGTTTGGGAATGATGGATTCGGGACCAAAGCCGCTGAGCGTGCCGCCATAGGCATTGGCCACCACATCGCTGGCTTCGGCGCGGGCAAGGGCTGCGATGGCTTCGACCGCCGCCACCTTCATCTCTTCATTGATGGTGGTGGCGTCCACGTCCAGCGCGCCCCGGAACACGAAGGGAAAGCACAGGACATTGTTGACCTGGTTGACATAGTCCGAGCGCCCGGTGGCGATGATGGCGTCGGGCCGCACCGCCTTGGCGACGTCCGGCAGGATTTCCGGATCGGGGTTGGCCAAGGCCAGGATCAACGGTTTCTTGGCCATCTGCGGCAGCCATTCGGGCTTAAGCACATTGGGCGCCGACAGGCCCAGGAACACGTCGGCTCCCACCAGAACATCGCCCAGGGTGCGCGCGTCTGTACTGCGCGCATAGCGCGCCATGTTGGGCGGCATCTCATCGCCGCGTCCCTTATGCACCACGCCCTTGATGTCGGTGAGGGTGATGTTGTCCACCGGCAGGCCCATCGCCACCAGCAAATCTACGCAAGCCAGCGCGGCAGCGCCCGCGCCGCTGGTCACCAGCTTCACCTCCGACAGCGTCTTGCCTTGTAACACCAGCCCGTTGCGGATGGCGGCGGCGCAGACGATGGCGGTGCCGTGCTGATCGTCATGAAAGACCGGAATCTTCATGCGCTCGCGCAGCTTCCTTTCGATCACGAAGCATTCCGGCGCCTTGATGTCTTCCAGGTTTATGCCGCCGAAGGTCGGCTCCAGCGCCGCCACGATATCGACAAAGCGGTCGATATCGGTTTCATCCACTTCCAGGTCGAACACGTCGATGCCGGCGAATTTCTTGAAAAGGACGGCCTTGCCCTCCATCACCGGCTTGGAGGCCAGGGCTCCGATATTGCCCAGTCCCAGCACGGCGGTGCCATTGGTGATCACCGCCACCAGATTGCCGCGGGCGGTATATTCGCGCGCCATGGCCGGATCGGCCGCGATGGCCTCGCAGGGGGCTGCGACGCCGGGAGAATAGGCCAGCGCCAGGTCGCGCTGATTCGCCATCCGCTTGGTGGCTTCCACCGACAATTTTCCCGGCCGGGGTGAGCGGTGATAGGCAAGGGCGCTTTTGCGGAAATCGTCGTCCATGGCAAGCCTGTAATGGGAACGAGGGTAATGGCAGGTCCAGGGGGCGAAAATCAATGCTTGCCCCGTGGCCGGAGCGGTTTTTTGGCCAATTTGGCGGGTGAGGGGGCACAAAAGGGGGGTGCTGCATCCACGGGCCTTAACTCCCGGTTTCAAGAGTGTTCAGGGCGGTAAAATTGCCTGATATTGCCCGCGTCATCAGACGGCAGGAGACATCATGCAGTTGGGAATTATCGGACTGGGCCGCATGGGGGCCAATATCGGCCGGCGGCTGATGAAGGGCGGGCATGGCATTGTCGGCTATGACGCCAGCGCCAATGCGGTGAAAGCCCTGGAAGGCGCCACCGGAGCAGCCTCGTTGGAAGACCTGGTGCAAAAGCTCACACCGCCGCGCGCGGTCTGGGTGATGCTGCCGGCGGGCAAGATCACCGAGGAGACCATCATTGCTCTGGGCAAGCTGCTGGACAAAGGCGACGTTATCATCGATGGCGGCAACACCTTCTTCAAGGACGATATCCGCCGGGCCGATATGCTGCGCCGCCATGGCATCGACTATATCGATGTCGGCACCTCCGGCGGCGTCTGGGGCCTGGAGCGCGGCTATTGCATGATGATCGGCGGCGACAAAACGGCGGTTGATCGCCTCGACCCGATTTTCAAGACCATGGCGCCTGGTGTGGGCGACATTTCCCGAACCCCCAATCGCGACAAGGCCGATCCCCGGGTCACCGAGGGTTATATGCATGCCGGTCCGGCCGGGTCGGGGCACTTCGTCAAGATGGTGCATAACGGCATCGAATACGGCCTGATGCAGGCCTATGCCGAAGGTTTCGACATCATGCGCGGCCGCAGCAGCGACAAGCTTCCGGAAGATGAGCGCTTTGACATCAACGTCGCCGATGTCGCGGAAGTGTGGCGGCGCGGCAGCGTGGTGGCCTCCTGGCTGCTGGACCTGACCGCCATCGCGCTCGCCAAATCGGAGACGCTCGAGGAATTCAGCGGCAAGGTGGACGATAGCGGCGAGGGCCGCTGGACCATCCAGGCGGCGGTGGATGAGGCGGTGGCGGCCCCGGTAATCACCGCGGCCCTGTTTGCCCGCTTCCGTTCCCGCAGCGACAATACCTTTGGCGAAAAACTCCTGTCGGCCATGCGCAAGGAATTTGGCGGCCATATCGAAAGCATCATTCCGGTCCACAAAGCCAAGGACGAGGATAAGTGAGCGCTCACGCCCACAAATCGCCGCCGCCGCCCTGCGCCATCGTGATCTTCGGCGCCAACGGCGACTTGACCAGGCGGTTGATCGTTCCCGCGCTCTACAATTTGGCGCGGACGCAGCTTCTGCCGCGCAGCCTTTCGCTGATCGGTGTCGATCACAACAAGAAGACCAGCGAGGAATGGACCGCGCAGCTCCGGGGATTCCTGGCCCAGGCGCTGGATAAGAATAATGAGGAAGTCGACGAAAGCTTGTGGCAGCAGGTTGCCCGCTGCATGACCTTTCTCAGCGGGGATTTCGAGCTGCCCGATACCTATCAGCGTCTCAAGGACCTGCTGGGGGAATTGGACGAGAAACAGTCCCTGGACGGCAATGTCCTGTTCTACATGGCGGTGGCCGACCGGTTTTTCGGCATCATCGCCGGCAAGCTGGGCGAAGCCGGATTGGTGGATTCCAACACCAAGGGGTTCCGCCGCCTGATCGTGGAAAAACCGTTTGGTCACGATCTGGCGTCCGCCAGGGCGCTCAATGCCTGTTTGCTGAAATATCTGAAAGAAGAGCAGATCTACCGCATCGATCATTTCCTGGGCAAGGAAACGGTGCAGAACATCATGGCGTTGCGCTTCGCCAACGGGTTGTTCGAGCCGATCTGGAATCGCGACCGCATCGACCATGTCCAGATCACGGTGGCGGAATCCATCGGGGTGGAGACGCGTGGCAAGTTTTACGAGGCGACCGGCGCGTTGCGCGACATGGTGCCCAATCACCTGTTTCAGCTGGTGGCGATGATGGCAATGGAGCCGCCGGTCTCCTTCGATGCCGAAGATATCCGGTCCAAGAAGGCGGAAGTGTTCAAGGCGATCCACCCCCTTACGCTCAGCGATGTGGTGCGCGGCCAGTATGACAGCGGTATTGTGGGCGACGAAAAAGCCTTGGCCTATCGCGCCGAAGCCAATGTCTCGCCGGACTCCACGGTGGAAACCTATACCGCCATGCGGCTCGCCATCGACAATTGGCGCTGGGCGGGGGTGCCTTTCTATCTGAGAACCGGCAAGCGGCTGGCCAAGCGCTATACCGAGATCGCCATCCGCTTCAAGCAGGCGCCCTATGCCTTGTTCCGCGAGACGCCGGTGGAGGAGTTGGACGCCGACTGGCTGATCCTGCGGATTCAGCCGGAAGAAAGCATCCGGCTGCGGTTCAATGCCAAGCGGCCCGGCCCCGCCATGGCCCTGGAAAGCGTGGCGATGGAATTCAAATACAAGGATTATTTCCGGCAGGCGCCGGCGGTTGGCTACGAGACTTTGATTTACGATTGCCTGATCGGCGACGCCACTCTGTTCCAGCGCGCCGATCAGGTCGAAGCGGCCTGGGCCTTGGTGGAACCGGTGCTGACCGGCTGGGCCAATACCGCGCCGCATCACTTTCCCAATTATGCCGCCGGCAGTGAAGGCCCCAGCGCTGCCAACGATCTGTTGGCCCGTGATGGACGCTCCTGGAGAGGCATCAAGTGAGCGGCGCAAACGGAATTGCCGGCACACTCGAAATGACGAAAGACGCCGGCGCACTCGCCGAACGGGCGGCACAGATCATTGAGGAAAGGCTCCGTGCCGCGCCTTATCCGTTCCGCATCGTGTTGTCGGGAGGCTCGACGCCGCGCGCCGCCTATCAGTTGCTGGGTAGCAGACAGATCGACTGGGACTGTGCCGAGCTGTTTTTCAGCGATGAGCGTTTTGTGCCGCCCGATCATCCCGATTCCAATTACCGTATGGTACGTGAAAGCCTTTTGGCGGGCGGCTTGGTCAACCCCCGCAAGCTGCTAGCCATTCCCACCGACGGCACGCCGCAAAGCGCCGCCGACCGCTATGATGAGACGCTGCGCCAGCAATATGGCGCCGGCACCCTGGAGCCTGGTGTGCCGTTGTTTCACCTGACTTTGCTGGGGCTGGGGGATGACGGCCACACCGCCTCCTTGCTGCCCGGCCAGCCAGTGCTTGAGGAGCGCGACCGCTGGGCCGCGTTGGTGCCCAAGGGGCGCGGCGAACCGCGCATCACGCTGACTTATCCAGCGCTGGAATCCAGCGAGCTGATCCTGTTTTTGGTCAGCGGCGCGGGCAAGCGCGATGCCCTTGCCCAGGCGCGCGCCGGCATTGGTCCCGCCGGCGGGATCAAACCGCAGGGTGAGGTGCTGTGGCTGGTGGACCAGGCGGCAGCCGGGGAAGACGATCAAGGATATGGTTTTTAAGAAACGGTGACCCTGGAATGAAAAAAACAAGCGCCGCAAAACGAATTCTTTGCATTGACGTCGGCGGCACGGGCCTCAAGGCGGCGGTGATCTCGCCCCAAGGAAAATATCTGGTCAAGCGCGTGCGGGTGAAAACACCGGAGCGCCGCAAGCCCAAACAGATCGTCAAGGCGCTTGCCGAGTTGGCTGCGCCGCTGGGCGCCTTCGATCATGTCACCATCGGGTTTCCTGGGGTGGTCAAAAAGGGCGTCGTCATCAGCGCGCCCTCCTTCGGCACCGAGGATTGGAAGGGCTTCCCGCTGGCCGAGGCGATGCAAAAAAAGTTCGGCACGCCGGTTAAGCTGCTGAACGATGCCGATGTGCAGGGATTGGCGGCCATTCGCGGCAAGGGGCTCGAGTTGGTTTGCACCCTGGGCACCGGTTTCGGCACCGCCTGGTTTCGCGACGGCGAATTGATGCCACACATGGATCTGGCGCATCTGGTGATGCACAAAGAAGACGATTTCGACATTTATGTGGGCGACAAGACACGCCGCAAAATCGGCGACCGCCGCTGGAACAAGCGAATCAGAAAGCTGATTGCTGTCCTGGAGACGGTATTCGCCTACGATCATCTCTATCTGGGCGGCGGCAATTCCCGGTTGGTTTCCTTCGAGCTTTCTTCTCTTCCTTCCAATGTGAGCACCGTTTCCAACGATGCGGGCATGGAGGGCGGCGCGTTCGCCTGGTCGCGTCACAAAGGCTAGGAACAATTTAAGGAACCTATTGAGCCGCCTGTGCGTTTCGATCCCGCTGGGATGCGAGAAGCCTGATTATGCCGGCGGTAACTGCCAACACAGCCCTTTTTTTAGACATCGATGGAACCCTTTTGGATTTGGCGCACACGCCGGATCGGGTGAAGGTGCCGCGCGAGCTTGCGCGCGCGCTGGAGAAACTGACGCATCATTTGTCCGGAGCCCTGGCTTTTGTCAGTGGCCGTTCGCTGGAAAGTATCGACAAGCTTTTTGCGCCCTTCCGTCCTGCCGCCATCGGCACGCATGGCGGAGAGATCCGCGGCGCCGACGGGTCCATCGCGCGCAGCCAGCCGCTGCCGGAAAAAATAGTAGAGGTCTTTACCGGTCTGGCGGAAAATATTCCGGGCCTGCTGCTGGAGGACAAGAGATCGGCGCTGGCGTTGCACTATCGCCTGGCGCCCGAAGCGCGGCCGGTCCTGATGTCGGCGATGGAAAAGCACGCGCGGCTGTTCGAAAGCGAGAACGTGCATATACTGTACGGCAAGGCGGTGATCGAGGCGCGTCCGATGGGTGTGGACAAAGGCACCGCCGTCGCGGTCCTGGCAAAGCAAGATCCGTTCGCGGGACGAACCATTCTGTTCGGCGGTGACGATACCACGGATCTGGATGTCTTCCGGATACTGCCGCAATTGGGAGGGCATGGTTTTTCGGTCGGACAGCATTTTCCCGGCGCCGACCATGTTTTTGAATCCCCGCTCGCGGTGCGGCGATGGCTGACCAGAATGGCCGAGGCGGACTTGCGATGAGCGGACCGCTGGATCTTGCCGTTGTCGGCAATGGACGTATCGCCGCCCTGGTCAACAGCAAGGGTCAACTGGTGTGGTGGTGTTTTCCCCGCTTCGACAGCGATCCGGTGTTCTGCCGGTTGATCGCGGGCGACGAGGAAAAAGGCTTTTGCGACGTGGTGCTGGACCGGCAAGTGGATGCCAAGTCGCAGTATGAGTCCAACACCGCTACCGTCGTCACCATCTTGACGGCGGATGACGGGGCGCAGGTCAGGATCACCGATTTCGCGCCCCGCCTGCGCAACTTCGACCGTCTGCTGCGGCCGCCCCAGTTGATGCGTATCATCGAACCCATTGCGGGGTTGCCGCGTATCACCCTGCGCGTGCGTCCCACCCAGTTCTACGGCAATGCGATCAAGCGGCAGGTGATGGGGTCCAGCCATATCACCTATGGCGAACCATCCCTGGTGCGGCTGACCACCGATGCGCCACTTTCCTACATTCAGCGCGAGACGCCCTTTGCGCTCATTCGTCCCTTGCACATGGTATTCGGGCCCGATGAGCCCTTCATGGGAGATATTTCTTCGACGGTGCGCGATTTCTGCGAGCGCACGCGTGCCTATTGGCGCGAATGGGTGCGCCGGCTCTCTATCGCTTATGAGTGGCAGGAGGCCAGCATCCGCGCCGCCATTACCCTCAAGCTCATGGCCTTCGAGGAGACCGGCGGCATTGTCGCGGCCCTGACCACCTCCTTGCCGGAGGCTCCCCATTCCGGCCGCAACTGGGACTATCGCTATTGCTGGTTGCGGGACGCTTATTTCGTGGTCAAGGCGCTCAATGCCATCGGTGCGACACGGGCGATGGAACAGTATATCGCCTATATCCTGTCCATCGCGGGCAACAGCGACGTCCTGGCGCCCTGTTACGGCATCGTGCCCTCGGATGACCTCACCGAATGGATCGCGCCCGATCTCAAGGGGTTCGAGGGTCACGGGCCGGTGCGCATCGGCAATGCGGCGGTGGAACAGGTGCAACATGACGCCTATGGCAGCGTCATCCTGGCGGCGACGCCGATGTTCTTCGACAGGCGGCTGCCCCATCCCGGCGACGAGAGTCTTTTTCACTTGCTGGAAAAACTGGCGCAGCAATGCGCCAACCTGGCGCTGGAGCCCGATGCCGGCATCTGGGAGTTTCGCGGCAAAAAGCGCGTGCACATGCATTCCGGCGCGATGTGCTGGGCGGGGATAAGCCGCACGGCGGCGATCGCCGCGCGCCTGGGACTGGCGGACCGCGCCCAGCATTGGCAGGCCTTGGCCGATTCCACCGCCGAGGCGCTTTTGAAGCGCACCTGGAATTCCAAGCGCCAGGCCTTTGCCGCGGCGGAAGGCATCGACGATATGGATGCCAGCGTGTTGCTGTTGCCCGAACTGGGCCTGATCGAAGCCGGCGATCCGCGCTTTGCCTCCACCGTGGCGGCGATCGAGCAGGATCTGGTGCGCGGCCGCCATGTGATGCGGTATGCGGCGGAAGACGATTTCGGCCTGCCGGAAACCGAATTCCTGGTCTGCCGCTTCTGGCTGATCGACGCGCTGGCGGCGCTGGGCCGCCGCGAGGAAGCGCGCGAGCGCTATCAGGATGCCTTGGCGCTGCGCAACAGCTACGGTCTTTTGGCCGAAGACATCCATCCGCAAACCGGCGCGCTGTGGGGAAATTTTCCGCAAACTTATTCCATGGCGGGAGTCATTCTCAGCGCAATGCGGCTGAGCCAAAGTTGGGAGGATCGCTATTGGCGCGCATCTTCATAATTTCCAACCGGGTCGCGATTCCCGGCACGGGTAACCAGCCCGGCGGGCTGGAGGTGGTGCTGAAAGCCACCCTGCGCAAACATCCCTGCGTCTGGCTGGGCTGGAGCGGCGAGGTGCAGGAGAAGCCGCGCACCCGTACCGTCAAGGACCGCGAAAACACCTACATTGTCACCGACCTCAAACCGGAGGATTTCGACGAATATTATAACGGCTTCGCCAACCGGGTTTTGTGGCCGATCTTCCACTACCGGCTCGACCTGGCGGAATTCTCGCGGCGCGACCTGTCGGGTTATCTGCGGGTCAACGAGCATTTCGCCGACGAACTGGCCAAGGTGCTGAAACCAGACGATATCGTCTGGGTGCATGACTATCATTTGATCCCTCTGGCCAAGGCGCTGCGGAGACGCGGCCTGAACAACCGCATCGGCTTCTTTCTCCACATCCCGCTGCCGCCGCCGGAAATTCTCACCGCCATGCCCAACCATGAGCGGCTGATCCCCTTGCTGGGCGATTACGACCTGGTGGGATTCCAGACGGATGGCGACGCGGCCAACTTCGCCCGCTATTTGGCGAAGGAATTGGGTGCGCCCTCGCACATGTCGCTCAGGCTGGGCAGCGGCGATCGCGCCATGCGCATCGGCACCTTCCCGGTCGGGATCGAGACACACCAATTTACCCGCCTGGCCCGGCGCGCGGTGAAATCGGCCTTCGTGAGGGAAGTGATCGATTCGGTTCCCGGAACGCTGATCATCGGCGTGGACCGGCTGGATTATTCCAAGGGCATTACCCTCAGGCTGGAGGCTTATGAGCGGTTTCTGTCGGCCAATCCGCAATGGCACGGCAGGATCACCTATCTGCAGATCACGCCCAAGAGCCGCAGCGCGATCAAGGAATATTCCGACATGGAGGGCGCGGTGAACAGTGCCGCGGGCCGCATCAATGGCGCTTTCAGCGAAGCCAACTGGACACCGGTGCGCTATGTCAACCGGGCCTATAGCCGTACGGCCCTGGCAGGCCTTTATGCCGCCGCCGATGTGGGCCTGGTGACGCCGATGCGTGACGGCATGAATTTGGTCGCTAAGGAATATGTCGCCGCCCAGGATTCCGACAATCCCGGCGTGTTGATCCTGTCGCGCTTTGCCGGCGCGGCCGATGAATTCCGCGATGCGCTGCTGGTGAATCCTTACGACCCCGATGCGGTCGCCGCAGCCATCGCCCGGGCGGTCGCCATGCCGCTCAGTGAGCGCAAGGCACGGCACGCCGAGCTTTATGCGGCGCTTTTACGCAACGACATCTCCAATTGGGGTGAAAAGTTTCTCAAGGCCCTGACGCCGGACAGGCAAGGCCAGGATGGGCCGCGCAATTTCGTGCCAGGTGCGGCGGCCACGGAATCGGAGCGCCGCCCGGCGGCGAGGCAGTAGCCTCTTACGACGGTTTCAGTCTCAGTGCCGCCAGCGCCAGCGCCATCCAGCCTGCGATCAACGCCAGCCCGCCCAGCGGGGTGACGAAACCAAGGGTTCGAATTTCGCTCAACGCCAGGCCATAGAGCGAGCCGGAAAAAAACAGAATGCCGATAAAAAACAGCAGTGCGGCGCGCTGCGCCCAAACTCTGGCCGCGTCCCGCGCCGCCAATGCCGCCAGGCCCATGGCCAACGCATGGATGAGTTGGTAGCGCGCGCCTGTTTCGAACGTGGCCAGGGCATGGGGCTCCAGCCGCGCCGCCAGACCATGTTCGCCGAAAGCGGCAAACAACACGCCCAGGGCGCCTGTGATCGCCGCGACAAACAGCCACTTATTCATTTTCCCCCATCTGTCGCAACTCGGGTTTGCAAAGGCGCAAACACCTCGCTGCAACATCTTCCCCACCAAAGACTTCGTCTTGCGGGGGAAGACAGCCGGTGTCTTCGTATTGCAAGACTTTATAGACAGAACTGTTTGACTTTGCGAGTTTGCCCGAATGGAGACGGTGGCATGCCCGAATTCGTGACGGCCGAAGATGGAATCGAACTGGCCTATGAGCGCCAGGGCGAAGGCCCCGCCATTATGCTGGTGCATGGCTTCGGCTCCAGCCGGGTGCAGAATTGGAAATCCACCGGCTGGTATGGCGGATTGACCGAAGCGGGCTTTTCCATCGTGGCGATGGATTGCCGCGGTCATGGCGACAGCGGCAAGCCGCATGATCAAGCTTTTTACGGCCATGATCGCATGGCCCGGGACGTGGTTCTTGTGATGCAGGCCTGTGGTCTGCCGGATGCGCTGATCCTGGGCTATTCGATGGGCGGATTCATCGGGCTGCGTTTGCTGGCGTCGCATCCGGAGCGGGTGCGCAAGCTGGCGATTGCGGGGGTAGGGGAGACCTATCTTGAGGATCGCATCACTTCGCCGGCGGCACGGGCAGCGCTGGCGGATGCATTGTTGACGCCGGACAAATCCGCCATCACCGATCCCCGCGCCAAGATGTTTCGCGTCTTTGCCGACCAACCCGGCAAGGACAGGCTGGCGCTGGCGGCCTGTATGCGGGCGATGTCGCCGCGTCTGCCGCCCGAAATTCTGTCGCAGTTGCAGCGGCCGGTCCTGGTGGTGTCGGGCAGCGACGACGAGACGGCCGGGCGGCCCGAGCCGCTGGCAGCTTCTATCGCCGGTGGCCGCGCGGCGGTGATAGCGGGCCGTGACCATATGTCGGCGGTCGGCGACAAGCACACGCGCCAGGCTGTGATCGATTTTTTCCGTTAGATCGGCCAGGGAACCGATCCCGCCGTACATTCGTTGTTCCCTGAGAGAGCCGCACCATCCGCGGTTCGCTGTTTCTCTGTATACGGATCAATTTTGGGGGCATTGGCATAGGAGCGTCCAATGCTGTGCGTATGTGCGTCTGTGGACCAAAAGTCCGTACCAGCGGTACGGTTTGGTACTGAAAAAACCATTGGGTTTCCGCCACTTACCGCTATTTTCGACAGCGCTGCGAGCCACGTTACGCGCAGCGATGGGGGGGCCCATCCGCACATCTTTGCTGGACTGGCGATATGTTAGAAGCGCATGCACGCACCGGAATCCGCAACCGGCTCTTGCACAAGATCGGTTTGGAAGACTGGGACCTGATCGGGCCGCATCTTGAGCCTGTCACGCTCAAAGAGCGGCAGGTCATCGAAGTTCCCACCAAGCCGATCACCCATGCCTATTTCCTGGAAATCGGAGTCGCGTCGGTTGTGGCGGTGGACGCCGAAGATCATCGCATCGAAGTGGGGGTGATCGGTTATGAGGGCGTCACCGGCGTGCCGTTGCTGATGGGTGACAACCGCGCCCAGCATTCCACTTACATGCAGATCGCCGGCAACGGCCACCGTATCCTGCAAGCACCTTTGTGCGAGGCTATTGCCAAGAGCGAGGGCCTGCGCGCCCTGATGCTGAAATCGGCACAAGGGTTCATGATCCAGACCGCGCATACCGCGCTGGCGAACGGCCGCGCCAAGCTGGAGCAACGGCTGGCGCGCTGGCTCTTGATGGCGCATGACCGGATGACCAGCAATGCCGTGCCGCTGACCCATGAATTCCTGGCGGTGATGCTGGGGGTGCGCCGGGCCGGCGTCACCGTGGCGATCCATGGTTTTGAGCGGCGCGGCTTGGTGACCACCCGGCGGGGCCAGTTGACCCTGGTCGATCGCGCCGGCATCGAGCAGATCGCAGGCAGCTTTTACGGCACGCCGGAAGCAGAGCTTAAGCGCCTTCTCGGAGATAAATAACCCCCTCCGGTCTTCGCATCGCAAGCGATGCTACCTCCCCCATGCAAGCGCGCATTCGCGCGCGCGGGGGAGGTGACCTGTTCTATTGCCTTTCAGTATTGGTACATGGTTTGTTCTCGCCATGCTACCCCCGAAATTCCAGGATTGGTTCGCGGCCCGTGGCTGGCAGCCCCGCCGGCATCAGCTGGCGCTGGCCGAGCATGCCGCGCTTGGGCAAAGCGTGTTGTTGGTGGCGCCGACCGGCGGTGGCAAGACGCTTGCGGGCTTTCTGCCCAGCCTCATTGACCTTGCCGCAAAACCCAGAAGAACCCGCAAGTCCGCTTTGCACACGCTCTACATATCGCCGCTCAAGGCGCTGGCGGTGGATGTGGCGCGCAATCTCGAGGTCCCCATCGCGGAGATGGGTTTGCCCGTGACCGTGGAGACCCGTACCGGCGATACCTCCGCCGCGCGCCGTCAGCGCCAGCGTCACTTGCCGCCGGACATTTTGCTGACCACCCCGGAACAGTTGAGCCTGCTTTTGGCCCATCCCCGCGCCGCGCAGATGTTTGCAAGCCTGCGCGGCGTGGTGCTGGACGAGTTGCATGCCTTGTACAATTCCAAGCGCGGCGATCTTCTGGCGCTGGCTTTGGCGCGGCTGCAAAGCCTGGCGCCCGACCACCGGCGTGTCGGCCTTTCCGCGACCGTCAAGGATCCAGCCCCATTGCAGCGTTATCTGATGCCGCAACCGGCGGGCACACCGCTTCTGTCGGAACTGGTGATCGCCAAGGGGGGCGCCAGCCCCAAGATCGAGATCAGCGCCTCCGAATCCTACGTCCCCTGGGCCGGGCATCTGGCGCGCCATGCCATGGCCGATGTGATGGCGGCGATCCAAACCGCCAAAACCGCCTTGGTGTTCGTCAACACCCGCAGCCAGGCGGAACGAACCTTCCAGGAATTGTGGGCGATCAACGACGCCAATCTGCCCATCGCCCTGCATCACGGTTCCCTGGCCCAGGAACAGCGGCGCAAGGTGGAAGCGGCGATGGCCAAAGGCAGTTTGCGGGCGGTGGTTTGTACCTCGACCCTGGACCTGGGCATCGACTGGGGCGCGGTGGACAAGGTGATCTGCATCGGCGCGCCCAAGGGCGCCGCAAGGCTGGTCCAGCGCATCGGCCGCGCCAATCACCGGCTGGACGAACCGAGCCTGGCGCTGCTGGTCCCCGCCAATCGCTTCGAGGTGCTGGAATGCAATGCCGCGCGCGATGCGGTGCTTGCAGGGGAATTGGACGGCGAACGGTTGAAGGCCGGCGCCCTGGATGTGCTGGCACAACATGTCTTGGGTACGGCCTGCGCCGCGCCATTTTTCGCCGACACGCTGTTCGCCGAAGTTCGCTCCGCCTCGCCCTATGCCCATCTGACGCGCGAGGATTTCGACGCCGTGGTGGATTTCGTCGCCACCGGCGGCTATGCGCTGCGCGCCTATGACCGTTACGCGCGGCTGCGCAAAACCGAAGACGGCAAGCTGCGCCTGGCGCATCCGCGCCTGGCCCAGGAATACCGCCTGAATGCCGGCGTGATCGTGGAAGACCCGATGGTCGAAATACGCCTGCAGGGCAGGGGCCGCCCAGCGGGCGCGGGCGGGCGCAAGCTGGGTGAGCTGGAGGAATATTTCATCGAACAACTGGCGGTGGGCGATACCTTCGTTTTTTCCGGCGCGGTGCTGCGCTTCGAAGGCCTGCGCGAGACCGGCGCCTATGTCACCAAGGCGCGCGATCCACAGGCCCAGGTCCCCAGCTACAATGGCGGCAAGTTTCCGCTCTCCACTTTCCTGGCCCAGCGGGTGCGCGAGATGGTATCGGCGCCCGACAGCTGGCGAAACCTGCCCGAACCGGTCCAGGAATGGCTGAAGATCCAGGAATGGCGCAGCGTCATTCCCAAATCCGGCCAGCTTCTGGTCGAGAGCTTCCCGCGTGGCAATCGTCATTATCTGGTCTGCTATCCGTTCGAGGGGCGGCTGGCGCATCAGACCCTGGGCATGCTTTTGACCCGGCGGCTGGAGCGCGGCCGGCATCATCCGATGGGGTTCGTCGCCAACGAATATGCCTTGGCGGTCTGGGCGGCGCGGGACCTGTCGGCCAGGAAAGACGGAGGCGCGATCGACATGGATGCGCTGTTCGATCAGGACATGTTGGGCGACGATCTCGACAGTTGGCTGGCTGAATCCAATCTCTACAAACGCACCTTCCGCAATTGCGCCATCATTGCCGGACTGATCCAGCGCCGCTTTCCGGGCAAGGAAAAAACCGGGCGCCAGGTGACCTTTTCCTCGGACCTGATTTATGACGTGCTCAGGGAGCATGAGCCCGACCATGTCCTGTTGCGCGCCACCTATCAGGATGCGGGAACCGGGCTGCTGGACATTGCCCGGCTTGGCGACATGCTGGCGCGGGTCAAGAAGCGGATCGTCACCCGCCGCCTGGACAGGGTCTCGCCTTTGGCGGTGCCGGCGCTGCTGGAAATTTCCCGCGAAATGGTTGCGGGCGAAGTGGACGAAGCTATTCTGCGGGACAATGAGGATGCGTTGATACGCGACGCCATGCGTGTGGACTGAAATGGACGACCTGCTGATAAAGATGAATGGCGAAAGCATCCTGCTGGATGCGTGCGGGGCCGCGTTCAGTCCGGTTTATTCCACCTTGATGTTCGCCGACCTGCATCTGGAAAAGGGCAGCTCCTATGCCCGGGGGCGCCAGTTCCTGCCGCCTTATGACAGTGTGGATACCTTGCGGCGGATGGCGCGGGCCATCGCGCGCCACAGACCGGCGCGGGTGGTCGCTCTGGGCGATTCCTTTCATGACCGCGAGGCCGGCAGCCGCCTGGGCGCAGCGGAGCGCGAATTGCTGGAATCCCTGGGCCGCGCGGCGCGCTTTACCTGGATTGCCGGCAACCATGATCCCAATCCTCCGGCCTGGCTTTCCGGCGAAGTACTCCCGG